>Ga0233425_10006740_pt1 | contig 16717 bp, 9 predicted proteins | sample Watercolumn_Towu_2_FD_181712 | JGI IMG/M metagenome (GOLD analysis project Ga0233425, IMG submission 181712) | Freshwater microbial communities from Lake Towuti, South Sulawesi, Indonesia - Watercolumn_Towuti2014_140_MG | ecosystem: Environmental > Aquatic > Freshwater > Lake | place: Indonesia... | reverse complement strand
GAGGGCCGAGGGCGTGTTGTGCGTCTCCACCTTGAGCACGAACAGGCGGTTGTCGTCGATCCGCACCACGCCGGCGTTGTCGGAGAACACCTTGACGAGCCAGCTCCCGCCGCCCTGCTCGAGCCGCGCGCGCACCGTGTCCGTCGCGGCCTTGATGTACGTGCGGAACAGCGAGTCGATGGTCCGTTCCTCGCCCGTGTCCAGGTCGCGGTACCGGACGATTGCGTTGAGCTCCTTGTGCTTGCAGTGCTCCGACCAGGTCTGCGCCAGCGCCTCGATCTCGCAGTCGGTGGGGAGCGGCGACATGCCGCGCGCGCGGCGCGCCTCGACCGTCCGCGGGTCGCGGTAGTGCGCCTGGATGGCCCGCATTTCCTCGAGGCTCAGTGACAGGACTCGATCCCGCGACAGCCGAGTCAGCTCGTCGTCCGGAACGAAGATGTCGATCGTCCCGGTCCGGGGCTCGCCCTCGAGCCGGACATCCGGCACCGCGCCGGAAATCTCCGACAGGCCGCCGACCTCGAAGTCGTGAACGAGCACATTGCCGAGCAGCTCCTCGGCGATGCGCCGGAGCGCGGCGCGGCTCAGGGCGCGCTCGATGAGGTAGACATCGTGTGCGAAGATCTGCTGCACGCCCTGGCTGTGCGGCACCGCAGCAGTGGACGAAGTGGACGAAGTGGACGGAGTGGACGGAGTGGACGGAAAAGAGCGACCGACCGGGCCACTGTCCACCGTGTCCACTGGGTCCACCCTGTCCACCGCGTCCACGACAGACGGCGAATGCTCGCGCAGCCCGAGGATGTCGCGGAGCGTCTTCTCGGCCGAGGCGCCCTCGTCGTCCGTGACGCCGGGGAGCTTGCCCACGGAGATGAACGACGCGAACGACGGGTCGATCCAGGGCTCGTTGACGAACACCTCGTGGAGCACCTCGTCGCGGAGCCCCCGCCGGGCGAAGATCTCGACCTGCTCCGGGGTGAGCGGGGTCAGGATCGAATACACCTTCGAGCTCCGCACGCGGCCCGTATCCAGGCCGAGGTAGCGCCGGGCCTCGCGCTCGACCCGCTCGCCCGCGACGTCGCGGACGCTGTCCTTCAACACGAGCTGGATGCGGGTGATGGTGCTGTCGCTCATCTCATCGCCCCCCGTCGAACACGCACGGCTCCCTGCCGCCGAGCGGTTCGATCACGGTGATCCCGGACCCCGGTGTCACGACGCCCGCGACCTGCGCCTCGTATCGGCGCTCCCGGAGCAGCGCGACGCATCGTTCAGCGTCGTCGGCCGCCACGACGAGCAGCATGCCGGTGCCCATGTTGAACATCCGGTACGCGTCGCGCGGCTCCACGCCGCCTCTACGGATCAGGTCGGTCATGAAGTCGTGCGGCGGGAACAGCCGGTCCAGCCGTGCGCCGAGCCCGTTCGGCTCGAGCACGCGTTCCAGGTTGCCGGGGATCCCGCCGCCCGTGACGTGGGCGATGCCGTGCAGGGCGCAGCCGGATGCGATCAGGGCCTGGACTCCGGGCGAGTAGATCCGCGAGGGAGTGAGCATCACCTGACCCCAGGTGACCTCGCCGTCCCAGGCGCGGTCGTGCCAGTCTGGCCCGAGGTCGGCCTCGAGCACGCGGCGGGCGAGCGAGAAGCCGTTGCTCCGGAACCCGCGACTGCGGAGCGCGACGACCAGGTCGCCCGGCGCGACCCGGGTGCCGTCGATCGGATTGATGCCGCGCGGGAGCACGCCGATGGCGGTGGCGCACCAGTTGAAGTGCATCCCGTCTCCCCAGCCGCGGACACGCGATCCGAGCTCGGCGATCTCTCCGCCGACGACGGCCACGCCCGCGACTCGAGCCGCCTCGTGGAGCCCGCGCATGAGCTGGTCCACGATGTCGGCGTCGAGCACGTCCACATCGAGGATGTTCGATACGTTGACCGGCTCGACGCCGTTCGCGGCGAGGTCGTCGACCACCATGGCCACGAGGTCGTGGCCAAGCGTGTCGTACCGCCGGGTCCGTTCGGCCACCTCGACCTTGGTGCCGACGCCGTCGGAGCACATCGCGACCCGCAGCTCACCGAAGTCCATGAGGTTGCAGAACGACCCGTCGACCTGGAGCACGGGGAGCCCCATCCTGCCCAGCCGCGTCGGGAATGTGCGTTTAGCCCAGCCGTACGCGATGGCCGAGCACTGGTCACCGAGGTCGAGGTCGAGGCCGCTCTGGCGTCTCTGGTCGTTCATGAGTCGCGCCGTCCTTGTCGCACGATCGTGGCGTCCCGGTCCGCACCGAGCGAGACGATGACGACCGGGGTCTCGAGCTGCCGTTCGATGAAGTCGACGTACTCGCGACATCTCGCCGGGAGGTCGTCGTACCGCGCGACGCGGTCGATGGGCTCGCGCCAGCCCGCGAGTGTCTCGTACCTCGGCGCTCCCTCGCCGTCGCGGCCCACGGCCACGTCGATGGACTCGAGCGAGCTCAGCACGTCGAGCTTGGTGAGGGCGATCTCGGTGAAGCCGTTGGCGATCGACGCCCGCCGCACGAAGTGCAGGTCCAGCCAGCCGCAGCGCCTCGGCCGCCCGGTCGTGGCTCCGTACTCGTGTCCTCGTTCGCGGAGCATCTCCTCGAGCGATCCGGTGAGCTCTGTTGGGAAGGGGCCGTGGCCCACGCGCGTGGTGTATGCCTTCACCACGCCGATCCTGCGCCCGAATTCCACGAACACCCCGGTGCCCGCGTACGCTCCGCCGATCGTGGTCGTGGACGACGTGACGAACGGGTACGTGCCGTGGTCGATGTCGAGGAACGTCCCCTGCGCCCCCTCGAAGAGGAGGCGCTTGTCTGACGTGCATGCGCCGTGGATGGCCAGGGTCGCGTCGCCGATGAACGGCGCGAGCCGTCCGGCCGCGGCGAGTACGCGGTCTGGCGCCAGAGTGGTGTCGAAATCGACGTCGCCGAGCACGTCACAGTTGCGCGCGGCGTCGATGACCGCACGGCACTCGCGAGCCTGGTCCGCCAGCCGCCGTGCGAACGAGCCGTCGAGCACGCTCTCGGCGCGGATGCCGGTCCGCCTGGCCTTGTCGGTGTAGCACGGGCCGATGCCGCGGCCGGTGGTACCGATGCGGCCTCCGTGCAGCCGATCGACGAGCTTGTGGGCCGGAGTCACGAGGTGGGCCGAGCTCGACAGGAGCAGGTTATCGGGCGTCACCCGGACACCGTGTCCGTCGAGGTCATCGATCTCCGCGGCCAGCCCTTCGAGGTCGACCACGCAGCCGTTGCCGATGACGTTCAGCGTGCCGCGTGACGTGATGCCCGACGGGATCTGGTGGAGGATGATCTGCTCGCCCCGGATCACGACGGTGTGGCCGGCGTTCGCGCCGCCCTGGAAACGCACCACGACGTCTGCGTCCTCGGCGAGCAGGTTGGTGATCTTCCCTTTACCCTCGTCGCCCCACTGGGCGCCGAGCACGATCGTGGCGGTATCCCGGCGTCGAGGAGAAAAGGGACCAGCCTCTCGCGCGGTGTCGCCCATGCACGCGTCCTCTGGTGTGTGGTTCTGGGTGCGGCGAACAATAATGGCCTCCGGGGCGAAGAACAAGTCTTGTTGTTTGGCGGGGGTTCGCTTATTGTCGTCGATCGGGCTTGAACCGGGAAACTCGATTCTGATGTAATTCCCAGGTGTTGTCAGCATCTTGCGGATCGAGCCGATCCAGTATTGCCACTTCGTTCTTCCTCGGAGCGCGCCGACTCAACCCCTGAGCCAGCCCACGAGCCGCTTGAGCAGCGTCACCTGGAACCTGGGCCGCGCGCGCGTCTCGAGGGGTTGTTCCTTCACGACGTACGTCCACGTCTCGGCAGGAGGCACCAGCCCCTCGGCCGCGAGGTCGATGCCGGCCTGCGTGATCTCGGCTCGCTCGAAGGTAGCCACGATCCCTTCGTTCACCTCGGCCTCGAACGCCTCGAACGACTCCCGCGCCAGGCGCCTGAAGGTCGAGAGAGGCCGCTCGCGACCGAACGACGAGCCGATTGACACCCCGATCGTCATGAGCTGCATGTCCTCGCGGAGCACGGCGAGGCGCACGAGGTGGTCGGCCCACGCCCGGTCGATCCACGCCATCGTGAGCTGCTTCTCCACGCCGGCGACCACGTCCGGACCGAGCCGCTCGACGAGCGCGGCGTGCCGCTCGGGAGACGCCTCGGCGAGCAGGCCCGGCGCGCGGCCGAGCAACGCGAGCCGCCGGCGACCCGTGGCTTTGCGTCGCTGACCCTCGACCACGGCGTCGTACCCCCACAGCGTCTTGCGGACGAGGCTGTTCCGCGCCGCGATGATGCGCTGGGCGCGGTCGATCTCGCGCAGCACCTTGCGGTCGAGGAGCGGCTCGTCGAGCCGTACGCCGCGGTACCGCGCGGGCAGCAGGTCCTGCACGCCGTACCGCGCGAAGAGGTCGTCGTCGAGCGCGGCGAAGACCTGCGACGAGCCGGGGTCGCCCTGACGTCCGGCGCGCCCGCGGAGCTGGTCGTCGACCCGCTCGCTCTCGTTCTTGCGCGTGCCGATCACGCAGAGCCCGCCGAGGGCCGCGACCTGGTCGCGGTGGGCCTCGTCGCGGCCTCCGAGCCGGATGTCGGTGCCGCGGCCCGCCATGCTCGTCGAGATGGTCACGGCGCCCGGCGCGCCGGCCTCCGCGATCACCTCTGCCTCGGCCTCGTCGTTGCGCGCGTTGAGCACCTGGCAGCTCACACCCCGCCCGCCGAGCGCACGGGCCAGCGACTCAGACGCCTCGACGCTGCTCGTGCCCACGAGGACCGGCCTGCCGGCCGCGTGCGCCTCGAGCACCTCCTCGACGACCGCCGCGTCGCGGGCCTCGCCGTGGGTGAAGACGAGGTCGATGTAGTCCTCGCGGCGCCTCGGCCGGTGCGGCGGGATGACCACGACCTCGAGCCGATACAGGTCGCCGAGCTCGTCCGCCGCGGTCTGCGCCGTCGCGGTCATGCCCGAGATCCTCGGGTAGCGCCGCACGACGCTCTGGATCGTCGTCGAGGCGAGCACCCGGGTCGCCGCGGTGCGCTCGAGCCCCTCCTTCTCCTCGAGCGCGCCCTGGAGCCCGTCGGGGAACCGGCGTCCGATGGCCACGCGGCCCTTGTGCTCGTCGATGAGCTCGACCCTGCCGTCCCGCACGAGGTAGTCCACGTCGCGCCGGAGCACGGCGTGCGCGTGGAGCGAGAGGTTGACCTGGGTCAGCAGCTCCAGGTTCTCCGGCTGGTACAGGTCGTCGCAGCCCAGGCCGCGCTCGACCCGCTCCGCGCCCTCGTCGGTGAGGAACGCGCGTTCGCCGTGCTCGTCGAGCTGGAAGCCCGCGCCCGGCTCGAGCGCGGCGACCACGGCGTCGATGCGGCCGATCGTGTCCGCCTGGTCCCGGACATCGGGCGCCGTGCCCGCGACCACGAGCGGGTGCCGCGCCTCGTCGATGAGGGTCGAATCGATGTCGTCGAGGATGGCGTGGTGCAGCGGGCGGCGGACCACGATGTCGTCCACGCGCGTGCACAGGTCGTCGCGGAGCAGGTCGAAGCCCAGCTCGCTCGCCGTGGCGTAGGTCACGGCCGCGCCGTACGCCTCCGCACGCGCCGCGCGGTCCATGCCCTGCTGCACGACCCCGACCCGGAGCCCGAGCCGCTTGTATATCGGGCCCATCCAGCGCGCGTCGCGCCGGGCCAGGTAGTCGTTGGTGGTGAGCACGTGGACACCGCGGCCGCTCAGCCCGCTCAGCGCGGCCGGGAGCACCGCCGCGAGGGTCTTGCCCTCGCCGGTCTCCATCTCGGCGACCTGGCCCCGGTGGAGCGCGACCGCCGCCACGAGCTGCTCCTCGAACGGCGTGAGCCCCAGGGCGCGGCGCGCGGTCTCGTACACGAGCGCGAACGCCTCGACCATGTGCTCGTCCAGCGCCTCGGGCGACCCCTCTCGAGCCCTGATCCTTTTTCGTAGGTCGACGGCCGCTCCGGTGAGGGCCTGGTCCGTCTCGCCGGCGAGGGGCGCGGCGCGCTCGACGACCTCCCGCGCGATCGCGCGGTACGGCTCGAGGTCGAACGCCAGGTTCTCACCGCGCCATCGAGAGAGGAGCTGGCCGAGGGTGAGGCGGCTCATGAAAGGCGCTCTAAAACCACCCCGAGACGCCGAAGTTCATGTCGAAGTCGAAGGCGAGGACGCTGAAGTCGACGTCGAAGTCGCCGAGATCGATCTCACCGCCGCCCACGCCGAGCGAGAAGAGCACGCCCAGGTCGAGGGAGACCGCGTCGGCGACGAAGAAGTGGACCCCGCCGCCGGCGCCGACCTGGAACGCGACCCACCAGGAGTCCTCCGTGTACCACAGGAGCTCGGCCTCGCCCGCCTCGCCGGTCATGCCGAGCACGCCGTCGACATAGGGCCTGATCCGTCCGTCGAGGAACGCGTACTCGACGGTGCCCAGGAGCTCGAAGGCGAAGACCGAGATGTCGGCCTCGTCGCTCCAGTGGTACCCCATGGCCACCTCGAAGCCCACCGACAGACCGTCCACGACGACGAACGCGAGGCCGATGCCGAGGCTCGGCTGCCCCAGCCCGAAGACGAGGTTGTCGAAGTCCTCCTCGTCCCCGTCGTCGTCCTCGACCGTGCCTCCGAGGTAGTGCAGCACGCTGGTGGACAGCCGGAGCTGGCGATCCCCCCGGTCGATCTGGGCCCACGCGGTCGAGGTGGACAGGGACAGGATCAGGGCGGCGATGCAGGATAGGGTCCGGGCGCGCATGTCGTTCCTCCGTGTGCTTGTGGCTCGAGAGAATCTACCCGATCTCCGGCTTCCCGTGGGACTCTCTCGTGATAGGATTCCTCACCATGGTGCAGCGCGAGATCGAAGTGTATCAGCCTCGGCATCACGTGCGGCTCGTGACGGCGGCGTCGCTCTTCGACGGGCACGACGCGGCCATCAACATCATGCGGCGCATCCTCCAGTCGTCGGGCGCGGAGGTGATCCACCTCGGGCACAACCGGTCCGTGGCGGAGATCGTCAACTGCGCCATCCAGGAGGACGCGCAGGGCATCGCCATCTCGTCGTACCAGGGCGGCCATGTGGAGTTCTTCAAGTACATGCTCGACCTCCTGCGTGACCGTGGCGCGTCGCAGATCAAGGTCTACGGCGGCGGCGGCGGCACCATCCTGCCCGACGAGATACGCGATCTGCACGAGTACGGCGTGTCCCGCATCTTCTCACCAGACGACGGCCGTCAGCTCGGGCTCCAGGGCATGATCAACCAGGTGCTCGAGGGGTGCGACTTCCCGACCCACACGCCGCCGGCCGGCGAGCTGCTGGACCGGCTCCCCGATCGGGACCCCCGCATCGTCGCGGGCGTGATCTCGCTGGTCGAGAACTACCCCGAGGAGGGCGAGGCGATCCGCTCGCGGCTGCGCGAGATGATCGGAGGCCGCACGACCCCGGTCCTCGGCATCACCGGCACGGGCGGGTCGGGCAAGTCGTCGCTCATCGACGAGCTCGTCCGGCGCTACCTCATCGACTTCCCCGAGCGAACGATCGCCGTCATCTCGGTCGATCCTTCGAAGCGCCGCACGGGCGGCGCGCTGCTCGGCGACCGCATCCGCATGAACGCCATCGAGAGCCCGCGCGTGTACATGCGCTCGCTCGCCACGCGCCAGTCCAACCTCGCGCTGAGCAAGCACGTCCAGGAGTCGATCGACATCTGCAAGGCCGCGGGGTTCGACTTCGTCATCGTCGAGACCTCGGGCATCGGGCAGTCGGACACGGAGATCGTCGAGCACTCCGACGTCTCGCTCTACGTGATGACCGCCGACTACGGCGCGGCGACCCAGCTCGAGAAGATCGACATGCTCGACTTCGCCGACGTCATCGCGATCAACAAGTTCGACCACCGCGGCTCGCTCGACGCGATCCGCGACGTGCGCAAGCAGTACAAACGCAACCACAAGCTCTGGGACGCGGGCGACGCGGACCTGCCCATCCACGGCACGATCGCGTCGCAGTTCAACGACCCGGGCACGAACGTGCTCTACGCGAAGCTGATGGAGGCCGTGACGGAGCGCACGGGAGTGCCGTTCGTCTCGCGCCTCGAACTGCCCGTGGAGCGGACCGACGCGAACTACGTCATCCCGCCCGCGCGCACCCGGTACCTCGCCGAGATCGCCGACAGCAACGAGCGCTACGACGCGTTCGTGCGCGAGCAGGCCGAGATCGCCCGCAGGCTCTACCAGATCAACGGCACGATCGAGACGCTCCGCGCCAGCATCGGCAAGCCGACCCTCGAGATCGTCGAAGAGGGCTGCCAGGACGTGGTCCGGGTCATCCAGACGACGACCGAGGAGCCGGCGTACCTCCAGGACCTCGTGGCGAAGTACAACGAGCTCGAGGCTCGGCTCGACGCCGACGCGCGCGCCCTGCTCCAGGACTGGCCGGCGATGAAGAAGCGGTACCGCGCCAGTCATTACTCGTTCCAGGTCCGCGACACGGTGCACGAGCAGGACCTCTACCGCGAGTCGCTCTCTCACACGCGCATCCCGCGCGTGGTGCTGCCCGAGACCCGGGATTGGGGCGAGGTCCTCTCGTGGATCATGCAGGAGAACGCGCCGGGGCACTTCCCCTACACAGCGGGTGTGTTCCCGCTCAAGCGCGAGGGCGAGGACCCGCAGCGGATGTTCGCGGGCGAGGGCGGTCCGGAGAAGACGAACCGCCGGTTCCACTACCTCGCGGAGGGCATGTCGGCGAACCGCCTGTCCACGGCCTTCGACTCGGCGACGCTGTACGGCAACGACCCGGACCACCGGCCCGACATCTACGGGAAGATCGGCAACTCGGGCGTGAGCATCGCCAACGTGGACGACGCCAAGAAGCTCTACTCGGGCTTCGACCTGTCGGCTCCCGGGACGTCGGTGTCGATGACGATCAACGGCCCGGCGCCCATGCTGCTCGGCTTCTTCATGAACGCCGCCGTGGACCAGCAGTGCGAGCGGTACATCAAGGAGCACGGCCTCGAGTCCGAGGTCGAGATGAAGGTCGCCCAGATCTTCCGGGCGAAGGGCATCGAGCGGCCGCGGTACAGCGGGCCGCTGCCCCGGGGCAACGACGGCCTCGGGCTGATGCTGCTCGGCGTCTCGGGCGACCAGGTCCTGCCCCGGGAGGTCTACGAGAAGATCAAGGCCGACACCATGTCGCGCGTGCGCGGCACGGTGCAGGCCGACATCCTCAAGGAGGACCAGGCCCAGAACACGTGCATCTTCTCCACCGAGTTCGCGCTGCGCATGATGGGCGACATCCAGCAGTACTTCACCGACCACCACGTGCGGAACTTCTACTCGGTGTCGATCTCGGGCTACCACATCGCCGAGGCCGGCGCGAACCCGATCACACAGCTCGCTTTCACCCTGGCGAACGGTTTCACGTTCGTGGAGTACTACCTGTCGCGGGGCATGCACATCGACGACTTCGCGCCGAACCTGTCGTTCTTCTTCTCGAACGGCATGGACCCCGAGTACACCGTGATGGGCCGCGTCGCGCGGCGCATCTGGGCCAAGGCGATCAGGTTCAAGTACGGCGGCAACTCGCGGTCGCAGAAGCTCAAGTACCACATCCAGACGTCGGGCCGGAGCCTCCACGCCCAGGAGATCGGGTTCAACGACATCCGGACCACGCTCCAGGCGCTCTACGCCATCATCGACAACTGCAACTCGCTCCACACGAACGCGTACGACGAGGCCATCACGACGCCGACCGAGGAGAGCGTGCGCCGGGCCATGGCGATCCAGCACATCATCAACAAGGAGCTGGGCCTGGCGCGGAACGAGAACCCGCTCCAGGGCTCGTTCATCGTCGAGGAGCTGACGAACCTGGTCGAGGCCGCGGTGCTCGAGGAGTTCCGGTCGATCTCGCGGCGCGGCGGCGTGCTCGGCGCGATGGAGCGCATGTACCAGCGCAGCAAGATCCAGGAGGAGTCGCTCCACTACGAGCGGCTCAAGCACTCGGGCGAGCTGCCGATCGTGGGCGTGAACACGTTCCTCGCGCCAGACGGGTCGCCGACCATGGTGCCGGGCGAGGTCCGGCGCGCGACCACCGAGGAGAAGGCGTTCGCGATCTCGTGCCGCGACGCGTTCCAGGCGCGCAACCGCGCCGAGGCCGACCGCCAGCTCGCGCGTCTGAAGAAGGTCTGCACCACCGGGGCCGGCGAGAACATCTTCGAGACCATGCTCGAGGTTGCGAAGGTCTGCACCCTCGGCCAGATCTCGGCCGCGCTCTACGAGGTCGGTGGCCAGTACCGGCGGAATATGTAGGTCTTCAGGGGTCCAGTCGTCGTGCGACAGCGAGCCGCCGTGGTCAGGGCTACTCCGCCGGGCTATACTTTCCCTCATGGCATCGGTCACTTCTCCCGAGTCCGCGCGGCAGACGCGGCCGCCTCGTGCGCTGGACGTGGTGTGGGACCCCGAGCCCGGGGAGATCGGGGCCCGGATCGACTGGACGGAGTGGTACCTGACGGACGAGGACGACATGGGCGAAGGCGGCGAGCAAGAACAGATCATCTGGGTCCTCAAGCAGGTCCTGACGCAGTTGGCCCGCGAGCGAGGCTGGCAGGACGTGCACATCGGGGCCGACCAGTTCTTCGCGTGGGTGGAGAGCGAGCCGCTCGTGCGGGTGTCGCCCGACGTGTACCTGCTGGACCATCCCCCGCCCCGTCCCCTGCCCGCGAGCTGGCAGACCTGGCTGCCCGGTCACCGCCCGCCGCGCCTGGCGTTCGAGATCGTGAGCGAGGAGTCGTGGCACAAGGACTACCGCGAGGCCCCGAAGAAGTACGCCCAGCTCGGGACGCGGGAGCTCGTGGTGTTCGATCCGGAAGCCGCGGCCGGTCGGGCGACTGCGGCCGATCGCGAGGCGCTCCAGGTGTTCCGGCGAGAGGCCGACAGCGGGTTCGTCCGGACCCATCACGGCGCCGGGCCGGCACGGAGCGAGGAGCTCGAGGCGTGGCTCGTGGTCCTGCGCGAGGGTGACGTGGCCATGCTGGGGATCTCGCGTGACGCCGGGGGCCGTGACCTCGTGCCGACCCTCGAGCAAGCCCGCGAGCAGGAGCGAGCCGCCCGAGAGAATGCCGAGCGACAGCTCGCTGCGGCTCTCGCCGAGCTGGAACGGATCAGGCGAGAGCGGTAGTCGGGGACGTGATCACGACCTCGGTCTTCGCCCCGGGGGCCCGTCCGGGGCGAAAGCCATCAAGTGAGAAACGTCATCACTCATGCCCAGGTCCGGCGCAACAAGTAGCGGCGCGGACCGGCGCCGTGGCATCATGGGGCCAATCCGATGGAAGAGCCCGAGGGGCCGCGGCTGGGGAGGTACGCGATCTTTGCCCGCATCGCGATGGGCGGGATGGCGGAGATCTTCGTCGGGCGTCAGACCGGCGCCGGGGGGTTCTCGCGGCTCGTCGTGCTCAAGCGGATCATGCCCCACCTCGCCGAGGAGCCCGACTTCGTCCGCATGTTCCTCGACGAGGCGCGCCTCGCCTCGCAGATCGACCACACGAACGTGGTCCGCATCTTCGACGTCGACTCGGACGCCGGGGCGTACTTCATCGCGATGGAGTACATCGACGGGCTGACCATCGGCGCGATCCTCCGCAGGGCCACGAAGGAGGGCCGGTGGCTCCCGTACTGGGTCGCCGGCGAGATCGTCGCCCAGGCGTGCGACGGGCTCCACGCGGCCCACGAGCTGCGCGGCGACGACGGGACCACGCTCGGGCTGGTGCACCGCGATGTCAGCCCGCAGAACCTGATGGTCTCGCGGCGCGGCGTGGTCAAGCTCGTCGACTTCGGCATCGCCAAGGCGCAGGGCTCGGGCGTGAAGACCCGCACCGGGAACGTCAAGGGAAAATACCCGTACATGTCGCCGGAGCAGGTCAAGGCCGAGCCGCTCGACCGCCGGACCGACATCTTCTCCCTCGGCACCGTGTTCTTCGAGCTCGTGACCGGGACCAGGCTCTTCGCCAGGGGCGGGGAGCTGCTCGTGCTCAAGGCGATCTGCGACGACCCCGTCCCGCTGGCCCACGAGGTCAACCCCGACGTCCCGCCCGAGATCGGCACCGTGATCGCGCGATGCCTCCAGCGCAAGCGCGAGGACCGCTTTCCCGACGCCGCCACCATGGGGGCCGCCGTGCGCCGCGCGCTCGAGACGCTCGGCAAGCCTACGTCACCCGCGACGCTCTCGGAGTTCCTCGAGGAGCGGTGCGCCGAGCTCCTCGAGGCGCGCGACGGCGCGGTCCGCGAGGTCGGCCAGCTCGTGACCGCGACGTCCTCGGTGCCGAAGATCCGAGGGTTCGACGACCGCACACCGACGAACGCCGAGCTCGATGCGCCCACGGTCGCGAACCAGGCGTCGGCGTCCAGCCCGCCGTCCACCCCGTCCGGCGCGGCCAGGAAGGCTCGCCCCGCGACACCCAGTGAGCCACGCCTCGAGCTCCGCAGCGAGGACGATGCGGGCCCGGTAGGGCGGGGCCTCGTGCCCCGCCGCAATGCCGGATCTCAGAAAGAAACCGCCTCCACCGTCACCCCCGCGGAAGCGGGGGTCCAGACGGGATCGAGATCTCGGCGAGCATGGAAGGTCGCGCTCGCCGTGCTGGTGCTCGCCGCGGTCGCGGTTGGAGCAGCAGGTTACTGGGTGTTCGGCCGTTCGACGCGGCCCGCGGGCCCGCCGCTCGTCTTCGGCGCGCACCCCGACTTCCCCGCGGAGACGATCCGCGAGGGGTACGCTCCACTCGTCGGGTACCTCGAGGGCCGGCTGGACCGTCCCGTCGAGATCAAGGTCGCATCGAGCTACGACGCCATCCGGGACGACCTCGTCGCCGGGAAGGTCCACTTCGCCAACCTCTCGCCGCTGCTCTTCGTCCGCACGCGGGCCGCGGCCCCGGGCATCCAACCGCTCGCCATGCGGACCCAGGAGGGAGCCAGGACCTTCGAGGCGTACATCGTCGCCCGCGACGACTCCGGAATCGAGGACGCGGCGGACCTGCTGGGCCGGCGGTTCTGCTACGTGGACCGGAGCTCGACGAGCGGCTTCCTGTTCGCGCGGCAGTACATGCGAGCCCACGGGATCGACCCGGACCGCGACCTGGCCGGCTTGCGTTTCAGCGGGACACACATCGACGTGCTCCGGGACATCCTCGCCGGCCGGTGCGACGCCGGGGCCACGTACTCCGACGCGCTGCTCAGCGCCCGCAACCTGGAGCTGGCCGCCTCGAAGATCCGCCTGGTCGCGGTCACGGGCCACGCTCCGCTGGACGTGATCTGCGCATCGCCGAAGCTCCCGGCCGATCAGGCCAGGGCGATCAAGCAGGCGTTCCTCGATTTCGATCCCCAGCGCGATCTCGGCCGCAAGATCGTCAGCCCCATCTTCCGCATCGACGGGTTCGAGGAGGCCCGGCCGGAGGACTTCGAGTTCCTGGTCCAGGCCGCGAGGGCCGAGAAGCTCATCGAGTGAGGACCGCCGAAACGTCAGGAGTGGACGAGGTGGACGGTGTGGACGCGGTGGACCGCGACGAAAGGGAGAATCAGGTCGAGCGTCCACCTGGTCCACGTGGTCCACCTGGTCCACTCGCCCCTGCCTCCCGCTGCCCGGCACGAGCACCCCTGATCGACCGGCACGGGCGGAGACGGCCAGCAGACCGGCTCGCCCGCGCCGTCGTCGCGGCACTCGAAACCGGACGGGCAGCCGGTGCCGCACGGCCAGGCGCACAATGGCGACACCTCGCCCTCGACCGTCGTGCACTCGCCCTGCGCGCACCGCGGCTCGCCGCCGGGGTCGCACGGGCCGCCGAGCGGCGAGCGGTCCGGGACGCAGATCGACAGGTCGTAGTCGCACGAGGCGTACCCGGGGCACCACGTGTGGCCGCGGCCGCACTCCTCGGTGCACACCGGTCCGTACGGTCCCTCGAGCCAGCAGAACCCGCGCTCGCAGTCGTCGTCGGAAGCGCACAGGTGGCCGAGCTCGCCCGGCGGGCCGGCGACGCAACGTCCGTCGCGGCAGTGCATGGACACGGGGCAGTCGCGGTCGCTCCGCCGGCACGATGTCGAGCACACGCCCTCGGAGCCGGTCTCGACCACGCACGATCCGGAGCGGCAGTCGCCGTCGTCGGCGCAGGGCTCTCCGAGCCCGCGGAGCCACGTCGCCTCGTCCTCCAGTGAAAAGCAGCCTCCGCAGTCGCCGTCGAGCAGGGCGCAGCCCTGGTCCGGGCCGCAGCCCGGGTGGTCCGGCCGGCACCGGACGGTGCACCGTGACCGTCCGTCGCCCGGATCGCGGCACATGAGCGAGGCGCAGTCGAGGTCGTCGCCGCAGCTCGCGCCGACCTCGCCGGCTCCCGCCGCGCCGGGCCGGCACAGGCCCTCGCCGCAGCTCCGCTCCTGGCAGTACGCGCCGTCCCAGCATTCCTCCTCGCGCGTGGGATCACAGGGACCGGTGCAGATCCGCTCCCCCTCGACCTCCTCGCAGGCCCCCGTGGGACACTCGTCCGCGGACTCGCAGGGCTCGCCGGGCGCCAGGCACCCCTCGTCCACCTCACCGTCGCAGTCGTTGTCGACCATGTCGCAGTACTCGTAGTCCCCGGGCACGCAGCCGCCCTCGCGGCGCAGCACGGGGTCCATGAGCCACCGCATGCGGTCCACGCGGATCACGATGCCGACGTTGTCCGCCGCCCGCGAGATGACGGCGATGACCTGGCCGCGGCTGTCGATCACCGGACCGCCCGAGTCGCCGCTCCCCGGGAACGCGACCCCCTCCAGCTCCAACCAGAGCGACGCGATCGACGAGACCACCATGGTCCCGCTGAGACGCAGGCCCGAGTGCCCGTCCTCATCGAGCCCGTAGCCGACGATCTTCACCTCGCTGCCGAGCAGGTCGTCGGGCATCCGGTACGCGGCCATGTACACGGGCGCGTCGATCGGCTCGTCCAGCACCAGCAGCGCGATGTCGTCCATCGAGTCGTCCTCGAAGGGACCCGGCCTGACGATCTCGACCACGTGCACGTTCGGGTTGCGGACCGGCGCGTACCCCTGGTGGATCGACCAGTGGTTCGCCGACGTGCCCTCGACGCAGTGGTTCGCGGTCAGGATGACCGTGGGCGTGATCACCGACCCCGAGCAACTGGCCCGGTGCGACTCCAGGTAGACCGTGCCCTCCTCGTCGAGCTCGGGCGCGCCGTTGAAGACCGGCGACCGGCGCGACGCGGGGACCTGGCCGTCTCCCGGCGTGCACGACCACGGCGCGAGCAGCAGCCACGCGAGCACGGACGCGAGGAGACGGGGGGTGTCCATGGCCGTCACGTCAGTCCCGTGAGCGCCTTCATGAGCACGAGGTTGACGGGCCGGGCCGGCGACCACGCGACGAGCTTCTCGAACCACCGGGTCCGGGCGAACCGCTTGAACAGACCCGCCGTGCCGAGGGCCGGATCGAGCGTGTGCCAGGCCCGCCGCTGGTACTGCCCCGGGTCGCCGGCCGCGATCGCCCGCGCCGCCTCGATCCCGGACTGGAGGGCGTGCCAGATTCCCTCGCCGGTGAAGCCGTCGGTCAGGCGTGCGGCCTCACCCACGGCCACCGCTCCGTCCGTGACGAGGTGCCGGGCCTTCGTCGAGAAGACGATCGGGTGGCCCTTGAGCTTGCCTATCGGACGCGCGCCGCGCAGGTCCGGAAACGCCTCGGCGACGATCCGCTCGAGCTGCTCGGCGATGGGCGGCTGCCCGGGCGCGTGCGCGCGGCAGAGGCCGACGTTGACCGTGCCCTCGGGCTCGGGGAAGACCCACGCGTAGTGCGGGAGGATCTCGCGGTGGAACGCGAGCTGGACCTGGTCCGCGGGCGCCGACGACCCCTCGTAGCGCACCACCACGCCGTCCATCCGTTCCTTGGGGTTCGTGTTCCAGCCGATCCGGTTGTGCGCGCCGTTGGCGAGGACCACGAGGTCGCCCTCGATCTCGGTCCTGCCGCACCCCACGCCGGTCACTCTGCTCGCGCCGTCCCTGAGCAGGCGGTCGACGTGCGCCCCTCCGGTGACCTCCGCGCCCGCGGCGCGAGCCTGCTCGAGCAGGAGCCCGTCGAACGTGGAGCGCCGCAGCACGAGCGCGAGGCGGCCGCCGGAGACCACGTTGACCGTGCCGTTTGGAGCGAAGACGCGAGCGGCGCAAATGCACGCGGCGCGTTCGAGGATGCCGTCCAGGAGGTCCGCCCGGCGCAGGAGCGCGATGCTCCGAGGCGAGATCCCGCCGGCGCAGGCCTTGTCCCTGGCTCGATCGTTCCGCTCGACGATCACGACCTCGGACACGCCGAGGCGCTTGAGGAGCGTGGCGCAGGCCGATCCGGAAGGACCTGCACCGACGATGATGACTTTCCGAGGCGTGCTCATCGTTCCGCAGCGCCGGAGGGTACCATGGCGAATGATGAATGATGAATGATGAATGATGAATGATGGAAGAATAGGGCGTCGTGGTGATATTGAAACGTGCATCATTCATAATCGGGGGAGCGAGAGGAGGACATATGCGAAGGGTATTGGAGCTCACGATCGTGGCGCTGGTGTTCTCGGGCTCCACCGGCGAGGCATTCGGTGAAGGGACAATCGACCTGAACGAATACCAGGGCCTGTTCGTCGATACCGAGCTCTTCGTGGACATCGACGACGCGTCCAACGAGGAGATCTGCTGGACGGGTCACGGGACCGTCACGGTG
>Ga0233425_10006739_pt1 | contig 16718 bp, 15 predicted proteins | sample Watercolumn_Towu_2_FD_181712 | JGI IMG/M metagenome (GOLD analysis project Ga0233425, IMG submission 181712) | Freshwater microbial communities from Lake Towuti, South Sulawesi, Indonesia - Watercolumn_Towuti2014_140_MG | ecosystem: Environmental > Aquatic > Freshwater > Lake | place... | reverse complement strand
TCATAGCTTAAAAATTTGTTGTTAAGCTATGAAGCTTTCTCAAATCGTCACCGTTCAAAAATCTCCTACAATCCTTTTATATCAATATTTTCAAAGAACGAAACTTATTTTATAGTAGACACTAGTGTGGCAGATTATTAATCCCGAAAACGATTTATACTTCAGTAAATGATTTCGACTTTGATATTATAATGATATTAACCAATTCAATAAAATTTTATCTCCTAATATCAGTTCAGATATTTCAAATAAAAATCCAAAAATCTGTCGGCAATGGCTTCCCAACTGTACTCATTCCGGATCAAAACACTGCCGGCTTTTCCGATCCTTTTCCGCAACACCTCATCGCTGACCAGCATCCTGATGGAATCAGCAAACTCTTCTTCATTTTGCGGATCAACCAGGAGACCGTTTTTTTCGTGGGTGATTGCATTCCTGATCCCGCCGAATTTGGAGGCTATTACAGGGCATCCGCAAGCCATGGCTTCCTGGGTTGTCATTCCGAAAGGCTCAAAAATGGACGGGAGAACAAAAATCATGGCATTTTGATAATAGGGCAGCATCATTTCGTCTGCGATATAACCGACTATCCGAACCCTTTCGCTCATCTTTTTTTCGCTGATGATTTTTTTCATCATTTCAAAAATCTCTATTTCCCGTTGCTTCGGATGGGTTGATCCTCCTCCTATTATCAGGTGAATATTACCAGTTTCGTTTACAACTTTTGCAAAAGCATTTAATAGCAAGTCATGTCCTTTATTCGAGTCGATCCGGCTTACGTTCAGAATATATTTCTCGGGCAGAGAGGTTTGTATAATTTGTTCGGATGCCCTTAGCATCCTGTACCGGTAAATATCAACACCGGGTGGGATAATCTCAATATTCTCAGCATGAAAATCATACAGCGAATTCAGTTTCTCAAGTTGAACGGTCGAGGTCATAGTTTGACCCTTAACTTTCCTGAATATCCTGATTTCCTCCTCTATCCTGTGTTTGAAATTGAATTTCTTCTCCATTTCGTCCTGGTTGCCACCCATTTGGTCTCTTTTCCATGCACCGAGCGAGTGAGGTGTGAAGAAAGCCGGTTTTTCGAAGTAACTTGCCACATCGAGCATTACGATCCCTGCATCTACATAATGAGCATGGAAAAGATCGTAATTCAGGTTGTTCATGCTGATAAACCGGATCATATTTGTGGACAACTCAGGAAGAAGGTCATAAATAAATTCCTTAGGCACGAACTCCCACTCCCCGCAAGGGATTCGTATTACCCTCACATCCGGATATCCGGGTACAGGATCGATTTGAGCTTTTGACTGATCGAACCACCTGGTATAAATATCTACTTTTATTCCTTTTCTGGCAAGTGCTTTGGAAAGCTCAAGTACATAAACCACCTGTCCGCCTGTATCGGTAATTCCAAGCGTGGGTACCGGATCAAAATACCCGTGAGTACTCAGCATCGCTATTTGTTTGAACACCGGCTTATCCATTTTTTTCTTTTTGGTAGTTGCGAGTCACTTTCGGATATAAGGATTTCTATACACATTAAATGTCTTTGTGATGATGATGTCAGAAAGCGATTTATGCTTGGAGATGATGTTATGCTCAATCGTAAGGATTTGTTCTAAAAACTCGTCCTGTTTTTCTCTTGACCTTTTTTTGCGCGCCTCTTTTGTGTCGACAAAATTCCTGTCGATAAATACCCGGCAGTTGACATTTCCGAGCCTTGAGGTGTAGGTTCCCTCAGCAATCAAAACCTTATAATCAGTAAGATCAACCGTTTCTTCCTCTATTCTGTCTGCATTAAAATCAACAAGCGGTTTTACTATTTTGCCATTCCCATTAACCGCCTCTGACAAATTCCGGTCGAGCAGTTCAAGCCTTACCTCCTGCATACCGACCCATGAAATATCCTTTTCTCTTTGTCGCTCATTGGTTTTAGGAGGCAGTTTGAAATAATCATCCTGCCCGAAAACAAAAGAATGGTATCCATATTTCAGCAACTCATCCTTAAGAGATTCTGCAATTTCCGACTTCCCGGAACCGGATTCACCACCCACAGAAATGATAAACTTCGAGAGTGATTTGTCTATATCTTCAATTATCATGGCTGCCACTTGTTTGGCGGCTTTCCTGTGATTATCTTCAATTACCAGAATATCACCTTTCATTGCAAATAATAGTTAAAGAATTGCTCAAAGGTACTATATTTTGTCTATTTTCGACAAATGGAAGTTAAATCAAACAAGGTAGGCGATATTCGAAGCCATTACAGGCTCAAACTTTCCAAATACTATGATGAACGGGAAGCGGATCAATTGTTATTCTTCGTCATGGAAGAATTTTCCGGTCTCTCGAGATCCCGTATCCTTTCCGAACCCTCGCTTACCATCAGCGAATCCGAATTGCTGAAAATACATTTTGCGGTGAAAGACCTGATGAATTATAAACCCGTGCAATATATCCTGGGCAAAGTTGAATTTTTTGGTATTTCCGTAAGTGTTAATCCTGATGTGCTGATTCCGAGACCCGAAACAGAGGAACTCGTTGACCTGGTTATTAAGAAAGGTCGCTGTAAAAAAAATCCCGGAATCCTCGATGTTGGAACCGGATCGGGCTGCATTGCCATCGCGTTGGCGAAAAACCTGCCGGGAGCGATGGTCACCGCTGTCGATATTTCACCGGGGGCTATTCAAACGGCTCAGAAAAATGCAAAGCAGTGCAGTGTAAAAATCAATTTCATCCATCATAATTTCCTTGATCCGGCGAGTTGGCAAAAGCATGGATCATACGATTTAATAGTTTCCAACCCACCTTATGTTAGGCAATCGGAAAAAGCACTGATGAAAAACAATGTGCTCAGCTATGAACCGGCTGTTGCGCTTTTCGTCAAGGATGATGATCCGTTGATCTTTTACCGGGCTATTGCTGATTTCGCTTCTCAATACCTCAGTCCATCCGGTTCTGTTTTTTGTGAGATCAATCAGTACCTTTCAGTGGAAACAGAAAGAGTTTTCCGGGATTTTGGTTTTACCGAATGCAGGATTCAAAATGATTTACCGGGCAATCCCAGGTTTATCATTGTAAACCGAGAGCAGGGCATTTAAAAAACGGATTGTATCATTATATATACCTGGCGAGAAGCTTTCCCTTGGACCAGCAACATTCAGGCTTTTTATCCTGAAGGTATCAATCCAGTGATTCAAAACCAAAATATCTGATTCCTGAATTAAACTAAATTGCATCACTGGTTTATTCAACTCTGCGCATAGCTTTTTTGTCAACAAAGAACCAGTATCCAGTTTGTGATAGTAAAGGATCAGGGTTCCATCGCTGCTGATGATGTTTCTTCTTGTCCTGGCTGGATAGCTGGTTGATTCCATTTCAATCAGATGATATTTTGGAGGAATCGGTCCATCTTCAGCTTTTCTCCCTTTCGGACAAAAGCCACCGTGTTTGATTCCATTTTGCATGGCAAAATCCAATGCAGCTCTGTCGACTCCGGTTTGACCTCCTGATATTATTTCAATCTCCCTTAATTGCAACCATCCATGTATTTACAAAAAAAGCTCCTCGACGGAGCTTTTTCAATGTTCTAACTACTATTTATTAATATTGAACTGGTTGAAAAACTACCATCGATTCCTGATTTTCCTTAAAACCTGACGGCATCGAATTCTGGAAACTCTTATCAAGCAGGAATGAGCCAGGATGATTTTCCAGATTCAGTACCCAATAAAATCCGTCTTCTTTGTTCTTAATGATACAGTAAACATTTTTCACCGGTGTATCTTCTCTCTTCTCCTCTATGTTTCTGAACTTTTTCATTTTTTTTATTTTTTGTTCCTGCCCTATCAATTACTGCATAGGTATCTCAATAATTATACTAAATCATAAAAAACAATGAATCAATAAAATACACAAGTTCCGAATTCTCTATTTTGGAAATTTATTCGTTTTGTGGGATTGTAAAGTCAGTAAAGTTCATCCGGTGGTGAGTGGCTGATAAAATCAAAAAGGAGTAGAGCAACAGATTCGGGCTTGGCACCAAATGACTTTTGCCGTCCCTGATTTTAATTACTTTTGCACCTCAAAAAATTTTAAAAAATATGTTTGAAGGACTATCGGATAAACTGGAACGATCGTTCAGGATACTGAAGGGACAAGGGCATATAACTGAAATCAATGTGGCTGAAACGCTGAAAGAAGTGAGGAAGGCACTTCTGGATGCTGATGTCAGCTTTAAGATTGCAAAACAGTTTACCGATTCGGTTAAGGAAAAAGCGCTAGGTCAGAAAATTCTTACCTCCGTGTCGCCCGGACAATTGATGGTAAAGATTGTTCATGATGAACTGGTGCAGCTGATGGGATCAAATTCTGCCGAAATTACAATTAAAGGTCAGCCTGCCATCATACTGATTGCAGGTTTACAAGGCTCGGGTAAAACGACTTTTTCAGCCAAGCTGGCAAACTATATTAAAAGTAAAAAAGGGAGAAATCCTTTGCTGGTTGCTGGTGATGTTTACCGACCGGCAGCTATCGACCAACTGAAAGTACTGGGCGAACAGATTGGTGTAAAGGTATATTCAGAGGATGAGAACAAGAATCCGGTAAAAATCGCCAAAAACGCCATTACTCACGGAAAAGAGTACGGGTATAATGTAATCATCATTGATACTGCAGGACGGTTGGCTATTGACGAGGAAATGATGAACGAGATAACGGCTATCAAGGAATCCGTCAGTCCGCAGGAAACACTGTTCGTTGTAGATTCAATGACCGGGCAGGATGCAGTGAACACTGCCAAAGCCTTTAACGATCGGCTGGATTATGATGGTGTCGTTTTAACCAAGCTCGATGGCGATACCCGTGGCGGTGCGGCTCTTACAATAAAGGCAGTAGTCGATAAGCCCATCAAATTCGTTGGTATCGGTGAGAAAATGGAAGCCATCGATGTGTTTTATCCTTCACGTATGGCAGACCGTATCCTCGGAATGGGTGATATCGTTTCCCTGGTTGAAAAAGCCCAGGAGCAGTTTGACCTCGAAACTGCCAGAAAACTGCAGAAAAAAATAGCGAAAAACGAGTTTAACTTCGACGATTTTTTGAGCCAGATCAAGCAAATTAAGAAAATGGGAAATGTAAAGGATCTGATGGGGATGATCCCTGGTGTTGGCAAAGCCATCAAGAATATGGATATCGATGACGATGCGTTTAAAGGAATCGAAGCCATTATCTGCTCCATGACACCTGAAGAACGGAATGATCCAAAAATCCTCAACGGGAGCCGAAGGAAAAGAATTGCAGTGGGCAGTGGAACGGATATACAGGAAGTTAACCAGCTCATCAAGCAATTCGGTGAAACACAGAAGATGATGAAAATGATGTCGGGAGGCAAGGGAAAAAACCTGATGCGTGCAATGGCAAGCATGAACAGGAATCAAAGGAGATGAAAGGTTAGCGAAATAGAACAAATCCAAATGAATGATTGAAACGGAATCGGGATTCCCAGAGATAAAAGCTGCAATAATATCCTATCATGATACTGATCGACGGAAAAGAAATCGCAAGGCAAATAAAACTTGAGATCGCAGGTGAGGTAGCACAAATTATAGATCAAGGAGGTACCGGACCTCATCTTGCTGCTGTTTTGGTCGGGGACGATCCGGCAAGTGTTACCTATGTGACCGGAAAAGAAAAAGCCTGCCGCGAAGTTGGAATCATTTCATCCCTGTATAAGATGCCTCAAACTGTTTCGGAAAAGGAATTGTTCGAGATCATTGATTTTTTGAACAATGACGATCATATCGACGGATTTATAGTACAGCTGCCATTACCTGGGCATATCGATGAAAAGAAGGTAATCCAGCGAATCCATCCTTCTAAGGATGTGGATGGCTTTCATCCGCAAAATTACGGACGGATGGCAATGAATTTACCAACCTATATTTCTGCAACTCCTTTTGGAATTATGCAGCTTTTGGAAAGGTATAAAATCGAGACATCAGGAAAACACTGCGTAGTTTTGGGTAGAAGCCATATTGTCGGGTCACCGGTAAGTATACTTCTTTCGCGTAAGGCTTACCCGGGAAATGCGACTGTAACCGTTTGCCACAGCCAAACCCAAAACCTGAAAAAAATTTCCAGGAGTGCCGATATTTTAATAGTCGCCATGGGTCAAAGGGAATTTGTGACAGCCGATATGGTAAAGGACGAAGCCGTCGTAATCGATGTTGGAATTCACAGGGTTCCTTCCGAAAAAGCCAAATCAGGATTTGAACTTGTCGGAGATGTGAAGTTCGATGAGGCATCGAAAAAGGCATCCTACATCACGCCGGTGCCGGGTGGCGTAGGACCAATGACCATCGTATCCTTACTGCTGAATACCCTTAAAGCGTATAAAAAGGAGATATATCCTTAGTATTATCCCAATTGATTAAATTTGTCAGGATATCCGTGTTACAAAAGTTCCGTACTAAGATTTCGGATGTAAACATTAGACTTTGTACAAAATGAAATTACCTGTTAAATTCTTACTGCCATTGCAGGTCATTCTCTTCCTGAATCCTTTTGTTTTCAGTCAGATGACAGAGCTGTATACGATTATTCAGTACCCGGTAGTTCCGCAGAAATATTGCGATCTCGAAGCGAATGTCAGCGAATCTTCGGGTTTGCTGTATAATGAAGATGAGATATGGACAATGAACGACAGCGGAGGTCTGCCCGAAATATACAGAATCGAGAAGGAGACCGGGGGAATTGCGCAAACGGTACGCATCGAAAACGGCAATAACGTTGACTGGGAAGATTTAACACAGGATGAAAAGCACGTCTATGTAGGCGATTTTGGCAATAATCTTGGGAACCGAAAAGATCTTAGAATTTATAAAATTTCCAAAAAGGATATTTCCGGAAAAAAGAAGATTGATGTAAATGCCGAGGTTATCGGGTTTGGCTATAAGGATCAGAATGATTTCAGTGAGAATTCCCGCAACAATGACTTCGATTGCGAAGCAATGATCAGCTATGGCGACTCCCTGGTCTTGTTTTCAAAAAATTGGGTTAATGGGAAATGCCGGCTTTACAAAGTTCCAAAAGTTCCGGGACAATACGATCCTGAGCCACTGGATACCTTCGACACCGACGGATTAATCACCGGGGCGAGTTTTTTTGAAAGTACGAAATGTCTAATCCTAATCGGTTACAAAAACCATATACCTTTTATTTTCTATTTCCCTGGTTTCAATGGCAGAAATTTTCCCAAGACCGATGTGAGCCGGTTTGAATTTGTCCGCATGGCTGGCGCTCAAACAGAAGGGATTGCCTGGCTCAATAAAGATGCTGTAATTTTTTCGACCGAGCAAACAAAAGAGTTTGCGCAGCAGGTTTGGGAACTGAACCTGCAAACCGTTTTCCGTTTGATCGAAGGCAGATAAAACAGAGGAAATTTACAACTAAATTTCCGACTTTTGCAGATATTTTTTAAGTAGTACGAGGTTAAATCTGTGCTACTATCTGTACCTGACAAAATAAAGATTGAAAGGACAAGATTGGGGTTCCAAAGATAACAGGGTCGGTAATGATTGGTAAGGATGCACTGGAAAAGGGATTGGCACTCCCGCTGATGGAGGATTTTTATACGCTGCAGGGCGAAGGCTTCCATACCGGAAAGCCTGCTTTTTTTGTGAGGATCGGAGGCTGTGACGTAGGATGCAGTTGGTGCGACGTGAAGGAATCGTGGAATGCAAAGATTTGGCCACTCACACTAACAGACGATATCATCAGTCGAGCCAAAGGTTGTCCGGCAAGGTCGATTGTTGTAACCGGTGGCGAACCGCTTCTATACAATCTCGATTATCTTTGTTATGGATTGAAAAGCATTGGATTTAAAACTTACCTCGAAACTTCCGGTTCACATAACTTAACAGGTGTCTGGGATTGGATTTGTCTTTCGCCGAAAAAATACAGTCCGCCATTGCCAGTGATGTATCAAAAGGCTGATGAGTATAAGGTCATCATTCAATCAAAGGGCGACTTCGATTGGGCAGAAAAGAACGTTGAAAAGCTAAGGAAGGATTGCATTCTGTATCTTCAGCCTGAGTGGAGCCAAATCGATTCCGTTATGCCGTTAATTGTGGATTATGTAAAAGGAAATCCGAAATGGCGTGTTTCGTTGCAAAGTCATAAATATATGAGAATACCCTGATCACGGAAGAGCTGTAGCTTTGGTCAGGACGGGTGAGCTAGAATGAGAATGTACATCAATAATATCCATGAGTCATGCGTAAACCTGATTTTGTCCTTTTCTGTTTGATGTTGGTCATAATTCCTGTGCTTTCTCACTCGCAGGGCGAGGAATTGACCACAAAATCGAAAAAAGCACGGAAATATTATGAAGCCGGCGAAATCCTTTACAAGCAGGAAAATCTCCCTGAAGCAAAAAAGAATTTCCAGATGGCTGTGGATGAAGACCCTTTATTTTTCGAGGCTTATGTCCTTCTGGGCGAGATACAGGAACAGGGAAAGGAGGATTCCGCTGCGCTGGTTAATTACGCAAAAGCGATATCCATCAATCCGGACAAGTTTCCGCCTCTGTTCTGCACAATGGCTGATATTGAATATAAGAATGGCTGGTATGAAAATGCCATCAGCCATTACAAGCATTATCTGGCATCAGAACAGGCTCATGGTGCTGCAAAAGTGAGGGCAGAGAAAAATTTGCCCAACTGTGAATTTGCCATAGAGGCAATGAATAACCCTGTTCCTTTTAATCCTGTTAACCTTGGGGCAAATATAAATTCAAGCCTGAATGAATATTTTCCGTGCCTCACTGCGGATAACCAGACTCTATTGTTTACAAGGCTCGTAAAGGATTCCCGTTCACCCAGTGGAAAACAGGAGGATTTTTTTGTCAGCCGATTCGATTCGACGTGGGAACCGGCACGGAACCTGGGATTACCTATCAATACCATGTACAATGAAGGAGCACCAACCCTTTCAGCCGATGGAAATATCCTGATCTTTACAGCCTGCGAAAGCCTCGATGGATATGGCGGCGACAGAAAAGGTTTTGGCAGATGCGACCTATTTGTATCCAAACGCTCTGGTGACGAATGGCTCTCACCTTACAACCTGGGCGCTCCGGTGAATGCCGCAACCTGGGAATCTCAACCTTCGTTTTCAGCCGACGGCAGAACCCTGTATTTTGTCAGCAACCGTGAAAACAATTACGATATCTGGTACTCCAGGGTAAACGATTCAGGGGAATGGAGCGAACCGGTCAGGCTGGGCGACAATATAAACACTGGCGGATATGAGGGTTCTGTGTTTATTCATCCTGATAACCAGACTCTCTATTTTTCGTCCAGTGGTCACACAGGCATGGGCGGTTTAGATATATTCGTTTCGAGAAAGGACAGCACCGGGAATTGGGCTCCTCCTAAAAACCTGGGTTATCCGATCAACTCGTCTAAAGACGACAACAGCATTCTGATCAGTGCCGATGGAGAGCTTGCCTTATTTGCTTCCGACCGTAAAGATGGTTACGGTGGGCTCGACCTTTACAGTTTCAACCTGTATGAAGCAGCCCGCCCGCAGGTCGTCACTTATATGAAGGGACGTGTTTTTGATAACGTGACCGGCACCAACCTGGAGGCAAAATTCGAACTGACCAATCTGAAAACAGGAAAAGTCGCCGTCGAATCCTTTTCTAATAAGAACTCGGGTGAATTTCTCGTGTGTCTGCCGACAAACAACGATTATGCACTTACGGTTTCGCGGGATGGATATTTGTTTTATTCCGAAAACTTTACCCTGAGCGGCGAAAATCCTTCAACCGATCCGGTTCATAAGGATATTCCGATGGAACCGTTGAAAGCCGGTGCCAGAGCGATTATGAAAAACATTTTTTTCGAGACCAATCAGTACGAACTCATCGAAACTTCGAGAATAGAACTTAATAAGCTGGTGGCGATGCTTCAAAAATATCCGGATATTAAAATCGAGATCGGAGGGCATACAGATAATGTTGGAAGCCATGAGTACAACATCAGCCTGTCGCAGAACCGGGCAAAATCGGTGAGAGATTACCTTATTGAAAACAAAATCGATCCTGCGCGGATAAAATATAAAGGTTATGGCGAAACCCAACCGGTGGATTCGAATGATACCGAAGAGGGGAAGGCAAATAACAGGCGAACCGAGTTCAAAATAATCGAGTGATAAGGCACTAAGGTTCTTTATAACCTGTCAATAATGTGACTTAAAAGATCGGACAGCCGGCAGAAAATGAACCGATTCCAACTTGCTGCCGGTTTATATCCTTACCATTCCGTTGTTTTGAACATTGGAATGGCTTAATTGTTTCATTTAAAAGCTGCTCGGGTTATTACGGGGAGCAACTTTCTGACGTCGGGGTCGCACTTTCTCACCAATGCTGAATGGGGATGCAACGACGGTGAACATAAGGCATGGTTCGTCATGGACGCCGATACCAAAGAAGATGCCCGGACTATCATTCCCCCGGCTTACAGGGAAAGAGCAAAGATCCTGCAAGTAGAGAGATTCAGAAAAGAGGACATCGAGGATTACTTAGACATCCACCCCGGTAATTAAGATTTTTTAACCGTATTTCATTCTTTAATCATCGCCGATGGCTTGAAATTCCTTGCAGTGTGATCGTCGAACTCGCCTTCCCAGCGGGCGACGACGGCTGTCGCGAGGCAATTCCCGATAACATTCACCGAGGTACGTGCCATATCCATCAGTTCATCGATACCGAGGATGATAAAAACCGGCCACACCGGCAGCCCGAAATTAGCGGCTGTCGCAAGCAATATTACCAGCGAAGCCCTTGGAACACCCGCAACGCCTTTACTCGTGAGCATCAGGGTAAAAACAATGATAAGCTGCTTGTCGAACGAAAGGTGGATGCCGCTGACCTGGGCTAGAAAAATGGTTGCAAGCGAAAGGTAAAGTGTGGTTCCATCGAGGTTGAAGCTGTAACCGGTAGGCATTACAAAAGCGACTATTTTACGCGGTACGCCGAACTTTTCCATCTGCTCCATTGCTATCGGCAGAGCAGATTCGCTGCTGGTGGTTGCAAACGCGATGGAAGCCGGTTCGGAAACAGCCCGGACAAAACTCTTAATCGGTATCCGCAGGATCAGCGCAACAGGAAGAAGAACCAACAACAAAAAGATAACCAGGGCGAGGTAAAGCGTGATGAGCAGCTTGAAAAGGTTGAACAGGATATCGAGACCCATGTGCCCGACCGAATAAGCTATTGCTGCGAACACCGCCAGCGGCGCAAAGTACATGATGAGGTTGGTGAACCTGAACATAGTTTCAGCCAGGCTTCCGGAAAACCTCAGCATGGCAGAACGGTGCTTTTCCTTCAGAAGCGCAACCGCTATTCCGAAGATGATACTGAAAACCACTATCTGGAGCACGTTTCCTTCGTAGACGGCTTTGGCAATATTTTCGGGAAAAACATGCAGGATAATTTCCTGGGTGGTTTGCTTTTTTATATCGGGAACCGATGACTGGTCGAATCCTTCGGGAATGACCACGCCCCTGCCAGCCTGGCTGATATTGATGGCTGCCAGCCCTATGAAAAGAGCAATGGTGGAAACGATCTCGAAATAGACAATGGATTTCCATCCCATCCTTCCTACCTGACGGAGATTGGAATGACCTGCAATGCCTACCACTAAAGTGGCAAAAAGCAACGGAGCAATTATCGTTTTAATCAGGTTCAGGAAAACTTTACTCAATATCTGCAGGTTGAGCGAAAACACAGGTAGATCATAACCAAATTCTGCTCCGGCAATCATGCTGATCAGTATCCAGGTAGTGAGGTTCTTTTTTGAGATGGCATAACCCAGGAGCAAAGCCACAATGAGCCAGCGAAGCGCAAGATTTATCGCAGCAGGTATGTCGGCGAAATGATACAGGTTTAAAACATGAGTAATTGCCGCGAGGGTAACCACAGCCGGCAGAATCAGCAGGAATGTCCTTGGTTTAATCATTTCCAATCGTGCACTTCAGGGATTATTTCGAAACAAAAATAGCAAAACCCTGACGTCGGCAGCGGGACTTCACGTTTTTTCGTTGCCTGGTTTCCTGGTACCCTTCACCGGGAATTCAGGTCGGTTATTCCTGAGTTTTATCACCTCGTCCGGAATGACAGGTTAATTTTGGAAAGAGTGCGAAAGCCACATTCTATCCTTGCCTGTTACAATCAAAGACAATACTTAACACCGGGAAAAACAAATTGAGAGCTTCAGATTAATTAACAATCATTTTGTTCATACATTTTTCTATTTTTATCCCTTTAAAAATCGGTTTGTACCCATGCTTACAAAAATATATCCGGTATGGTGAAAAAAATCTGCCTTTTTATTTCCATCCTCCTGGTGTTTTCGTCATGCGCGTCCAAAAGGTTAACAAAAAAAGCCGCCAAATTCGATCAGGCTGGTCTGTATGAGGATGCGGCTTCCTGGTACCTGATGGCGGTTAAAAAAAATCCTGCTAATGTAGAAGCCAAGCTGGGTCTTCATAAAACCGGGCAGTACTGCCTCGACAAAAGGCTCGGTGATTTCATGCAATTATACAGGCAGGCTGATTACCAGCAATCGGTCTATAAATATCTTGTTGCCGATGAGTACTATACAAAAGTGAAAGCGGCGGGTGTCGAGCTCGATTTTCCCGAAAGCTATAAGTCGTACTATGAGGATGCCAAAGGCGATTTCCTCAACAATCGTTACGTCGAAGGGATCGATAAACTGAAACGCGAAGAATTCACGGATGCAAGGCTGATATTCGAGGAAATCAGGAAAATTGATCCAAATTACAAAGATGTGGCTGAAAAATACATCACTGCCAGATATGAACCGATGTACCGTGAAGCCAACGATTTGACTGAAAGCAGACTTTACCGCAAAGCTTATTACAAGTACTGCGAGATCATCAACGGCGCAAAGGAATACAAGCAGTCAGCCGTGCTCAGGGATGAAGCCCGCGAAAAAGCAACCATCACAATACTCATCACCGACATCGCTTTCACAACCATGCCGCAGAAGCCGGTTGCAGTGGCATTGTCGGGTAAGTTAAAGGATGAGGTACTCACCCTGAACAATCCTTTTATCAGGCTTGTCGATCCTTCATCGGTAAGCGCTGACCTTTTCGAAAACGGCAGAATCAATCCCGAAACCGCGAACCTTGCCGGGATCAAGGCGCTGTTGTCGGGGACTATTGCCGAAGTTTCGGCAACTGAGGGAAAACTTGAAAAAACGACAAAAAGAGGTTACCTGAAGGAGGTAACAAAAGAAAAGAATGCCGCCGGAGAGGAAGTTGAGAAAGTTACTTATCACAAAACCGAATACTTTGAGTTCACAAACAAAAACACAGTGAGGCTGGGCATGAACTTCAGGCTGTCCGGCACCGGTGACGGACTTGTTATGGTCAGCGATATGTTTACTCTTTCAAATACCGACCAGGTTCATTATGCAACATTCGGCGGTGACAAGAAACGGCTTATACCGGGTTACTGGAAGAAGAAGGAATCCGCTTCACCCGAAGATATTATAAAGGATAACTGGGCTGACGTGAACAGCCTGAAAAGTTTGTTAAATGCGAACCAGCAACTGAAACCGGTATCCCAGCTTACCGGTGAGCTTGTCGATCAGTCGGCTCGGCGGATCGCGGAGAAGATCAACAATTACAATCCTGAGAAATGATGAAGAAACTATGGCTCATGATTCCGGTGGTGCTTGCTTCCTGTGCAGCCAAGAAACAGGCAGCGGAGCTTGAACTTCAGCCGGAGTGGATGAAGCAAAAGCCCATCGTTCACGGTTATTATATTGGTATCGGTTCTGCGAAAAAAGTCGGGACTTCCGCATCCTACATTGCTGAAGCCAGGAAAGATGCACTGGCAGACCTTGCCGGAGAGGTTTCAGCTACGATCAGTTCGACCTCTGTTTTACATACAATAGAAACAGAATATGGGCATTCCGAAACATTCGACCAGACCATCCGGACATCGGTCGATGATTACCTCGAAGGGTTCGAACCCGCAGAAGCCTTCGAAACAGCTGATTCGTACTGGGTTTACTTCCGGATTGCCATAGAGACTTACCATGCGATGAAAGCCAGGAAAAAGAATGAGGCAATTGATGCAGCAATGGCAAAATATATTTCGGGCATCAGCGAAAAGGAGGGCAGCCATCCAGCAGAGGCTTTGACATTCTTTTTGCAGGGTTTGCAGATGCTTAAGCCTTACCTGGATGAAGAAACTTCAGCCGAATACAAAGGAAATAAAATCGACCTGGGCAATAATCTCTATGAAGAAGTCAGCAGCATCATTTCAGACTTGGCGATCGAATCGGGTGTTCCTGAAATAACCGTAAAAAGAGGTACAACAATAACTCCGGCATTGCGGTTTAAAGTATTATACAGCAGCAAGCCTGTGCAGGGAGTACCTGTTGAGTTCAGCTACACAGGCGGTTATTTGAAAACCGACCGCGGGAATTCCGGACCCGCCGGGATCATCGAATTGAATTCGGAAGCCATTTATTCCAGGAACGCTGCTGAACAAATCCAGGCATCGGTCAATCTCAGGGATATTGCGCTGAAAGCAGTCGATGATCTTTTTATCCGGGGATTGATGGCTAAGAAATCAATACCACCGGCTATCATTATTATCCGAATCATCCAGCCGGCTCTGGCGCTGAAGATCGATCCGATTTCATGTTCCTCTGATGATTGCGATAAAATTGTCAGGATATTTGAAGAAGCTGCACTATCCTCCGGTTACCAGATCGTGAGCGAGAAATCCGCTGATTATATTTTCGGGCTGAAATTCGGTTTCAAACCCGGGCAAAGTTCCGGCGGACTGACTTCTGTTTACCTTAACTTCGAATTAACCGTTACCGACAGGAATGCAAACCCGGTTTGGTCAAAAAAACCGGAAGAAATCAAAGGAGTGAGCACTGACGGCAACGGAGCCAGGATAAAAGCATTCGATGAATTCCTCTCTTCCCTTCAACGAAAGTATTTTCAACAAGGAATCGATGAGATAGAATAAACTCAGGAGCGCCTGAAATTTTTTCGCGGAAGGGTACCGCCTATTTTTCATCTTTTGTTAACATTGCCCGAATTCAGTTTGTGTTTTAATACTTTTGCCGGACAGGGAATCACCTGGTTTTAAATGAAAATCGTTGCTGACGATAAAATAGCTTTTTTAAAGGGAGTTTTCGAATCTTTCGCTGAGGTAGTTTATCTTCCCGGGAACCGGATCAGGCAAAGAGATCTGAGGGATGCCGATGTATTGCTGACACGGTCCATCACACCTTGTAATGCCGCCCTCCTTGATAAAACTTCTGTCAAACTAATTGCTACCGCAACCATCGGCGATGATCACATCGACAAGGATTATTGCCTTGAACAAGGCATTACCTGGGCGACAGCAAAGGGATGCAATGCAAATGCTGTCGTTCAGTATTTTATTTCGGGGCTGATGGCAATCACGGAATCATTGAGTATAAAGATCAGCGATAAAACCATTGGGATCATCGGGGTTGGGAACATCGGATATAAGGTTGAAAGGATTTGCCGGGCTTTGGGTATGAAAGTGCTGATCAATGATCCGCCCAGGGAAAGAGTCGAAGGAAAGGGAGTCTTCGCTTCGCTTGACGATATCCGGAAGGAAGCTGACATCATTACCTTGCATGTCCCCCTCAACTTTGGCGGCATCGACAAAACGTTTCACCTGATTGATTTCCCGTTTTTCGGAAATCTTCAAAAACCTGTTGTTTTGATTAATACTTCGCGGGGATCAGTGGTTGAAACGGAAGCATTCAAAACCGGCATCCTGAACGGAAAGATTTCCGGCTCGGTGGTCGATGTTTGGGAAAACGAGCCTGCGATCGATCATGAGCTTCTTGAGCTTGTTTCGGTTGGAACGCCGCATATTGCAGGATATTCGCTGGACGGAAAGGTGAAAGCAACAGAGATGATCGTCGGTTCGGTAGGCGACTTTTTTGGTCTTCCATTGAAAGGGTGGAAAGCCCCTGTAGAAATCCGGAATGAAAATATCCGGTTGGATTGCAGTGACATGACCGATGAACAGGTGATCCGGTTTGTGATGAAACATGTTTATAATATACTTGATGACAATGGACATTTCAGGGCAGAACCTGATGCCTTCGAAACGATCAGGGGTAGCTATTCTTTCAGAAAAGAAAACAAGCGATTTGATTTAATCCTTTCCAATTCAAGCGAAAGGCTGAAAAACATATTAACAGAAATGGGATTTAATATTATACATTAACCTTTTAACCTCAATATAATGAACAACGATATTGTCAGGAGAGCAGCGGATAACATACGGATCTTATCGATGGCGATGGTTGAGAAAGCGCAATCAGGTCATCCCGGAGGACCTATGGGCGGAGCTGATTTCATCAATATTCTTTACACCGAATTCCTGGTGTTTGACCCGGATGATTTGACATGGCATTTCAGGGACCGCTTTTTTCTCGATCCCGGTCACATGTCAGCCATGATGTACTCCGTTTTGGCGCTAATCGGATCATATACCATTGACGATCTGAAGAATTTCAGGCAATGGCAAAGCCCTACCCCGGGGCACCCTGAGCTGGATGTGAAAAGAGGAATCGAGAACACATCAGGTCCGCTAGGTCAGGGACATACGA
>Ga0233425_10006738_pt1 | contig 16720 bp, 12 predicted proteins | sample Watercolumn_Towu_2_FD_181712 | JGI IMG/M metagenome (GOLD analysis project Ga0233425, IMG submission 181712) | Freshwater microbial communities from Lake Towuti, South Sulawesi, Indonesia - Watercolumn_Towuti2014_140_MG | ecosystem: Environmental > Aquatic > Freshwater > Lake | place... | reverse complement strand
CGGCGTCGTTGGGGTCGCGCTTCAGCACCTCTTCGAAGCAACGCTCGGCCAGGTCGGGCTGGTTGCGCTCGTGCGCATAGACCAGACCCAGGTGGAAATGGGCCATCGGGTCGGCCGGATTCAGCGCCACGGCCTGGGTGAAGAAGTCGAACGCCACGTCGGCCTGGCCGGCCTTCAGGGCCTCGACCCCGCGATTCACGAACTTGCGCGCGTCGACGGCGTGCCGATCGCACCCGGCCGCCGCCAGGGTCAGGCACGCCGCGAGCGCCAGCAGGACACGTCGGAGGCGCATGCTTACTCGGTCGTCTTGAAGATGAAGGGGTAGTTCACCTGCACGATGCCGCCGCCCTTGGGCTCGGGGAACTTCCAGCGGCTGATCTTGCTCAGCACGCACTGCTCCACCTCGTCGTTGTGCATCGTGGATTGCTTGATCGCCGTCTGGATGACCTTGCCAACCGAGGAGATCGTGAAGTTGACCACGACCTTGCCCTCGAGGTTCGAGTTCTTCTGCAGGCCCTGCTGGTAGCACCAGCGGATCTGGGGCATGTTGCGGCGGATGATCTTCTGGATGAGCTCCTTGTCGAGCTTTCCGGAGACCTCGGCGTCCTGCCCGTACAGCTTGATCTGTCGGACGCCCGAGCCCTTGATGTTCAGGTTGGTGCCCGTGCCCGCGTCGCGCCCGATGCCGCCGATGCCGCCGCCGCCGTAGCCGCCGGTCATCGACAGGGCCGTGCCGCGGAAGCCGCCGCCGCCGCCCATGGACGCGCCCCCGCCGAAGGGATCGAGACCGCCGCCCCAGTCGCCGTTGCCGGCCACCTGCACGGCCAGGCGGTTGCCGCTGTTGGGGCCGCCCCAGTCCTTCATGCCGCTGTTCATCATGTCGATGAGCGCGGTGTTCTGGCCGATGACGCGCGCCACGCCGGTGTTCAGGGCGATGTTCTTGTCGTACTCCTTGAGCTCGTCCTTCGAGAGCTTGGAGCGGATGTCGTCGGCCTTGATCTCTTCTTTCTTGTCGTTGTTCTGATTCCCGGCCTGATCCTTCTCGGCCATCTTCTTGGCCGTCTCCTGATCGATCTTTTTCTCGATCTTTTCTTCTTCTTTCTTTTCCTGCTGCTTCTTCTCTTGGATTACGACCTCGATCAGCGGGTTCTTCTTCTTGTCAAAGAACTTCTGGGCCCGCAGCTCTTCCTCGGGCACCAGGTTCATGGCGATGAGCAACGCCAGGTGCAGGAAGAGCGAGATGGACCAGAACAGGACCGTGTCGATGCTCCAGGAGGTGCCGATCTTCTTGCTGCGCTTGGGCAGCGGCTTGTAGCTGACCAGGATCGACAGGTGCTTCAGGAACAGGCGCACGCGCGTCTGCGGCGTGATCTTGAGGTAGGCGTTCTCCTTGAGGAGGGTCTGCTTGCGCACCTCGTCGAAGGTGAAGATCTTGTCGTCGATCAGGATGCGGCCGTCGAGGTCGGTCTTCTTGAGGTTCAGGAAGAAGTCGTCGCCGAAGCCGCGGATCAGCGTGTAGACCTTTTCGCCCAGGCACTCGACGGGCACCAGGAAGTCGGTCTTGCCGGCCTCGCCGATCTTGATCTCGCGCGGCTTGGCGTAGTTCTCGATGGCCAGCACCGCGTTGCCCCAGAACAGGGCTACCTCGAGGGCGTAGCCCGCCCCCTCGTCCTTGACCTGCTCGACGACGAAGCCCTTCAGCACGCGCAGGCGGTAGGTGTTGGTGCCGATCGCGATCTCGTCGCGATCGCGCACCTCGCCGGTGGTGGCATAGCGCCGGTTCAGGGCGAGCTGGGGCTCGGGCACCAGGGCCTCGACGCGCAGAGTGCCGTCGTCGCGGTACTCGATGCGGGCGGCCTCGACGTCGTCGCCCACGCCCTCGACGGGCACGAGCGACAGCTTGGAGTTCCCGAACACCACGGGACCGCTGCGGAACGTATAAGACTTGCGCAGCTCGTCGCCGACGTAGTGATCGACCTTGAGCGTGGTCTCGTGCTTGCCAGCCATGGGCTTACAGGTCCTCCGCCGACCGCACGATCTCCTTGACGAAGTCGGTGCGGATCTTGATGAAGCCCTCGTTGCCCTTGTTCTTGATGCCCTCGATCGTCATCTGGTCGGGCTTCATGTACTCGGTCTCGATGGTGTCGCCATCGAAATCGTAGGTGGTCTGCTTGTCGTCGCCCTTCTTGCCTCCAGCGGCATGGGCCGGCAAGCCTGCGACGAGCACCGCGGTCGCGATCGCTCCGGTGAGGATGCCTCTCAGCATGGTCACCTCCCTTACTCCATTATAGGCGCCAATGGAGAGCGCACAATTCTTTTCCAAGCCCCAGGGGCGACCGGACCAGCCTACTCGGCACCCTTGGCAGCGGGGGCGGCCCCTTCGGCGGGCGCGGCGGGCGCCTCGGCCGGCGGAACGGCCGGGGCCTGCTCCTTTTGCTGCTTCATGACCTTGATGGTGTCTTCGATGCCCGACACACGGTCGACCATCTCCTTGTAGTCGGGGTGCTTCTTGTCGATGCTCTGCAGCATGAGCCGGCAGTGGTCGAGCGCCTTCTCGTACTCGCTGAGGTACTCCTGGTACAGGATGCAGCGGTTGTAGAGAGCGCCCAGGTGGCCGGGCTTCAGGCTCAGCACGCGCTCGTAGCCCTCGGCGGCCTCGGGGAACTTGCTGAGGCCGCGCAGCGCCACCGCGCGGCTGAGCACGGCGTCGACGTTGTCCGGCTGCAGCTTGAGGACCGCGTCGAACTGGTCGAACGCGCCGCCGAAGTCGCCGTAGTTCAGCATGGTGGCGCCCAGGTTCATGCGCCCCTCGACGAAGTCGGGCTCGAAGGCCACGGCCTTCTCGAACTGCACGATGGCGTCCTTCACCTGGTCTTCGGCCAGGAAGAGCAGGCCCAGGATGTTGTAGATGGGCGCGGCCTTGGGGCTCATGCCGAGGGCGTTGTAGCACACCAGCTTGGCCAGGTTGGCCGAACCCATGTGCCGGTAGGCCATGGCGATGGCGACGTAGGCGTTGACGTTGGCCGAGTCGATGAGCAGCGCCAGGCGCCCCAGCCGGATGGCCTCCTCGTCGTTGCCCGCCTTGTAGGCCAGCGCGGCCAACTCGGCGTTCGCGATGGGGTTGTAGGGGTCGACCGCCACCGCCGCGTCGAGCTCGGCGCGACCCTCGGCGGTCTGGCCTGCGCGCAGCAGCAGCAGGCCGCGCAGGGCCCGCCCGCTGGCGTGGTTGGGCTCGAGCTGCAGCAGCTTGTCGAGCTCGGCGCGGGCCGCGGCCGCGTCGCCGCTGTACAGGTGCAGCAGCACCAGGTTCTGCCGGGCCTCGAGCAGCTTGGGGTCGAGCTCGAGCGCCTTCCGCAGCAGGCCCTCGATCTCGTCGTGGCGCGCCTTCAGCGTCTCGGGGTCTTCGGAGATGATGGCCGCCTGCTCGACCAGCGCCTTGGGGTCGCTGGCGGGCTTGTCCGACATAGCCTTGGCGACGTCGGGAGCGGCGGGGGCGTCGTCGGCCCACGCCGAACGGGCGACCAGGGCCGGGAGTACCAGGAGGAACGCAGTGAGGATCTTCATAGCTCAAGCCCCGTGCCAAGTTGCGCGCGCACGAACGAGTAGGGGTAGCCGCCGGTGCGCTCCTGCACCGGTTTCGCGCGGGCTTCCTTCGTGAACCGGAACGAGAAGTCGAGCTTGGCCAGGTGGCGCTCGGCGTGGTTGGAGTAGTCGTTGAACCACTTGAAGCGGATGGCCTCCTCGATGCTCTTCTTGTAGGCCTCGACCGCCATGCCGCGGATCTTCTCGGACTTCTCGGCCAGATCGGCGCGGTAGATCTCGAGCTGCTCCTCGTTCAGGTTGCGGGGCAGCGGCGCGTTCTCGATGGTGTCGGCCAGCTGCTCGTAGGCCCAGCCCAGGCGATCGGTCGACGCGATCATCCAGTTGGGCTGCTGCATCTCGTAGACTTCCTGGAAGATCGGCTTGGCGCGGGCGATGATCTCGAGCTTCTCGGTCATCGACTTCTCGAGGTTGGCCGACGTCATCTTGACCTCGGCGAACTCGGCCAGCACGAACTCGCCCAGGAGGAAGCGCGCCTCGGCCACCGTGGCGAAGCCCTGCTTCAGCTTCTCGCGGTCGGCGTCGGACAACGCGTCGTAGGCCGCCACGACGGCCTCGTAGGCCTTGCGGGTCTCCTTGGCGTTCTTGCGCTCGCTCCACGACTTGGCGATCTGCAGGCGGGCCGCCAACGTCAGGTCGAGCTGGTCGGGGTACTTCTTCACGAACTTGGCGAAGTGGTCGCTGGCCGGCGCCCACTTCTTCTGGATCATGTAGATCGTCCCGATCTCGAAGTCGACGTTCGGGATGCGCTCGCTCTTGGGGAACTTGGCCATGTAGGCCTGGTAGTTCTTGACGGCCTTGTCGTACTCGCCCAGCGCCTTGCGGATGATCGAGGCCTGCTGCAGGGCCTTCTCGACGTTCTTGTGGGCCGGGTGGTTCGTGAAGTAGATCTCGTAGAACTTGGCCGCCTCGGAGTAGACGGCGGCCTCGCGGTAGATCTCGGCCAGCGCGAACAGCGCGCTCGGGCGGATGTCGGACTTCTTGGCGCGGTTGTACAGCTCGCCCAGCGCGGTGATGGCTTTCTCCATCTGGCGCGCCCGGTTGTAGTTGATGGCGGAGTTGTAGAGCGCCTTGTCGAGCATGGCCGAGTCGGGGAACTTCTGGGTGTACTGCAGGAAGCAGAGCGCGGCCTTCTCGAACTGCTTGTCCTGCTCGTAGTTGAAGCAACGGTTGAACTCGGCCTGGTCCTCGATCTTCTTGATGATGCTGGCCAGCTGCGGGTTCATGACGTCGGGCACGTTCTTCAGCTTGCCGGCCCACAAGTTCAGGTTGTCGACGTCGCGCGACAGGTTGTAGCAGGCCAGGATCAGGCGGGCCGACAGCGGCGCGCGCTCGCTCTTGGGGTACTGCTCGACGAGGCCCTGGAAGCGCTTGGCCGCGTCGGCGAAGTGGTTGTAGTCGAACAGGATCTTGGCGGCGGCGAAGCGCGACTCGATGTGATCCTCGTCGGCGTCGGTCGAGACGGCCGCGTAGCGATCGCACGCCGAGACGAAGCGCGTGAAGCTCTCGGGGATCTCCTTCTCCTTCTGCTCCTCGACGTCCTCCTCCTCGGCCACCTTCAGCGACGAGATGTCGTAGATCTGGAAGTAGCAGAGCACGGCGCCGTGCGAGGCCATCTTCTCCTGCTCGTTGGTCAGCTTCATGCCGAGCAGGCGCTCGAACTGCACCACGGCCTTGTCGTACAGCTCGAGGTTCAGGAGCAGCACCGAGTAGTTCGTGGCCATGTCCTGGGTGTACTCGTCGGTCGGGAACATCTTGAAGTACACCTCGTAGAGGAGGTGCGCCATGTTCAGGATCTTGGGGTTCTGGGTGGTGCGGCCGGCGTCGTGGTACGAGGTGGCCAGCTCGCGCAGCTGCTGCGACACGAGCTCGCGCTCGGCCTTCAGCACGTCGGGGGGCGTCTGCGACTCGAACTTGTCGTACATGCCGACGAGGCGCTGGACCTCCTCGACCGTCTTGTTCATCACGCCCTTCTTGTTGGTGTTGTCGACGATCATGCGCTGGAAGGTGAGCAGCTTGTAGCTGTCGGGGTTCTCTTTCATGAGCAGCTTGAGCACCAGGTTCGACCGGTCGTACTCGCCCTGCTCGTAGTAGACCTTGGCCAGGCGCTGGGTGAGGTCCTGGGCGCGGTCGGGCGCGATCATCCCGAACGCCTTGGACGCGTTCTCGGGCTTGCCCACCTGCGAGTAGGTCAAGACCAGGTCGCGCAGGGCCTCCTCGCGCAGGTCGAGCTTGGCCTTGCCCGACTTCTGGATGTAGACGTCGGTGGCCTTGATGGTCTTGACGAACGTCTTGAACGACGTGTCGTACTCGGCCATGTTGAAGTAGCACCACGCCTTCTTGTACAGCGCCAGCAGGTAGACGTGGCTGTCGGTGAAGATCTCGACGCGCTCGTAGAACTTGAGCGCGCTCTCGAAGTCGTCGGCGTGGAAGAAGCTCTCGCCGATGTTGTAGAGCGCGTCGGGGAACAGGCGGCTCTTGGGGAACTCGGTGACCACGCGGATGTAGTAGTCGCGGCCTTCGTCGGCGCGCCCCATCGCGTTCAGGTAGATGCCCAGGTAGTAGTAGACCGCGTCGACGTTGGTGTGGTTGGGGAAGTTCTGGGCGACCATCTTGTAGGTCTCGATGGTCTGCTCGCGCCACTGGGCCATGAGCGTCTTGTACTCGCTCTCGCGCGCGTTGGCCCGCTGGATGGCCACGGCGTCGCCGGACTTCTCGGCCTGCTCCTTCTCGAGGGCCAGCGCCTCGCTGAAGAGCTGGTTCTCGTACCAGACGGACTTCTCCCAGTAGAGGTCGGCCTGGCGCATGTAGTAGTCGGGCACCTCGACGTCGGTGGGATCCGACATCTCGATGAGCTGTTTCACGGCCTCGATCTCGTTGTCGAGGGCCTCGAGCTCGCGGGACTGGGTCTTGAGCCACGGGTTGGCGCTGGCGGCCGCCGACGGGCCGGCCACGGCCGCGGGCTTGTCCTCGGTGCGCTTGAAGGTGCGCACGCCCTGGCCTTCGAGCTCGTTTTTCGGCTGGGCGAGGGCCGCCGTCGAAAGGAGCCAGGCCGCCGCGAGGGCGATCGTGCGGTACATCCGAACCTCCTTGCTGCTACGGCTGCTGCGGCGCGGACTGCGAGGGACAGATGGACTCGATGACGAAGTAGTAGCTGTCGAGCTCGTCACGCCAGTACTCGCCGTTGAACGGGAAGAACACGGTGTCGCGCGGGGTGACCGCGGCGGCGTCGATGACCGTCTTGCCGACGGCGCCCTGCTCGGGGATCTTCTTGCGGGCGTTGATGGTCTCGATCTTGAGCTTGATGCCCTTGGCCAGCAGGCCCTTGATCTCGCTGTAGACCTCGCGCAGGCGGGTCTTGGTCTGGTCGCCGGCCTCGCCCACGATCAGGTCGCGGTACGAGCCGATCTCGACCAGCGTCTCGACCGCCAGCTCGTTCCAGAGCGGGTTCTTGGTGAGCTCTTCGACGCGCTTCATCTCGTCGCTGATGCGCACCACCATGCCCAGCAGGCGCTTGATGTTCTGGTTCATGAAGGCGGCGTTGAAGATGCGCTTGAGCTCGAGCGACAGGTTGCCGCCCTGCTTGGACAGGCGCGCCAGGTAGAAGTAGAACTCGTTGGGATCCTCGTACTTCTTCAGCTGCGTCTTCAGCTCGGTGTAGAGCTTGAAGTATTGCTCGTGGAAGCGCGTGACGATCTCGAGCGCCTCGTCGTAGTGGCAGCGCTCGAACAGGATGTTGGCCTCGATCAGGAAGACCTCGGGGTAGAACTCGTCCTCGAAGTACGGGCTGGTGATGGTCCACAGGTTGCCCATGGCCTTCGAGTAGTCGCCCATGCGGAAGTGGGCCCAGCTGGCCTCGAAGAGGGTCTGCAGCCAGAACTCGGAGCCCTGCTCGATCTTGGCGTAGTACTTGATGGCGGTCTCGAAGTCGCCCACCGAGTAGAACAGGCGCGCCATGTTGAGATAGGTGCGCTCGTAGATCTTCTCGGCGAAGTCGGAGCGCGCGCCGCTGCCCTCGCGGAAGCGCAGGATGTCCTTGAAGGCCTCGAGCGCCTTGTTGGCGTTGTTCTGGCGCACGTACACGACCGCGGCCAGGAACTTGGCGCGCAGGTAGAGCTCTTCGTCGGCGGTGCCCACGCGCAGCAGGCGCGCCTCGGAGGCGTCGAGATCGCCGCGCACGTAGGAGAAGCGGCCCGCCAGGTAGTTGACGCGGTCGCGCGCACCCTCGGGCACGTCTTTCTCGTCGTACTGCGCCAGGCGCTCGAGCAGGCTGGTGTCGCCCTCGAGCAGGGCCGCCAGCTTGAGCAGCAGCGGGACGGCCGCCAGGTAGCCGGGGTGCGCGGCGCCGGCGTCGACCACCCGGCTGGCCACCAGGTACGAAGACAGCGGCAGCCCGCGCTCGTACAGGCAGGTGGCGAGCTCGAGCTCGGCCATGAAGTAGTAGGTCTCGTTGTTGACGCCGTGCTTCAGGATGTAATGGAACTGGGGGCAGGCCCCCGTGGCGTCGCCGTTGGCCAGCAGCGCCTGGCCCTCGGCCAGCAGCTTCTGAAAGTCTTCGCGCTGAAGCAGCACGCCGTCTCCCTGCTGGGCCGAGACGACACCGGACCACGCGATCAGGACGAGGGGCAAAAGCGTCTTCTGGATGCGCATCACGGTGACACCGAAGGCAGTCTACACCCGGTCTCTCAACATTAGAGGCGGGCCCTCCGAGTGTCAAGAATAAAGCTTTGACTTCCTTTGCTTTCTTGGCTAGCCTCGGAGTGGAATCGCGCGTCAAGGGTTGGCATGATTCGGTCGATTGTCGCGTTTTCGATCCTTGCCATCTGTTCCCCGCTCCTGGCCCAGCCCAACGGCAGCATTACGGTTCTCTCGGGAACCGACGGGGCCGAGGTGCGCCTCAACGGCGAACCTGCCGGTACGACGCCCCTGGCCGATCCCATCCAGTGCGCGCCCGGACGTTACAAGGTCAAGCTGTCCAAGACCGGCTTCGTCGACTACGTGCAGGAGGTCGACGTGGCGCCCGGTGGCTCGGCGGACGTCATCGCCGACCTGGTCGCCTCGGGGGGCGTGGTCCACCTCGAAAGCAAGGCGCGCGGCCTGGTGGCCTACCTCGACGGCCAGGCCGTGGGCCCGCTGCCCCTCGATCTGCCCGTCGCGCCGGGCAAGCACCGGCTCGAGGTGCGGAACGGCGACGCCCAGGCGGTCTTCAAGCGCTCGCTGCTGGTGCTGCCGGGCATGTCGCTGTCGTACAAGGTCAAGGACAACGGCCCCGGCGACAAGGCCGCGGTGGCCACGATCAACGTGGTGTCGTCCACCGACGGCGCGCGCGTGGTCGTCGAGAACATCGAGGTGGGGCTGGTGCCGCTGGGAGAGCCCCTGGAGGTGCCGGCCGGCACGTACGAGGTGCGCGTCGAGAAGCGCGGCTTCGTGCCCTACGCCGAGACCCTCGACGTCGAGGCCGGCAAGAGCTACGACGTGTTCGCCGAGCTCATCGCGTCGGGCGCCATCCTCAAGGTCGCCGGGCACTTCGGGGCCCGGGTCGAGCTCGACGGGGTCGAGGTGGGCATGATCCCGTTCGACGCCGAGATCCCCGCGGGCAGCCACCGCGTGGTCGTCGAGACCGAGGGCGCCGGCAAGCTGATCAAGTCGGTCAACGTGGCCGCGGGCGAGACCGTTCGCATCGAGTACAAGCCCAGCCTGGCCGTGGCGGCCCCTGCCCCGGCCCCCGCCCCGGTGGGCCGACCCTGGTACGCCACCTGGTGGTTCTGGACGGGCACGGGCGCGGTGGTCGCCGGGGGCGTGGCCACGGCGGTGGCGCTGGCGCTCAAGGGGCCGCAGGTGCCCGGCTCCGACCACACCATCATCCTCGACGGGCAGTAGCCGCTTCGGCGTGGGCCCCGGAGCCCGCTCAATCCCCCAGCAGGAACGGCAGCGTCAGGCGCAGATCGCGCTCGAGCAAGGTGACGGTGGCCACGGCCATCAGCCGACGCGACTTGGCGTTGAAGGCGATGGAGCGACCCGCCAGGCGCGCGATGGACACGTCGTTGAAGTTGTCGCCCACGAACGCGATGCGCTCGGGGGGCAGGTCGTAGCGCCGTCCGAGCTCCAGCAGGCCCTCGGCCTTGTGGTCCATGTCGAAGGGCGTGGGCTCCCACGACACGATGTCGCCGGCCGCGTCGAAGCCGATGCGGTTGATGAACACGTCGGAGAACGGCCAGTCGGCGCCGAAGAAGCGCGTGAGCACCAGGTCGAGGCTGCCCGAGATGACCGCGACGCGCACGCCCGCGGCTTTCAGGGTCGCCAGGGTCTCGAGGGCGCCGTCCATGAGCCGCATGCCCTCGAGGGCCTGGTCGATGGTGGCGCGCGTGGCCCCGCCCTTCTTCAGGAAGTGGATGTCGTGCTCGAACCACTGGGCGTAGCTGATGCGACCGGCCAGGTAATCGTCCATGGCCTGGCGGATGGCCACCGGGTCGGAGCCGAAGTGGCGGTGCAGGGTCTCCCACACGAAGACGGTGTCGTCGACCAGCGTGCCGTCGACGTCGAAGATGACCAGGGGGAAGGGCGGCGTCATGGGGTCACAGGACGGCCCACGGGTCGCCCTTGCCCTCGCGGAGCACGACGGGCTCGGCCCCCGTGAAGTCGATGACCGTGGAGGGCTCGGGCGCGATGGGCCCGCCGTCGGTCACGAAGTCGAGGCGCTTGCCCATGCTCTCCTCGATCTCGACGGGGTCGTCGACGTAGGCGTCGCCGGCGCTGCGGAAGCTGGTGACCAGCAGGGGCTCGTCGAGAGCGGCGGCGAGGGCCAGCGGGATGGGATGATCCGGCATGCGCAGGCCGATGGTGCGCCGGTTGTCGCGCAGCATGAGCTTGGGGATCTCCTTGGAGGCCCCGAAAATGAACGTATAGGGCCCGGGAAGCGCGCGCTTCAGCGCCTTGAACGCGTGGTTGGGGATGCCGTTGGTGTAGCGCGCGGCCTGGGCGAAGTCGGACACGATGATGGACAGGGGCTTCTTCTCGTCGAGCTCCTTCAGTTGATAGATGCGCCGGATGGCGTCCTTGTGGGTGATGGACACCGCCAGCGCATAGACCGTGTCGGTGGGGATGACCCCCACGGCCCCGTCGCGGAGCATGGACACGACGCGGTGGAGCACCCAGTGCTCGGGCGCTTCTGGATCGACGCGGATCAGCATGGCGTCGCATCATAGGCAGCGTGGGGCGGGGCTGTCAACGCCGGCCGATTTCTGGTAACGTGGGGAGCCTGGACCCGTGACGAGGCCCGCCATGCGCCGCGCGCTCGCAAGCGCCCTGCTGCTGCTCGGACTGGGTGCGCCCCTCGAGGCGCGCGACCTGTTCGGCAGCGGTCGGCTGTTCATCGCCAAGCCCATGAAGGAGTCCGCGGCCTCGCGGTTCCTGTCGGTGGGCACGTCGTTCCAGTTCGCCCCCGTGCGCGCGCTGGCCAAGCAGGCCGTGCAGGACATCGAGAGCCAGAGCCCCGAGGCGCGCCTGGTGTTCGACACGCTGCGCTCCGTACCCCCCGAGCAACTCGACGCGATCACCTCGGCCGCCGAAAAGGGCGGCAACGCGCTCAAGGCCTACCTGGCAAAGAACGTGCCCGGCCTCGACGCGGAGCAGCGGGCCGACGTGAACGGCGCCATCGACCAGGCCTCGCCCCAGGAGCTCTCGGCAGCGGCAGAGCTGGCACGCCTGGCGGCCGATCCCGAGGAGGCCTCGACCTTCATCTTCGAGCCCTTCCTCGAGGTCAACACCGACTGGGTGTCGATCGAGGTGGCGGTGCCGCTGGCCGGCTTCTTCACGCGGACGGCGGGCTCCACCGAGTTCGCGCTGGGCAACGTGACCCTCGACGCCAAGCTGGGGTGGACCAGCGGCGAGAGCGTCGGCTACGGCATCTCGGGCGGCGTCGAGACCTCGTTCCCCACGGGGCAGAGCCCCCGCATCAACACCCTGGCCCTGGCCAACATCTTCTCGGGCCCCAAGTTCCTGAAAGACTACCTGTCCTTCGCGCCCTACCTGGTGGCGGGGGTCGACGTGTGGCTCATCAACGTGCAGGGCTACGCCAAGCTGGTGCAGATGTTCGCCATGGGCAGCGGCACCGCGCTGGGAAACGCCACCTACCTGCAGTACGGCCTGGTGGCCGCGTTCGCCCCCTGGCGCGTCTGGAACGTGATGGCCGAGCTGAATGGGGCCGTCGACGTCTTCGAGGCCGCCCCGTTCAGCGCGTTCTACCTGACCCTGGGCACCAAGCTCTCCCTGTGGTTCATCCGGCCCGGGGTCGCGGTGCACGTCCCGCTCTTCCAGCAGTCGCCCGCCGTGTACTCGGGGTTCGGCAGCGGCACCTTCGGCTCGCCGTCCGACTGGAGCGTCCTCGCGACGCTTTCGTTCGATTTCTAAGGGGGGTCCTCGCATGCCGATCTCGGTGGTCCTGGGGCTGCAATGGGGCGACGAGGGCAAGGGGAAGATCTGCGACCTGTTCGCAGAGGGGTACGAGTTCGTGCTGCGATTCCAGGGCGGCAACAACGCGGGCCACACCCTGTACGTCGACCACGGCGGCACCTCGCAGCGCGTGGTGCTGCACCTGATCCCGTCGGGCATCTTCCGGCGCGACACGGTCAACCTGATCGGGCCGGGCGTGGTGCTCGATCTCGACGTGCTGCTGGCCGAGCTCGACAAGGTGCGCGCCCTGGGCGCCGACGTGAGCCCCGCGCGCCTGCGCATCGACCCGGCCTGCAACGTGATCCACGCGGTGCACCGCGAGGTCGACGCGCGCTTCTGCGGCGCCATCGGCACCACGGGGCGCGGCATCGGGCCGGTGTACGAGGACATGGTGGGGCGACGGGGCCTGCGCCTCTGCGACCTCTGCGACGAGGCCACCGTGCGCGCACGCCTCAAGGCGCAGGCCGAGGTCCGGGGCCTCGGCGGCTGGCTCGACTCCCGGCTCGACGACCTGGCGGCCAGGCTCGTGGAGCAGGGCCGCCGGCTGGCGCCCTTCGTGGCCGACGTGCTGCCCGCGCTCGACCGGGGGCTCCGCGCCGGGCGACGCGTGCTGGCCGAGGGCGCGCAGGGCACGCTGCTCGACGTGTTCCGCGGTTCGTACCCGTACGTCACGTCGTCCAGCACCACGCTGGCCGGGCTCCTGACCTACACGGGCATCCCCCACACCGAGATCGACCGCGTCTACGGCGTGTTCAAGGCCTACGTCACGCGCGTGGGCAACGGCCCGTTCCCCACCGAGCTCGACGACGAGGTGGGCCAGCGGCTGCGCGACGCCGGCCACGAGTACGGGTCGACCACGGGGCGGCCGAGGCGCTGCGGCTGGCTCGACCTGCCGCTCCTGGCCTACGCGTGCCGGCTGAACGCCGTCACCCACCTGGTCATGACCAAGATCGACGTGCTGGCGTCCCTGACCGAGGGCTTCGAGGTGGCCACCGCCTACGACGACCCCGACGTGATCCCCCACGCACTCGAGCGCGCCCGCCCGGTCACGCGCCGCTTCGAGGCGCTACCCCTGCCGGGCAGCGACCGCTCGGCCACCCTGGCGCTGGCGCCTTACGCCACCTTCGTCCGGGCCATCGAGCAGGCCACCGCCACCCCCGTGCGCTGGGTCTCGCTCGGCCCGGGCCGCGACGACGTGGTGGGCCGCTGATCTCGCCCCGGCGCCGACAGGCCGACCCGGCCGCGCTGGCCCGCCGCCTGGCGGTCGCGCTCACCTGCTGCCGCCTGTGCCCGCACCGCTGCGGGGTCGATCGGCGGGTCGAGCCGGGGCGCTGCGGCCTCGGCACCGACGCCCTGGTCTACAAGGATCTGCTGCACGTGGGCGAAGAGCCCCCTCTGGTGCCCTCGTACGCCGTGTTCCTGGCAGGGTGCAGCCTGCGCTGCGCCTTCTGCTCCGAGGCCGAGGTGGTGGCCGACCCGGCCGTGGGCCGGGCCCTCTCGACGTGGCCGACGCCGGAGCGCCTCGCGGCCGTGCGCGGGGCCGGTGCGCGCACCTTCCAGGTGGTTGGGGGCGAGCCGGTGGTCAACCTGCCGGCCGTCGCGCGCTTCGTGGCCGCGCGGGCCGACGCCCTGGCCGACCTGCCGCTGGTCGTGAACACCAACCTGTGGGCCGAGCCCGAGGCGCTCGACGCGCTGGCCGCGCTGGCCGACCTGGTGCTGGCCGACCTGAAGTTCGGCGACGACGCGTGCGCCCGACGCCTGGCCGGTGTCACGCCATACGTCGGCGTGGTGCTGGCCAACCTGGCCGAGCTGCAGGCGCGCGGCGTGCCCCTGCTGGTGCGCCACCTGGCCGTTCCGGGCCACCTGGAGTGCTGCACGCGGCCGGTCCTCGCGGCGCTGGAGCGCTGGCCGGAGGTGCCCGTCAACGTGCTGACCGCCTACGTGCCCTTCGGCCCCGTCGCGGCGTGGCCGGGCCCCGAGGCGCACCAGCCGCGCGTGCGGGAACGGCGGGAGCTGGCGGGGCGACTGCGCGCCTGGCGCAGGGGCACGCTCTGGGTGGACGGGGAGCCTCTCCGGTAGACCGGAGGAGCGGAGACCGACCTACAGGCAGGGGCAGGTGCCGTTGCAGGCCGAGTCGTTCAGGTTCAGGGTGGTGGCGTCGCCGTTGCACTTCACCAGGTAGCACACGTCGGGATACGAGGCCCCGTCGAGGCCGCACACGGGCGCGCCGACGGCGTCGGCGCAAGCCAGCGTGCACAGGTTGCAGGCGCCGGTGGTGAACGACGTGACGCCATAGACCGACTTGGCGATGCAGCCGTTGGCGTAGGTGTAGGTCTTGCCGGGAGTGAGCGTGCTGTCGCCGCACACGGGATCCCAGGTGGCGGGGCAGTGGCACTCGCCGTCGTAGTCCTTGGCCACGCCCACGCAGGTGAGGGCGCAGGTGTTGGCATAGGTCACGCCGTCGACGCCGCACACGGGCGTCTTCTGGCTGAGGTCGCAGCAGCCGTCGACCGAGCCGGGCGCGTTGCAGCACACGCACTCGCCCGGGTAGGTCTCGGCGAAGAAGCCGTAGGCGTCGACCACGCACTGGTTCTGCTCGCGCCTCCAGGTCTCGAGGAAGGTGTTGTGGGCGCACACGGGCTCGAAGGGCCGCGGGTCGCAGCACGTGGCGGGGCACACGTAGTCGAACAGCACCGTGGCGTCGAGGCAGTTGGCCACGCACACGTTGGGCAGGGTCTCCCAGTGGTCGGGGTCGCCGGGCATGGTGGCGCACACGGGCATGGGAGTGGCCGAGCAGGGACACTCGGCGGGCACGCAGATGCCCGGGTAGGCCAGCTCGACCCCGTTGCAGACGGTCAGGTCACAGGCCGACTGGTAGGTGTTTCCGTCGACGCCGCACACCGGATCGAAGCAGGGCTCGGCGTCGCAGGGCGGGCACACACCGCAGCCGGCCTGGCAGGTGCCGGGGTACTGGGCCGAGGTCTCGGCGCAGCGCACGTCGCAGAGGTTCGTGTAATCGTTGCAGTCCTGGCCGCACATGGGGCCGCTCAACAGCTCGTCGTCGGTGCAGGTGACCGCGCAGCTGCAGCTGCCGTGCACCAGCTCGGTCTTGCCGTGGCACTGGGCGTCGCAGATGTTGTCGTAGGTGTTGTCGGCCAGCGGGTTGGCCAGGTAGCCCGTGACGTCGCAGACGGGATCGAGCGCGTACTCGCCGCACACGGCCACGGCCTGGAAGCCGGGGAAGCACTGGGCCTTGCACAGGTTGTCGAACACCTGGAAGGCCGCGCCGGCCGAGTCGACCAGGGCGCAGACCGTGGGCCCCTCGGTGCCGCAGCCTTCGCAGGGGTCGATGCACACCAGGTTCTGGTTGCAGTACTTGCCGTCGGGGCACGTCGGATCGCACTCGTTGTTCACGCAGAGGCCGTCGATGCAGCGCTTTCCCTTGGCGCACGTGGGGTCGCAGACGAACGGCTGGCACACGCCCTTCTCGTCGCAGTACTGGTAGTCGGCGCACTCGGGGTTGCAGACCACGTCGACGCACACGGCCGCGCCGTCGGTCGCGTTCCAGGTGCAGACCTCGCCCAGGCCGCACGCCTGCTCGCACACGGTCTCGACGCACAGCATGGAGTCGGTGCCGAACTCGCAGTGGCTGCCGGGGTCGCAGATCTGGTCGCAGGGCTTGTCGTAGCACACGCCCTGGTCGCAGTACTGGTCGAACGCGCACTCCGGAACGCACTCGTAGACGCAGTCGGCGTCGGTGCCGCCGTCGACCGAGCACCAGCCGCCCGGGGCGCAGGCGGGCGTGCACACGTTGTCGACGCACTCGTTGCCGGGCAGGCAGCGCTGGCCGTTGGTGCACGGGGGCTCGCAGACGATCTCGACGCAGGTGAGCGCGCCCCCCTCCAGGGAGCAGAAGAAGCCCTCGGGGCAGGCCGGCACGCAGTCGGTGCAGTCGCCGCACGAGCCGTCGGCCAGGCACACGCAGGTGAGCGCCTCGCACTGCTCGTTGGTGTACTCGCCCGTGCACTCGTTGTCGACGCAAGCCCCGTTCACGCACTTCTGGCTGGTGGGACACGCCGGGTCACAGGGATCGCCGACGCACTCCATGGCGCCGGCCTTCCACTCGCAGTGCGTACCGTCGTCGCAGCTCTCGTCGCAGTAGTACGCGCATGCCTTGACGCCGTCGACGTCCTTGACGCAGCGCTCGTTGAAGTCGCAGGGATCGTCGCACACGTTGCCGACGCACGTCATACCGGACTCGGCCCACTCGCAGTGCTCCCAGTCGGGGCAGGCCTGGTCGCAATCCTTCAGCTCGCACTCCTTGTCGGCGTTGCAGAAGCAACGCCCGTCGGTGCAGCCGTCGAACTTCTTGCACATGGTGTCGTTGCCGCACTGGATGCACTTGCCGCTGCTGCAGATCCAGTTCTCGTCGCAGCAGGTGGCGCCGCACTCGGTCTGCGGTGCCTGGCACGCGGCGTCGGGCTGAACGCTATCGGGCGGCGTGCCCTCGTCCGGCTTGCCGTCGTCGGGCTCGACGTCGTTGATGACGCTGTCGCCGCCGGCGGAGCCGCTGCACGCCGCCAGGAAGGTCGCGAACGCGAGGAACAGGACGGCCATCACACGTCGCATGGGCACACTCCTTGGGTGCGTCGTGGCACGGGGGACGAAC
>Ga0233425_10006737_pt1 | contig 16723 bp, 17 predicted proteins | sample Watercolumn_Towu_2_FD_181712 | JGI IMG/M metagenome (GOLD analysis project Ga0233425, IMG submission 181712) | Freshwater microbial communities from Lake Towuti, South Sulawesi, Indonesia - Watercolumn_Towuti2014_140_MG | ecosystem: Environmental > Aquatic > Freshwater > Lake | place... | reverse complement strand
CCCGATGCATGGCAATTATCCGGCAAATCCGATCTCGACCGACAAGCCAAAGTATGTGAACTTTGATGTTCCTACTGCCACTTACGCGGTTAAGTTCCGCACCATTCCGAATGCGCGCCTGTATGGCGTTGTGATGCGCTTCCACTACATCGACAGTCTTTTGAGCGGCGGTGTGAGCATGGATCATGTGGACTATAACTTTACAACCACCAAATCCTCCGACCTGCTGGGCGGAACGATGCTCGAATCCTTTACCTTTACGGGCGACGCTTTTTACAAGAACCTGGCAGCCGAAATGGCGAAAAAATCGTCGGCCAATGTCAGGAACAGAAGGTCTTATTACATGGAGTTTATTGTAACGGCCGGAGCCGAGACCCTGAATGAGTTTCTCCTGATCAACGCGCCATCGGCAACCATCGCCCAGGACAAGCCTTCCTATACGAATATCAGCGGCGGTGTGGGCATTTTTTCATGCCGCTCGGTATCCATCGTCACGAAGGACCTATGGAACGATTTTATTGACAAGATCGCCTGTAATCCGGACACCAACCCATACCTGTTCTGCAACAGCTCCGGGAAGCCATCGGCGACGGTCTGCAACTAATATATGACACATTTATCCGGTCATAAGCCCCTGAAAATGACAGTTTTTAATCATTTCAGGGTTTTTTTATGCCAGCCTGTCAGTTATTTAAGTTTACCCGGCGATTGGCATAAACATTGACCATATGTATACGACATAAAAAAACAAACAAAGCGGGCTGCCCGGATGGCATTCAGCTTAGGAAAAATAATATAAACCAATAACAGAATAAAACACACAAATTATGGGAAAAATTATAGGAATAGACTTAGGAACAACCAACAGCTGCGTAGCTGTCATGGAAGGTAACGAGCCTGTGGTTATTGCCAACAACGAGGGCAAAAGAACGACACCATCGGTGGTTGCTTTCGTGGAAGGCGGCGAGCGTAAAGTAGGTGATCCTGCCAAACGCCAGGCCATTACGAATCCAACCAAAACGATCTCATCGATCAAGCGTTTCATGGGAATCAATTTTGACGAAGCTCAGAAAGAGATCCCGCGCATGACCTATAAAGTGGTAAAAGGCGACAATAACACGCCTCGTATCGTGATCGACGACAGGAATTATACACCTCAGGAGATTTCAGCGATCATTTTACAGAAGATGAAAAAAACGGCTGAGGATTTCTTAGGAACCAGCGTTGATGAGGCGGTGATTACTGTACCAGCTTACTTTAACGATGCTCAGCGCCAGGCGACCAAAGAAGCCGGTGAGATCGCAGGTCTTAAAGTGAAACGGATCATCAACGAGCCTACTGCTGCCGCTCTGGCTTACGGTATGGACAAAAAAGGAAAAGACATGAAGATCGTTGTGTTCGACTGCGGTGGTGGTACGCATGACGTATCTGTCCTGGAGCTGGGCGACGGCGTGTTCGAGGTAAAATCAACCGATGGTGACACACACTTAGGTGGTGACGACTTCGACCAGGTGATCATCGACTGGCTGGCTGATGAGTTCAAAAAAGACGAAGGCATCGACCTGCGCAAGGACCCAATGGCTCTGCAGCGCTTGAAAGAGGCTGCCGAGAAAGCGAAGATCGAATTATCGAGCACCACCTCCACCGAGATCAACCTGCCATACATCATGCCGGTGAACGGGATTCCTAAACACTTAGTGAAAACCTTAAGCCGCGCCAAATTCGAGCAGCTGGCGGATAGCCTGATCCAGCGCACCATCGAGCCTTGCAAATCGGCTCTGAAAAACGCAGGCTTATCCACTTCCGATATCGACGAAGTGATCCTGGTTGGCGGCTCGACCCGTATTCCGGCGATCCAGTCGGCTGTTGAAAAATTCTTCGGCAAAGCGCCAAGCAAAGGCGTGAACCCTGACGAGGTGGTAGCGATTGGCGCGGCGATCCAGGGCGGTGTACTGACCGGTGAAGTGAAAGACGTATTGCTCTTAGACGTGACACCTCTTTCCTTAGGCATCGAAACGTACGGCGGCGTGTTCACCAAGCTGATCGAAGCGAATACAACCATTCCTTCGAAAAAAACAGAAACGTTCTCTACGGCGAGCGACAACCAGCCGAGCGTACAGCTGCACGTGCTGCAAGGCGAGCGCCCGATGGCAAAAGACAACCGCACGATCGGACAGTTCAACCTGGATGGCATCATGCCTGCTCCACGCGGCGTGCCTCAGATCGAAGTAACGTTCGACATCGACGCCAACGGGATCTTATCGGTTTCGGCCAAAGACAAAGCAACCGGCAAAGCTCAGAACATCCGTATTGAAGCGTCTTCCGGCTTAAGCAAGGAGGAGATCGAGAAAATGAAACGTGAAGCGGAGATGAATGCCGACGCTGATAAAAAAGCGAAAGAGGAAGCGGAGAAAATCAATGCAGCCGACGGCATGATCTTCCAGACGGAGAAGCAGCTGAAAGAATACGGCGACAAGATCCCTGCTGATAAAAAAGCGAACATCGAAGGCGCTCTGGCCAACCTGAAAACAGCGCATGCTGCCAGGAACCTCGGCGATATCGATTCGGCTACTACAGCTCTGAACAGCGCCTGGGAAGCGGCTTCGCAGGACATGGCCAACGCCATGAACCAGCAACAAGCTAATCCGCAAGGTGACGCCAACGCCAACAACGGCGCCGATAACGGCGACAAAGGTGAAAACGTAACCGATGTGGACTACGAAGAAGTGAAATAAGTTCGAAATAAATGAATAATAAAAAAACTCCCTCACGAGAAATTGTGAGGGAGTTTTTTTATTTGTAGATTATCAATGTGCACTTATCCTCTTTATATTATTCATGACATGCTATAAATTAATATATTTGATAGAACCGTTTTATATAATATACTTACCATGACATTAAAAGAAGCCGTTATAAAAAGTTTGGAAGACATTAATGATATTACCAATTACCTGGTAGTTTTAAATCATATAAACGAAAACAACTATTATGATTTCGGAAATGCTAAAACTCCCGGCTCAACAATCTCAGCAGTTCTCGGAAGCTTCATTCGTGACGGGGATACAAGGGTAAAGCGAATTAAGCAGGCGGGCGGCAATTATTCATATTACCTGACAAAGAATGAGCAGAATATTGGTATAGAGATTTTAAGTGGTGAAACAGAAACAATAACAGCTAAGCAAACCAAAATAAATAAATCCTATGAAGAGAGGGATTTACATAAACTTCTAAGCAGTTATCTGAAAAACACAGATACTTATTCGAAAACAATTTTTCATGAACAGTCTAACGGAAAAGATAATAACCAAATCTGGACTCATCCTGATATGGTTGGAATAAAATTTTTGAATTTACAGACAAAAGCCAGCCAGAACTTCTTAAAATCAATAAACCGTGTTGATACTTTTAAATTAAGTTCATACGAATTAAAACGTGAAATCAACAGTGATAGCGAACTCAAAAAAGCTTTTTTTCAAGCAGTTTCAAATTCCAGTTGGGCAAACTACGGTTATCTGGTTGCATTTGAATTTAGCGACACATTAAATGAGGAAATGGCCAGATTAAACCAATCTTTTGGAATCGGAATTATTGAACTTGATGCAAACCCTTATAAAAGCAAAATCCTATATCCAGCATCATTCAGAGAATTAGATTTTAAAACCATCGATAAACTCTGCAAAATGAATAAAGAATTCGAAAAGTTTATTGAGCAGACTGAAAAGCTAATGACTGCAAGTGAAAAATATAGCTCAGGCGCGGAAAAGGAACTTAATGAGTTTTGCGATAAATATTTTGCAAACGACACAGAAGTAGAACAATATTGTATAGAAAAATATATCCCAATAAATACGGAATAATAAAATAGCTTTAGTTATAGTTATGACCAAAACCGATCCTATTATCGCCGTCAAAGATGTGGAAGCCAGCTCGGCCTGGTATCAAGCCGTATTGGGCTGCAAAAGTATGCATGGAGGAAAGACCTTTGACATCCTGGTTTCTGAGACCAACGAGGTATTGCTGTGCCTGCACCATTGGGGCGATCACGGCCATCCGACCATGCAGGATCCGGCAGTCACCCCAGGGAACGGGCTGATCCTCTATTTCAGAACGGATAATATGAACGGCATCCGGAAAAACGTTGAGCGCATGAATTGGCCTGTCGAGGAAGAGATCCATTTAAATGAGAACTCTACCAAAAACGAATTTTCGCTGAGAGACCCCGACGGCTATTACCTCACCATCACCGAGTTTCATACCTACGAAGGTTAAGATTTAAAGCATTGAAAGACTTGCGTATAATTTAGTACTTTTAAATCCGGCTATGTCCTCATTACGCTGAGTATTGCCTTCAAGAAATTCGCATACATGAAAAGACTTTTCCTTATTTCCCTGGTCATTTCCTTCACGGCGCTTGCTTCCGCGCAAACGAACAAAGCCTCACAACCAACAAAAAGCAAGCCCTTTGTACTCGGTGAGATCCAGGAGCTGCCCTCGAAGCAGCTGAATGAAAAAAGAGTATTGAACATCTACCTTCCGGAAGGCTACAGCCAGAACGATACGACCCGCTACCCTGTGATCTACCTGCTGGACGGCTCTGCCGACGAGGACTTTATCCACATCGCCGGGCTTGTGCAGTTCAACAGCTTCGAGTGGATCAACCAGGTTCCGAAATCCATTGTGGTGGGCATCGCCAATACCGACAGAAAACGGGACTTCACCTTTCCGACGAACATTGAAGAGCATCTGAAAACATGGCCTACGACAGGGCACTCGGATGCATTCATGGCTTTTATTGAAACAGAGCTTCAGCCTTTCATCGACAAAACCTACAAAACCACGAACGCCAGAACGCTGATCGGGCAGTCGCTGGGCGGGCTTCTGGCAACGGAGATCCTGTTAAAGAAACCTACGCTTTTCAATACCTACATCATTGTGAGCCCGAGCCTGTGGTGGAATAACGGCACACTGTTAAACCAGGATTCTCCCATTTTAAAAGATAGCTTCACCCGGCCAACCGCTGTTTACATCGGTGTAGGCAAAGAAGGGCTCACACCTACCCCGACTCCGCGGGTGATGGAAGTGGATGCCAACCTGCTCGCGGAAAAAATAAAGGGAAGCAAAAGCAAAACGGTCAGGGTTCACTTCGATTATCTGCCTCTGGAGAACCATGCCTCCATCATGCACCAGGCGGTTTCCAACGCCTTCAGGCTACTGTATCCTGTCACTAAAGAGTGACCGGGAGAGAAGCATGCCTGAAATTCCCGAAAACAGCTTATAAAAAACAGCCTCAGGAACCTTAATCTTCAGGGCGCCCGGGCGGGCTTTCCACTGCAATCTTTTGCCGCTCATGGAGCGAAGATCGAAATGCAGCAAAAGGATTTCCGTTGCAATCCCTGGCGCAACCATCGCGCATAACGCATGCTCTTTATGTTGAATATCGGTACACTCATGCGGCCATACCACAGAGCCAGGTGCTAACGTCAGGAGAAGTGAACACCTGCGCCAGGGATTGCAGCGGAAAGCTCCTGCGCTGTTCCTTTGCGCAGGACTTGCAGCGGAAAGCCCGCCCGGGCGCCCTGAAAAAAAAAATTGATTTTCCAAATTCCGTTTTTTAATTCCGTATCACAGGATTCGGATTGATTCTCATCACTAAACCGCTGAAAGAAGCGGGCAAGGATAAACGTGCGATCAGATCAAATCTTAAATAGAATCAGAGCAACTCCATCTGGTAAAGGTCCAGGCCTTTGGCCCAGTGGTCTTTTTCGTAGTACACCGTTTTGAAGCCATACTTCTCAAAAAACGAAAAGCTATGTTGCGTGGTGCCAAGGGCGATCTTAATTCCGGGGAAAATAAGCCTGGATTGCTTGATGCGGTGGGCCAAAAGGGCTTTTCCGAAGCCCTGCCGGTGAAAGTCCTGGCGCACCATGCCCCAGCACATGATCACGTGCGGCTCCTTGGTGTATTGGCTTGGCTCGTTGATGCCGATACCTCCGCAGCCCACGATCTGCCCCTCATGATATACCACCCAGTAAGGGCGCTTCGCATCAATGTCCTGGTCGAGGAAGGCATCGAACAGGGGCAGCTCTTCCTCCGCAAAGTACAAAGGCATATTGCTCCTGAAAATTTCCAGGAGCGCGGGCTTGTGTTCAGGAAGGTATGATTTAATTGCCGGCACTGCCAATCACTTTAGGCACCTTGAAGTAATCAGAATCTTTTTTCGGCGCATTCTGCAGCGCCTGTTTTTGCGTGATCGTTACCTCAGGCTCATCTTCGCGCATCACGTTCACCTCGTCGGTCATATAGATCAATGGCTCGACCCCTTCGGTATCCAGCTCGTTGAGTTTGTTCACGAAGGCCAGCATGCGGTTCATATCGTTCACGATCTCTGTCTTGGCCTCGTCGCTGAACTCCAGGCGCGCCAGGTGCGCTACCTCGTCCACCGTTTTTATATCAATCTTTTGTTCCATAATGCTCGTTCAATGTATCGTTAATGATCTTAAACACTTTCTCACGCAAATCTACTAAATTATCCTCAGTCATGCCGGTGGTCGGGATCGGCTCAAACACGATGATCTTGGCGATCCCCGGGCGGCCAAAGCTTTTAAAGAAGCCCCCGTTTTGCAAAAGCTTGTAGTTATTGACATTCACCACCGGCACAACGGGCACCTGCTTGTCGATGGCCAGCTTGAAGGCGCCGTTCTTAAAGGGCAGGGTCTTGTGGGTGTTCACCGGAATGGTTCCCTCCGGAAAGATCACCATGCTGCGGCCTTTATCGATCTCGGCCTCCATGCGCTTGATAGACCTTACGGCATCGATGCGGCTTTTCCGGTTGACAGGGATGTCCATTTTCTGGAAAAAGATCTTAAACAGCGGCGCTTTCAGCAATTCGGCCTTGCCCAGGTAAAGGGCCAGGTGATCGATGTAAAACGGGCTGACGATGATGTCGAGGTAAGAGGTATGATTGCCTACGAACACGCAGGGTTGCGGCATTTTCCGGGAAGCGCATCTGAAAATCACGCGCGGGTAGATCCCGGCGCCAATAACGATGCAGTACGACCATACCCGCTTCAGCCTGAAGCCCAGGTCGAGGCGTCCTGTACTCAGGGCAAACCAGAAAAACGGATACAGCACCAAAAAAGACAGTGCAAACACCAGGAAGAACCAGGTTTTCCAGATCGGGGAAATTATGCGCTTAATAATTTTCAAGGGCTTAAAGATACAAAAAAAGAATAAAGTAGTGACGGCGGGTCGCGGCAAAGGCAGTGGGCAGCGCAGGGCCCAACACGGCATCCGCATTGGGCAACAGGTCCCGAATCTTAATATCTTAATTTCTGCGTTTCATCGTAATTTTAGTAATTTAGCCCCGGATTTTATTGACTTCTTGCAAAACGCGATCTCGATACAGGTGACGAATGCCGGTAAAAAATTCGGCAGGGAATGGATCTTCCGCAAGGTGGATCTCGGTATCGCGCCGGGTGAAAAAATGGTGGTGCTGGGCCTCAATGGCTCCGGAAAATCGACCTTATTGCAGGCGCTCACCGGCTACCTGACGCTTAATGAAGGACAGGTCGGCTACTCCAACGGCCAGACGCCGGTTCCTACCGAGGACATCTACAAGCTCATCAGCGTGGCCTCTCCTTACCTGGAGCTGGTAGAGGATTTCACGCTGCAGGAGCAGATAGAGCATGCGGCGCTCTTCAAACCTTTTTTAAAAGGCCTCTCTTCCGGGCAGGTCATCGGGCTGTCAGGGCTCCAGGCGCATGCCGGAAAATTCATCCGCCTGTTCTCGAGCGGCATGAAGCAGCGCCTTAAGCTCACGCTGGCCATCCTGGCGGACACGCCGGTGCTTTTCCTCGACGAGCCCACCACCAACCTCGACGCTACGGTTGTAGAGTGGTACAAGGAGCTGATTGCGCGTTATGCCATGCACAAAACCATCATCGTCTGCTCCAATTCCATTAAGGATGAATATGCCTTTTGCAACCGCACACTCACGATGGAAGATTACAAGCTTTCCAAAACCGTATAGGAACGGAGATTATACTGTAGTAATCGTAATGTAAAACCACATACCTGCCTGCGATAAGCAGGGGCGCATAGAGAACACAGGAACCGATCGGAAAACAGAGTATGTTAACTATTACTATACCCTCTTAACATAAAAAACGATTACCCTCTGCAACTATGTCGTTAAAATTTTAATCTCATGAAAACACTTTTTCTGATCCGTCATGCCAAATCCGATTGGGAGAATGCCCTGCTGAAGGACATCGAACGCCCGCTGAACGAACGCGGCTACGCGGCCGCCAACCTGATGAGCGCGCGTTTAAATGCAGCTCCTGATCTGATCATCACCAGCCCGGCCGTACGGGCAGCCAGCACGGCGCTCATCTTTGCAAGGAACCTTGGCTATGACCCCAACGCCATCCTGATCAAAAAAGAGCTCTACGACACGTCCGTGAAAGAGTACCTTTCGGTGATCCAGCGCATCGACGACCGCTTTCATACCGCTCTGCTGTTTGCCCACAACCCCACCATCAGCGATACCGCCGATTACCTCACGAAAGGGCTTCCGATGGAGATGCCGACCTGCGCCATCGCTGGCATCCGCTTCGATGTGGAGCACTGGGGCAAGGTCAAGACCAGGTCGGGCGATTTATTCCTATTCGATTATCCCAAGAAAAACGGAGAGAACGCCTAAAAGCACAAGCCCTTCCGAAAGCTTTCCGATGGCGGCAGGATAGCTCCCGCTTACCGAAGCCTGGACAAAATCCTCTGCATCGTATGCTGCCTGATGATAAGCCCTGCCTTTCAAAACCTGTTGCATGGCGCGGGCTGCGACTTCCAGCGGGCCAAACCTGACCTCGCGTAAATCGAACATCAGCCGCTGTCCATGACAAAAGGCCTCCACCGGCTCGATCACCGGCTTGCGGTTCTTTTCATGATGGTGCGCGATCCAATACTGACCGTACTTATCGGCCCCCACTAAAATGCCGGGATGGTATCCGCCGGCAGCATGGACATCGGCGCGGGCCACAACCCTGCCTGTGTGCAGGTGATAACGAATTTCGGTAAGCTCGCCCTGGGAGCTCACCACAGAGGAGATCACATCGCTGTAGCGTGTGTCCTGATGTTGGGAGTTGTACATGAAAGCTCTTAAACTTTTTTACAAGTTACAAAAGCAAAAAAGCGCTGTCAACCGCATTCAACGGCCAATCCGGAGCCTTGATCGAATTTAGCATCTGAAAAAAAAGGATAAACGAGAAAAAGATCAGGTTGTCTTTCGCCCCGCATCTTTTATTTTGCTTCTTCCTTCATTTTCTTCAGGACAAAATTCTCGAACACCGCTTTCACAGGACTGTAATGAATTTTGTTCTCGGTGGCAGAGACCACCAGGCCTGTTTCTCCGTACGAAAAAGCGGCATTGAGCTTACAGACCGCTGCGACGTTCCCATTGAACAGGATCCGGATCTCTTTCCGGCGGTGCCTGATCTCAATGGCATTGACAGCATTCGTGCCCTTGTTGAGGTAGCGCGAGGATATCTTCGGGATGAGGATCTCCTGCTCCCCGCTGTAGACGTCTTTCAGGTAAAAGGTTCCCTTGTTCGAGATGTAAAGCATCCTGTAATAGCTCCCGTCGATCCGGTCGAAGCACAGGCCGGCGTAGCCCAGGTCTGTGGAATCCTCTACCATGATCCTGACCCTGGTGGCGATGCTGTACGGATAATGCAGGGAGCCGCAGGGTGAGCGGTCTTCCAGACTTGTATTTACGGCATCGACGCTCATTACCAGCTTCTCCCCTTCCGTTCCAAGGCCAGCCTTTGGCTCTTTGCAATACAGCCAGCTGCTGTCGCCGGCCGCAAAGCTGGTCTGGTAAACGAGGCTGTCTCTTTTGGCCTCATTCTTTACCTCCGCCCTTATTTTGGAAAAATCGTAATGCGGCTTGCAGGCGTAAATGATGATCGCAGGTAGAAGGGAGTACAGTAATTTCATTACACGAATATATCAAATAATCCGAGCTTTTAACCTGCACCGGAAGCTGTTGCTTACATTCAAACGACCGCAGATGCGGTCGTTTTTGCTTCTGGTATGTAATTTGACCGGAAAAAGAAAACAACACAGGCGCATCGTTCATTATATTTACCCGATGTATCTGTGTATATCCTGTCATCACGACTTGTGTTGACCGGGATGCCGAAGCATGATAAAAAAAAGATGGACACAACGACCTTATACGAAGGCTTAAAGATCCCGCAGGCCACGGAGATTCAGCGGGAGCTGAGGGCAAAGCTGAACGTGGAAGAGCGCCCGCTGGAGATCGGCACCATCGGCGGCGCCGATATTTCGCTGAACCTGTACAGCACGACTATTTATGCAGGTATCATCCTGCTCTCCTTTCCTCAGTTACAGCCTGTGGCTTACTCACTCGTAAAAGCGGAAACCCATTTCCCTTATGTACCGGGTTACCTGGCCTTTCGCGAAGTGCCTGCTTTGGTAAAAGTCTGGGAGCAAATGCCCCGAAAGCCCGACGTACTGGTGGTCGACGGGCACGGCATCGCGCATCCGCGGCGCATGGGCATTGCGGCGCATTTCGGCTCCCTTACGGGGCAGCCGAGCATGGGATGCGCCAAGAACATCCTTTTTGGAAAATTTGAAGAGCCTCTGGCTGAGGCCGGTTCCGCCACACCGATCATGGATAAGGAAGAGCGGATCGGCTACGCCTTTCGCAGCAAGAGCCGCACGGCGCCGGTATTTGTGTCACCCGGCCATTTGATGGGATTAAATAACAGCCTGGAGCTCATTCAGCAGTGCACCGGAAAATACCGCATCCCGGAGCCCACACGCCTGGCACATGAGCTGGTGAATCGCTTTCGTAAGGGAGAATTACCGGAGGGTTATCATGTATTGTGAAATAATAGCCCAGATCTAATAGTGAACTAAACCTTCGTATCCTTTGCTGGTTTCATTGTTTTCACATTTAAAATAAAATGGATACACTACAGGAAAATCAGTAATTTTCCTTCTGCATGATGACACCAAGCCCCTATCCAAATACCACCATTTTTGTCCCGGTGAAACACTACCCCTTTCTGATTGTCTTTGCGGCTCTTGTCAATATTATGTATAGCATGGCTTTCATCAACCGTATTTCTATGATCTTCACAGGAAAGCAAGACATAGACGCGTCCTTTCTCTTCTTTCCGGTCTTGTTATATTTCACGATAATGATCTTTCTATGGCTTCTCAAGGGAACCGAAGAGCTTATATTTCACAGCGATTACCTGGAAGTGATACGCTCCAATGGTATGCTCCGCTTCAGGCGAAAGTTCAGTTACGCAAAAATCAGCCACATTACCTTAGTGGATAAAAGATATAGGGGTAATGAATGGGTTGATACAAAACGTCAGGCTATAGCCGAGCAACAACAGGCGGTAATGTTCTGGAACAGGATGGGCCGTATTGAATTTACATACAACAATCGGAGCATTAGCGTTCTGAACGGCCTCCATAAACGCGACGAAGAAAGTATGCTGAACTTTATCAGGGATGAGGTACAAAAGCGAAGCCCTGGCCGAAAGCCAGACCTATAAGCTCTTGCATTTAAACAGCTGTTTTATTCAGCTTACTCTTCTTATAGCCGTAGAAGAAATAGATCACCAGCCCGATCACCAGCCAGATGGTAAATCCGATCCAGTTTTTGAGATCGATCTGCGCCATCATATACAGACAGCTCGTAAGGCCCAGCACCGGGATGAGGGAATGCTTCTTTCGGAGGCACTGAACAGAAAGGTAAAGAGAGATGATGCTAAACAGCCACATTGGGATGTTATGCGCCAGAATAAAGGGATCGAATATACCTTCCGAATTATGAGAGCAGAAGAAGCTCACAAAGGCCTCGTGGTTATAGAGATAACCCAGCACCAGCGCCAGGATCAGCAAAGCCGGGGCAATGAACTGCGAATTGATGTAAGGCGTTCTGAATTTGCGCTCCACCTTATTGGGCAGTGAATCGAGCCTGAGCACACCCGCGCATACCAGCACAAAGGCAAACAGGGTTCCGATGCTGCAAAGGTCGGTTACGGTGGACATATTCATGAATAACGCGCCGCCTCCCACAATGAGCCCGGTAACGATCGTTGAAAAAGAAGGGGTGTTGAAGCGCGGGTGGATCTTCGCAAACCTGGCAGGCAACAGGCCATCACGGCTCATGCTCATCCAGATGCGCGGCTGCCCCAGCTGAAATACCAGCAACACGCTGGCCATCGCCACCACCGCGCTCACGGCAATGATGCCCGACAGCCATTTCAGGTTCAGCTTCTCGAATACAAAGGCCAGAGGATCGTTCACCGCGAGGTCTTTATAGCTGACCATGCCGGTAAGCACCAGGGCGATCAGCACATACAGCACCGTGCAGATAATAATAGCCCACATCATGCCTCTCGGGAGATCGCGCTGCGGGTTGGTACATTCCTCTGCCGTGGTGCTGATCGCATCAAAGCCAATGTAGGCAAAGAACACGGCAGACACGCCTTTCAGGATGCCGCCGATGCCATTCGGCGCAAAAGGGTCCCAGTTATCGGTATCCACATAAAACACGCCCACGGCGATCACCAGCAGCACCACCGCCAGCTTGATAATCACCATCGCGTTGCCCGCATTCTTGGATTCCTTGATCCCGCGGTATACCAGCCAGGTGATCAGGAAGATGATGAGCAGTGCCGGAAGGTCGGCAATGAGCCGGAAGCCGAAAACAGAAGGAGCTGTTGTCCAGGCAAGGTAAGCTTCCCGCAGGTTTTCGCTGAGCCCGTCCAGGTGCCCCCCGGAGGCCAGGGCCATGCTGGCATCCGCAAAGCCGTTGGAAGCCGACAGGTAATCGATGGTGGTCCAGGCAGGGAGGTGAATCCCCATGCTTCCCAGGAGCCCCGTAAAATAACCGCTCCAGCCGATGGCCACCGTGATGTTCCCGATGGCGTACTCCATAATGAGCGCCCAGCCGATCACCCAGGCAAAGAGCTCTCCGAAGGCGACATAACTATAGGTGTAGGCGCTTCCCGAAACCGGCAGGATGCTGGCAAATTCCGCATAGGCAAAGGCCGCAAAGCCACAGGCAATGGCCGTGAAGATAAACAGGAAGATCACACCCGGTCCGCCGTCGGCGCTGGCCTGCCCGATGGTGGTGAAGATCCCGGCCCCGATGATAGCCGCAATGCCCAGGGCTGTCAGGTCTTTCACGCCGAGGTGCCTGGCAAGGCCGCCATGCAGACTGTCTGACTCGGCACGCGCGAGGATATCGGAAATTGATTTTTTGCGAAAAAGGTTATATGCCATATATAATACGTATGATAAGGGGCTGTAATAAAGTACTAAATATAGCAATAATGCTTTGCTTTTTAACTATACTTTCTTTTCATCAGAAAAGGATGAAAGCAGACGATGCAAATCAGGCAGGCTCTTGCCTTTGTTGGTGTTATCACCAACAAAGGATTCATCAGGATGCGCTTCTCTCCAGTGCACTGTTGGTGATAACACCAACAGTGGCACAAAGGGAGCTTATCTTCACAACAGCCACTTCAGCACCGGGATACTCTTCGCCTTTTCCACATCCAGCAAGAGCAAAGGGATCATCAGTAAAAACGGGATAAAAGGCACCTTATAGCGCACGATCGCACCAGCCACTGTGGTGGTGATGCCGATGAGGCAGTAAGACAAAAGCACCACCGCCAGGCAGAAACACAGAAGGTTGAGGTCCACAGGCTTCTTTTTCCGGAAGAGCATGCATCCTATCAGAAAAGCCAGGAACAACAGGTTCTCCAGCGAAGCCATCATCTCCGCCGCCGAATGCGCATCGAAAAAGAAAGGCCGGCACAGCACATTGAAAAAAGCGACCGGCAGCAGGCGCGCAAAGGAGGACAGCGAATACTCCAGCCGCTCAGTCACAATCCCGGAGCCGGCGGGCTTATTGATCGTCAGGAATTTATAAAGACTGGTGTCGCGGTTATCCGCCACAAAGATCGTATCCCGCAGGTGGTCGAGGTCCCAGTACATGAGCGGGGTATGCGGCAGGATGCGGCAGATATAGTTCACCGAATCCACCACGGTATATTTGTCGGCGTCCCTGTATTCCAGCCTCAGGTAATTATGCTTGTTCACAAAAAAGATCCCGCCCCTGCTGAGGCTGATAAAGTCGTTCTGCCTTACCACGATGGTATTCAGCACATCCTTGTGAAAGATGTATTTCAGCGCAAGCACCGAGCTCCCGTAGATGAGCAGGAGGGAAATGCCATAGAACAAGGCCACGCGGCGGATGCGGAAACGGCTCGCCAATGCAAACACGATCAGTGGAAAAAGAACAAGCGCCAGGATATAAGGCTTCAGCACCATAAATACCAGGAAGCAAAGCAGCAGCGCCAGGATGTAGACTATCCGTTTCCGGCCCTGTACAAAGATCTGCAGGAAGGCATACAGAAAGATGCCGAGCAGCGCCAGGGCCAGCGGCTCCTTCAGCACGCCGGAGCTCCAGAACAGCACGGAGGGCGACAGGAAGATCAGGACAGCCAGCAGCTTCTCCCTGCCGGGAAAATACCGCTTGAACGCTTTATAAAAGGCAAACTGCCCGATAAAGGAAAGCACCAGCATGGCCAGCGCGTGCACCGCATAAGCGCCGCCGGAGAAAAGCCTCACAAACGCATGAAACCGGGTGGAGGTACGGTTATCATTCAGGAAGAACTCGCTCATGGAATCCGAATTCCCCCAGTCGAAGATGCGGCTGAAGTAAGGCTTGTACAAGGGATCGGAGACCAGATCACTGTGCCAGCCCAGCACCATTTTCAGGTAATCGGCTTTGTGACCGTGGAAGGCTTCATAGATAATCTCCGCGCCAGCCAGGGTATCGCCGCTGTCGCCCCGCACACCGTTTGGGCTGTAGATAAAGTAAAACCAATAGTAAGCCCAGCAGGCCAGGGCTTTCACGGCTATCACACACAGCAGGAACCTGCGGGAAAGAACAGTATCCCTGAAAAAAGGAAGCCGCCACACCAGCAGAATAAAGACTAAGAAATATAAAGCTGCCAGGATCAATACGATTCGAAAAATTTGATAGACATGTAACGCGCCGGCTCTTTGAGTGGCTTAAAGCCGAACTGCTCATAAAGCCCGTGTGCATCGAGCGTGGCCAGCATAAAGCTGCGCAGGCCCTGCAGCGGCCCATGATCCATAATGTAGCGCATCAGCTGCTTGGAAATGCCTTTGCCGCGGTAAGCCGGATCTACAAAAACATCGGCCAGATAGGCAAAGGTGGCATGGTCGGTAATGACGCGCGCAAAGCCTATCTGCCGCTTATTGTCGTAAACCCCAAAGCAGATGCTTCCTTCGATGGAACGGAGCACGATCTCTATCGGGATGTTCTTCGACCAGTAGCTTTCTTTGGACAGGTAGGCATGAATGTAATTCACGTCGAGCTGTGTCTTGTCGGTGGTAATGGTGATGTGCTGCATGGATGAATTGGTTTAATGATTATATGGTGGCTTCGAGAGCCTCAGCCACCACCCCGGCGACTGAGGCTCTCGAAGTCGCACGAATGAAGACCTATTTATTGTTACATCCCTCCCTCCTCACAAATTATTAACGACCACCAAACGTTTGGTTTTCGGATCGAAGGCAAAACGGGTGATTTTTTTAATACCGGCCCCGGCAAAGGAAAACAAGGTCTCCCATTTCCCGGTCTTCTCATGGAAACGCAACAGGTCTGCGTTTTCCGCTTTCACCAGGCCGAGCTCCGGGTGCCAGACAAAGTCCTCGTTCGGCGAGGGATAGCTGGCATATACCCTGCTCTCTTTCGTGGCCGGCTTGTAAATCCTGAACTCCAGGGCATTTCCGGTTTTAATGGCGTAGATGAATTGGGAGCCGGCTCCCGTTTTCCGGAAAGCCCGCGAAGGCTGATCGCAGATCCACACATCCCTGCCTGTTTTGAGGCTCAGGGCATGCAGGGAATGCGGCTCCGTGAGCTTGTAATACAGGAGCGTATCGGCATTCAGCCAGCTGTGGTAGCCCACCGAGTCGGTAACGTCGCTGGCAAACTTCATGAAAGAGCCGTCGAAAGCCATCATCCACACGCGCTGGGTGGAATCAGCCTCTACCACCACCACAGAAAATCCTGACTCGTCGGGCAGGATCGTGGGCGAATATTCGCTCACCTTCGACTTGGTGAGGTTGGTCTGAAGCTTCGATTTGATGTCGTAGCGGTAAATATCGGCCTGCCCGTCCCCGCGGATGCTCACATACAGGATAGATCTGCCATCCGTGGTAAAGGCCGGTTGGTTGTCGTAGCCGGGGCGGTTGGTGATGTTCCGTGGATTCACCGCCTGGTAGACGTTCTCCTTTTTCTCCAGGTCAAACAGCCAGAGGTCGGTTTCGGGGAGTTGGGCCAGGGCCGCTAAGCCCGGCCACAGGAGCAGAAAGGCCAGCGCAGCGCCAGAGGGCCGTTTCACGATGAGGTCAGATGGCAACCGGTTCATGGAAGTATTTTTTAAAGGTGAATTGGATCAGGCGGTACACGACATAGCCCCAGAAAAGCCCTACCAGAAAGCCTACAAAGATATCGGAAGGGTAATGAACGCCCAGGTAGATCCGCGAATAGGCCGTAATAGCCGCCCAGAGGAAGAATAGACTCCTGAACCAGAGGCTCCGCGTGGAAAAGAGCAGGAACAGCAACATGGCAATG
>Ga0233425_10006736_pt1 | contig 16723 bp, 9 predicted proteins | sample Watercolumn_Towu_2_FD_181712 | JGI IMG/M metagenome (GOLD analysis project Ga0233425, IMG submission 181712) | Freshwater microbial communities from Lake Towuti, South Sulawesi, Indonesia - Watercolumn_Towuti2014_140_MG | ecosystem: Environmental > Aquatic > Freshwater > Lake | place: Indonesia... | reverse complement strand
CGGAAAGGCGGCGCAGACGGCCTTCAGGCCAGAAAGAAGCGACGGCAAAAGCTTCATCCCCACGGTGAATCATTTTTTCAATGATTTGGGAATCCTGAAAATTCGCTACTTTTAGAATTGCTGCTCATAAACGGCTCGTTTTCGGGAGGGTAACCGCTCTCCCGGCCCCCCGGCGAAACTGTTGTGAAAATCAACATTTTCGCACCGAAATCAGCCCATTGATTTCACAGCCCTTTTTCTGTCGCGAAAGTCCGGCTCGAAAAAGCCCTCGCCCAAAGGCCGGGGCCGAGGCGTGGCGGAATGTCGCCCGAAACGCCGCGCGCGGCCCGCCGCGGCGAGGGCTCCAATCGCCGGCCGACCGCGTTTCGCGCCGCTGGCCCTTCCCCCGCATCCGGTATAGATAACCGCGCAAGATTCGCGACGGAAAGCGTCGCCGCCCAAGAAGGGAGGTTCGCCCCATGGCTCTCATCACCCTGCGCCAGCTTCTCGACCACGCCGCCGAGCGCGATTACGGCGTGCCCGCCTTCAACATCAACAATATGGAGCAGGGTCTCGCGGTGATGGAGGCCGCCGCCCTGGTCGACGCGCCGGTCATCATCCAGGCTTCGCGCGGCGCGCGCGCCTACGCCAACGACGTGATGCTGGCCAAGATGATCGAGGCGCTGGTCGCCATCTGGCCCGACATTCCGGTCTGTATGCATCTCGACCACGGCAACAGCGAATCGACCTGCGCCAGCGCCATCCGCTTCGGCTTTTCGTCGGTGATGATGGACGGCTCGCTGAAAAGCGACGGCAAGACGCCCGCCGATTACGACTACAACGTGCGCGTCACAAGAAGCGTCGTCGACATGGCGCATTGGGTCGGCGCTTCGGTCGAGGGCGAGCTCGGCGTTCTGGGTTCGCTCGAAACGGGCGAGGGCGAGAAGGAGGACGGCCACGGCGCCGAAGGCAAGCTCTCGCACGACCAGTTGCTGACCGACCCCGCCCAGGCGGAAGACTTTGTCGCGCGCACAAAAGTCGACGCGCTGGCCATCGCCATGGGCACCTCGCACGGCGCCTACAAGTTTTCGAGGAAGCCCGACGGCGCCATTCTGGCGATGAACGTGATCGAACAGATTCACCAGCGCCTGCCCAACACGCACTTGGTCATGCACGGCTCGTCCTCCGTGCCGCAGGACTTGCAGGACGCCTTCAACGCGGCGGGCGGCGAGATGCCGCAGACCTGGGGCGTGCCGGTCGCCGAAATTCAGCACGGAATCAAGTTCGGCGTGCGCAAGATCAACATCGACACCGACAACCGCATCGCCATGACGGCGGCGATCCGCGCCACGCTCGGCAAGAACAAGGGCGAGTTCGACCCGCGCAAATATTTGAAGCCCGCGATGGAGGCGATGCGCGCCGTGTGCAAGCAGCGCTACGAGGAGTTCGGCGCGGCCGGACAGGCGAGCAAGATCAAGCCGGTCCCGCTCTCGGAAATGGCCAAGCGCTACGCGAGCGGCGCGCTCGATCCGCAGTTCGGGACGAAAAAGGCGGCGGAGTAGCGTCGCCCGCGCAACGCTCGACGCGGCGTCCCGGTTGGAGTTGACCTGGCCAGGACGCCGCTCAAGCTCCATGGTGGCGGCTTGTGCGAACCGCGTCCGCTTCCTCACGGCAATTCTAAATTGCCGCCCGAATGCTGAAGTTTTTGGTTTTCCTGCGCCTGGCCTTCCGATTCACGGTCGGGGCGCTGATTCTCGACCGCCTCCTGACCGGGCTGCATGACGCCTGCGCCGCCTATCCCGACAAACGGAAGGGCGATGGAGATTATTCCATGGCCGGACATCGGTCCATCGGCGTTTTCGTTGTGCTTCATGCAGTCGGAACCGTTGGTATCGGCGGTCGCTCGCAAAAGCTCGGCTGTCCGCCGCAGGATCGCTACGGCCGGACGCGCAGGCGCTCAAACGGAAAGACCGAGTCTTGCCACTCCATGCCGGCGACGACGATCGTCGCGCCCGGCCACGACATGACCCTCCCGCTGACGCCAGAGTTCGTCGCTAAACCGGACGACGCCTTACCGCCTCGCGTGCTTGACGCCGTAGGCGAAGTAGATCGCAAGCCCGATCCCGGTCCAGACCACAAGGCGCAGCCAGGTGTCGAGCGGCAACGCAAGCATCAGGGCGAGGCAGGAGGCAATCCCGAGCGCCGGAATCCACGGAATGCCAGGGGCTCGGAACGGGCGGGCGAGTTCGGGATGCGAACGGCGCAGATGCAGGACCGCAGCGCAGACGAGCGCAAAAGCCGCCAGCGTCCCGATGCTCACCATCTCGCCGAGAATGTCGAGCGGCAACAGGCCCGCCGCCAGCGCCACGACGGCCCCGACGAGAATCTGGCTTACGGCCGGCGTTCGGTAAGTGTCGTGCAGACGCGCAAACAACGACGGCAGCAGACCGTCCTGCGCCATGGCGTAAAAGACCCGCGTCTGGCCAAAGAGCAGGACGAGGATCGCCGTAGTCAGGCCGGCGAGCGCGCCGAACTTCACGATCCAGGACACCCAGGCGTTGCCGGTGCGATCCATCACCACCGCCATCGGGTCCGGCACGCCCAGTTCCTTGTAGGGCACGACGCCGGTCGCCACCGCAGCGACGGCGACATAGAGAATGGTGCAGATCACCAGCGATCCGAGAATGCCGATCGGCACGTCGCGCTGCGGCGTGTGGGCTTCCTGCGCCGCGGTCGAGACGGCGTCAAAGCCGATATAGGCGAAGAACACCACCGACGCGCCGCGCATGACGCCGAAGAAGCCGTATTCCTCGGGAATCAGCGGCGTCCAGTTGGCGCCGTTCACATGCGCCGCGCCAAAGACGATCACCATCAGCACGACGGTCACTTTGATCGCAACGATGATGTTGTTGAACAGCGAGGATTCGGTGGTGCCGCGTACGAGCAGCGCGGTGAGCAGGACAATGATCGCCGCCGCGGGGAAGTTGAAAAACCCGTGACCCGTCTCGCCCGCCGGCGCGGCGGCGAAATAGGCGGTCGTCAGCGTCGCCGGCAGATGCAGGCCGAATCCCTGCAGCACCTTGTTGAAATAGCCGGACCAGCCGACCGCGACGGTCGCGGCGCCGGCCGCGTATTCCAGCACGAGATTCCACCCGATGATCCAGGCGGCGATCTCGCCGAGCGTGACATAGGTGTAGGTGTAAGTGCTGCCCGAGGCGGGAATGAGCGCGGCAAGTTCGGCGTAGCACAGCGCGACGAAGGCGCAAGCGAGGCCCGAGAGCAGAAAGGAAATCGTCACGCCCGCGCCGGCGTAATTGGCCGCCGCCTGCCCGGTGAGCACGAAGATGCCGGCGCCGATGATGCCGCCGATGCCCATGGCCATCAGCGACGCCCAGCCGAGCGCGCGTTTGAGCCCGTCCCCTTCTTGCTCGCCGTTGGCGGCGATAATCTCGTGGATCGACTTGCGGGCGAAATAGATGGCGGTCGTTCTCTCTTCCGGCACGTCGCGACCCTTTCGGCGGATGCGGCGCGCGCGCCGCTAGACGGTGAAGCGCGCCGATTATGGTTGCGCCGCAAAAAGATACAAGCGGAAAAGCCTGGAGCATGTTCCCAAAAAGTGCGCAGCGGTTTTTGGATAAGAACATGCTCGGACAAAAGCTTGAAAGCGCCGTTCAACGTTGATTAATCCGAGCGCGCTCTGGCCGTGCTTTGCGCCGCTCGCGTCACATTTCGTCGACGACCCAGCGCAGCGCGTCGTCGAGCGCCGCGTCTTCGGCTTCCAAGGCGAGCGCGTCCTGCGTAAAGATAAGCGCGCAACGCACGCGCTTTTCGGGATAGAGCGGCGCGACCGCCGCGCGATACAATGCGAGCTGACGCAGATGCTCGTCGCCGATGTTTGCGGGCCGCCGTCCCGCCTTGAAATCGGCGACGAACACCTCGTCCGCCGCGACCGCGAGCCGGTCGACGCGGCCGGAAATCGCAAGTTCGCCGCGCGGCGTGGCTAGGCGCGCGATCACGTCGACCTCGGGCGCCGAATCCGGGCCGAACAGCGGCGCGAAGGCGGGCGCTTCGATGACGCCGATCGCCGCGCGCGCCAGCGACTCCCGGCGCGCCGCGTCGAGTTCGCCGCCGCGCAGTTCGAGAAAAGCGCGGGCGGCTTCCAACCGCCGCTTGGGCGCGCAGCCCGGGAGATATTGCAGCAGCGCGTGCGTGAGCCGACCCGCAAGGAGGCGCTCGCCGTTGCCCCGGGTCGGCGCCAGACCGCCGGCGAATGACGGCGCCGCGTCGGCGGCGGCCAGCGCGCTCGACGGACGCAAGGGCGGCGTCGGCGGCGCTTCGCGCGGCGCAGGCCGGCGTACGAAATCCGGAACCGCGAATTCGCCGCCGGAGCGAACCGGCCGCGCTGGCGCAAGAAGGCGGACAATCTCGCCGCGCGAGAGGACCATGCGTTCCGCATCGTCCGGATCGGACCGCGCGTCGCAGGTCGGCTCCAGCGCGTCACGGATCGTCAGATACCAGCAGCCCTCCGCAGGGCCTCTCTCGCCGTGATAGCCGCAGACGTAAAGCCTTTCCTCCGCGCGCGTGAGCGCGACGTAGAGCAGCCGCCGATGTTCGGCGCGTTCCGCTTCGCGCGCCACTTCCCGCGCCTTTGCAACAGCGGGCGGATCGGCGTCCTTGTTCGTCGTCCAGGCGAGCGCGGGCTCTTCGCCCTCGGCGCCGAGCGCGAACAACTTGGGATCATGCCGGCCCGCCGGCGCGCCGCAGGTGTCGGGCAGGAACACGATTTTCTCTTCAAGGCCTTTCGCGGCGTGCGTCGTCATCACGCGCACGGCGCCGCCGGCCGCCTCCATGTCGCGCTTGACGGAAATGTCGAGCGCCTCGACGCCGGCGAGAAAGCCCGCCAGCGACGGCGCCTCGTCGCGCTCATAAGCCAGCGCAAGGCGCAGGAATTCGTCGAGGGCGTCATGCGCCTCGGCGCCGAGCCGCGCGACGAGCTTCTTCCGGCCGCCGCCGGCGGCGAGAACGCGGGAGTAGAAATCGAAGGGCGACAGCGCCGCCGCATCGCGTCGCCACTGCTCGATCTGCCGCGCCGCCGCTCGATGCGCAAGATCGGCCGAAGCGGCGAGCGCCTCGCAAAGCGCGCCGGCCCGCTGCGGCGCAACCGAAATCAGATCGTCGTCGGAGAGGCCGACGAGCGGCGACTTCACCAGCGTCGCGAGCGTCAGATCGTCCTGCGGCAGAAGCGCGGCGCGGCCGAGCGCGACGAGGTCCATGACCGCGATGTGGTCGCCAAGGCGCAGACGATCCGCGCCGGCGACGGGGATATGTTTGGCCTTGAGCGCACGGATGATCGCCTCGAAAAAGGCGTCGCGCTTGCGCACGAGGATCAGAATGTCGCCGGGTTCGACGGGCCGACGCTCGCCGTTCTCCTCGACGCTGTCGCCGTCGGCGATCAGCGCTCCGATTTTTCGCGCGATCTTCTGCGCAAGCCGCACCGCGGGATCGGTCTCGTCCCTGTAATCGAGCGGCAGACGCCAGTCGGCCGGCGCCCCGCGCCCCTGCGGGCCGACGAGATCCCAGATCTCGACGAGGCCGGGCAGATCGGTCTTCACCGTCTCGTGAACCGGCGGCGGCTCCGCGTGGTCCGCGCTCAGGCCGCGCGCATTGTCCTGCGACGCGAAGACATCGTCCACGGCCTTCAGGATTGCGGGAGAGGAGCGGAACGAACGCGTCAGCGCCACCGTTTCGAACGGCTTTCGAGCGGCGGCGAAGCGGCGTTCGAACGCGCGGCGCATGGCGTCGAAGCGCTCGGGCGCCGCGCCCTGAAAAGAGAAGATCGACTGCTTCTCGTCGCCGACGGCGAAGAAGGTGCGGCCGGCGCCGCGCGCGCCGACGCCGGAGCAGAATTCGTCGACGAGCGCCGCGAGAATATCCCATTGCGCGGCGCTGGTGTCCTGCGCTTCATCAAGGAGAACGTGGTCGATGCGCGAGTCGAGCTTGTAAAGCACCCAGGAGGCGCTGGAGCGGCGCAGCAGTTCGTGCGTGCGCTCGATCAGATCGTCGAAATCGAAGAGCCCGCGCAGCGCCTTCGCTTGCCGATACTCGTCGACGATCGCCGCGCCGACGAGCGAAAGCGCAATCGATCGCTCGTGAAGAAGCGCCCCCTGGCGCTTCCCGATCAGCGGATAAAGCCGTTCGCGTTCGGCTTCGATCAGCGCAAGCAACTCGGGATCCTTCTTCGCCAACCCGCCGGTGATCGCCGAGGCGCGCGGTTCGCGTTTCTTCGTGAAGAAAACATCGAAATAGTCCTCCACGCAATCCTCGTGCGGCGCCAACGCGGCGGCGCGCGCGAGGGACGCCGCGAGTGTCTTGTCGTTCTTGCTGCCCTGACGCAGACGCGTGGCGATGCTGTTCCAAGAGCAGGGCGCAAGGCCGCCGTCGACGATTTCCGCCTGGACTGACGCAAGCGATGCGTTGTCGGCGAGGCCGAGACGCCGGCGCAGTTCGCGCGCATGATGCGCCCGATCCGGACCGTTACGGAGCGTTTCGCGACGATCCAGCAATTCGCGCACGAGCGCGTCGAACCCCGCGCCCGACGTTTCCTGCGCGACGCGGGTCAAGGCGTCGTGCGATTCGCCCATTTCGCGAACGGCGTGCGCCAGCGCGCGGGCGCGGGCGCGATCCAGTATCTCGGCGCGCTCCAGATCGTCCATGACGCGAAAGCCCGCGGGCGCATTCGCCTCGAAGGGAAAGAGATGCAGCACCTTCTCGCAGAATGCGTGGATCGTCTGGATTTTCAGGCCGCCCGGCGTCTCGACCACCCGCGCGAACAGCCGCCGCGCGAAGGCGAGCGTCGCCTGCGTCGGCGCCGGCGCGCCCGTCTCCCCGATCGCGCGCGCAAGCGCCTCGTCGTCGAGCGCGGTCCATTTCGCGAGAGCGTCGTAAACGCGCGCGGCCATATTCGCGGCCGCCGCCTTGGTGTAGGTGAGGCAGAGAATGCGCGACGGCTGCGCGCCTTCGAGCAGCAGACGCAGCACGCGCTGTGTGAGCACATGGGTCTTGCCCGAACCGGCGTTTGCGCCGACCCAGGCGGAGCGTTTCGGATCGGACGCGATCCGCTGCCGCACCAGCGTATCGGCGGGAATGGGACGGCGCCCGTTCATTCGCCCTCCCCTCCGCCGCCGCGCGACCATTCGTTTACGCGCGCGAGATGATCGTAATCGCCGCGCCGCGCCGCGAAGGCGACGAAGGGACGCGAGGGATAGGGCGTCTGCTCGACGCGAAACTGGCTGAGCAGTTCGACAAGCTGGCGACGATGCTCGGCGACGAGGTCCGAAAAGGCGCCGTCCGCGCATTTCACCCATTTCGGCTCGCCGTCGCCCTGCGCGAGCGGCACATAGGCCGCGCCCCCGACGGCGCGGGCGCCGACCTTCGCGAAGGCGCCGGCTTCGATCATCGCCGCTTCCAGCGTCAACTGCGGCGCAAAGCCCGCGCAGACCTGCCTGTTGCTGGGCGGCGTCCCGGTCTTGTAATCGAAGACCTCCGCCTCTCCGGACGCGTTCGTTTCGATGCGATCCGCCTGCGCGGTGAGCAGAAAGGTCGAACCGTCAAGGAGCGGAAACTCCCAGCGGCCGGTCTCCTCGCAGAAAATGTCGCCGCCGCCGTCGCGCCTCGCCGCGTCGAAAGCGAGCGCGTGATCGAGCGCGGCGGCGAGGCGCGGCCATTCGAAGGTGCGAAAGGCGGGATCGCTCAGGAGACCGGCAAGCCTTTCGCTCGCAAATCCAAGAAGCCGCTCGCGGGCGTGCGGCGGCAGCGGCCCCGCGGGAAACGCCTGCGCGAAATCGGCGAGCGACGCGTGAATGGCCGTGCCGATCTCGCGCGCGCCGGGTTCGGCGCCCAGAGGCGGCAGCGCAGCGAGTTCGAGAGTGCGCTCGGCGTAGATCGCGTAAGGATCGCGACGCAGCGTCTCGATCCGCGTGACGCTCAATCTTGTCGGCCGCAGCGCGACAGGCGGACGCGGTTCGGGGCGCGCACAGCTCCTGATTTCGTCCGGCCGGTCGAGCGCGGCGGCGATCGCGAGCATCGCGTCCCCGCGCGCCTTGCAGTCCGTAAAGGCGTCGTCTGCGAGCGCGCGAAGACGCGCAACGAAGCGCGAAGCGACCGTCGGCGAGCCGTCGCGTTTCGCGGCGCGGCTGACGACGACATTCGCCGCGCCGAGCGACGTTGCAAAATCGTGCGCGCTGAGGCCGATCCGCCGCTCCGGCGGCGAAAGGCCCAATTGCCGGCGCATGGAGCGATTGAGAAACGCTCCCGAATCGACACTCGGCGGCCAGACAGTCTCGTCGAGGCCGGCGAGCAGCGCGAGATCGGCGTCGAGCAGACGCGCCTCCAGCGGCCCGAGAATCTTGAGGCGCGGATGGGCGCGGCGCGGACCGCGCACGGTCGTTTCGAAGGCGAGGCTGTCGAACAGCGCCGCGTAGTTCGCGGCGTCGACGTCGAACGCGCCGCCGCCGGAAATCAGCTTGGAAAAAAGCGAGAGCAGTTCCTCGACGCCTTCCGCATCGACAGCCGATTCCTCCGCCTCGGCGCGCATGAGCGCGTCCAGACAGTCCCGATGTGCGCTCGCCCAGTCGCTCAGAGCGCGACCGCCCGACGAACGCATCGATGCGACGGCGGCTTCGAGACGCGTCAGCGCCTCTTCCATCGCGCGCCAGTCGTCGTCGGTAAGGCGGCAAACGGCGGGAAGGGCGTGCGGCGCCTCCGCCAGGGCGCGCGCGGCGGCAAGGCTCGCCGGCCAGCCGGCGTCGACGCGTCCGACGGCGCGCAGAACCGCGATCTCGATCGCCCCCGCAATCTCGCTCAAACGCGCGCGCGCAAAACCCAGCCGCGTAAAGGGATGCGACAGCAGCGCCGCGACGTTTACGGCCGTAAGCCCGTCCTGAGCGGCGCGCGCGGCGAGGCGCGCCAGCGCGCCGACGGAGGTTGCGGCGAGCGGCCGGCCCGCCGAATCGTCGACCGCGATGTCGAACCGTTCGAGCTCCAGCGCCACGCGGCGCGCGATCGCGCGGTCGGGCGTAATCAGGGCGGCGGTGCGGGCGGGCGACTCCAGGGCTTCGCGCATGAACAGCGCCAGCGTCAGCGCCTCGAGACGCTCGTCCGGCGCTTCGACGTAAGCGACGCCGGCAAGCGCCGGCGCGAACTCGCCGCCGCGCACGGAGCGGAAAGCGCGCCACGCCTCGGTCGCGGCCGCGGGCCGCATCGCCTCGGAAACGAGTTCGGCGCGCGCGCGCAGCGGCGCCGGCGGCGCGCCGAGTTCGCGAACCTCGCCGCGCGTCGTTTCCATCAGCGCCAGCAGCCGCTTGAGCATCGCCTGCGGATGGGTGAAGGCTGGCTCGTCGCCGTCGTCCGGCCCGTAGGCGATGCGCGCCCAGGCGGCGTCGTCCAGCGCAAGGTCGAGTCCCGGCAGTACGACGGCGCCCTGCGGCGCGCGCGCGATGGCGCCGAGCAGCCGCGCCGTCATCGGCTGCGCGCCGGTCGATCCGAGCGCGACGACGGGCGCCGCCGCGCCGTCCCTGGCGACGCGTGCGATGCGCGCCTCCATCAGTCGCCTGCGCCGCTCGGCCGCGTCGATCCTGTTGCGATCGGCCAGGATCGCCGGCCATTCGTGAAAGGCGATGCGAAGGAACTGCGTGGTGATCCGCCAATAGTCGTCGAATTCGTCGTCGACGAGCCTGTCGATCGCGGCGGGATCGACGCCTTCGATGGCGAATTCATCGATCAGCGCCGCCATTTCGACCGCGAGCCTGTACGCGTTCGCCGGCGTCGGCGCGACCAACGTCGCCTCGCGCTCGTCGAGCACGGGCCGGCCGGTCGGATCGATCGACACGATGGCGTGGCGCAGGCTCTCCGTCCATCGCGAAACCAGCCGCGCCAGAATCAGGCGCCGATCGATCTCCTCGATCGGCGGCGGCGCGGCCTCGTCGAATGCGAATTCGTCGTCGAACAGCGCCGCGGTCTCGTGCTCGTCGAGGCCGCCGAGCGGCAGAATGCGCGGCAAGATGGCGGCGGGCCGGCCGATCGCCCGGGCGAACTGCGCCGCGAGCGCGCGGCTGGCGCGCTGCGTCGGCACATAGATCGTCGCGCGGGCGAAATCGAGCGGCGCGCTGCCCCGCGACAGCGACGCCACGATCGCGCCGTCGAGCAGCGCATCGACAAAGGTCGCGAGAAAGGGCGCGCCGGGCGAAATGGTGAAGATGTTCCGCCGCATGATGCGACCGCCCTACCCGCCGCGCGCGGCGATGGCGCGTTCGGCCTCGGCGATGGCGGCGACGGTTCCCACATGCAGCCACAGCCCCCGCGACGGCGCCCCGAACAGCCGGCCCTGCTCCGCCGCCGCGAAAAAGAACGGCGCCAGACGAAAAACCTCGTCGTCGACGCCCGCGAAGAGTTGCGGTTTGATGAGACCGACGCCGGCGTAGACATAAGGCTTGGCGCCCTCGCGCCGCAGAATGCGCCCTTCGGCGTCGAGATCGAAATCGCCGTCCCAGTCGACGCCGACGCTCCCCTGCGTCGGCGCGAGCAGCAGCGCCGCGTCCATGCGCTCGGGATCCCACATTCGCGCGAGCGCCAGAAGGTTCGATTGCGGCGCGCCATGCCAAAAGGCGTCGGTGTTGCAGATGAAGAAGGGGTCTTCGCCGAGCAGCGGCAGAACCTTCCTGATCCCGCCGCCCTGATCGAGCAGCCGCGCGCGTTCGTCCGAGACGACGATGCGCGGGCGGGCGCGACCCGCCAGATGCGCCTCGATCCGATCGGCGAGATGATGAACGTTGACGATGGCGGTTTCGACGCCCGCCTCCACGAGGTCGTCGAGGGCGCGGTCGAGGAGCGTCCGCCCGGCGACGCACACCATGGGCTTGGGCGTCGCGTCGGTCAGCGGGCGCATCCGCGTGCCGAGCCCGGCCGCGAAAACCATGGCGGCCTTCGGCGCGCCTTGCATAGCAAGAGCGTCAGGCGACCTCGCCGCCGCCGCCGAAAAGTCTGGGGAGATGGGCTTCATACCACGCTTTGATCTCGCCGAGCGCCGGGTGGCGCAGGCTCTTTTTCAGATAGGCTTCGACGCGAGGCAGATGCGCAAGATAATACGGCTTGCCGTCGCGCAGATCGAGCCGCGCGAAGATGCCGAGCACCTTGGTGGCCCGCTGCGCGGCGAGTATCGCATAGGCGCGCGCAAATTGCGCCATGTCGAACGCAGGGTCGGCCTCGCGGCGCAAATGCGCGTAATGGGCGAGCAGCTTGAGTTCGAGTTCGTCGGAGACGGTGACGCGCGCGTCCTGGCCGAGCGAGGCCACGTCGTAGGCCGGATGACCGAGCACGCAATCTTGAAAATCGATGACGCCGACGCGGGCGACGCCGACGCGTTCGGGCAGCCACAGCAAGTTGGGGGAATGATAGTCGCGCAAGGTCCAGGTCGGCGCGGCGGCGGCGACTTCGATCAGCGCCTGGCGCCAGAGATTGACGAAAGTGGCGCGCGCGCCCGAGGCCATCGCGGCCTTGGCGACATGGCCGGCGTACCAGTCGGGCAACAGCTCGATTTCGATCAGCAGCGCGTCGAGATCGTACGGCGGAATGACGTGAACGCCGTCGCCCTCGACCGGGAGCGAGTCCGGCAGGCGCCTCGTATGCAGATGCGCGAGCGCGCCGGCCGCTTCGAGATAGCGCTCGGCGATCGGCCCGCCGGCGTCGACGACGCCCTCGCGCCCAAGATCTTCGACGATCAGAAGGCCGGCGTCGAGATCGCCGGCGAGAACGCGCGGCGCCGAGAGTCCTTGCGCGAGCAGTCCGGCCGACACCGCGACGAAAGGTTTCACATTTTCTGCGAGCCGCGCGATCATGCTGTAGGATTTGCCGTAGCGGATCGGCGGCCCGTCCGGACGCGGCGGCGAAATCATCAGGATCGCGCGCTCTCCGCCAGGCTTTTCCAGCGTCTCGTAGGCCCTGGTCGATGCGTCGCCTTGCAGGAAGGCGCGCTTCGCCTCGCCCCAGCCGGAGCGCGCGAGAAACTCGCTGAGCGCCCTGTGGGCGGCGAGGCGCGACGCAAAGGCGCCGTAACCGGAAATCGTGATCTTGCGCGCGGAAGGTTTGTCTGGGTCGGCAAAACTGAGGCGAATGTCGAGACGGTCGTCGCCCGCGACCTCGTACGCGCGCTCCGCCCATTCGACGAGCGCAACGGCGCCGTCGACCGCCTCCTCCCATCCGAGATCGGACAGTTCGGCGGCGTTATCGATGCGATAGAGGTCGGCGTGGACAATGCGCCGCCCGTCGCACTCGTAAATCTGCATCAGGGTAAAGGTCGGGCTCGGCGCCTCCAGGGCCGGATCGGCGCAGAGGGCGCGAATAAGCGCGCGCGCGAAAGTGGTCTTGCCGGCGCCGAGATCCCCGGCGAGAGCGACGAAGTCGCCGTCCTCGAGCAGGGGCGCGATGTCGCGCGCGAGCGCCGCCGTCTCGGCTTCGTCGGCGACGTCGAGCCGCCAGACGGTCTTTGTCGCGGCGTCCTCCTTCGTCACGCGCGGTCTCCGTCGGCGGCGCGGCGCGGCCGCGCGGCGGCGTCGCTCCCCTGCGCGGGGAAGACGCAGGTCACGGTCGTGCCCTCGCCCGGCGCGGAATCGATCAGCGCCTTGCCGCCGTGAAGCTCCATGAGCGCTCTTACGATCGACAGGCCGAGGCCGACGCCGCGGTGGCGCGTGCCGGCGGTGTGCGACTCGAAACGGTCGAAAACGCGTTCCAGCACGTCGGGTGGAATGCCGCGGCCGCGGTCCGTGACCTTGAACACCACCTCGCCGTCGCGCCGCATCGCCGCCAGCGTGACGGACTGTCCGGGCTGAGAAAAGCCGATGGCGTTGGACAGCAGACTGAACAAGATCTGACGCACGCGCTTGGCGTCGCCGCGAAAACTCCCCACGTCGTCGGTGGCGACGATCTGCAGTTCGATCGAATGCTCGGCAAGCCGATCCTGCACGCCTTCGATGGCGGCCTGCATCGTGCGCCGCACGTCGACGTCGTCGATTTCGAGCTCCATGGCGTCTTCGTCGATGGTCGCGAGATCGAGAATGTCGTCGATGATCGCAAGCAGCGCCGCCGAGGACTTGCGCACATAGCCGAGATATTCACGTTGGCGCGGATTGAGATCGCCGGTCGACTCGGCGCCCAGCAGATGCACGAAACCGTTGATGTTGTTGAGCGGCGACCGCAATTCGTAGCTGACGTTGTGTATGAAGGCGTTGCGCAGCTTTTCCGCGGCCTCCAGCGCCTTGTTGCGGTCGGTCAGGGCGCGCTCGACGTTCACGTCCGCCGTCACGTCGACAAAGCTGAGCAGCGCCGCGCCTTCGTGCAGAGGTTGGGCGGTGCAGTCGAGCACGACGCCGTCGCTGCGCTCCATGCGGCGTGTGAAGCCCGCACGAAGTTCGTTGAGCCCCGTGACGAAGCCGCGCAGTTCGCTCCATGTCTCCTCGTTGGCGTGAAGACCAAGGCATTTGTCAGCGATGGTCTCGAAACGCGGGTTTTCGCCCATCGCTTTCAAGTCCAGCCGCCACAGATCGGCGAAGGCCGGATTGCTGAATTTCAGCTTCCCGTCGGCGCCGAAGACCGCAACGCCCTCCTGCAGCACCTCGAGCGTTTCGTTTTTCATGCGGTCGCGCGCGTTGAGGCGCGTTTCGAGATCGTAGCGCTCGCTCACGTCGTCGTAGAGATAGGTGACGCCGCCCTGGGAATTCGGGTGCTGCACGACGCGCAACGTGCGCCCCTTGGGAAGGTGCCAGACGTGAATATACTGCTCGGGCGAGCGATAGGCGTCGAACAGCCGGTTTTTCCAGGCTTTGAAATCCGCCTCGACCGGCAGCCGCTGCGCCGCGCGCAGTTTGTCGAGAATTTCGGAGTCGGTGGGCTGCTGATCGAAAAAGGCGGCGTCGAGCGGCCACAATTCGTTATAGGCGGCGTTGCGATAGACCAGCCGATGCTTACGATCGAAGATCGCGACGGCCGTCGGCAATTGATCGAGCGTCCGCTTATGCGAGTCCATCTGCTGTTCGAGATCGGCCCGAACTTCGTCGATCTCGTGACGGTCGAAGGCGACCGCGGTCGAGACGCCGCCCGTCGCGGTCTCGGTCACTTCCAGCATGTGGCGGGCGCCGGCGACGACGACGCCGACCCGTTCTCGCCAGACGCCTTTGTCTTGCCGCGCCTTGGCGGCGCGCTCGCGCGAGGACCGGTCCAGAAGTTCGATCTGCCGGGCGACTGCGTCGTCCGGGCTCTGCGCCTCGACAGCCTGCGCATAGGCGGTGTTGACGAAAGCGAGCCGCCCCTCGGCGTCGCGCGCCCACACGGGCGCGGGCAAGGCTTCGAGCGCGGCGCGCAGGCCGTCGAGATCGGCGACGCGCTCGGCATAGCGCTGGCGCAGACCGATCAACTCCAGCCGATCGCCGGAAACCTCGCGGATGCGCAGCACGGCTCGGCCGCCCACAGCCTGGCCTTCGGCGTCGAAATGCCGCCCGGCGAGACCGACGAGCGGCAAACGGAAGCCCTCGCCGCTGGCGCGCAGGCGATCGACCTTTTCGCCGAGCGCGCGTGCGTCCTGCGGCGTCAGCCACGCGCCGAAACCGAGTGCGCGCCGCTGCGGAGAAGCTTCGCCGAGCACCTGCAACGATCCCTCGATGTCGGGTTCGCCCGCAGGACCGTCCCAGGCGATGCAGATTTGCGGTTCGGTGGCCAGGAACAGTCTGGCGCGGTCGAGCCGCATACGCGCGTCGTTCAGTTCGTCGACGAGAGCGCTCTCGCGTCGGCGCCAGGCGCTGCGCTCGCCGATGTAGCAGAGCGCGACGACGGCGGAAAAGAGCGCGAGCCCGCCGCTCAACGCAAAGCCGACAAGCTCCGAGTCGGATGCGAGGTCGAACATGAAGGCGAAGGTCTGCGCGCGGGCGGGCGCCGCGGCGCACAGCGCCGCTGCGCTCGACGCCGCCAGGACCGACAGGCGCCGCATCGGAACATGCAGCGAACACAAGGACGCGACGCGGTTCCGGGCGTCTGCGACGAGAGCGTTTGTCGCTGGCCCGCGGCGTCCCCTCTTCATAGGGCGCCCTCGGCGAGGAAATCGTTCCCTGACGGATTCATGCGAGGCGGTCTCCAATCTTGCGGGACTCTTTGAGAGCGCATTCCGAAAAAGTTGATAGACCTTTTCGAGAAGAACGCACTCCAACGTTTTGATCTGGCGCAATTTCTTATCGATCGGACGATTACGTCCGAACGGTAAGCGCGCTGGTCACGCCGACACCGCCGGCCGGGCGCAAAAAGAGTCCGTTATCGCCGCGAGGACGAAAAACGCGCACTCATTCCCGACTTTGGGAGCGAAGACCGTTCGACGCGCCATACCGACGAGGCGGGAACGAACGGGCGCCGGCCGCTGTACGAATCACCTCAATCTAAAACGCGTTCGACCAAAGGGGAATCTGCTTTCGACAACTAAATCGCCGCGCATCACGAAAAAAGCGGACCTGCCGAAAAAAACGAAACGGGGCCAAGACGATGCGGAATCTGGAGGGTTATGTGAGGTCCGCCGCGCGATGCTGCGACTTCCGAGATGCGGACCTCACATAAGCCGGATTGAACGAAGGCGCGGGTCGTTAGCCGCTATGGGGAAAGCGCGCGACGTTTGACGCTTTGGCGGCGGTTGCGGGCAAACCGGAGCGATGACGATCAGTGCCGAGAAAGCTGGAGAGAGGCCGGAGAAGGTGGCGCAAGGGTGCGCTCGGCGCCGGCGCCGACGTAGACGGCTGCGTCGAGGCGAAGGTTGTCGCGGTGAAGACGCAGACTGGGGCGCCGCCGGCTTGAAGCGCGACGAGCAATGGATGGCCGACGCTACTGCGGGCGAGGACGATTGCGGGGCTCATGACGTGTCGCAGCGGAAGGAGCGGGCGGCGAAGGGCGGGACGACGCCGACGCGGCGCATGAGGGCGCCGCAGTCGGGGCACGACCAGGCGTCGCAGATTTTGACCGCGGGCGCGTCCTCGCAAGCGGAAGCGCGCCGTTCTTGAAGGCGGCGTCCAAGCCTTCGAGAAACAGCCGCCGGAAAAGTCGCGCCAAGGGCTTCACGGGTAGGAAGAAGCTTGGCTTGCAGGCGATCCAGCGCTTGCCGTCGAGCGAGAGGCCGCCGCCGGGGACGAACGCCAAACACATCGGATATATCCGATGTGCCGGCAATGAACATGCGGATGATGCGTGAGCGCCTGCCCCCAGGTGTGGAGGACTGCGAGCAGGCCGATTCTCGCGCCGAGCCGCTTCTCGGCGAGCCTCTTGGTCGCCTCGGCGGCGGCGCGCATCAGCAAGGCGTAGACGAGCGCCTTGTTCTGGAAAGCGATCTCGGCGGCCTCCCGCGGCAGGGTGAAGACGACATGGAAGTAGGGCGCGGGCAGCAGCTCGGCCTTGCGCGCCGCAAGCCATTCCGCACGCGCCGCGCCCGGACATTTTGGGCAATGGCGGTTGCGGCAGGAGTTGTAGGCGACGCGGGTCAAGCCGCAGGCGTCGCATTGCTCGACGTGGCCGCCAAGCGCCGCCGTCCGGCAGGCGGCGATGGCGCCGATGACGCGACGCTCGCCGCGTCCAAGATGCGCGGCGTGGTCGCGAACATAGGCGTCGCCGTGACGGCGGAAGACGTCGGCAAGCTCCAGCGCAGGCCGTTCCACCCCGCGCCTATTCG
>Ga0233425_10006735_pt1 | contig 16724 bp, 11 predicted proteins | sample Watercolumn_Towu_2_FD_181712 | JGI IMG/M metagenome (GOLD analysis project Ga0233425, IMG submission 181712) | Freshwater microbial communities from Lake Towuti, South Sulawesi, Indonesia - Watercolumn_Towuti2014_140_MG | ecosystem: Environmental > Aquatic > Freshwater > Lake | place... | reverse complement strand
CGACGGCAAAGAGCACCAAGCTGTAATGATTCACCGAACCGTCCTGGGCAGTATGGAAAGATTCATGGGGGTTTTAATAGAACATTACGGAGGGAAGTTCCCATTGTGGCTGGCACCGGTTCAGGTAGCTATTCTTACAATAACCTCGGCGCAGGAAGGATACGCCCTTAAGCTAAAAGAAAAGTTATTGGAAAAAGACATACGCGTAGAAATCAATACCACTCCTGAGAAAATAAATGCTAAAATCAGGGATGCTGAAATGCAGAAGATCCCCTATATGGCTATTGTGGGAGATAAAGAAATTTCGCAGAATATGGTAGCCTTACGCAAACAAGGTAAAGGCAACATCGGTGTTCTTTCTGCCGAAGACTTTATAAAACTGTTATTGAATGAGATAGAAAAAAGGGAATCTGCTCCTTCCAACAATGAAGGCTAGCAGGCAACAAAGGAGGTAATTTATAAGCGCAGAAGCAAGAAAGAATTATCAAATACGCGTTAAGGAAGTGCGCGTAATTGATTCTGACGGGAAACAACTTGGTGTACTTCCTACTCAAGAAGCAATCCGTATAGCCGAACAAAAAGAATTAGATCTGGTCGAAGTAGCGCCGACCGCGACACCGCCCGTATGCAGAGTAATGGACTACGGAAAATATAGATATGAGCAGACAAAAAGAGAACACGAGGCGCACAAAAAACAACACGCGGGAAAATTGAAAGAAATTAGGATTCGGCCTGTGATCGAGCATCATGACTATTTAGTAAAACTGGAACAGGCAAAAGAGTTTCTAGAAAAAAAAGACAAAGTCAAACTAAGCATGTTCTTTAGAGGGCGTGAAATATTGCATCGCGACGCCGGCATGGAACTGTTAAATAAATTTGTTGTGGATCTGGCGGATTTTGGCGCGGTGGAATCTCCTCCCAAGACATTAGGGAAACTGGTTCTTGTAACGTTGGGCCCCATATCGAAGCATAGCATGAAGAAACAGAAAGATGAAAGCACGTCGGAATCGGGAGGACAAGGAAAAGTATAAGGAGATTTGGCACGCCAAAAAGAAGGCGTAGTCTACGAGGAGAAAATATGGCAAAGATAAAAATGAAAACAAAAAAAGCCGCGGCAAAGAGATACTCTTTCACCGGCTCGGGAAAGATCAAAAGGACAAAGGCCGGAAAGAGACATTTAATGACGGGCAAAACAAGAAACAGGCTGCGCAATCTTGGGCAGTCGGATCTCGTTCACAAGACAGATTTGAAAAAAGCAAAGAGGACATTACCGTACGGATAGAAGAGTTGGGAGATGGGAGTTAGGAGTTGGGATTTTTTTTACTACTAACTCCGGGCTCGTAGCTCCAAACTAAATAAACTAGGAGGAACTATATGGCAAGAGCAACAAACGCACCCGCGTCTAGAAGACGCAGGAAAAAAAGGTTAGAGCTGGCAAAAGGTTATTATGGCGGAAGACACAGGCTTTATCGTTCCGCTACTGAAACCGTAAACCGCGCGATGGCTTATTCTTGGCGCGATAGAAAGGTAAAGAAAAGAGTGTTTAGGAACGTATGGACATTGAGGATAAACGCCGCTGTACGCGCCGAAGGCATATCCTATTCGAAATTCATCAACGGTCTAAAAAAGGCGAAGATAGCGCTAGATAGAAAAATTCTTGCTAACTTAGCCTTGGAACAACCTAAAGTTTTTAACGCGATCGTGCAGTTGGTAAAACAAAACATAAAATAGATCTGATTAAAAAACCAAACACCAGTTCCTATTTTCTCAGGAATCTACCGTGTTTGGTTTTTAATTTTTATGAGGCTAATATGTCTATTTTTGTAGAATTAGAGAACATAAAACAGGAGGCCATTAGAAAAGTAACGGGCGCTGAAACTAGTGCTCAAGTGGAAGAGCTCCGCGTAGAGTACCTAGGGAGGAAAGGCATTTTAACCTCCATACTACACAAGCTTGGCACCCTGCCCTCTGAAGAGAAACCTAAATTCGGCAAAGAGGCTAATATTGCTAAAGACGCCCTTATACAAAAAATCGAAGCAAAACTAGATACCCTCAATCAAAAAGAGGAAGACATTCGCCTCAAAAAAGAATTCATAGACACTACTCTGCCCGGCGTTTCACCCAAACTGGGCCATATCCATCCCATAACACAAACTATGCAAGAGATTATCGATATCTTCACCAGTATGGGATTTGAGATAGCAGAAGGCCCCGAAATAGAGACTGAGCATTACAACTTTGATTCTCTTAATTTTCAAAAAGACCATCCGGCCAGAGATATGCAGGATACATTTTTCTTTGACAACAATCTTCTTCTTCGCACACATACATCTCCTGTTCAGATACGCGTAATGGAGTCTCACACTCCCCCGATGAAGATTATTGCGCCCGGTAAGGTCTACAGATGCGACGCAGACATTTCACATTCCCCCATGTTCCATCAAATCGAAGGATTCATGGTGGACTACAACATAAATTTTAGGCACTTAAAGGGGATTCTTTCAAGTTTTCTAACACAGGTCTTTGGAGAAAACACCAAGGTCCAATTTAGGCCAAGTTTCTTCCCTTTCACTGAACCTAGCGCGGAGGTGGACATATCTTGCATCATGTGTCACGGGAAAGGATGCCGCGTTTGCGGAAATAGCGGATGGATTGAAATCCTAGGCGCCGGAATGATCCACCCCAATGTCCTTAAATCCGCCGGATACACCGATAATAAATACACCGGCCTTGCCTTTGGACTCGGCATTGAAAGAATCACCATGCTAAAATACGGCATAAACGATATCAGGATGTTCTACGAAAACGATTTAAGATTTTTACAGCAGTTTTAATATGCCTTACAATAAACAATCTACTCTTTTATCCTCAACTGCCCACAGGCGGCAAGAATATCGGCGCCTTTAGAATGTCTTACGGTCACATTGATGCCGGCATCTTCCAATGCCTGCCTGATAGACTCGACCTCTTTAGAGTCGGGCCTTTTGTGTTCCATTTCTTTCACGGGGCTATACGGAATCAGATTCACTTTGCATTTAAACTCTTCGGAAGGATGAAAAAGCTTTATTAGCAAATCTACGTCGCTTTCAGAATCATTCGTCCCTTTTATGACTATGTATTCGAATGTGATTATCCTTTTCGTTTTAATCGAATATTCTTTTAACGCCGACATAACTTCTTTAAGAGGATATTTTCTATTTATCGGCATCATCCTGCTTCTTTTTGATTCATCGGCAGAATGAAGAGACAAGGACAATTCTATCTGCAGGCCTAATTGTGACAGTTCTTTTATTTTCTCCGGAATGCCGGCGGTTGATATAGTAATCCGCCTTGCTCCTATATTAAACGCATCCGGGCTATTTAACATCTTTACCGCGCTCACCACATTGTCGAAATTATCCAATGGCTCTCCTGTCCCCATAAATACGATATTAGTTATAACATACCCTTCCCTCTGCGCGATTAATAATTGAGATAATATTTCACCTTGTGACAAATTTCGTTTAAATCCGTACATGCCGCTTGCGCAAAATTCGCATCTAAATTTGCATCCAACTTGAGTAGACAGGCATATCGTGGTACGTTCTCCCGCGGGAATAACAACCGTTTCAATAAGTTCGTCATCATATAACTGAAGAAGATATTTAACCGTACCGTCGATCTTTGAAATAAATTTCTGTTTTACCCCGGGCTGAAATATTTCGTACTCGGCATTGAGGCTTTCAGCTAGGGCCTTTGGAATATTTTTCATTTCCAAAAAAGAAACGACCTTTTTTTGATACAGCCAAGTAAATATCTGCGCGGCCCTATACTTAGGTTGGCCGATTGAAATTAGCCATTCTTGTAATTTGTCAATCTTTACATCGTAAATGCTTTTTTTCATTTCTTATTTTTCAGCCTTCAGCTCTTCAGCCTTCAGCCCTCATGTCACATCATTTTCTTCATATCCTCAGGCAGGGACGCTTTTAGATAGATGTCCTTACCCGTGACAGGGTGGGCAAAATTCAATTCTCTCGCGTGCAGTGCCGTTCTTTTAAACTTCACTTTAAAATCTTTTCCAAACGCGAATTTTCTTTCTCCCAACAAAGGATGCCCTATTAATTTAAAGTGGATTCTTATCTGATTGGTCCGCCCTGTAACTGGCTCTACCTCGACAATACTATACCCCTGCATCTTTTTTGTGACATTGTATTTCGTAGTAGCGTTCATGCCCTCGATTTTTTTATTTATAACGCCGTTTTTCTTTTCCAAGAAACCGTCAACCAAGGCAATATACTTTTTTTTAACCTTTCTTTCCTTAAATTGCTGAAACATTTTTTGCTCAGTATCTTTTTCCTTCGCGAAAAGCACTATTCCCGACGTATCCCTGTCTATCCTATGACAAGGAAACGCGCACTCCGCCGGAACACGTTCCAACAACAGTTTATTCAAAAGCGCGGTAAGCGTATACCGTTCGTTTGCAGGCGTAGGGACAACAAGTATCCCGGATGGTTTATTAACCGCGATTAAGTACTTGTCATCAAACAGTATATTTATTTCAGGAGAATTCATGGCTTGTAATTCTAGCACATTTTGCTATCATTTAGATAAGCAATTTAACCCTCAAAGAAAGGAGCCTTTTTATGAAAAAATTGGTTTTGGCTTTATTGATTGTGATAATCGCATGCCCTACCGTTTTCGCGTTAGGAAAAAACCTAAACAATCTAGTAGCAAACGGCAAACCTATAAAAATCTATCTTGCCGATTTTAAGTCATGCTCCGACAAGATTTCTACAGATACCTTTAAGACCGTATTTAAAGACACCTTGTCCGCCAGAAAAAAAGAAAATTTTGTAATTGTCCCGGACAAAGCAACGGCTGATTTGATTCTTAATTGCGATATAGTGAATTATCGATACTTAGAGAAGGACCCAGTGGATCATTTTGTCGCGGGGACTTATGGATTGATAGCTGATGCCTTAGTAAAGCAAAATTATGTTCAGATTCAAATAGAGTTCAACGTTTATAAGCCTGCCAGCAATAAAAGAGTATGGCGTGACAAATGCTACGTTTCGTTGACTCAAACAAATATGCCGGAACCTGACAGCATACCAAAAGTCTTAAAAGAAAGCGCCAAAAGGTTTGCTTATCTTTGCTTCGGCAAGTCGTTAAGGCAATAGTTTTTTTGAATTATTCTCTTTACTGGATCCGTGCAACATTTTTTAATCCATATTTATGAAAATATCCCTCCTCTATGGTCCTCCTAAATCTGGGAAAAGCGCATTTTTAGCAAAATATTTTGCGAATAATATTGATAAGAACCCCATAATCCTTGTCCCCGCAAGCGAAAATATTGCTTATATTAAAAAAATGATTTTTTCGGAAACAGCCCTGCAAGGCATGTTGGGGCATAGGGTTATCACATTTGATCACATCGTAAACGCCGTCACTTCCGAACACGGACTCATATCAAAGTTCGGCAAATATTTCCTGCTTCGAGATATCGTCGGAAAAATGAAATTGAATTACTTTGAGCCGATTAAACACACCCGAGGTTTTTATGAGATACTCGCCCGTTTTATCTCCGAGCTAAAATCCGGCGAAATAATGCCTGATGATTTCCTTAAAGGTATCAACAACAAAGGAAATACCAAAAAAGACCTAGATATTTACAATATCTACTCCGCGTATCAGGACGTCTTAAAAAAACACAACATTTACGATCACGAAGGACTTTTCTGGCAGGCGCAAAAATTAATTAGCGAAGGTGCCGAAAGCGTATTCGGCGGATGCAAGATACTACTAGTCGATGGTTTTAACAACTTTTCACCGGCCCAGTTGAAAATTATTAAATCACTAAATAACCGCCTAGACGAATTGTTTTTCTCCCTAACAATTGATCCAAACCCAGATGAGCAAAGTATATATTTCACAACCAATAAAACCAGATCAGCTCTCAAAAACGCGTTTCCGCATATAATTGAAAAAGAATTATCCGCATCGAAGCGTAGTACAAACGCCGAATTGTGCCGGGATATCAAACTCACCGCCTATCCGGGAACAGAAAGAGAAGCCGATTGCATTGCAAAGGAAGTAAAACGGCTCATCATTCATTCCTCAAATAAACCATGGGATATCGCGGTTGTTTTTAGAAAATTATCTCATCACAAATTTTCTATAATTAATTCATTCAATAAATACGGCATTCCTTTCAGCATTTCTGAAGGAATTCCTTTAAACAGCAGTCATACAATTAAACTAATACTTAACGAATTTATCGCGCAAAAAGACCTGCCGCCATTGGCTATTTTCAATTACTATTTTCAACGTGTAAAAGATACGTCAAAAATATTAGAAATTGAAGAAAAGTTAATAAATTGTACGGATACACTAATAAAGAATGATTCATTGAGCGCGTACCTGACGTTTTTTGACGCACTGGAAGAATTTCAACAATTTATTGCGCTTGCAGGATTGTCTAATAATAAAATTAGCGTTAGGGAATTTTATGACGATGTACTAAACATAATCGAAAACACCGAATATAAACCAGAGCCTTCGCCATTACCCAAGGTAAGCATAATGGACGCTCACTCCATTCGCGGATTGTCTTTCCCGATAATTTTTCTCGGCGGATTGAACGAACAAGAGTTCCCCATACAAGTACAAGAAGAACCACTCTACGGCGACTATGAAAGGATTAAACTGAGAGAACACGGTGTAAATGTGGAGGAAGCCAAAGATCTTCAAAAAGACGAAAAATTCTTATTCTACTCCGCTGTCAAAGCCGCATCCCAGAGACTTTACCTTTCTTATTCTACCATGAACTCCGCAGGCGGCGAGGAACTCCCGTCTTACTATATTGACGAGTTTAAGAAAAGTCTTGATGCTCCCATTATTACTTCAACAGTAAGCGTAAGTGATGTCATCCCTTTATATGAAGATGTTTTTAATAACGAGGAGCTTTTACTGAGGTATAATTACAACAAATGGCACAAAATATCCGACATTTTTGACGACCCTACAAAAAAAGATTTTTTTGTCAATTACTCAAATATGGTATTTTCTAACAGTATCCTTGCAAACACCAGACCCCCTGAATGGAACGGCATACTCACAAATGCTGACATTCAAAAGACGTTGTACGCGAGATTTACCAACGGTTACAGATTTAGCGTCAGCCAATTTAACGAATACGGCACCTGCCCTTTCGCGTTTTTCTGCAAACGCATCCTAGGTATAAAACAAATCGAAGAAATTGACGACGAAATCAAACAAGTGGACGAAGGCAATGTCTACCACTCTATTCTTTGGGAATACTACACAAAAAGAAGAGATTCCGGCAACGCTGACTTATCGGCAACATGTGATAAATATTTTAAAATCGCCGAAGAACAGAATTTAATAAAAAATAAGTCTTTATGGAAGATTAAAAAGGAAGAGGTCGCGCGAAATATAGCAAAACTTTTAGAGTACGAAGCAGGCGATGAACAGAATTTCAGCAAAGGCAGAGTCCCCTCTTATTTTGAACTGGCATTCGGCATGCCAAAGAAAAACGATACAGATATAAATTCTTCTGAAAAACCGCTCGTAATCGGCGATGTACAGATTCAGGGAAAAATTGACAGAGTTGACCTGGTATCAAAGGAATTTTTTATTGTAGTTGACTATAAAACCGGCAGAAAACACATCCCTCTTACTGAAATTGAGCGCGGTACGAATATTCAATTACCTATTTACGTACTCGCGGTAAAAAATGTTTTCGATGTAGGAATTGACGCGCTTGAGGCATATTTCTGCTTCATTAAGCGAAAGAAATTTTATTATAGCAGCCCCCTTAGGCATCACAAGAAGAGCGGAAAGACACTAAAAGAAGACCCCAAATGGGATGATTATTTAAATTATGCTATGAATTACGTAAAAGATTACGCAGAAAAAATTAGATCCGGCATTTACCCGCCAAAACCTGGATATGAATGTCCAAAATATTGTGAATACAGCGGGATATGCAGATATGCAGGGGAAAGCATAGAACAAAATGAATAACGAATGAATACACAAGATAACATCATCAAATCAATCGACCGGAATGTTTTTGTTTCTGCTGGAGCCGGAACTGGAAAAACTACTGTTCTCGTTCAGAGATACATCGAACTCCTAGCTCAAGATAAAGCAGAAGTCCCGGAAATAGCTGCCATTACTTTTACGGAAAAAGCCGCGAAAGAAATGAAAGACAGGATTAGAAAGGTTTGCGAAGAAAAGGCATCCAGCGACCCTTCCTGGGAAAAACACCGAGCTAATCTTGAAAACAGCCGTATAGGGACCATACATTCCCTTTGCGCGCGCATAGTCCGGGAGAACTCCATTGAGCTTGGGCTTGATCCTGTTAGTGATATTTTAGACGGGGCAGAGGCCGTGACTCTTTTGTGGAAAACTATTCACGAGGGTCTCGTATCCCTTTTAAACAGCGATGACAAAGATACGGCGCTTCTTATTTCAGAATTTGGTTTTAGAGACACAAAGGGTATTATCAAAACACTTTTTAATAAAAGAATAGATTTAGACGATATCGTATCCAAATACCTCAACTGCGATAGTCTTTACATACTAAATTTCTGGAAATCTATCTCCGTCGAACTTAACGAGATGGACAGAAAAGGCCTATCCGTGACTCGCAGTATTTTTTCTGCTTATAAACACATCTCAGACAAATACAAAAACACAAAAGCAAATAACCGTTTTATTGATTTTGACGACCTTATTTATTACGCGAAATCGCTTCTTAAAAACAATAAAGACGTCCGCAAACGTTACCAATATTACATTAAGTACATCCTCGTAGACGAATATCAGGACACCGACTCACATCAAAAAGAGATCATATATTATCTCAGCGAAGACGGCAATATAGCCTTATCCGACAACCCTGAAGATATCGTTTTATCTAAAAACAAGCTATTTATTGTCGGAGACTCTAAACAGTCAATCTATAGATTTAGGGGTGCTGATGTCAGCGTATTTGAAAACACAAAAAAGATTTTTGGTAAATGCGGCGACATTTATAATCTGGATACCAACATGCGTTCTACACCGCGGATCATTGAATATTTAAATAAATTATTTGAATTTGTCATGGGTTCCGGCAGGGTTTTAAAGAAAGATTATGAATCCGAATATAAGGAAATTAGACCAGGACGCTCCTTAGACGACAGCAGCACAGCGGTGGAATATATAGACATTATCACCAGTGCCGACGAAAAAGAAACCGCGGAGGAAACACGCGTAAAGGAAGCAGTATCCATAGCAAAACGTATAGTATCTATGATCTCCGGAGAAAAGCTTGTTTATGACAAAGGCAGTAATAGTATTCCAGACGCAAGAACACCCAGATTTAAGGACATCGCGATTCTCTTTCGCGCTATGACCGACATAAAAATCTATGAAGATGTCTTTCGTTCCTACAATATCCCATTTTATGTCGTTTCCGGCACCGGTTTTTTCGCAAAGCAAGAGATCACCGACATTGTAAATTTCGTCAGGGTTTTAATGGATGAGAAAGACTACATCTCCCTCACAGGAGTATTGAGAAGCCCAATGGTTGGCATTACCGACAACACCCTTTATTTACTCAAGAAAAGCGATAATGACTATCTTCAATCTGTTAACGACGCGGCGAACGGGAATAGCGAAGATGCTACTAAACTCTCTTCATTCCTAAAAGTATATGAAAACATCAAAATGATCAGAGATATCGCCCCTATCAGCAGCGTAATAGAAAATATTATTGAAAAAACATGCTATAAAGCGATCCTTTCCACGCGTCCTGAAGGCAGACAGAAGATTTGCAATATCAATAAACTGATTGCCGCAGCGCGGCAGTTTGATTCAAAGGGAGTTTTTACACTAAAAGATTTCGTCGAGCATGTGGATGATTTTTTGACAAATGAGATACGCGAAGGCGAAGCGCCGCTTAGCGAAGAAGAAAGCGACGTGGTCAGGATAATGACCATCCACAAAGCAAAGGGCCTTGAATTTCCGATTGTTTTTGTCCCGGATATATCAAGAAAGCAGAAACCTCTTATGGGCCTCGCGTTATTCGACAAAGATTTTTTTGGACTGGGCGTTAAAGTCAAGGATGCTGACGGAGAGAATTATGACACCGCGCAGTATAAGGCCGTAAAAAGTGAAATTGAAAAAAAAGAACTTGCCGAGTCAAAGAGGCTTTTATACGTCGCGGCGACAAGGGCGAAAGATTACCTCGTATTTTCCGGCAAATTTGATGAAGCAAAAAACGGCTGGGGAAAATGGTTAAATACTGTCCAAGAACCTTCGCTTGTAAATATTACACACATTGTTCCAGATATTAAGCCTTTAAACATTGAGAAAGAAACAACCAATAATTTTTCGAACGGAATAAACTGTAGCGATATTTTAACACAAGTGTCACCTCTAACATTTGATAACTTTACTAAATATATGCTCAGTGTTTCTGAAATAACCAATCTTTTCTATAAAAACAGTTTGCCATCTGACTCAGAAAAAGATATTTTTAAACGCTATGCTACTTTACAAAAAGGCATTGAAACACACTCATTCTTAAAGACATGGGATTTTGACATAAAAAACGTGCCTGATAATAACAATTTAAAAAAGTACTCAAGGAATATTATTTCCAGTCCTTTATTTAAAGACATAAAGAACGCAGTTGAGATCTTCAGAGAAATTCCATTCTCTTTTAACCATTCCGGCACTATAGTAGAAGGCGTCGTAGATCTTTTATTTAAAAACGTGGACGGCCGCTGGACACTGATAGATTACAAAACCGGCATTTCACGCGGAGACATAGACGAACTACTCCGCAAAAAATATGCCGCGCAATTGGAACTTTATACTATAGGAATTTCGAAAACAAAAGGCGTAAAAATAGGCAGGGCGGTAATATTTTATCTAGAAGATGGAACTATAATTGAAATTTGAGTTTATGATCTATTTCGTAACTATACTGACTCTTGGAGTCGCCGTATCTCATCTTTTTTACGCATCATACTCTTAAAAACTCTTTTTGCTTCTTCGGCCACTTCCACTGCGCCTTTTGAAATACAATCGTTCATAATGCTTAAAATAGTGCTATTAACAATACCGATAGACTCTATTATTCTCAATATCCTTTTATTGACTTCCGAACCATTTTTCGAACGATCGTAAACATTAAGCGCCCTGGTTCTAAGTAATTTTATCAAATGTTCTTCCGTATTCAGATACTTTAAAGCATCCTCTGCGTCTTGCGCCTGCTTTGAAGACGGGTCATCTGTAATAAATTTAACCAGCCTGCAAATATATGCGCCTGATCGAACATCACAAACATTAAACGTAAGCTCACCAACTTTCAGTTTCTCTAAACCAAAAGGCGCTTCTTTTGAGATTTGTTTTTCTTCCTCTTTTCTCCCGGCTTCTTTCTTTTCTTCAATTAATCCATCATCTGAACGTCGTATTCGGATTGCTTTTTTCTCTTGTACCGTACCATCATCAGAGCTTTCTTTTGTGCCAACATCTTCTATAAAATCCGTTACTATTTGCAAATATTTAACTTTATCAATTCCACATATCTTTACATATTCTTCAAAACCATATTTTCTTCCTTGACCATTTTCGTCAACAACCAATAAATAAAGCCTTCTTTCATTTGCATCATAAATAAAGATAAACTCGCAGAACAATTGAATGAAATTAGGAAAACAAAAAACGAATCTTTCAGACATACTCAATCAGAAATTTCAAAAAGGAAGGAAAAAGAAACAAAAAAAAGAAAAACAAAAATTAAAACAGAAAAAAACCAGATAAAACTATAGGGAGCCACCTATGCCCAATTCGGTATACTTTTCAAGGCCGCTGACATTTGCGGCTTTTCGCCATTCTGTCTCTTTTCCTTTAGCGGCAAGAATCCTATCTGTGTTCAACGGACACCCAATATCCTTGAGGGACCCCCCTCTTCCTATGGCCGTCTTAATTGAGGAAGGAAGACTATCGACATCCGGTTTATCTTTATCCATCAATCGCCCAATATTTGCTTCTATCGCTGACAATAAAAATGTTTTAGTCCCCTTTGCATTTCTTATAAATTGTATCGTTATCATACCTCCATTTTTACTTAACACTCTACCTATTCCTAAATCCCTTAAACCTCCTTCTTTAAAAATAACCCAATCACCGGCAGTAACTTCACCGAGTTCATATTCCGCAGGTAACACTTCAGTAGACACTTTTCTCACATCCGCGCGATCGCCGCGAGGCACATATTGTTCATATTGAATATCTATGCTCGCAAGAGAGCGCGCGTCAGTTATTTTCTTCGCTCCGGCCGTCAACTTTCTCTGCAAATCTTCCACGCCGACTTTTCGATAAGTGCCTCGCCTTGAAAACTCCACCCAGTCAGGTCCTTTTCTATTTACTTTCCATATTTTTGCGCGGGTATCATCTACATCTATCGACCACTCGTCATCCTTAATAAATCTATCAATCAAAACCTTAATAATATCGTTCCTCCTTTTCTCAATTCCCACACTTATCGCTCTCGCTTCTATTAAACATTCTTCTATTCCTACATAATCTTCATGCGTACTTACTAAATCTGCTACCTTCCTATATGCTTTCTCTATTTTTGCTATAGCTGTCTTAATAGCAGCAATGGCCGAAGACAATTCCCTTAAATTTTCTTTTCCTTCAACGGTTCCTGCTATTCTCAATATCTCATCTCTTTCGATCTTTGCGCGCGCGGATTTTAATCCAGCCGAATACATAGCTAATGATTCCAGCCTCTTTCCCCCGTCCACCTTTTCTGCCTCAGGAAGTTTTCTCTGTAACGCCTCCGCGCTAAGTGATTTTTGACGGTCGGGACACTCAAACTTCACATCTCCTTGAACTTCTATCACCTTCCAAATCTTTTTACCTCTGCCGTCTATATCTATACTCCAATATTCTCCTACCTTAAATCCGTTTATTATATCTGCGCTAACTCTACTAATTTTTATTTCTACATCACTTGCTATTCCCTTAGCCTCAACCAAATATCCGTCAACCCTTTCCCAAGTTTCGCTCATAGTATCTTCATTAATACTTTTACCGGTTAATACTTGCTCAATCCGTCTTATAGCAATATTAATATCTCTGCGAACTATACAAAGTTCGCCTAAACTTTCGACACCAACTACTCTATCTGCAATTGCTAATACTTCATCTCTTACACTCTTAGCTAACTCCGCTTTTCCTTCAACCAATTTCTTTTTCTTTTCTTCTGCATTCCTTTTTCTTCTCTCCTTATCTTCATTTTTCTTTATATCTTTTTCCTTAGTCAACTTAGCAATTCTTTCCTCTCTTGCCGCCTTCTTCAATCTTTGAGCTTCTCTTTTCTCAGACGACGCCTTCTCCTTCGCCACCATAGCCATCCTATGCGCCTCTGCTTTTCTGACTTTCCGCTCTGCCAATATCCTTTCCTGCTTTTCTTTTATTAGTCTTTGTTTTTCCTCTTTTTCGGCGGCTTTATCAGCCAATTTTTTTTCCATAGCTTCTCTTGCCAACTTTAATTTTTCAGCCTTTTCTGCGGCTTCGGCTGCGCGCGCTTGTTCTCTGGCGGCTGATCTATTTATCCTAATTGCCACCGGCACTTCTTTTTTCTCTTTTAGTGATTTAGGCTTTGTCTTTCTTACAACTATTTTCTTTGGCAACGCACGTACTGTCGCATCTTTTGAAACGAAATAAGTCCCAAGCGCATCCCACACCCTGACACATATCGCGTCCAATGCTCCCTGCTCTATATCCCTGCGCACTTTGCCAATATTCTTATGCTGGTGCCCTTTGGCAAATTCACCAAGATGCATCCATTCCCCTATTACCGTATTATAAACATACATTGCTATATCACATGTCAAAGACTCACGCAAAATCCCACCAGGTATAAGCCCACATTTTTTCGCCATATCAAAAACACTCAAACCTAATTTTTTCTGTTTCTTCGTCAACCGCTCATCCTTACACCACGCTAACACCTCTTCTTTAAATGCGTCTATTATCTTCGGATGATAATAATCATATTCCGATATGTGGACATACGCCTTAATATACCCGCAGGCTACTTTATTCTTCAACCACGATCTCTTTACGCCCAACGCCTTATAGACATCTTCCGCTTTAAGCCATTTTTTCAATTCGTCTTTTAGGCCGCTCATTTCAATAGGAGATTCTCCAAAAGACCCCTTTTTCTCATTTACATACGCTAAAAGCCTACTTCTACCATCGTCATCCATAGCGTCTATCCCGGCAATTAATCGAGTCCTTGCGCCAACCTGATATCTGTCACCTGTACTTTTAAATGTTTCATACGCCGCCTTTGTTTTCGCGGGATGGAAATAATAACATTTATATGTTCCGCCCTTTTCATCCTTAACTGGGATTTCCACAAATGTTCCATCCAAAACAGGCCTCCCATCCAAATAGCCCCTATCAAGCAGTTCATATAAGGCTGTTTCGTTTGTAAATCCGAGTTCATCTTTCATAGATAAAGCCGTTCTCCAGGTCTTTAGAGTATTTACTAAATCAATCTCATCTTTTATTGCTCTTTCTTCAATTGACGCAACCCTACTCATCAATTCTTCTAACTCGCCTTTTCTTTGCCTCATCTGCCGCAATCCCTTCTCTAGCTTTATCTCACTCTCTGTTGATCTCTTTGCAGTATCATCGGCATCTATCATTCTTTCGATAATACCTTTAAGTTCCGCATCCATACTCACGACGATTCTTCCCTGCGCTGCGGTTGGAATTGTCTTCCCGGGTCCTGTTCCTTCTTCTTTTACCGTTTTTCTACGCACCGCATCCTTAAATAATTCGGCATATTGTTCTATCGTGTACACCGTGCGTATATTTATATCCGCAAAATCAAAACATACTACCAATCCCTTTGTTCGGCTATATCCAAATGACACCCTGTACTCGTATTCACTCTTTTGATATTCATTCGGTATCACCCCGTTAAAATGCAAAAGCGGAAACCCTTTCCCCATCGCTCTAAGAACACTCATCCTAACAACCCGTGCTTCTCCTGTTGGTTTTCCAGTACACCCTAACGCGTTAAATCTCGCTATAGTATCGTTTATCTTTGTATTGTCTGGGTTATCTTTTACAATTTCCTTCAGGCATTCTGATGCGTGATACTCCATATCTCTTTCAGTCAAGCGCCTTCTTACCTCTTTCATGACATCTGCCGAACCTAACACAAATTTACTCTTCCCTTCAATAATGTGGTCCGTCGCCGTTTTTGAAGTACCACCGTTTCTATCTCGAACAAAATACCAGAACGGGTCGCTCAAACAATACGCACCTGTTCTATTATTTGTGGACAGTAGAAGCAACATGTTTCTGCCGGTCTTCTCGTCATGGTACGGCACAAAGCTTACGGAGTAAACGTCTTCATTGTCTTTTTCTTTATCTTCAATACCTGTTGTGACCAGCATTTTGTTATCTCCCATAGAAATAGTAATATATGGTCCTTCTGAGTGAAAACCATTGAATACTACTTCCCTAAACAAGCTAGATTCCGCCGGAATAGAAAAACCATTTCTAGACGCGTAGTCCCATAAACGAATTATCGTTTTCATCCTATCGTCGCGCAATGTGTCATTCCCGTCGCTATCTGCATCTACATAAGTCACCGGCAACTTTTGTTTTTTCCCTTTCTCATCGTACTCTACTAATTTCGTGGCCTTCCACACGAGCGTTTCGTCTCCTTGCCTCAATTTAATTATCAGTCCCAGGTCATCGTCCCAAGACATTCTCGCTATATATTTGCCGCAAAATTTTGATTTCCATCTCTGAAAATATAATTCGTTACCCTCACCGTCAATTCGCAGTGTAATCTGTGTTTTTCCCTCCCCGCAATCATACTCCATGCTCGACAAGGCCGCGATTCTTTCCCTCAATTTACATATCCTTTGACTTAATTTCGCCATTTCTGACGATGGAATCCTGTCTCTTTTACATAACATCTCACCATTAAATAAAACTAATCCCTCTTTTCGTTCTTTAATATATTCCATTTCATGCAATATCCTGGCGTACTCTATAGAGACAGCTCCCCATTCATTGCTCTGATTTTCCCGCGGTGCACTTTTTCCTTTGTCGGCCTGTAAAGCTTCTCTTATCGCCCTTGGACTATGCCCTCGTAGAAGACCCATCACTTGGTGAGTTTCCGTTGCCGGCTGAAGTTGACAATTAGAACCGCATGCGTCAGCACAGACTGATATTGTTACTATTGTGGCAAGTATTTTTCTCAAAAGTTCGCTTTTCATTTTATCTTATATCGCATATCTAGTTTCAGGCCTCACGCGCCTTATCGTTGGCTGTGCCATTCGGCTTCGATGACCTTGACGATCAATTCCAATTACAAAAGGAAGAAGCCTTTGCAGTTCTTCAACACCAACTCTCCTTCTCTTCTCATGTATCGCGCGAAACTCAATCCAATTATCATCAACTTCATCTATTCTCCATTTTTTATTTGTTCCATTTATATTCATCACAACAAATTCGAATTTGTCATATTGATCAATTATCTGTCTTATCACTGATTCTCTTCTTTCCGTCCAATACGCTTCTTCTACGCAAATCTCTTCGCTATAACCTTCGATTTCCGCAAGATAACCGTCAATTTCCGCAGAATTACTTATCAAAATCTTACTTATTTTTACTTTCGCTACCTT
>Ga0233425_10006734_pt1 | contig 16725 bp, 17 predicted proteins | sample Watercolumn_Towu_2_FD_181712 | JGI IMG/M metagenome (GOLD analysis project Ga0233425, IMG submission 181712) | Freshwater microbial communities from Lake Towuti, South Sulawesi, Indonesia - Watercolumn_Towuti2014_140_MG | ecosystem: Environmental > Aquatic > Freshwater > Lake | place... | reverse complement strand
GAAAATGAATTCAAAGCAAAAATCAGATCTGGCGACGACAAGATCGCAGTTGCCCTGAGCGGAGGAGTCGATTCTACACTCGCAATCAGCGTGCTAAGAAAAACAGTCCCAAACGAAGTCGAAGCAATATCAATCAAGTTCGCAGACAGTGTGGATGAGACCCAGATAGCCTCAAAAATTGCGGAAACACTCAACGTTCATCACACTGTAGTGTACCTAGAAAACTACCTGTCTGAGCTCCCCAAAGCCATCAGTATCATAAAGATGCCATTTTGGGATCTGCACTGGTATTACGTGACAAAAAAGGCCCGTACGATGTCAAAATACCTGGTCGCAGGGGACGGAGGAGATGAGCTCTTTGGAGGCTACACATTCAGATACAAAAAATTCTTGGGCTTGGCAAACAGCGAGTCTTCACCGCTAAACAAGGCTATGTCATACCTGCGGTGCCATGAGCGGGACAACGTGCCTGATCAGGACAAGCTGTTTGGCAAAAAGGCCAATTTTTCGTGGGATTTGATCTATAGTCAACTGGTTCCATACTTTGACAACAACCTACCGTTGTTAGAACAAGTCTTTCTAGCTGATCATAATGGGAAGCTCCTCTACAACTTCCTTCCCGTGAACACAGCACTGCACACTCACTTTGGGCTTACTGCAATCGCACCAATTCTCTCAAAGGAAATGATTCCTTATGCGACGCATATACCAAACTCACTAAAATATGATCCAGCAACGGATGTCGGAAAAATATTACTAAGACAGCTTCTCTCCAGATACAAGACAGACAGTCTCATATCAAAAACAAAACAGGGATTCAATGTAGATACTATAAATCTCTGGAAGAATTTTGGCCAGAAACTATGCAAAAAATATCTCCTGAACTCCAGAATAGTAGAAGATGGATGGATAAACCAGTCCTGGATTGACTCATACATCGATAAAAGAGATGACTTGGAAATAAGGTACGTAAACAAGCTTCTTGGGTTGCTTGCACTTGAAGTCTGGTACAGATTGTTTGTGACAAAAGAAATGAGTCCGGAAACGACACTATCTTGATTTTTTATTGTTGAGATATTCGGTTGCGGCATCGATGAATCGTTTTGCCACTATCTCCCAATTGAAATTCTCGACTATGAACTGGCGGCCTGCCTTTCCCATCTCGGTGGCTGTCTTTTTATCGCTCACCAAGCGTCGTATGCTCTCGACCCATCCCTTGTAGTCTCCCTCGGCCACAAGAAAGCCGGCTTTTTTGTCAATAACGACTTCTGGTATCCCCCCTATTCGCGTTGCAACTACGGGCCTTTCCATAAGCTGAGCCTCTCTCGATGATAGCGGAGTTGTGTCCATTCCAGTGGGCAGTGCATACACGTCGATTGTAGAAAGGTATTCTCTTACCTTGTCCGGATAATCCAGCGATCCAAGCCACTCAAAGTTTTTGTGCTTTTGCAGGGCAGGTAAAATCTTGTCTTTGTATTGGCCGTCTCCAGCCCAGTAAAATGTCACGTCTGGCATTTCCTCGATGACCTTGTCCAAAGTCAATACCTCCTTTGTCTTTCCCCACCAATTAGCATCCTGCAGCATTCCCACACATGGATGCTTTAGATCCATTTGTTTGGCAGGATACCAGTGCGATGCATTGATCCCTTCCAAGAAATGGTAGGTCTTGGTGTTCGGGTGATGCTTCTTGATTACCTCATCAAGATAGTCCGCAGTCATGAAGATCCCTGCACATTCTCTAAAAACCCTCTCAGCAATTCTGTGTCGTAGCCAAAGTACTGCCCTCATCAGGGGATCCTTGTAGATGGTTTTTCTTGCCATGTCTATTTCCATCCAGTAATTACCGCGAAGATAAACAAAAAGTGGGATCTTTGCCTTTATTGCTTGGAGCCCAAAATGAGCTTGCCTGTCTACGAAAATTACATCCGGCTTGAACTCGTCGATTAACTTCTTGAATTTTCGGTTGTACGGAAGCCAATCACGAATGTTCTTGCTTGGAAACCCTGTGGCATAATCTGTCTCGTTTACCAGTTTGTATTCTACACCAAATTTGGTTAATGCTTCTCCAAATTCTTTTAAATGGAAAAATTTACCAATTCTTCCTTTGGCAGTTCCACCTCCTGCGCCTGAAGCTATTAACACTCTCAATGAAGTTATCAATAATGATGAAAATTTATGTGTTAATTTTATGTTTGAGCATTTTGTTAGATTTTGGCTACATATTATTTGTTCATTGATGTTATATAGGCGAAAAGAAATATTACAACATGAAGGCCAATCTGATCTTTAGATGTCTATATTATTTCAGACAGGGATGGGCTGGATATTTTGTTTTTATTTTCTCAGCACTAAACACTTTAACCGTAACCTATTATCTTGCGATAGAGAAAATTCCAGCCATCAAGGAAGTTTTCCCATCGTTTTTCATCTACATAATTTTTGCAGTTAGCGTTGGAATTCCACTTTTAACTATGGTTGGTTATGCTCATTTCAAAAAAAGTTATGCCTTTAAAGCCGAAGCTGATGTCTCAATTGAAGAAAATATGCATACTCGACGAATGCTGGAAAACACTGAAACTCTCTTATCAATAAATTTCAAGTTGAATGAATTGGTTTTTAAAATACTAAAAAATGAAAAATTAACAGATGAGGAAATTGTACAAATTAACCAATTCCAACAACAATTGTCTGAACACATGAAAAATCGAACACTCGATTAGCTACTGAAAGTAGGATTTCTTTTTAGGCTCGTAACTATTCTTCATCAAAATATCGATTCAATCCTCATGGATAGGGTTATTAAATAAAATCGAGAGCGATAATCTAATTAAAATAATAAAAAAGTGATTACAAAAAATGGGCTCAAAACTAGATGTAGGAATAATTGGTGCAGGTGCCATTTCTGCCACATTACACCTTCCTCTACTTTCGTGTATAGAGAATGTAGCAATCAAGTACATTGCAGACATTCAGACTCCTGCTGAGCTAGCAAGTGTCTACAAGACCAGATCGGTGAAAATTGACGATGTTTCATCCATACCTGACTGCGATGTAGTACTTCTTGCTACGCCAGTCGGGGTGCGAGAAAAGTATGTTCAGGAGTTCTCTAGGAGAAAAATACCGATATTTGCAGAAAAACCCTTTGCAGTGGATTTGGAAACGCACAAGAGGTTCCTAGATCTCTCTGATAAAATGTCTTGCAACTACATGAAAATTCACTATAACTCAACCAGACAGATTAAAGATATTATTGATTCTGGAGTATTTGGAAATCTCAAAAAAATATCAATAACTGAAGGTGGAATTGTAGGAAAAACAAACAGGGAAAAAGACACCTATCAGGCCGATCGTAATCTAAGTGGAGGTGGTGTTCTTATGGAGTCTGCATGTCACACACTGAGCCAACTGGCAAGTATTTTCAGTGATATTTCAGTCAGAGAAGCTAACGTTGTATGGGAGGGTGACTTTGATGTCGAAGCAAAAGCCATATTCGATGTATCTGGAAAAAATCAACTCGATATAGACTATAATATTACCATGATAAAACCGGTAGAAACAATCGCCACATTCTTTTTTGAGCATTCCAAAATAGGCTTTAATCACACTGTGCCAAATTCAGAATTGTCCGTATCTGGATATGATTCTGATGAGTATTTTACGTTAAACAAAGAAACAAAGTATGCCTCAACAGCAAATCAAGCGTATTATCTAAAATGGAAATTATTTCTGGATAAGATCTCTAATGGCGATACTATAGACACAAAATTTGAAACATCAATTAAAACCACCGAATTGATAACAGACATTTACAAAAAAGGTAGTAAAAAATGAAAATTGCGGTTATAGGGGCAAACGGAAACGTAGGAACGGAACTTTGCTTCCTATTAAAAGAGAAAGATGAGGTTGTACCGATCGTAAGAAACAGAATGGGATCGATTTTTCTACAACACCATGGACTCAAGTGCCGCATAGCCGACATAAGCATAGATGATGACGCTCAAAAGACACTTCACGATGTAGATGTTGTAGTAATTGCCGCTTGGGTGGCGGATCGTTTTTCGGGATCACAGAATCAAACCAGTAAAGCAATTAATGAAAAACTAATAAAAAACTCGGTAAGATTTTCTACTAAAAATTCCACAATAATATATCTGAGCACAATCAGAGCGTTTGCACATAAAGTAGACCCAAAAACATCGCGTTTTTGGCCACCTCGATATGACAAAGAAAAACAGCATCTAGAACGCGTCTTGGTCTCAGAATGCCAGAGGGAAAAAAAGAAAGGCGTTGCATTTCGATGCGGACACGTATTCGGTGAGCATCAGCCAAGCACAAAGGCAATGAAAAAACTTCTCTCGGGCAGGAAAAAGTTAGTAATACAAGCAAACTCTGACTGGAAATCTAACATTGTACACATTGTTACACTAAACAATGCGATTTTCCGATGCATCCAACCAGACGTAAAACCGGGTGTATATTCAATTGTTAACAATCCTCAGTGGACATGGAAAGAAGTGTATGAAAATTATAACAAAAATTCACAAATTGAATTCAAACCAGCAAAACAAGTATCAAGAAATATCAGCAATTCCATATGGAAAATACTAAAATCAAATAAAAAACTCATGGTTCCAATATTGTATCGCATGCCAAAAAGCTTTGAAAAGCATCTTTTACGCAAACTTAGCATGAGAAGAATAAAGATGGAAATCTCAATGCTAAACGATAAAGAATATGTCTTTTCTGGGAATTTTAACTATGTACCAATGCCTGGGCCATTTCTTGCAGGACTGGCAGATACAAGGGAATTACTAAAAAAATACTCGCCAGAAATCTTCAAGACATCATAACCAAATCTGGCCGCCATAAAATGAAATGATTGAATCTGATAATTCTTAGAGTCAAATTAAACAAATGATTTTAACACCACTAACTCATACCCAAAGTGTTGATTATGAAATCTAAGGACATTGTGGTCGGATTAGGAGAGATAGGCACCCCAATATTACAACTTATAACAAAAACGAAAACTGTGGTGGGTTACGACATAAGGAAAGGATTGATGAATGAAAAAAAATTCCTTGCACATGCCTCAGATGAAACTGACTTTTTGCATATCTGTATTCCATTCACTAAGAGGTTTATAGCAAATGTACTAGCACTAGCAAAACAATTCGAGCCTAAGGCAATAGCGATACACAGTACAATTGAGCCACATACAACTGAAAAACTACAGCAAAAGCTCTCGATTCCGGTTATTTATAGCGCAACAAGAGGAGTCCATAAAAGGATGCTCTATGATCTCAGACGATATACAAAATTCTATGGTGTATACCGTGACGCACCAAATTCAAAGTGGGCTGCGGCAGCTTATGAGCGCACGCTCGCAAAATGCGGGGTTAAGACAAAAAGAATGTCTACGCCGCTGACACTGGAGCTTGCAAAAATAATATGCGACACGTCATACTATGGCTGGCTCATCACATATGCACAATTAAGCAACATGATAGCGATAAACAACAGAGTAAACTATGACGAAATGTGGTCATTTGCAGATGAAATTCACAAATTTCTTGGCAATAGACCAAAAATGTATCCTGGAGTAATTGGAGGACATTGTGTTATACCAAATTTGGATCTGATTAATGACAATACTCTTAACTTCATTAAAACATTCAATAAAAAATATATGAAAAAACACTTGCGTTGAGATAATCTTTTCTTCCCAATGTGTTTCTAAATAATTTCATTTAGTATAGGTACAAGAACTAGAATTAATGAATAAATTTGGAAAACTTTATTTTTTTGAAGAGGGGGATTTTTTTGTTAATTTTTTCTCGAACTTTCCATCGCTTTTCAAGTTTTCTATATTCTTGTAAAATACGTTCAATCTCTAATCCATCTATGCTCATATTAGCTTCTGATCGATTAATCTGTAAATAACACATAAAATGTGTTGTTCCAGCCTCATTCGTCATCTCTTCTACTTGTTTTCTATTATTTGTCTCAATTAGAGAAACATCAAAATACTTCATCAAAAATTCATCGGTGAATTTTTTTACTCCATCAGCAGGAATACTTTCCAAATAATCATCAAAAAGAATGTGTAGTTTTTCGCTAGCTAAATTCAACGTTGCAAAAAAATCATGTCGAACTGCGTCATAAGTATGCCATCCGTCAATATATGCAAAATCTATTTTTGGAAATACACGCGTACTCATGACTTCTCCTGCATATCCTGAGATTGGTTCTATTTTTTCAACCCATGCATTTTTCGTCGTATCGAATTTTCTATCGGTATTGTTTGGGTCAATCGTAAATATCTTGCTTGGTATATCGTGATCCGTCATTGCCCAAGCCATACACAAAGCCGAATAGCCTTGGGCAGTACCAATTTCAAGAACAGTTTTTGGTCTGTGTTTGGCGATAAGACAGTAAAGTAGTATTCCGCGCTCATAATTTAGTATGTATCCTTTAGGTGAGTCGGGATAAATTGCAGTTTTTTTGCTTAATTCTAGAAATCTTTCCTTTGGAGGGACTCTGATTTATAACGAATCAATGAAATCGTTTATTCTGGTATTGCTCACGATCATCTGAATTGCAAGTGCCTTAAATTTTTATCCTGACTGAGTGAATGGCGAAAACATGTCATAATTAATTTTAAAAATTTTGACTTGATATTCAAACCCTTGTTCTTTTGAATCAAACACTTTAGTCAAAAATGGATACTTTTCCTCATTGAAAAAAACATCGTCTAGTCCTGATGGATTATTTGATCTGTTAAGATTATCAACTACGAGATAAGAGAGGCCATACTCCCTACCGTTCTGCAGTGCATCTTCGATTGATTTTCCGCTTAGGGGGATCATTTTTGGTCCAAATTCAGCTGACTCACTCAAAACCGGCAACTTTAGTCCGTATAATGCAGTGGTTTCTACGTACGTGGATTCGGGATAAAACTCGTTGATTGCTCCGTCTAATCCATGAATGAATATGGCCAACTTGACGGCTTCTCGCTCATGCTCATAATCTATCTTTTTGAAATCCAGATAAGCAATACTTGAACCAATTATCGCAAATAAAATCAAAACAATAACGAGATTCTTTCTCTTTAGCTTTGCAATTATCTTTTCAACTGAGAAAAGCGCAATGACTGAGGCAATAGGCAAAACCACAAGGACGTATCTGGCATCCTGAAAGTCTCTTCCATATGCGTATAATGCGGGTATCAACATGAAAATTCCGATAAAAATCAGTGCTCCGACGTTATAGTTCCTATTCTTGAGAAAACCGTACAGGCCATACGGGATAAAAATAAACAAGATCGGAAGTGCTGCCGCACCAAGATACCTTGCTAAATTGTAAATCCCGTTCTGAAGGGAAAACTTGGTATGAGCGTCTTCTAGGACGCTTCCCTGCGTAACTGCAACATTTGCGCCGCCTAAAACATGACTGAGAAGGCCGTCTTGACCAGTGACTTCAATTCTAAGATATGCTACGGGCGCCAAAGTAGCTACGAATATGGCCAAAACCATCAGAGAACGCAGTATTAACTTCGTGTCTTTCCTAAGTCTGATGCCAAAAAGTATCAAAAACGGAATTATCAGCAAAAGGCCCTCGTATCTTACTAGTGCGGAAAGAGCCAGCACAAAAAACGAAATATAGGTTTTATTTTTACCCTCGCTAAGAAACAATGCCATCGAAGTTGTAGTCAGCAAAATGAAAAGGGGATCCGTGATTCCACTAAGTGAATTCTGTACTATTCGTGGTGCCACGACAAACAACGCGGCCCCAACAACAGATATAGACTGACTGAAAAACTTTCTACACAAAAAATATGTAGGTATTGCCGTTGATACAGAAAAAATAACCGTCAGCGTTCGCTGCAACGTGACATAGTCCAAATAATTCTCAAACCTGAAGACTGAAAACAAAGATGCCATGAAAAGTGGCCAGCCATTGTTTGGAAAAGTATAGCTCGTGGGCAGGTGTCCAAGAACCGCAGTATCCATTGCATACAGGAAATACCTGAAACCGTCAAGTGTTATGGGTATGTCATACGGGAAATAGTAAAACCTGACAAGCAATCCAATCCCAATTATTGCAAAAAACGGGATGATAACACGCCTGTCAAAGAATCCTGATCTAGCCTCACTGGAATTTTCTATCATTTGTAATCACGCATGCCTAGGACGACTAACTTATCATGGATGGCGATTTATCGGATTTCATTTTGTTGTTCATAATTATCAAGTAAGCACAGTTGGTAGTGGATGAAAGCACGAACGCAAGTGACGTTCCGACTATTCCTAACAGCGGTCCAAGTATTATGACGCCGCTTATGTTGACAGACAACGAGATGATCGTACCGATTAAAACGAGCCTGTTTTTCTCCATTCCAAGGAATTTGGAGTTTATCATAAGGCCGATTGTTGCTGGGATTATGTGGAAACTCAGTATTTGCATTGCCTGAATTGCTAGTGTGTACTTTGGAAAGAATATCGATATTGCGATTGGTGATAGAATAAAGCCGGCCACCGATATGATGACTGAAATCAAAACCGTCACTTTTTTGACCGTTACTGTCGACTTGTTGCCCGCATCCGTGGAAACCGTGTATTTGTAGATCACGTTTGGAAATATCATAAAAATCGCTACTATCTGTAACGCAAAAGAATAGTTTCCAAGAAGCTCAAACCCAAGTATTGGCGCAATAACCAGCTTGTCTACCTGGCCTCTTGCTACGCCTGCAAAAGTATGAACAAAGCTAGTCAGGAAAAACCCGAGCCTTTCCCGGATCAGGACAAAACAAATTCTGGAGTCCTGAAACCCTCTAATTATGTGATAAATGTACGGCACAAACGAGATTGCTATGCCGTAAAGGACTCCGTTGATGCCAAGAAAATAATACAATGAAATCGCAAAAACCACCAAGAGGATTTTCTGCAAAACAAAGAATTTTGAATAATTGCTAAACCATTTTCTGCCAAGTGTCTCTGCTATTGCAAGATTGCTGACCACAAAACCCATTGTGAGAATTACTATCTCGGTTTTGTTGTATAAGATGAAAAGAACAGCACAAGTAATCGCACTTGATACAAAGACGATTATGTAGAGCGTGGATTGTATTTTCACGTCCTTTGGGAGATACACCCTTAACGTGTTCTCAGAGCCCAAAAGCGCTATTGTTGCTGCAATGTTGGCAATTGCAATGTAATAGTGAACTGTCCCGTATTCGCCCGCAGTCATGATTGAGGCCAAATACAGCCAGAATGCTGCCGAGATAGCGGTGCCTGCTATGTCGGCTATGCCTATGGCAGAGATGTTCTTGACTGTAGTTAGGTTATTTTTCAGAATGCTCCAAAATCTAATCATAAAATCAATTGCGTTTCTCTCTTACGAGGTTTACCATGGAGTATAGTATTATGGCAGTCACAGTCAATATGGCGCCTATGAGAATGCTGCCCACAGCTATTAGTGCTACGTTTGTTATCAGATCTCTTGAAATCGCGTACTCTTGGATCGCCCATAACATGAACGAAAATCCGATTATGAGGAAAATGATTCCGGGAATGCCGTAGAACTTTAGCGGATGCTCGATTGATGTGAACTTTATTGTGCTCATAAAGACAGACGCGCCATGTGACACCGCGTTATGAGTGGAAGTGTCTTCTTCGTAGAGGATCGTTATTGGCACTTCGGCAATCTTGAATCCGTGCTTATTTGCCTTGATCAGAATCTCTGTTGAGACGCCCATGCCATATTCAGACGGGGCTATCTCGTCAAGGACTTTCTTGTTGTAAGCCCTAAACCCACTTTGAGAATCAGAAATCTTTTCATCCATGGATAGGTTGGTCAGCTTTGTAAGCGCCTTGATCCCAAGTTTCCTGTACTGGGGGACGTGACTGTAGCCGGATTCGTTGAACCTAGATCCAATCACAATATCGGCCTCATTTTTCATAATAGGATCAATAACTGGCTTTATGTCTTCAATTCTGTGCTGTCCGTCCGCATCAAAGGTGACCAGTACATCCGCTCCCAATTCGCGCGCTTTGAGAAAAATACTTCGAATTCCTGCACCGTATCCTAAATTTTTTGGATGATTAATCACGACTGCGCCCATTTTTTCGGCAATCTCGGATGTCATGTCAGAGGATCCGTCGTTGCAGACAATGACATTGTTTGCAATTTTTTTTAGTCGTGCGATTAGCGAGCCTATGTGCCTTTCCTCATTATACGCTGGGATACCTACAATTATGTTCAAATTTCACTTTCCTTTGCAAATTTAGATATTAATAGTAACGCAGAATTTGTACATAACTTCTTGTCGTAACTAATTAACAAAGCCGTGACAGGATTTTTAAGTAATTATCTTTCCATCCATTCGAGTGAAAAGAATCTTCATACTTGGTATTGGGAGTCTTACTGGTTCAAAACTTGCTATTCTGACAAAGACAAACTATCAGGTGAGTGGAAGCTACAACCTACGTGATCCCAACATCCAGAACATAGTATCCACAAAACTCGATATCACGGATATAAAAAAAGTGGAGAGTCTGCTGAGCAAGACCAATCCAGATTTTGTTGTTAACACCTGTGCAATCAACAACGTGGACTATTGCGAAAAAAACAGAGATGTAGCAAAGAACATCAACGCAGATTTTGTTGCAAGTTTGTCTAAAACCTGCAAATCGATTGGCACAAAACTTATCCATCTGTCATCGGATTCGGTTTTTGACGGGACAAAAAAAACACCATATGTAGAGACAGACACTCCAAATCCGATAAACTACTACGGGCAAACAAAACTGATTGGGGAAAAACCAGTACTTGAGAATCCAGAAAACACCGTCATACGTGTAAGTGTGTTATATGGCTGGCTCATCAAATCGATCTCAAACATACCTTCGAGCTCGATGAAGCCCTCGAACTTTGGCAAATGGCTGGTTGAAAAACTAAAGGCAAACGAAAAGGTCCAAGTCATAACCGACGAGTACAGCTCGCCCATAATAGCAGATGACTTTGCAAGGGCGATCTTGCACTCGATTGAGAATAGTTTATCTGGCCTGTACCATGCGGCTCCACAAGTAGAAATCACAAGGTATGATTTCTGCAAGAAACTCGCACAAAGTCTAGGTTTAAACCAAGATCTAATAACCCCAGTCACAAGTAAACAGCTAGGCAGAGATGTGATGACCGGATTTAACAAGTGTCTTGACTCAAGTAAAATGGCAAAGACAGGCTTTCAGTTTATGACTCTGGATGATTCGCTCGCTCTGTTCAGAAAGCAAGTTGAGGAAAAATGACCGCAAGTGACGTTTTTAGCAAGAAAGGCACAAAAGTTTCGGCTTATGAGCCTTGGATTTCAGACGATGACAAGAAGCTAGTCCTGCAAAGCCTGAACCAAACAATGCTTACTCTCGGGCCCAACCTGGAAAAATTTGAAAAAATGTTTGCCAAATACACAAAAACCAAGGACGCCGTGGCCGTCTCCAACTGTACTGCAGCTCTGCACCTGTCGCTAATGGCACTCGGAATCAAAAAAGGAGATGAGGTGATAATACCAGATCTCACCTTTATTGCAGACGCAAACGCAGTTCTGGCAGTTGGCGCAAGGCCTGTCATGGCTGACATAGATGATAATTTTGCGATCTCTGCAAGATCAGTAAAGAAAAAACTCTCAAAAAACACCAAGGCCATAATCCCAGTACACATCTACGGCGAGTCGTGCAATATGGACGAGATACTGAACATTGCAAAATCAAATGATATCAAGGTGGTTGAGGACTGTGCACACGCGGTGGGAACTTTTTACAAAAGAAAACATGTAGGCGGATTCGGAGATACTGGGTGCTTTAGCTTCTATCCAACAAAAAACCTGACCACTGCGGAGGGAGGCATGGTCACCACAAATTTCCCCGAAATAGCTGAAAAAGTCAGGCAACTACGCAGCCATGGGATGACAAGATCCCTTTCTGACAGATACAAGCGCGGTTACCCGTGGGTATTTGACGTAAAGGAGCCTGGCTACAACTATAGGCTCGATGAGATAAGGTGCGCACTGGGAATCTCTCAATTATCTAGAATAAGCAAGATAAACGAGCTGCGTAAAAATGCCGCAAAGTACTACAATAAGATGCTAAAAAATGTCAGGGGAATAATCTCACCTAAAATAGTCAACGACGGCTCTCATTCATATCATCTGTACACAATCCGAGTGACAAAAAGCTACGGCAAGACCAGAAACCAGCTCTTCGAGTTCCTAAGGGACAACGGGATACGCACTACAGTCTATTGGCTTCCGATACACAAGTTCACAGCCTATAAAAAATTCATAAAAAATCCCGATGATGTCAAAAACAGCGCGAGAATCTACGAAGAGATACTTGCATTGCCGCTATACCCTACGATATCGAGAAAGCAGCAAGACGTGGTAATAGATCACATAAAGCAATTCCAGAAAAAATAGACTCAAAGATCGGACAAAAAGACAGGCTTTTTGTTCTTGCTTGACAATCTGAGTGATTCCATGAGCTTTGCCTGATTCAGGAGATCCTCCTCGAAGGAAAACCCAGCCTGCTCGGCTTTTGTTACTTCCTTGCAGAAGGAATCAACCATGATCGAAAAATGATCGGCGGGCTCAATGTCAAATTCATCTTTTTTGTTTTCTGTGTGAAGGATTATTTTGGTTTGAAGATCCGGCGGCACGGCCCAAGCCCGGCTTGCCTCAATCAGGCCTGACTTTCCCCAAATCTTGCAGCTTGCCTTGTAGTAGCTATCAAAACTAAAAGACACCGTCGCGACCCTGTCATTTTCAAACAAAATGCTAGCATGTCCCTTTATGTCCACCCCAGAATCGCCGTAAAAGAGGCTACAGGTCACGCTAGATGGCTCGTCATTGAAGGTAATTCTGCTCGCACAGACAGGATAGCATCCGGATTCGTTCAGCACGCCTCCGCCTAGAGCCATATTGTACCTGGTATCATCATGTGATACCGGTGGAAAGCCATATGACCCATCGAACAAAAAAAGATCTCCTATTTTACCACCAGAGATAATCTCTCTTATTTTTCGGTGCTGGGGGTGAAACCTGAACATGAATCCCTCCATCAATCTCACGTTGTTTTGCTTTGCAGCCAAAACCATTCGCTGCGCTGAAGAATATGACGTGGATGCGGACTTTTCACACAAGACATGCTTGCCCGCCGCAGCGGCCTTGACTGACCATTCCTCGTGCAATCCGATGGGAAGTGAGATGTATACAGCATCCACATCGCTTCTCAGGACATCCTCATACGAGCCAGATCTGGCACAGCCAAATTTTTTCGCGGTGGCGTCTGCCTTTTCGGACGATCTGCTCCCGACCATGGACAATTCGGCAAAACCGGACTTAATGATCGCAGGTATTACTGATCTACCGGCTATTTTTGAGCAGCCAATGGCACCAAACTTGATTTTTTCTGGCATGTTAGCTACAGCGCTGAAATTATGCCTCTGATGTGGGGGCTGACAAGGTTTTCGTATTTTAGAAGCTGCTTTATCTGGTATAGTGTCATCCAGATGAAAAAGTCTGGAATTTTTATTTCCTCATTTTTGCCTATCTCAACTATCATGTTGTAGTTTGACTTCAAGTGGAATCTTCCGCCGTCCTCTGATTGCCACTTTGCATACACGACTCTTTCTTTTTTTGGCTCATCAAAATACTCTGCAAAAAGAGGCTTCATGCCTCCGTGCTCCTTTAGCAGATTGCTGGTAGTAGCCTGTAGTGTAGGCGAAAGCTGGAGCTTGCCTATGTTTCCAGGCTCTGCCTTTGCCTGCACCAAATAATGAGGTATGCCGTTCACTCGTTTCATCAATAGCCCTAGAATCCCGCCTGGATTGTTGGCAATGATGGGCTGGGTCCATCCCTTCGCTCCGACTTCCCTGTCCACAGTCTTTGTAACCTTCACACCGATTACTTCAAAAAAACCGCCAGAGTCATGCTTTATGTTTGCAGTGTTGGGGTCTGCCTTCCACTTGTCAAGCTGATTTATTCCGATCTCTTCTACTTTCATGTCGCATTCCTGTCTTTTTTTGTAGAACCAGTCAAGAATGTAATCCAGTTTGTAAAACTGGTTGTCGTCACGAATGGACTGGAGCATTGTCTCGATTCTGGATATTTCTTCCTCGTTTATAGTGTAGCCATACTTTCTCAACAAATTTGCAATTTCATCTGTTACCAATACAACCAATCCAACTGTGGCGGAATTATAACTTTTTATTATGACCAAAGTCCGTACGACGGATTTTATGAAAGCAGTTTTTCATATTCTTTTAAAATACTGTTCATCATCTGTTTGGAGTTGCATACGTCCTTGACCATCTGATATCCTCCAAGCCCGAGAGAAGTTCTTTTTTGCTCATTACCCAGGAGGTCCAAGATTGCAGCGCCGAGCTCAGAATGGTTCTCAGGCTCTACTAGGACGCCAGTCTTGCCATCAATTATTGTATGCGGCGTTCCATGGGTGTTTGTTCCAATTGATGCCTTTTTGAAGGCAAACCCCTCAAGCGGCATAAGTGGGGAAAGCTCCCATCTGGAAGGCAGGACCGTGAACTCACAGTCCTGATATGCCAATATGACGTCCTTTCTAGGTGGCTTGTTTATTACAAGAACGGATTTTTCAAGCGACAATTCCTTTATCATTTGAGTCATCTTTGCCCCAAAGCCGTCGTCTATTCCCATCAAAACCAGCGTGGTATCGTCCATTTGTGGCTGGTTTTTTACCGAATTCACCGCCTTTAGCAAAATGTCGATGCCCTTGCTCTCATGAAATCTTCCAACGAACAGAAAAAATCTGTCGCCAATACCGTATTTTTCTCTGAAACTGCCTGCCTCTGTTTTCAGCTCATCCATGTCGATTCCGTTTTTCACTATGGTTATTTTTGACTCGACATTGAGTCTTGCAAACATGTCCTTTTCGTATTGGTTGCCTACTATTATTGACGATGCCTGCCTGACAATGTATCTAATTGCAACATACTGGAGCCTGAACAGTATTTTTTTTACAGTGCTCGCGTTGTTTAGCTCCGGATGTGTAAACAATCCGCCCTGGTCTGATACTACAAGTGGAATTTTCTTCTTCTTTGACACATAAGCGGCGATTAAGGATTGAAAGCTTCGAAGGCCGATCGTATGGATCACGTCTGCGTTGAAATTTTTCAGCTGCTTGCACATTCCGGGATTTATGTAAAACAAGTAAATCGAAAGCCAACAATGCGTACGGTTTATCTTAAATCCATTTACTGTCTCGATGCGGGGTAGTTTTTTGTTGAAAGTGTGGAGGTTGTTGGCAGAATCCAAATCTGTTGTAAAAATCGTGACCTCGTTTCCAAGCTTGACAAATTCTTTGGCCAGATTTACAGTAAGAAAGAGTATGCCGCCAAACTGTGTGGCAGGAAGCGAGGCTGGGCACAAAAGCGCGATTTTCATTAGTAATTGATCTTGCCCGAGGAGTTTTTAGATTTTGTTAAGAAATTGTTTCACAATTTACGAAAAAGCACGAATGCCGGGACTTTTCAGGCTCGTCCTATATAACGAGGCTACCTATCTCGCTTGAGGACGCTGGAAATCACCACGGCTATAGCGAGATTTTTCTCGTGGCTAACGGACACGGAAAAAGAATACTTTGTGTGTAGTTTCTTTTTGAGTTTAACGTTTGGTTTTGATCTGACATGATACGTCTCTATGTCTAGCATGGTGACCTTGTCTGGAATTGATTTTTTCACAGCCTCTTTTACTGCAAACTTGCCTGCAAAATGCTCATAGGGATTTTTGTATCTTAGACAATACTTGATCTCTGATGGATTGAAGATTTTCCTGTAAAAACCAGGTTTTGACTTGAACGGAATGCGCCTGAACTGCCCTACATCGACAATGTCGATCCCCACCCCGATATCCTTACTCATTCCAAACCTTCGCGAACGATTACCTTTGCGATCCCGTCAACAAGGCAAGTCCCTGATTGGTTGTAGATTCCAGTCTTGATGGTTATGATTCTGGTAGAATCACTTTTGTCAACCACCTCACCCTCAACTGCTATACTATCTCCAACATAGCACGGAGCTTGAAAATTCAACGTCTGTGAAAAATACAGGGCGTTTTTCCCTGGAATATACATTCCAACCAGCTTTGAAAAAAATGATGCCAAAAGCATACCATGGCATATTCTTTTTTTGAACTTCGTCTTTGACGCATATTCCTTGTCCATGTGCAGAGGATTGTAGTCGCCTGAAATTTTTGCAAAGCTGTCAAGTCTTGATTCGTCAATAATCTCAGAAAACTTTTTTTTCATTCCTATTGTTATTTCCTCGAATCTGTATTCGGCTGGTGACTCAGTCATCTAGAACGACCCCATGATTCTTCAAATGGCGCTTGATATCCAGCACTTTTTTTACATCCATTGCTTCGTCAATAGTGAATTTTACCTTGAATTCAGCCTCAAGCTCGTACAGGAGCACGTACCCCTTAAAAGACGTCCAACTTTCGACCGATTCCGGCCCGGATTCGTCGTTAATCGATAATGCATTTACATTCATTACTCTTGCAACAAGCTCATGCAGTTTTTTTGACATTATTCAGCACGAACCGTGATGCAATCTGGAACAATAAAAGGTGTTTTTATCGAATAAACCCAATAATCACCGTCTTTCTGAAAGCCGCAACTTGGAAGAAAGTCCTCAATTGGT
>Ga0233425_10006733_pt1 | contig 16726 bp, 15 predicted proteins | sample Watercolumn_Towu_2_FD_181712 | JGI IMG/M metagenome (GOLD analysis project Ga0233425, IMG submission 181712) | Freshwater microbial communities from Lake Towuti, South Sulawesi, Indonesia - Watercolumn_Towuti2014_140_MG | ecosystem: Environmental > Aquatic > Freshwater > Lake | place... | reverse complement strand
CCAACGCCGTGAACGCCACGCTTTCAGCCACCGCCTCCCGGGCCACGGGCCTGATCGTCAACGACGACGGCCTCTCGCGGGCGGCTCTCGCTGCCGCGTTCGCGTCGGTCGATACCTTCAACCGCAAGACCCGCGGCTAACTGGCCACATGCTCGACGCGTCGAATTTCGGAAGTCAGCCAGTACCGATTCGGCGCCCACGGCCGGAGGATACCGCCGGCAGCGCCGCCTCCCAGTTGGCCCCATACGCAGCGAATGCCGCCGCGGCCGCCGGTGCGACGCCGGTGTCCCGCGAGCCGAACATCCTGGCGCCCGTGCTGGCGGCCGCCGGGGAGACGCTGAATGCCACCTGGTAGACGCCGGTGGAGCCGATTCGGCCCGACCCGCCACGGCTGGGGACGTAGGCGGAGTTGCCGTAGCCCGAGACGCCGATGAAGTACGTGCCCGCCGTCGTGGCTCGGAACGACAGCAGACTGTCGTACGTGCCACCGGAGTCGTCGTTGGCCGCGAGCTGCCGGCCGGCCGAGTTGAAGAGCCGCAGGTAACTGTCGAGCGTCGAGCCACCCGATAGCGTCTCGGCATCGACGTCCACCTTGAGCGTCTGCCCCGCGGCGAGCACAACTCGATAGAGATCGACGTCCCGGGAACCGAAGCTCCCGTCACCGATCCGCCCGGCGAGGCGGACACCGCCGGACGTGACGCTGACGGCCGCCGCCGTGGCCAGCGTGTCGCCGGCGTCCACGAGCGTCGCCGGCTGCGTGGTCCAGGTGTCGCTGGCGCTCACGGCGAGGGCCGCGCGGTCGTCGACGGCCGCGATCCCGGAGCCGGTCGCATTGACCGTGAACACGTAGGTGCCCGCCGTCGCGGTCGCCGCCGAAAGGCCGTTCACGGTCCAGCGGATCGAGTCGGTCGTGGTCACGGTTACTCCGGCGAGTGCCACGGCGGCACCGTTGCGAGTAAGCCGCAGATCGGCTGCGTCGAAGCCCGTCACGGCCCGGCTGAACTGCACGACGATCGCCGGCACGGACGTCGTCCGCGGATCGGGGGCGACGTCGATCACATCGGCCGTGGGCGCGACCGGAGTCGGTGGAGGCGTGGTGCCCCCGCCGCGGATCGCGGCGACGGCCGCGGCGGCGTTCACGAGCCCGCCCGTCGCCACCTTCCCGGCCAGCGACGCCACGGGCACCGCCGTCGAGAGAATGGCCGAGCGAATCTGCGCGGCGGTCGCCTGCGGGTTGGCTGCGGCGAGCAGGGCCACGGTGCCGGATACGTGGGGCGTCGCCATCGAGGTGCCACTGTACGATGCGTAACTCGCGTTCGGCACGGTCGAATAGATGCCCACCCCCGGGGCCGCCACGTCCACCGTCGTGGCCCCGAAGTTCGAGAACGAGGCCAGCCGGTTCGAGGCGTCGGTCGCGGCCACGGAGATGACCGCGTCGCTCGGATAGTTCGCCGGATACGAGGGCGTGATGTCGTTGTTCGCCGACTCGTTGCCGGCCGCCGCCACGCACAGAATCCCGGCGTTCCCGCCCGCCGCGATCGCATCGCGCAGGGCCGTCGAGGCCCCGCCGCCCCCCCAGCTGTTATTGGTGGCCACCACATTGACGCCGTACGACTGTCGCATCCGGGTCGCGTAGTTGATCGCGGCGATCGCCCCACTGGTCGAGCCGCTACCGTCGGCACCAAGGAACTTCAGCGCCATCAGCGACACGTTCCACGACACGCCGACCACGCCCACCCCGTTGTTGCCGACGGCCCCGATGGTGCCGGCCACGTGCGTGCCGTGCCCCTCGTCGTCGAACGGATCGGCGTCGTTATTCGCGAAGTCCCAGCCGTACACATCGTCCACGTAGCCGTTGCGATCGTTGTCGATGCCGTCCCCGGCGACCTCGCCGGGGTTTCGCCACATGTTGGCGGCGAGGTCTTCCCGGCTTGCCGCGCACCGCGGGGATCGCATCCACCAGTGGAATCATCTGGGTGACGTCGTGCTCGTTGGCGCCAGTCAGCGTGGCCGCGAGCGGAATGCCGTTCGCGTCGGTCGCAATGTGGTGTTTGCTCCCTTTCCGCCCACGATCTGTTGGGTTACGCCCCGTTTTTTTCCCCCGTGCAAAGCACGGATTGAGGACGAGTCGACGACCACCCGCGACCAGTCGATCTTGTCCGCACCCTGCAAGCGGGCCAGCAATCTCTCGTGCACCTTTTTCCACACTCCCCGCTTTTGCCACGCTTCAAGCCGCCGCCACGCGGTCATGCCGGAACCCCAGCCGAGTTCCTGCGGCAGGTACTCCCACGGGATTCCCGATCGCAGAACGAACAGAATCGCCGAAAGAGCCTTTCGATTGTCGATCGGCTTGCGGCCCGGGTGCCGGAAGCGACGCTTTTTCACCGGGAGCAGCGGTTCGATGATTTCCCATAACTCGTCACTGATCAGCGGCTTTGCCATGACTGCACCTCCTTGTGCAGGCACGACTGTAGAAACTCGGCTGGTGTCGTCCTAGGCCATTTCGTTAGAGGCTCTTATGCCGAAAGGGGGGATGAGGCCTCGGATCATGCGATCAATTGTCGGTTCGGCCGTCACGCGGTAAGGTGCGGGGCTTCCATACCCCGGGGGGCTTCATGACGCCACGGATCCTGCTCACCACCACCTCGTTCCAGGACACGCCCGGCCCCCATCACGACGCCCTCGCGGCGACCGGCTGGGAGGTGATCACCGCCCGCGGGCCGCTCTCCGAGGCCGACACGCTCGCGCTCGTGGGCGACATCGACGGCTACATCTGCGGCGACGATGCGATCACGCGGGCCGTGCTGGAAAAGGCCCGGCCGCGGCTCAAAGTGCTCTCGAAGTACGGCATCGGCGTGGACAAGATCGACGTCGCGAGCTGCACCGAGTTCGGTATCCCGCTCCTGTTCACACCAGGTGTCAACCACACCACGGTCGCCGAGCATGCCTTCCTGCTCCTGCTCGCGCTCGAGAAGAACCTCCTCTTCCACACCGACTCCGTCCGCTCCGGCGGCTGGAAGCGGCAGACCGGCCACGAACTCCTCGACAAGACGATCGGCATCGTGGGCATGGGCCGGATCGGCAAGGAGGTGGCGATCCGCGCGAAGGCGTTCGGCATGAAGCCGATCGGCTACGACGTGTACTGGGACGAGGCCTTCGCCAAGGAGCACGGCATCCCGCGGGCCGCCACGCTCGATGAACTCTTCGCGGTGAGCGACTACGTCTCGCTGCACACGAACCTCACGCCCGAGACCCGCGACCTCATCCGCGTTGAGACGATCGCGAAGATGAAGCCTGGCGTAATCATCCTCAACTGCGCCCGCGGCGAGATCGTGAACACGACCGACATGGCAGCGGCGCTCGCGTCGGGCCGCGTCGCCGGCTACGGCACCGACGTCCTCGACGAGGAGCCGCCGCGGGCCGACCATCCGCTCACGAAGCTGCCGAACTGCCTCGTCACGCCGCACGTCGGCTCGCGCACGCACGAGAGCGTGCAGCGGCAGGCGATGGCCGCAGTCACGAACCTCATCCGCGCCATGCACGGCGACAAGCCGCTGGCCCAGGTCAATCCCGACGTCCCCGTGAAGAAGGTGGTGTAGCCCGTCATGGCCGAAACGTTCCACGTCGTTACCGTCGCCACCCACGAGGCGCTCGTCCGCGCGGCCTATCTCCACCGCGGCTTCGACGCGACCGAGGCTGAGCACGCCGCGAAGCTCGCCACGGCCGCCACACGGCACGGCATCCGCACGCACAACGCCATCAAGGCCCTGCACCTCGACGAACTCTTCGGCTCCAAGGCCGGCGGCTGCGTGCCGAAGGCGTCGATCCATCGGCTGCCGAGCCGCTTCAAGGCCGCAGAGGCCTGGGACGCCCGCAAGAAGCTCGGTCAGGCGGTGGCCTGGGAGGCGATCGACACCTGCATGAAGCTCGCCGACGAGTATGGCTCGGGCACGGTATCGATCGACAACGCCTTCCACTACCTGTGGGGCGGCGGCTACGTGATGGAGGCGGCGAAGAAGGGCTACATCGCCTACACCAACTGCACGGCGTCGCTCGCCGAGGTGGTGCCGTTCAAGGGCGTGTTCCCCACGCTGGGCACGAACCCGCACTCCTGGGGCTTTCCCACGACCGAGGCCGTCGGCTTTCCGATCGTGATCGACTGGGCGACGTCCGTGATCGCGATGGGCCGCGTGCAGCAGCTCAAGCGCGAGGGCAAGCCGCTGCCGCCGAACGCCGCGGTGGACAAGGACGGCAAGCCCACGACCGACCCCGCCGCGGCCGTGTCGCTGCTGCCGTTCGGCGACCACAAGGGCTACGGCCTCTCCCTCATCAACGAGATCGTGGCGGCCTTCATCGGCGGCTCGCTCCCCACGATCCGCAGCCGCGCCCCCGTGTCCGGTGAGAAGCAGGGCTGTGCGTTCTTCTTCCAGGTGATCCATCCCGATGCGCTCTCGGGGGGCGCCTTCGCCAAGGGACGGTCGCAGTCCGAGAACGTCGCCGCCGTGCTCCGCGACATCCTCGGCCACGGCAACGAGGCCTGCATGCTCCCGGGCCAGCTCGAGGCCGAAGCGGCGGCCCGCAGCGACAAGGCCGGTGGGCTGCTCTTCTCGCGGGCCGAGGTCGAGGCCCTCAATGAAATAGCCCATGAGGCGGGACTGCCGGCGATCGAGATCGACACGCTCGCGACAGCGACCTGAATGCGACTATCGGCCATGCCCGGCTCGGAGCTTCCCATGCCCTCTCGACGGACGCTCGCCTCGGCCCTCCAGGCCTCGGCTCGCTGCACGTCCGCTTCGCTTCGCCATCCATGGCTCCGCTCGCTCCCGTAGCCCGCTCGAGGGCACGGGCAGCCCCTCGCCTCCCCGTTCGACGAGATCGAAAGAAAGGACACGTCAATGCCCCTCCCCCTCAAGCCCCGTGAAGCCTGCACTTTCGATGAAGTCTCGCTCGGCGAGATCATGCTCCGCCTCGACCCGGGCGAGGGCCGAATCCGCACCGCCCGACAGTTCACCGTGTGGGAGGGGGGCGGCGAATACAACGTGGCCCGCGGCCTGCGGAAGTGCTTCGGACTGAAGACCGCCGTCGTGACCGCCTTCGTGGATAACGAGGTGGGCCACCTCGTCGAAGACTTCATCATGCAGGGAGGCGTGTGCACCGACTTCATCCAGTGGCGGGCCGACGACGGCATCGGTCGCACGGTGCGCAACGGCCTCAACTTCACCGAGCGCGGCTTCGGCATCCGCGGCGCCGTGGGCGTGCCCGACCGCGGCAACACGGCGGCCAGTCAACTCAAGCCGGGCGACGTGGACTGGGAGCACCTGTTCGGAAAGCTCGGCGTCCGCTGGTTCCACACCGGCGGCATCTTCGCCGCGCTCTCGGAGACCACGGCGGCCCTGACGGTGGAGGCCGTGCAAGCGGCCAAGAAGCACGGCACGATCGTGTCGTACGACCTCAACTACCGTCCCAGCCTGTGGAAGAGCATCGGCGGCCAGCCGAAGGCCCGCGAGGTCAACCGCGAGATCGCCAAGCACGTGGACGTGATGATCGGTAACGAGGAGGACTTCACCGCCTCGCTCGGCTTCGAGGTGGCGGGCGTCGACCACAACATCAGCGCGATCGAGACCGACGCCTTCCGAAAGATGATCGAGACGGCCGTGAAGGAGTTCCCGAACTTCAAGGTCGCGGCGACGACGCTGCGGCGCGTGATCACGGCCACGAAGAACGACTGGAGCGCCATCTGCTGGCACGACGGGACGTTCTACGACAGCCGGAAGTACCCGGAACTGGAGATTCTCGACCGCGTTGGCGGTGGTGACAGTTTCGCGAGCGGCCTCGCGTTCGGGTTCCTGGAGTTCAACTGTCCGCAGAAGGCGGTGGACTACGGCGCCGCCCACGGAGCCCTCGCGAGCACCACCCCCGGCGACACCTCCATGGCCACCCGGGCCGAGGTGGAGAAGCAGATCAAGGGTGGCGGTGCGCGGGTCGTGCGCTAGCTTTCCGTGGACAAAGCCCTCCATGGCCTTTGTCCACTCGGTCGCCCGCAGGGAGACGCCAAGGGTCTCCTGCGGTCGATACCCGCCGCATCATGCGGCAGCCGCGGCGTTGTCAATGAAGGACCGCGTGACTGATCTGGACGCGCACGCGCACGGTCGGCATGATCCCCGCGTTCCCCGGCGGGAGCCGGGGCCGACCCCTCCTTTTCCGCGACGCCCATGTTTCTGGTCACCGGCGGCACCGGTCTCCTGGGAAACAACGTGATTCGCGCGCTCGTCGCGCGGGGCGAGCGCGTGCGGGCACTCGTACGGCGGCCGGCCGAGGCCGCACGGTGCCTCACCGGGCTCGACGTCGAGATCGCGCCCGGTGACGTCTGTGACGGGCCCGCGGTGGAAGCCGCGATGCGCGACGTGACGGCGGTCGTCCACTCGGCGGGCCACGTCCACATCGGCTGGAGCGGGATCGACCTCCACCGTACGGTGAACGTCGATGGCACGCGGAACGTGGCCGAGGCGGCGCTGCGGGCCGGCGCCCGGCTCGTGCATGTGTCATCGACCAACGCGCTCGGAATCGGAGGACGCACGTTCGAGGCGGACGAGGAGCACGTCGACCCTGCCATTCCGCCGTGTTCGTACGTCGTCACGAAGCGCGAGGCGGAGGCCGTCGTCCTCGGACTCGTGGATCGCGGGCTTCACGCCACCATCGTGTTGCCGGGCTTCATGCTCGGTCCGTGGGACTGGAAGCCGTCGTCGGGCCGGATGATGGTCGAGGTGGGCACACGGTTTCTGCCGCTGGCGCCCTCGGGGAGTTTCACGGTCTGTGACGCCCGCGACGTGGCCGCCGGCAGCCTCGCTGCCGCGGAACGCGGCCGACCCGGACGACGCTACCTTCTGTGCGGCGTGAACCTCCGCTATTTCGAGCTCTGGCGGAAAATCGCGGCCCTGGCGGGCCGGGCGGGCCCCCTGGCACCGCTCGGGCCGATGCAGCGGGTCGGCCTCGGCTTCCTCGGCGACCTCTGGTATCGCCTCACGGGCCATGAGCCCGACGCCAACTCTGCCGCGATCCGCATGTCGAGCCTGCACCACCGGTTCTCGAGCCGCCGAGCCCGTGAGGAGCTCGGCTACGCGACGCGGCCGCTCGACGAGACGCTCCGCGACACGTGGAACTGGTTCCGGGAACACGGCTACGTCGCCGCGGCGTCGGCCTCCAGTTCGACCCACGAGCGGCAGCCCGCGTAGGCGTCGCGCCACGGCAGCGTGAGCGGCGCGGGCAGCGCGGCGACGTCCACGATCAGCACGTGGACGCCGTCCGTCCAGCGATGGAACCGTTCGGCGACGACGGCATCAGACCAGACGTGCCGGCCGCGGAAGGCCGCAAGCTCGGCGAGCGACTGCACGCGGTGCGACTCGAGCACACGCGCGCCGTGGCGGAACACGACGGTGCCCTCGGGCGGCCGGTCGGCGTCGATCCCGTCGAGCAGGTCACGGGCCTCGGGCACGAGGCTCTCCGGCGCCTGGTGCACGAACGTGGGAAGGAGGAGAAACTCGCGGTGCTCGACGCGGAACTCGCCCCCCGGCTCGACGATGCCGCCCTTGCGAAGGATCACGTCCTGCCGCCCGGTGGCGAGCGCCCGACAGATGGCCGCCCATTCCTTGAACGCCGTACGCATCACGGCGGGCTCACTCGGCCGCCGGCCGCACGAACAGGCCGTCGGCGGTCACCTGGATCACGGGGATGCCCAGTTTGGGATCGAAGAATCCCTTGCCGCGCACCACCACGTCCTGGCCCTCGCGGAGGCCGAGGAGGGTCTTCGCGTCGAGCGGGATCACCTTGCCGTCGGCGCCGACGACGCTGATCGCCGCGATCGGCGAGTTGGCGGCCCGCTTCTTGCAGAACGGGCAGTCGTCGGGCTTGTGACCCGGTTTCTTGGCGTGGTCGTCGGTGGGGATCTCGAGCATCGAGAACGTGGCCTCGCCCTTGCCGAACGGGTCGGTGCCCCGGCCCCCGATCCGGCCCGCGATCACCACCGGCTGTGGCGCCGGCGTGAGCTTCGCCTTCGCGGCGGCGAGCGTCATCGCGCCCGCCGGCTCCTCCGCGAGGAGCATGCGACCGCGAACGGCAGCCGCATCGACGTCGGCATGGGCCCCGCGCGCGAGGCCCACGACGATCACACAGGCCGCCACTCCGATCCCGATCGTCGCCGTCCCGAGCCTCATCACAGCACCTCCTTGAGCGCCTTCACGGCCGACTCCACGCGGGCCTTCACCGAGTCGAACACCTTCGCCGGTGGATCGGCCTTGTCGTCGGCCGTGTGGAACGCCTCGTCCACCTTGCTGAAGCACTCCTCGAGTTCGTCGAGCGCGGCGGTGGCCGCCTTTGAGGCCTCGCCCTCGGTGAGCTCCTTCCGCACGAGGCCGCGCAGGTCCTCGAGCAGATGGGCGATGCCGTGCACGGCGTCGTCGGCCGCCTCGCCCGCGTCGTCGGCGAGTTTCTCACCCAGGCCCGCGGCGAGCTTCTCGAGTTCCTCCACACCGGCTACGAGCGTCTGCGGATGCTTGTGGTCACCGTGGTCGTGATCGTGCCCCTTTTCGACCGGCTTCTCAGTCGCGGCGACGGGGGCCGGGGCGGGGGCATGGTCGTGGTCGTGATCCGCCTTTCCGTGGCCATGATCGTGGTCATGGCTCGCCTGCGCGGCGGGCTTCACGGCCGGGGCAGCGACCGGTGGCGGGGGGCTGCAGCCGGCCACAAGACAAGCCGCGGTTCCCGCGACGAACGCGCCGCGGAGGAAGGCGAGGGAGAAGCAGGGCATCGGCAGGTTCCTCGGAAGCGGTCGGACGAGCCGCGGTCGCACGGGACGCGGCACCATCATTACCGTACCGGCGCGGGCCTCGCCGCGGCAACCTTCGGCACCGGCGGCGGGGGCAGGACCTCCGCCACCAGGCACACGAGCGAGCGGTCCGTGCTCGTAAACGGGGGCCAGGTCAGCACGCCCTGGGAAGAGCGGCGGCGTCAACGGTCGGCGGCATGGTCGGAGGTACTCGTGCCGCACGGGCGTCTCAAAATGAAACAGTGTCGTTCTCAGATTGAGACATTGGCAGGCGGGAAGCCTCATCAAGGGTCGCCTCGCCGTGCGATCCGAGTTTCTGTGGGGATGTGGCACGCAGGTTGCCTCCCGACGGTTGAGATCAGTTTTTCCCCAATCGAAGTTCCATGAAAAATCCATCCACTACGTCGTTTGCGATTGGCATCTGCCTCGCAATCACGCTGCTGGCGCCAGCCTCAACCATTGCGGGCACGGTGTCGCCGATTCAGTCGACCGCGCGTCCGCTGCGGCTTGGCGTTGTCGGGCCGGTTCAGAGCTTCGGCTCCGACGAGCGTGCGGCAGACTTCCAGAAGAATGTGCTGCCGAAGTTTCTGCAGTTCGTGAATGACAACCTGGGGGAACGCCGGGCGATCGTCGATGTCTCGACGATCGCCTTGGACCCGGGTCAGCTGCGGCTGCGTTCGGATTCGGAGGTTCGGGCGTACTTTGTCGGAGAGGGAGCCGGGTATCAGAACAGTTTGGGATTCTTCACGAGCTCGTACGACCCGTACGCGGGACTCAAGCAAACGGATGCCCAGTTGATTTTTCCGAATGCGTCCAGTTCCATCACCTATCTTGCGGACGGGCAACCATCGGGAGGGCGAACGTCATCCGCGCCCCTGCTGCCAGGCGATTTCGTGGACCTGGGAGCGCTTCGGGCCGGGACTCAGATCAACCCATTCCTCATCGCCGATGGTGCCAACCGGGGAACGACCGTCTTTACTGCCGATCCTTCGAGAAATCCGGATCGCTTACAGCACTTCGTCTCCCTGGTCGTGCTCGCGGTCAAAGACAGCCCGTTTCTCCTGATGAGCGTCGAGGATCTCCTGGGCGGGGGAGACCGGGACTACAACGACCTCGTATTTGCGCTCGACATCGGTGCTTCCAACGTCAAGGAACTGGTATCGGCCACGGTGCCCCTACCGCCGGCTGTTCTCGCCCTGCTTGGGCCCTGTCTGTGGAGCGTGAAGCGGCTGTTGGGGAGCCGCCGCCTGGTCGCATGAGACATGCACCGTGCTTCCCATGGGATCCGTCGCATCTGTGATCACATGCGGAAGCTCCTCGCACCGATCGAATCGCCGCGATGGTTGCTGCCAGCCGGACTGTTTGTCATCGGCGTGGCTTCATCGTGGCCTGTGTGGCTCGACATGGTATCGATGGGCTTCCATGACGAAGACTCGAGCCATGTCCTTCTCTCCGTTGCGGTAGCGGCGTACTTGCTGTGGCAGCGGCGATCCTCCCTCCCTCTCCGCGGGAGCGCTGGTTGCGATACGCCGCAGTGGGGAGGCTTGTGCCTGGCGGCCCTCGGGGCGACGGCCGCGTGGTACGGCACGTTGAACGACGTGGACTCCCTCGTTCGTCTCGGTGCGGTGGCGGTGCCGTCGGGCCTGACCCTGTCGGTTCTCCCGTGGCGCGATGCCCGACGGCTGCTGCCTGTCTTTGGTGCGTTGCTGTTCCTGATCCCACTGCCGGCGTTCGTGAAGGACTGCGTCTCGTTGCCGCTTCAGCAGGTCAACTCTCGCACGGTCGGAACCATCGCCGACGCGTTCCACCTCCCCGTCGAGCGGATGGGCAGCCTCTTTCGAATGAACCATGCGGAAGTCTCGATCGATGCGGCTTGCAACGGCCTGCGGCTCTTCTGGTCATTGTTGCTCGTGTCTTATGCGGTGTGCTTCGCGTTCGCGATCGGTCCGATCTGGCGGCTCCTGATTCTGGCCGCATCGCCGGGCGTGGCCTTGGCATGCAACCTCGTTCGATTGACTGCGACGATCGCTCTGTACTCCCTTGCGCCCACGGTTGTCGCATCGACGTTCCACGATGTCAGTGGCTGGCTCATGATCGCCGGCGGATGGCTCATCCCGTACTCGTTCGTCTGGGCGTTCCATGGAACGCAGCAGGATCGCCCCGCCGCGGCCTCAGTCACCTCCTCCCCCAACGGGGCTCGCGGTTTCACGGGTCCGCTCCGGGGCGTGCTGGCCGCGTGTTGCCTCCTGGCAACACTCTTCGCCTCCTGGTCCGACGCCGGGACAGACGACCATCGAGTGCACCTCGCCATGGATCGCGCGAGTCACCTTCTCGAACGCATTCCCTACCGACTGGACCGTTGGGTCGGCGAGGACGTCCCGTTGCCGGCGCACCAGCGTGACGTCCTCCAACCCGACCTGTTGCTGCATCGGCGCTATTGCAACCTTGACGACGGTCAGGCGATCGTGCTGATCGTCGTGTTTCACGCCGACGGCAGGTCTCACGCAGGGCATCTGGCCCCAAGGTGCTATGCGGCCCACGGATGGACGTTGGACCACGATGGTCGTCGCGAATGCCCCGTCGGTCGTTCGAACACGGCCGTCACAAGCTATGAGTTCTCCCGAACATCGGCCGGCTCGACCGATCGGTTGACGGTTGCCGAACTCATCCACTGGGATCGACGGCCGACGCAACGACGGTCATGGTGGCCCTCTCCGTCGCCATCGCGATCCTCGTTGACCCGCATTCAGGTTCTCAACGACGGGCGTCTGTCCGAATCCGATCGCAATGGCTTCTTGTCCCGCGTCGAGGAGATCGTCGCCCCCTACCTGAGATCGGATCCCGCGGCCATCCGGGAAGCACTGGCGACCAACGCCATGTGATCGAGGCACGCTTCCTCCTGAGCCACTGCCTCCAACGTGGCCCCCTTCGAGCCTCCTTCCTCGCCGTGCTGCGCCGTGTGGCACGGCATGTGCCCTGCATCGATCTATCCGGTGCTTTGAGCCCTGGATCCAAGAGACATCGGAGGCGATGCCGTGTTGAGTCGATTCCAACGACAGAACTCGAAGACGGACTCGCTTCAAGGACCGCGTGGCCGGTCCAGCAGGTGGGTTTGGGCGTCGCTGGTGGTGTCCAGCGTCTTCGTCGCAAGCGTTGCGACCGCCGTCGGTCGATCCTGGCTCGCGGGTCCAGCCGAGAACACCCGCGACGAGGGCCTCGCGGCATTCCAGCGCGGCGAGTATGTGCCCGCGTTACGACTGCTTGGCCTGCATCTCCAAAAGTGTCCCGACGACGCCGAGGCACTTTCATGCTTCGCTCAGGCTCGGCAATGCGTTCCCGCACCACATTCCGCGCACCTGAAGGAGTCGATGGAGATGTTCCGCAGGGCATCCGCCATCGACCCAGCATGCTTCAGCGCAGAGAAGATGCTCGCGACGTCGTATGCGGCGGTGGGCCAGGACGTGAAGGCGCTGAACGTGGCGCGGAGTCTCGTTCGAAAGCGGCCGGAGGACTGGGAGAGCCACCACCTTCTCATCTCGTCCTTGATGCGCCTTCAACTCCACGAGGAGGCGGGCCAGCGACTCGAGGAAGCGTTTGCCCTGCATCCGGACTGCTGGCAACTCCATCTCCTCCACGTGCTTCACATGAAGGCCGTGGATGCTCCGAACAGCGACATTTCCGGGTACGTGCAGGACGGGGCAGGCAGTCGCCTCGCAAACGCGCATCCGCTCCTACGGGCTGCTGCGTTTCGCGTTGCCGGCAGTCCGGAAGAGGCAGCGCGCGAACTGCTGGCGGCGACCAAGCGCCCGATCCAGGAACCGGAGTACATGCGGACCCTCGTGGCGTTCCTGGAAGACGCCGGGCTGTTCCGGGCGACGCTGTACGTGCTCGACGAGAACGCCGGAATCCTGGACGACCGGCATCTCCTTCGCATCTATGTTCGTCGGTGCTGGGAGCTGGGGCACCCTGAGCGCATCGTCAAACATCTGACGTCGCGACGGCTCGCGTGGGAAACGGATCCGGAACTGCTTTTTCTGCTGGCATCGTCGTTCGTGGCAACGAACAGACTGAACGACGCCACGGAACTCCTCCATCGTGCCGACTTGGAACCCAAGACGGCAGCCGGACGCTGCTGGCGAGACCTTGCAGAACGAGCGATCCGGAGGGATCCCAGCCAGGCAACGGAACTTGTCCACGCATGCGAGCGGGCGGCGGAGGTCGTTTCGCAGAGCGCCGTGCTGCGCTACGTCGAAGCAACGGCGTGGATGGATCTGGGCGAATACCGTCTGGCGACAAAATGTGCGCGTATGTCGATGGCACTTGCGCCGGCATGGCAGGCTCCCGTTGAACTGGAGGCAGAGTCGCGAAGGCGGTATGAACGCCCAGGCCAGCTCTCCTTGGTTGGCGGCTCTGGAAACCCGGCGGAGGGGACAGCCACACCTGATGGCGAAGCTGACGCCCCCGAGGATTCGGACCACGCACTGCCATCACGGCAACAACTCTTGGAGCGCGATTCATCCAACGTCGCGGTCCTTCGCCACGCCGCGAGCTCGGAAGGTGTCCGTGCCGACCGGGATCTCCACGACGCCGTCATCACGCGTCTCGAACAGGCCATGCCGTCCCGGGCGACCCAGTGGCGCCTGGCGCGAGCCCAGTGGCTCCTTTCGCATGACCGATCGAAGAGCGGTGCAGCCAAGGCTGCATTGACCCTGCGGCCGCTCCTCGCGGAACTGCCTGATCATCCTGACGGCCATCTCCTTCTCGCCTGTGCCATCGCTCACCTGGACGACATCGAAGGCGCCAGGGAGCATCTCACCCGGGCCGTGGAGTCGGACGATCAGCGGCTGGCCGACGCACTCCGGATCGCCGTATCGCTCCGCGAGCAGGGTCACTGGATCGATGCTCGAGGTCTCGTCGACGTTTGGGTGTCGCTCATGCGACTTCCCGAGCGGCACGCTGGGATCGATGAGCGTGGCAAGCCCCCCGTCGCGAGCACCTCATCCGAGCAGCCATTCGGCCGCGACGAGGTCGTCCCAGGGCTCTTGCTCCTGGCAGCCTACGCGGAGGCGCGAAGTGATCGCGAACTAGCCGAGGCGACCTACCGAGCAGTGCTTCGTGAGGACAACACGCTGCACGCTGTGAGCAACAACCTCGCCATGGTCCTGTCGCGATGCCCGGAGAAGCTCGATGAGGCGCAGCGTCTGGCAGAGAGCGCGGTGGCAGCGCTGCCGCACAGCGAGGAGTACCAGGACACGTTGAAGACGGTGCTCCGCATGCAAGCACACGCTTCGGCCCCGTAGCCGGTGGCCCGGCCGGCCAAGTGGTGCAGCATTGCTTCCTGGCGATCGTCGGCAGGTGCCGGACCGAGGTGACCTTCTCCCCGTTTCTTGATCCATCCGGGATGTTAGGTTTTTGACCTTTGACATCACCAAGAAGGGTGGGTTTTCGATGGGCAGAAAGCACTACACGGAAGAGCAGATTGCGTTCGCGCTGAGGCAGGCGGAATCAGGCACGCCTGCGGCCGAGATCATCCGCAAGCTCGGGGTCAGCGAGCAGACGTTCTACCGCTGGAAGAAGCAGTTCGCAGGGCTCGGCGTCGCCGAGCTGCGACGGCTGCGGACCTTGGAGGAGGAGAACCGGAAGCTCAAGCAGCTGGTGGCCGACCTGAGCCTCGATAAGAAGATGCTGCAGGACGTGCTCTCAAAAAAACTTTGAGGCCTGCGGTGAAGCGTGTTTTGGTGCGGGAAGTGCGGGTCGCGTATCGGGTTGCCGAGCGACGAGCCTGTCGGGTGCTGGGATTCGCCCGATCGAGCTTCCGGTACCGAAGCAGGCGTGATCCGCGGGCCGAGCTTCGTGTTCGACTTCGAGACCTGGCGGCCAGCCGGGTGCACTACGGGTACGTGCGGCTGTGGGTTCTTCTTCGCCGGGAGGGTTGGGTCGTGAACAAGAAGCTGGTCTACAGGCTGTACTGCGAGGAGGGCCTGGGAATCCGCAGGCGAAAGCCACGTCGCCGGAAGAGCGTTCAGGTGCGTGAAGCCCGGGTGCCGGTCCAATCTGCCAACGAGATCTGGAGCATGGACTTCATGTCGGACCAGCTGGTCGGCGGGCAGCGGTACCGGCTGTTGACGCTAGTCGATAACCATAGCCGTGAGAGCCTGGCGATCGAGGTAGGCCAGCGGCTGACCGGAGACGATGTCGTGCGGGTCCTGGAGCAGGTGACGGCCGAGCGCGGAAAGCCGCACAGCATTCGAGTCGACAACGGGCCCGAGTTCATCTCGAGGAGCTTGGATCTATGGGCCTACTTCAACGGTGTGAAGCTCGACTTCAGCAGGCCGGGTAAGCCCACGGATAACGCAGTGATCGAGTCGTTCAACGGGAAGCTTCGTGACGAGTGCCTGAACCAGCACTGGTTCTTGTCGCTGGACGAGGTCATACGCCTGACGGCGGCGTGGAGGGAGGATTACAATCGGGTGCGTCCGCATGCCTCGTTGGGGCACCGGACGCCGTTCGAGTTCGCGCGGCGGGTAGATGGGCATGCCCATCTACCCGCCCTGTCTGGCTAATACCCTGGCTGGATCAGAGATGGGGGCAGGCTCAAGGTCCCAAACCCTCTCATGAGCCCTGGTACAAAGATTGGGGGGGTCAAAGGCACAGGGCCCCACCTGTGAAGAACGCGCGCTACCGCGACGTTGCTGCCCTGTCGATGGACCTCGCGCACTGCGCGAACTCATCGACGAGCTCCTGAATGATCTCGGCGTGTTCGTTCTCGATAATCGCATCCTCGAGCAGGCCCGCCGTCTCCGCGAGTGCCTGATAACCGTACATTCCCGCCACACCCCGGGTCTGATGTGCGATCGTGCGGATGGACTTTTGGTCCCCATTCGCAAACGCACGCTCGAGGGAGGCGATGGCTTCACGAAGACTCGCAACATAGCCCTTGCGAAGATCCTCCATCGCGTCGTCCGCCGCGGCCGCGGGGCTGTTCACGGAACCTCCGGCCCTGTCGTCACCGTCGTTCCCGCCTCCAAGGTGCCGTTGCATACGCTCGGGGAAGGCTCGTTCATCGAGCGGCTTCGCGAGATGGTCATTGCAGCCCGCCGCGACGCAGCGATCACGGTCCGCCTTGAGGGTTTGTGCGGCGATGGGCTGGGTGCCGGGACAATCCTCCGCCACAAGCACTCGGACCGTCATGGCGTGCGACACGGTCGGCCCCGGGGACATCGCTCGCACCATGCCATCGTCCTCCACGCGACCACACGGTCTCGTCTAGCAGGTTCCCACCACCCGCCTTCGACCGTTTCCGAACGCCTTTCGGACCATGTACAAGACGGTCATCACGGCGATCACGACGTCGTAGGCGACCGACCGGTTGTCCAGATAGTGCAACTCCGCCTCGAACCGAATCCTCCAGTCGTCGACCACCTGCTCAGGCCCCGCATTCTCTTCGATGCAAATCTGCCCGAGGTTCGTCAATCCGGGACGAACCAACGTTCTCCTCTCGAACCCGGCAATCTTCTGACACAGTTCTTCATAGAGCGGCACGGCGATCGGGCGTGGTCCCACGAATGCCATCTCACCGAGAACCACGTTCCACAACTGCGGAAGCTCGTCGAGCTTGAGTTTGCGTAGGACTCTCCCGATCCGCGTGACTTCGGGGTTTGCCGACCGGACGCACCGCGCGAGGGCCGCGTTGCGATCCGAACCAGGACGCATCGAGCGAATCTTCCAGGTCGTGAACAGACGCCCATGGAGACCAGGCCGCCGCTGCCCATAGAGGAACGGACCACGCGAGGTGAGTTTCACCGCCAGGAACAGGACGACAAACAATGGCAACAGCAGGACCAGGGCAACGGCGGCGATCACTCGCTGAACCTGCTGCCATGTCTCCGTCCCTTGATCCCGACG
>Ga0233425_10006732_pt1 | contig 16726 bp, 13 predicted proteins | sample Watercolumn_Towu_2_FD_181712 | JGI IMG/M metagenome (GOLD analysis project Ga0233425, IMG submission 181712) | Freshwater microbial communities from Lake Towuti, South Sulawesi, Indonesia - Watercolumn_Towuti2014_140_MG | ecosystem: Environmental > Aquatic > Freshwater > Lake | place... | reverse complement strand
AAGGCCGCTGGCTTCACGCGCCCGAGCCATCCTGGCCTCGGGGCCGCTTGGTCGGCTCGCCCTGGAGGGCGAGCCTGCCCTTCCGGGCACACCTCGTGCTGTGCCCGCGAAGGGCTCAAGCGGCCGGGGCCATGGATGGCCCGGCCGCGCTACTTCTTGATCAGGTCGCGGACGGTCATGCCCGACGGAATCATCGGCAGCACGTGCTCCTGATAGGGCACCTGCACGTCGAGGATCGCGGGGCCCTCGGCGGCGATCAGCCGCTCGAGCGCCGGCACGAGATCCTCCTTCGCCGCGATCGTCTCCGCCTGCCAGCCAAACCCCTTCGCGATCGCCACGAAGTCGGGATACCGGTCGCACGGCGAGATGCCGTCGCCCTGACCGAACGCTTCGGGATGATCGACCGGGCCGAGGTAGGTGTGGGCCCGATTGCCCTTGAAGAACCGGTCCTCCCACTGCACCACCATGCCGAGGTGCTGATTGTTGAGCAGCAGCACCTTGACCGGGATGTTCTCCGTCTTGCAGGTGGCGAACTCCTGGATGTTCATGAGGATGCTGCCGTCGCCGTCGATGTCGAAGACGAGCGAATCCGGGCAGGCCACCTTCGCCCCCATCGCCGCCGGCAGGCCGAAGCCCATCGTGCCCAGGCCGCTCGACGAGAGCCACGTCCGGGGCCGGCGGAACTTGAAGAACTGCGCCGCCCACATCTGGTGCTGGCCCACGCCCACGGCCACGACGGTGTCGCGGTCGGCCGTGAGCCGCGAGAGCTCCGCGATCGCCTCCTGCGCGAGGATGCCGGGATACGACGTGTCGAACGCGAACGGATCCTCCTTCTTCCACTCCGCGATCCGGGCGTGCCACGGGGCGAGATCGGCCGAAGGCGGCTCGACGATGCGGTTGAGCTGCCCGAGCGCCGTCTTCACGTCGGCCACGATCGGCACGTGCACGACCTTGTTCTTGTTGATCTCGGAGGGGTCGATGTCGATGTGCACGATGAACCCGTGCTGGGCGAAGGCCTCCACCTTGCCCGTCACGCGGTCGTCGAACCGCACACCGATCGCCAGCAGGAGGTCGGCCTCGTCCACCGCGTAGTTGGCGTACACGCTGCCGTGCATGCCGAGCATGTCGAGTGAGAGCGGATCGTCGCCCGGATAGGCCCCGAGGCCCATGAGCGTCATCGTGACGGGGATGCGGGTCTTCGCGACGAGCGCCCGCAGTTCCTCCGCCGCGTCCGACGCGATCACGCCACCGCCGACATACAGCACCGGCTTCTTCGCCCGCTTGATGGCGGCGGCCACCTGCGCGATCTGCTCGGCGGGCGCGGCCTTCCGTGACTCGGGCTTGTAGCCGGGAAGGTTCATCGCACAGTCGTAGTCGGGCACGATCTGCGCGAGCTGAATGTTCTTCGGCAGGTCCACGAGCACCGGGCCGGGACGGCCGGTCGTCGCGATGTAGAACGCCTCCTTCATCACGCGGGCGATGTCGTTGGCGTCGGTCACGAGGTAGTGGTGCTTCGTGATCCCACGGCACACCTCGACCATCGGCGTTTCCTGGAACGCGTCGGTGCCGATCACGCTCGTGCCCACCTGGCCGGTGAGCACCACCATGGGGATGCTGTCGAGCTTGGCGTCGGCGATGGCGGTCACGAGGTTCAGGGCCCCGGGGCCGCTCGTGCCCATGCACACGCCCGGCTTGCCGGTGGTGCGGGCGTAGCCCTGGGCCGCGAACGCGCCCCCCTGCTCGTGCCGCGGAAGGATCGTGCGGATCTGGTCCTTGTAGCGCGTGAGGGCCTGGTGAAGGGGCATGCTCGCCCCGCCCGGATAGGCGAAGATCACGTCCACCCCGTGCCGCACGAGCGACTCGACGACCACGTCGGCCCCGGAGGCGAAGGCGTCGGTGGCTTTCGGCGGGCGGGCGGCAGTGGCCATGGCGTGCTCCTGGACCGGGGGCGGGAACGGGAAAAACCAGCCCTCAACCATACACGATGGAATCCGGGCGAAAAACCGCCCGGTCGGCTACACGGCCTCCTCGGCCACGGGATTCGTGAGCCGGCCGATGCCGTCGATTTCCACGGTCACGGTGTCGCCGGGCCGGAGAAAGACCGGGGGATTCCGGGCGAAGCCCACGCCGTGGGGCGTGCCGGTGAGGATCACCGTCCCCGGCCGCAGCAGCATGCTGGCGGAGAAAAACTCCACGATCGCCGGGACGTCGAAGATCATGTCGGCGGTGGTGCAGTCCTGCATGACGGTGCCGTTCACGATCGTGCGGATGCCGAGGGCGCCGGGGTCGGGGATCTCGTCGGTGGTCACGATCGCGGGCCCGAGCGGGCAGAACGTGGCGAACGACTTGCCGCGGCACCACTGCCCGCCGCCGCCATTGCGCTGCCAGTCGCGGGCGCTCACGTCGTTGCCGCAGGTATAGCCAAGGATGTGGGCGAAGGCGTCGTCACGGTGCACGTTGTGGCACGTCTTCCCGATCACGATCGCGAGCTCGCACTCGTAGTCCACGCGGTCGCTCCGCAGCCGCCGCGGCAGGAGGATCGGGTCGCCGGGGTTCTGGACCGCGCCCGAGTTTTTGAGGAACAGCACCGGATGCGCCGGCGGCTCCGAACCGCTCTCGGCCGCGTGCTTCTTGTAGTTGAGGCCCACGCAGAGGATGTCGCGGGGATCGATCGGGGCGAGCAGCTTCTCGACCGTCGCCGGGCGGCCGGTGTCGCGAATGGCACCGAAGGGCGCGCCGTCGAGCACGGTCACATGCCCGTCGTCGTGCTGGCGGCCGAAGTGCTCGGTGCCGCCGGCGAGAAAGCGGATGATCTTCATGGCGAGCGTCGTCTCCCCGGGAGGAATCCGCGAAGTGGACACGATCGCCGCTGCGATGTCGACCGTGGACGGGCCCGATCCCGTAGACTCGTCGGACTGATCGCAACCCCGGGGGATTCTCCATGCACCGTGCCACGCTTCCGCTTTCGATCCTCGGTCTCGCCGTCATCTCGGCCGCCGCCCACGCCTGCACGCGGTGCGTCTATCTCGGCCCGAACGACACGGTGCTCGTGGCACGGTCGATGGATTGGGTCGAGGACCCCGGCTCCGAGGTGTGGGCCTTCCCGCGGGGCATGAAGCGGACGGGGGCGACCGGTCCCGGCACGCTCGAGTGGACGAGCCGCTACGGCTCCGTCGTGGTGTCGTTCTACGGCGTCGCGTCGGTGGACGGCATGAACGAGAAGGGGCTCGTGGCCAACACGCTCTACCTCGCCGAGAGCGACTACGGAAAGCCGGTGCCGGGCAAGCCGACGATGTCGATCGCCTGCTGGACGCAGTACGTGCTCGACACGTTCGCGACGGTGGACGAGGCGGTGAAGACCCTGGAGAAGGAACCCTTCACGATCATCGCGCCCGTGCTCCCCAACGGCGTGCCCGGCGTGGGCCACATGGCCATCTCCGACCCGTCGGGGGATTCCGCGATCCTCGAATACGTGAAGGGCAAGCTCGTGATCCACCACGGCCGCGAGTATCAGGTGATGACGAACTCGCCCCCGTTCGATCACCAGCTCGCGCTCGACGCCTACTGGCAGGAGATCGGCGGCCTCACGATGCTGCCGGGAACCAACCGGGCCGCCGATCGGTTCGTCCGCACCTCGTTCTTCATCCAGGCGCTTCCGCAGACCGACGACCCTGAACGGGCCGCGGCCCAGATCTTCAGCGTCATCCGTGGCGTGTCGGTGCCGCTCGGCTTCGGAACGCCCGAGAAGCCGAACATCGCAAGCACGATCTGGCGGACGGTCCACAATCACAAGAGTCGGATCATGTTTTTTGACTCGGCCACGAGCCCGACGGTGTTCTGGATCCCGCTGGCCGATGTCTCGTTCGAACCGGGCACGCCGGTGAGGAAGATTGCGCTTGCGAAGGGGGAGACCTACTCCGGCGACGCCTCGGCGAGCCTGAAGCCGGCGGAGCCGTTCGCGTTTCTGCCTGCGAAGCCGGAGTGACGGATCCCGCGAGGGACTACCCGTCCGGTGAAGGCCCGCGAGGGACCACCCGTGCCGCGTCGCCGGACGTTCGCGACGGGCATCCTGCCCGTCGCTCACTCGGATGCCGCCTTCGCTTCGCCATCCTGGCTTCGCTCGGCGGCATACGCCGGCTCTCGCGGCACGGGTGGCCCCTCGCTTCCTCGGTACCGCTTCCAAGAGGGCGTGTGAGTACACTGCCGCGATCTCGTGATGGAGACCATGGATGAAGACCGTCCTGTTCGTGTGCGTCGAGAACTCGAACCGCAGCCAGATGGCGGAGGCGTTTGCCCGCATCCACGGTGCCGGGCGCGTCAGTGCCGCGAGCGCCGGATCGCGACCGTCGGGTCGGATCAACCCGAAGGCCGTCGAGGCCATGAAGGAACTGGGCTACGACCTGACCACGCACGCCTCGAAGGGCCTCGACGCGTTCAACGGACGGAGCGTGGATGTCGCCGTGACCATGGGCTGCGGCGACGAATGCCCGCTCGTTCATGCCGGCCGACGCGTGGACTGGAAGATTCCCGACCCGCGCGACATGACGCCCGAGGAGTTCCGGGGCGTCCGCGACCTGATCGGCGAGAAGGTGAAGGACCTTCTCGCCACGCTCGACGCCACCTCGTGAGGGCCTGCGGATGACCGTCAACGAACTCTGCGACGCGCTCCACCGGAACCCCGAGGCGCGGATGCATTGGATGCTGCCGGACAAGTCGTTCGTTCCGGCGCACTACCACATCACCGAGGTTGGCAGGGTGCGAAAGGACTTCATCGATTGCGGCGGCACCGTGCGATCCACGCAGTCGTGCGTTCTGCAGGTCTGGGTGGCGACCGACGTGGATCATCGGCTCGACACCACGAAGCTGGCCTCGATCATGCGCGTCGCCCGCCCGCTTCTCGAGTCTGACGACCTGCCCGTGGAGGTCGAGTACGAGGAGGGCGTGATCTCGCAGTATCCGATCGGCGGGATGGAGATCACGCCGTCCGGCCTGCTCTTCTATCTCGGCACGAAGCACACGGCCTGCCTCGCTCCCGACAAGTGCAAGGTCGGCGATTCCGGCTGCTGCTGACCGCGCCTCGTTCCCACTCCGCCAGCGTGCGTCCGCGAGGGGCTGGCGGTGCCCCGGGAGCCGGCGTATGCCGTCGAGCGAAGCCAGGATGGCGAAGCGAAGGCGGCATCCGAGTGAGTGACGGGCAGGATGCCCGTCGCGAACGTCCGGCGATGGGGCACTGGCAGCCCCGACCCCGCTCGCTCGGCTCACCCGCACGCGACCGTCCGGCGACGGCGGCCCCTGACTTCGGGTACAACGACGCCGTGGCAGACCACGCCCCACGGCCGGGCGCGCGACTGCTCGGCCTGGCCGAAACCCTCGACGCGCATCGCGGGTTCGCCGACGTGGTCGCCAGCCTGCGTGCAGGACATGGCGGGTCGATCGGCGGAACCTGGGGATCGGCGTCTGCGCTCACGATCGCCGCGCTCGCGCGGGCGAGGGCCACGGAAGCTGGCACGCTCGTCGTCGTGCTGCCGCATGCCACCGAGGCCGAAGACTGCGTCGCCGACCTCGAACTCTTCTCCGACATTCCGGCACTCCTGCTTCCGGCGGTCGAGAGCCTCGGTGACGATGCCGCCAGCGACGATCCGGCCGACGCCGAGCGGCTCGCGGTCGTCAAACGGCTCACGGTGCCCGACGGCCCCCGGCCGCCGCTCGTGGTGACGAGCATCCAGGCGCTCCTCGTGCCGCTGCCCGACCCGCGCGACATCGAGGCCGGCACGCGGCGGCTCGCGGTGGGCGGCCGGCTCGATCCCGAGGAGCTCGCCGACTGGCTCGCGCTGCGCGGCTGGCGGCTCGTGGATGCAATCGACGAGCCCGGCACGTTCGCACGCCGCGGCGGGATCGTGGACGTGTTCGCCGCCGACTGGGACCGGCCGGTGCGGATCGATCTCTTCGGCGACGAGATCGAGTCGCTCCGCACGTTCGACACGGTGACGCAGCGGAGCGTGGCCACGCTCGAGGCCATCGATCTCACGGCGCTCGAGTCGCGGGCGGGCACGCGGCGCACGCAGCTCGCCGAGCTCCTGCCGACGGGCTCGGCGTGGGCGCTCGTCGAACCCACGGAGGTGGCCGAGGAGGCGGCAAGGATGCACCAGCGGCTCGGCCCCGAGGCCGGGCTCGTCGAGCCCGAGGACGTGTTCGCGCGGATCCACCGCTTCCCGTCGGTCACGCTCGCGGCCCTCGCGACGTCGAGCCTCGATGCCGCGGCCACGCTCGCCGTCGAGAGCGTGGAGCGGTTCACCGGCGTGCTCGACCGCGTGCGCGAGGAGCTCGAGACGGTCGGCAAGGATCAGGAAGTGTGGGTCGTGGCGCCCTCCGACGCGGAAGAGAAGCGGCTTACGGAGCTGCTCGCCGGATCGGCCCCCGACCGCGGCGGCCGGCTGCACTTCGCCCGCGGGCATCTCTCGGCGGGGTTCCGGCTGGTGCCGGAGAAGATCGTGCTCGTGTCGAGCGCGGAGCTCTTCCGGCGCGAGGAGGTGTCGCGCCGGCCGTCGAAGCAGCGGCTCACCCGCGCGATCGACACGTTCCTCGACCTCCACGAGGGCGACTACGTCGTGCACGTCTCGCACGGCATCGGCCGCTACAAGGGGCTCAAGCTCCTGGAGAAGCACGGCCGCACCGAGGAGTTCCTCGACGTCGAGTTCGCCGAGGGCACGCGGATCTACGTGCCCGCGTCGTGCATCGAGCTCGTGCAGAAATACGTGGGCGGCACGAAGCTCGCGCCCAAACTCGCGAAGATCGGCGGCGCCGCCTGGGAGAAGCAGAAGCAGGCGGTGCAGAAGGCCGTGGCCGACATGGCCGCCGACATGATCCGGCTCCAGGCCGTGCGCGAGAGCCGGCCGGGGGTGGCCTTCCCCGCCGACACCCCTTGGCAGCGGCAGTTCGAGGAGTCGTTTCCGTTCGACGAGACGCCCGACCAGCTCACGGCGATGGAGGCGATCCGCGAGGACATGCAGCGGCCGCGGCCGATGGACCGCCTGCTCTGCGGCGACGTGGGCTTCGGCAAGACGGAGCTGGCGATGCGGGCCGCGTTCAAGGCGGCCGAGTCGGGCGCGCAGGTGGCGGTGCTCGTGCCCACGACGGTGCTCGCCGAGCAGCACCGCCGCACGTTCACGGCCCGGTTCGCGGAGTTTCCCTTCACGATCCGCTGCCTGTCGCGGCTCACGCCGTCGCATGAGGAGCGGGATACGCTCGAAGGCCTCGCCCGGAAGACGGTGGACATCGTGATCGGCACGCACCGGCTCGCGCAGGCCGACATCCACTTCGCGAACCTCGGCCTCGTGATCGTGGACGAGGAGCAGCGGTTCGGCGTGGACGTGAAGGAGCGGCTCAAGGCGCTGCGGGCGAGTGTGGACGTGCTCACGATGACCGCCACGCCGATCCCGCGCACGCTCCACATGTCGATGCTCGGCATCCGCGACATCTCGAACCTCACCACGCCCCCGACGAACCGCATCGCCGTGGAGACCCGCGTGGCCCGCTGGGACGCCGGGCTTGTGCGGAGCGCCATCGAGCGGGAACTGGCCCGCGGCGGACAGGTGTTCTTCGTCCACAACCGCATCCACGACATCCACAAGGTGGCCCACCGGCTCTCGCAGATCGTGCCCGAGGCCACGATCGCGATCGTGCACGGGCGGCTCTCGGAGGCGGAGCTCGAGGAACAGATGCTCGCCTTCGTGTCGGGGAAGGCCGACATTCTCCTGGCGACCACGATCATCGAGAGCGGCCTCGACATCCCACGGGCCAACACGATGTTCATCGACGAGGCCGACATCTACGGTCTCGCCGATCTCCACCAGCTCCGCGGCCGCGTGGGCCGCTCGCACCATCGCGCCTGGTGCTACCTGCTCGTGGATGAGACCGCCCGGCTCACGAGCACGGCCGCCAAGCGGCTCCGTGCGATCCAGGAGTTTTCGAGCATGGGAGCGGGCTTCTCGCTCGCCATGCGCGACCTCGAGATTCGCGGTGCTGGCAACCTCCTCGGCACGCAGCAGAGCGGCCACATCGCCACCGTGGGCTACGAGCTCTACTGCCGGCTCCTGGAGCAGGCGGTGCGTGGGATGAAGGCGCTGCCCCCGGCCGAGCCGCCGCCGGTGGCGATCGATCTCCCGGGCGAGGCCTGGCTGCCGCGCGACTACATCGCCGACTTCCGCGCCAAGATCGACGTCTACCGCCGGCTCTCGCGGGCCACGGCCACGAGTCAGATCGACGAGCTTGCCTCGGAGCTCGGCGACCGCTTCGGCCCGTTGCCCGACGAGGCGCGTCGGCTGCTCGACTTCGCCCGGCTCAAGGCGCTCGCCGCGGGGCTTGGCATCGACTCGATCGCGCGGCATCCGGGTATGATCATGATCGGCCACCACGATCGCACGGCGATGGAGAAGCTGCGGCAGGCGGCGGTGGCGAAGGGCCGCACGGTGCGGATCGTGGATCAGAAAACGGTCGTGCTGCCGCTCTCGGACGACACGCTCTCCTCCCCCGACCGCCTCGTGGCGGCGATCATGTCGTTTCTCACGCCGCAGGCCGCGAAACGCTCCGCCGCTCGATCGCGGTGACCCGGCCCTCGACCGTGGGTAGACTGAGGAGGGTGTCTTGCCTCCGGGAATGCCTTCGCGATGAACGGTTCCGTCAACCCCTCGCAGCGAACGTTCAGCATCACGGACGGGCCGACCCAGGCGGAGGAAGACCGACGGTACTGGCGCTCACGGTCGCCTGAAGAGCGGCTCAGCGCCGTCGAACAGTTGCGACTCGAGGCCGGAAAGTTCCTCTATGAGTACCCAACCCGACTTCGAAGACTTCTTACGATTACTCGAGGTACACCGGGTTGAGTACATGATCGTGGGAGGCGATGCCGTCGCGTTTCATGGCTTTCCGCGATTCACGAAGGATCTAGACATCTTCTTCGCTGACGATCCGGAGAACCTGCGGCGACTTCAGCAGGCATTGATCGCCTTCGGTTTCCAGGCGGCGTCCGTTCCGCTCGACGCTCTGGGGCGCCCGGATGGGGTCCTCGCGATCGGCATCGACCCCTTACGGATCGATCTATTGAACCGGATCGCGGGCATCACGTTCGCGGAGGCCTGGCCTCGCACCGTTCGGGGGCGCTACGGCACCAGTGAGGTCACCTTCATTGGTCGCGACGACCTCTTGCGAAACAAACGAGCCGCCGCACGGCCACGCGACCTGGGTGACATCGAGGAACTCCGATGACACCGTCGCCCGTGCGAAAGGCTACGGCGACGGCGGCGTGTCGCGGACGAACGCGAGCAACTGCTTCGTAAGGGCGTTGTCGAGGTCCACGAGGTCTCGGGCGATCATGCCGTGGGCCACGAGCTGGCCCATCCGAGGATAGTCGGCGACCACGAGCGTGCTCGACGGCAGCGCCGCGTCGAGGGCTTCCGACTCGCGCACCGCCTCCGGCCGCTGCTGCACCGCCGCGATCACGAACGGCGGGCAGCGATCGGGGTTCCGCTTCGCATGCACCAGCGGCGAGGCGTCGGCGAGTGTGGCCGGATCGTCGCCGAACGCGTCGGCGATCATCCTCCGGACGACGGGTGTGCCCGCGGTCGTGAGGTCGTAGCTGGCCGTGTCGATCGGCATCACACCGGCGATCGCCTGCTTGGGCGTGAGCTTGTGGCGTTCGAGGAACTTCGGGGCCGTCGCCACCAGGGCAACGAGGTGCGCGCCGGCCGAATGCCCGAGCAGGAACACCCGCTTGGGGTCGCCGCCGTGCCGCGCGATCGAACCGTGCACCCAGGCGATCCCTGCGGCCACGTCCTCGATGTGCGCCGGATGGACGACATCGGGCGTGAGCCGGTAGTCGAGCCCGACCACGACGAACCCCGTGTCGGCCCACGTCTGGCAGAGGTGAATGCCAGCCCGGTTGTCCTTGTCGCCATGCCGCCAGCCGCCACCGTGCACCCAGATCACGACCGGCAGCGGACGATCGTTCGCGATCGCGGCCGGCACGTAGACGTTGAGCGACTGTTTTGGATCGTCGCCGTAGAAGACCTCGTCCGGCTCACGGGCCAGCGCGTTCGCCGCCACGGTCAACACGACCATCGCCAGGATGAGCACGCGTCGCATCAGGATGCCTCCGTCCGCTGATCAGCCCTCACCAGTGGACGTTCAACGTGGCGATCCGCGCGAAGTTGCGTGGTCACGGGGCGGCGGGCGTCGCCGCAGCCGCCTGCCGCACCACCTTCGCCGTGAACGACACCGCCGGCAGGCCGTCCTTGTTGAAGAGGTTGGCCCAGGGGATGCGGCTCGAGAAGGCGTATCGCACGCTCACGGGCTCGGGCACGGTCGGGCACGTTAGCACGACCGCGTCGCCGTCGATCGTCGTATCTCCCCACGACCACGCGCCGTCCGCCCCGGCCACCGCGAAGCCCTGCACCTGCTCGCCATGCCGGGCGACGAGGCCCGCCCCGATGTGGTCGAACGTGACCCGCACGCGGCTTACCTCGGCCGACGCCGCCTTCACTGTGGGCCCGGAGCTCTCGACCGGCCTGCCGTAGACCGCGCCGAGCGCCACCCGGGCGGCCCGCGAGCCGTAGCCGAACTTGTTCCCCGGGTGGATGCCCGAGCCGAGGTCGCTCGTGGTCGCGACGAACGTGTGCGGATGCTCGCCGATGCGGATGTGGAGCTCGCGATCGGCGCCGTCCGTGGGCACGGCCTTCGGCAGCGGAGCGAACTTCTCGGCGTTGGCGGTGACCGGATCGGCCTTGTCGAACGCGCAGCCACCGCCACTCGGCTTCTGCACGATGATGAACGGCAGCTCGCGGCCCCAGTCCTTCCTCCAGCCCTTGATGAGCGCGCCCATGAGGAGGAACTGGTTCACGTTCGCGATCGCGGTGCCCGACTCGCCCTGATCCCAGAGCACGCCGCGCACGGCGTACGGCACCATCGGACGAATCCGGGCCGCATAGAGGTGGCCGACCTTGCCGCGGCAGGCACCCGGCGCGAGCGGCGGTTCCGGCTTCTTGGGGCCGGGCTTCTTCTCGGCCTTCGCCTTCTCGGCGGCCGCTTCCCATGTCGCGAGGGCGGCTTCATACCTCGCCTTCTCGGCGGCGGGATCGTAGGTGGCGTTGGCCGCCGCGATCGCGGCCTGCACGCCCGCGTCGTCCGCGAGGGCCGCGGGGCTGAGCCAGAACCCCGAAGGGCGTGCCCCAGATCGGCACGGCCGTGTCGCGCTGGAGCACCATGTGGCTGCTGATCACGTTGGGCAGCGTGACGGCGGCCGCCGTTGGCATGGTCGCGACGAGACCCCAGCCGGCGACGAGAACGAGCAGCGAACGGGCGTGGCGCATGCTGGTCGAGTCCGGGGTGCGTGCGGCGATCGGGGTGATCACGGAAGAGCACGGCGTGCCCTCGGTTCCCACCCGCGTGCCGAGTATCCGCGACACGGCGACGGCCGGCCAGCGGCTGCGATCACGACGCGGTCACGGTCGCCCCGGCGATGATTGTCAGCGGCCGTGCGGCCCACCCGACGGCAGTCGCTCGATGTCGGCCGCAATCGCGTCCCACAGCGCCAGCCGCGCGTCGAGACAGGCCCGGGCATGCTGCTCGGCCTCCGCCCACTTCGCGGCGTCGGCGCCGCACAGTCGCGCCATGATCCGGCGGCACGCCGGCCCGTGCTTCTCGGCGTCGTGCTCGATGTGGCGATCGAGGTAGTACCGGAACCGGCCCCACGATCGCTCACGGGCCGAGAGCGTGGTGACGAGGCCGCTGAACATCTCGGGGATCACGTCCTCGCGACCGTACGTGAAGGCGGCCACGATGCCGTGGGTCGATCCCGACTCGATGACGGCGAACGACGACCGCACGAACGCGACGGCGGCCGGCGGGGCTCCGACGGTGTCGAGGGCCTCGGCCAGCGGCACGCCCGCGGTGAGCGCCGCGATCAGTCGCGTGGCCGGCCCGGTGTCCGCGCCTGCCTCGCGCATCGCGTCGAGGTAGAGCTCGAAGTGCGATGCGAACCCGCCGTCGGGAAGCTCGTCCGACTCCTCGTCGACGACGATCTCGTTGACGAGTCGGCGGGCCTCGGCGTCCGGCGTGGGCACCCAGGGCGTGGTGGTGCAGGTGAGCCGCTGCTGCATCGCCTTGAGCAGGCTCTGGAAGTCCCAGACCGCGAAGATGTGGCTCTCCATGAACCGCCGCAGCCGGTCGCCTGAATCGACGAGCGAGTAGACCCGGTGGGCGACGAGCCGCCGGCGCCGGTCACCGAGGTCGATCGCGGGTCGTGCCGGCTGGGGGCCGACCTGACTATCGGAAGGGACGAACGCCGGAGAAATCATGCACACTCTGCTGGATGTTGGTTGACCATTGAGGCTCCGGCAGAATCGTAGGTGCCGCCGGCACCGTGGCCACGCGACGGCCCGATCGGTGATGCGATACCCTACCCTCGCGGTGATCGCCGTGCCGCAATCCGTTCCCACCCCTGGAGATCCGCCATGCCGAACCCCTTGTCACCCCATCGCGGCATCGCCGTCGCACTCCTGGCCCTCGCCGCGACCGCGTCGAGGGCGGATGACGATCCTGCCGCGCTTCCCGCGGCGCCCCGCGGCACGCCCTTCGTGTTCGAGATCGTCGAGTGCCTCGACGCCGCCTATCTCGGCGACACGCCGAGCCACATCGGCCGCAACGGCGGGCTCGAGTTTCGCCCCCACGTCGCGCTCGGTGACCGCGTTTATCGCATCGTGGGCGACGGCGAGTCTCGACGGTCGGTCCCCGTCGGCCGCGTGACGCATGTCGTCTGGGAACGCGTGAGCCGCAGCCTCACGATCGAGGTCGATCCCGATCCTCTCGCGCGGATCGCCGTCGGTGACGAGCTGTGGATCGACCTCAACCCCGCCTCGACCAACGACGCCGCGGGTGCCATCCCCGCACCTCCGTCTCCTTGACGCCGCGGCCGCCTGTCGGCCGCGATTCCGGTGGTCGGTTCGCGCCACCGTCGGTACGATCCTCCCCCATGAATCGCCTCACCTACACGCGTTCCCGCGAAGCCGAGATCCGCTCGCTGTTCGCCACGAACGGCCCCTGCCTCGAGATCGGCCCCAGTTACAACCCGATCCTTCCCAAGCGCGACGGGTATCGCGTCGAGACGGTCGATCACGCCCCGGCCGCCGAGCTCCGCGAGAAGTACCGCACCCACGTCGGCATCGACACGTCGAAGATCGAAGACGTCGATCACGTCTGGCACGGGGAGCCGCTCGCCGACCTCGTCGGCGCGGGCCGATTCGATGTCGTGATCGCGTCGCACGTGATCGAGCACACGCCCGATCTCCTCGGCTTCCTCAAGGAGTGCGAGCGTACGCTCACGCCCACGGGCCGGCTCGTGCTTGCGGTGCCCGACCGACGGCGGTGCTTCGACTTCTTCCGCCCGGCATCCACGACCGGCGCGGTGCTGCAGGCCCATCACGAGAAGCGCACCCGTCACATCCCCGGCAACGCCTTCGACTTCATCGCCAACTTCGCGACCCTCGACGGCCGCCAGGGAGCCGGGGCCGGCGGAGTGGCGACGTTCGCCCTGTCGCACACCCCGAAGGACGCAAAGTCGGCATTCGACATGTTCCTCACCGCGGCCGACTACCAGGACTGCCACGCCTGGGTGTTCACGCCGTCGAGCTTCCGGCTGATCGCCAGCGATCTGGCCGCCATCGGCGCCACGGGCCTCCGCGAGGAGGGCTTCTGGGAGACGCCGATCTTCGAGTTCGTGACGATCCTTTCCCGAGTGGCGGCGGGCTGCCCGGTCGATCGGGCCGATCTCGTCGTGGCCAGCCACCGCGAGGCGGCGGAGCCCTCGGCGCCGACTCCCCGGCGGTAATCGCGGCGTTTCCAGGCCGTGGGCCGATCTTGCGACCGCGGCGCGGGCGTCCGTATAGTCCCCGCCCCGTATCCCGAGGGTCCGCGATGCCACTCTGCCCCGAGCGCCGGCCGTGCGATCGGCTGCGACGTCTCGCCGTCGTCTGGGTGGCGCTCTGCGCGGCCGGAACGGCCGTCGCCCAGAACGAGCCCGTTCTCCAATCGACGTCCCAGCAGAACCCTTCCCAGCAGGCCGTCGATCCACGGCAGGTGGTCGGCCCCGGCCAGATGCCCACCGTGCCCAAGGCGGTGTCGCGCCCCGAGTCCTGGCCCGGTGGCAAGGGATCGCCCCACGACAACCATGTGCTGTCGAGCATCCGGGAAAACCCCGGCGCGCCGCTCGAGCCGGTGCGGGAAATGATCGCCGGCGCGATCGACAAGGCGGTGGCCGGACGTGCATCCACCGAGCGCGGTGGCGTCGTGCCCGCGGCGTTCGAGACGCCCGTCACGCCGGCCCCCACCGCGGAGTACCAGTCGCTCGAGGCCGCGCTCGTCGTGGCGCGCGTGGGCCCCGAGGTGGTGCTGGAGGCCGACCTGCTCACGCCCAAGGCGCTCGAGTGGCTCGAGAAGGTGACGCCCGGGATGCCTCCGGAGAAGGTTCGCGAGTTGCGGCTCCAGATCTGCCGGCAGGTGCTCGATCCGCATATCGAGACGCTGCTCGTGTATGTCGATGCGTGCCGGGAGATCCCCGCCGACAAGCTGCCCGAGATTCGCAAGAACGTCGATCGGGCCTTCGACGAGCAGCAACTCCCGCGGATGATGAAGGAGGCCAACGCCGCCAACTCGCTGGAGTTCGAGAAATCGCTCCGCGCCCGGGGGATGTCGCTGGATCGCATGAAAAAGATGTTCTTCGAGCGGGGCCTCGCGCAGGAGTGGCTCAAGAAGAACGTGAAGACGAGCGACGAGATTCCCCACGCCGAGCTGATCGCGTGGTATCAGAACCACCTCGCCGACTACGACTATCCCGCCAAGGCCCGCTTCGAATCGCTGACGGTGAAGATGGGCCTCAAGCGGTCGCGGCAGGCGGCCTGGGATCTTCTCGCGTCGATGGGCAACGAGGTTCTGGCAGGACGGCCGTTCGCCGAGGTCGCCAAGGGCCGCTCCGAGGGGCCCACGGCATCGCAGGGCGGGCAGTTCGACTGGACCAGCAAGGGCAGCCTCGCGTCGGTGAAGCTCGATGAGGCGATCTTCTCGCTTCCGATCGGGCAGTTGAGCGCGATCATCGAGGACGGCGAGACGCTCCACATCGTTCGCGTCATCGAGCGACAGGACGCGGGCCGCACGCCGTTCCTCGAGGCGCAGGTCTCGATCAAGGAGACGCTCATCGCCGATCGCCGCAAGGCCGCCACCGACGAGTACCTCGCGAAGATCCGCGGCCGCACCCCCGTCTGGACGGTGTTCGACGATCAGGGCGGCTCGATCACGGCGCCGCAGTTCACGGCCGGCCGGCCGGGCGACCCGACACGGCGGTAAGCCGATCGGATCGTCGGTGTACGTCGCGCGTCCGCGCCGATTGCCCGACCGCGCAGCCGGGGCTAGACTTCGGCTCTGGCCGGCAGCCCCGCCTCTGCCGCCATCGGGACGCGCTGGAGACCCGCCGATGACCGCCCCCACCCGGACCTCCCCGCCCCCCGCCGACGCCGCGACCACGCCCTGGCCCGGCACCAGGGCCGACGGCACCGCGAAGATCGAGTACGCGGGCACGACGTGGAATCTGCCCGTCGTCGTCGGCACCGAAGGGGAGCGGGCGATCGACATCGCGAAGCTGCGTTCCCAGACCGGCTTCATCACGCTCGACGAGGGCTACGTCAACACCGGATCGACCACGAGCGCGATCACGTTCCTCGACGGCGAGAAGGGCATCCTCCGCTACCGCGGCTACCCGATCGAGGTGCTCGCCGAGAAGTGCGACTTCGTGGAGGTGGCCTACCTCCTCATCTACGGCACGCTGCCGACGGTGGCCGAACTCGACGCCTTCCGCACGTCGCTCTCGCACCACACGATGATCCACGAGGACATGCGGAGCTTCTACGGCGGCTTCCCGCGCGACGCCCATCCGATGGCGATCGTGGGCAGCGTCGTCGGCGCGCTCTCGACCTTCTATCAGGATTCCCTCGACGTCCGCGACCCGCGGCAGGTCGAGGTGAGCGTGCACCGGCTGCTCGCCAAGCTCCCCACGATCGCGGCCTACAGCCACAAGAAGTCGGCCGGCCAGCCGCTGATGTATCCCCGCAACGACCTGAACTACTGCGAAAACTTCCTCCACATGATGTTCGCGGTGCCGTGCGAGGAGTACCACATCGATCCGGACTTCGCCGACGCCCTCGACATGCTCCTCATCGTGCACGCCGACCACGAGCAGAACTGCTCGACCTCCACGGTGCGGATGGTGGGCTCGAGCGACGCGAACCTGTTCGCGAGCATCTCGGCCGGAATCTCGGCCCTCTGGGGCCCCCTCCACGGCGGCGCCAATCAGGCCTGTGTGGAGATGCTCGAACGAATTGTGGCCGACGGCGGCAACGTGAAGAAGTACGTCGAACTCGCCAAGAAGAAGGACTCCGGCTTCCGGCTCATGGGCTTCGGCCACCGCGTCTACAAGAACTACGACCCACGCGCGAAGCTCATCAAGGCCACGTCCGACAAGCTCCTTGCCAAGATCTCCCGGCACGACCCCCTCTTCGACATCGCGCAGCAGCTCGAGGAGGTAGCCCTCGCCGACGACTACTTCATCGAGCGGAAGCTCTACCCGAACGTCGACTTCTATTCCGGCGTGATCTATCGGGCGATGGGCATCCCGGTGCAGATGTTCACG
>Ga0233425_10006731_pt1 | contig 16736 bp, 15 predicted proteins | sample Watercolumn_Towu_2_FD_181712 | JGI IMG/M metagenome (GOLD analysis project Ga0233425, IMG submission 181712) | Freshwater microbial communities from Lake Towuti, South Sulawesi, Indonesia - Watercolumn_Towuti2014_140_MG | ecosystem: Environmental > Aquatic > Freshwater > Lake | place... | reverse complement strand
AACCATAAGAAAGGTCACATTATTTAAAAAATCCCTCCTGACCTCCCTTTGCCAAAGGGAGGCAATATCCCCCTCTTTGGCAAAGAGGGGAAAGGGGAGATTTTACAGTCGATGTGGTTTTACTTATGAACTCCTTAGTAAATTGGAAACAGGATTCATTATTACAATTCAATGCCTGCAAATATTATATTGCAGATAAATAAGAGGATGAGGGAGCAGCATAATTAAATGGATCAAGATAGCGAAAAGGATGTGACCGAGTCCATATATCACCGTTTGCCAGGGTTGCGTGAAGTCGCTTTTGTTTTTCCCGGACAGGGTTCGCAGTATGTGGGTATGGGAAAGGAATTGTATGAGAACTTTCCTGAAGCGAGAGAGACCTTCCGGGAGGCATCGGAAGCTCTTGGGTATGATGTTGCCGCCCTGTCTTTTAATGGCCCTGTGGAAGAACTGAACAGGACCTCCAGGACGCAGCCCTGTATTCTTACTGCCAGCATCGCGGTTCATAAGGTATTATTGTCCGCGGGAATAACGCCATCTGTTGTGGCGGGTCACAGCCTTGGAGAGTATTCTGCTATTGTCGTGGCCGGGGTATTGTCTTTTTCTGATGCGGTTAAATTGACCGAGAAACGGGGAGAATTCATGCAGGATGCCGTACCTCAGGGACAGGGGTTGATGGCTGCGATCCTTGGATTGGAAAGAGATGTTGTTGACCGCATCTGTCTTACCCTGAAAACAGGCTATGCAGCACCTGCCAATTACAACTGTCCCGGACAGATCGTGATAGCGGGAGAGAAGAACGGCGTTGAGGAAGCCATGAAGCTTGCGAAAGAGGCAGGCGCAAAGCGCGCAATTCCCCTTGCGGTAAGCGTGCCTTCACACTGTACCCTAATGGCTGATGCCTCAAAACGCCTTGCAGAGATGCTTGATGGCATGGAATTCAAAAACCCGGGGGTATCTGTTGTCAACAATGCTGACGCCATGTTTCTCACAAACGCAGAAAGCATTAAAACATCACTTGTCCGACAGCTTAGTGCCCCGCTCCTCTGGGAGGATTCCATCAAGGCTGTGCTGGATTCCGGTGTTGATACCTTTATTGAAGCTGGTCCCGGTAAGGTGCTCTCAGGGCTGATAAGAAGAATTGAACCTTCTGCAAGGGTATACAATGTCGAAGACAGAAAAAGTCTTGACCAGACATTCAGTGGACTGAGGTCCTGATTCAACCAACCTGTCCCCGGTTGACATTTCTTGCCCCCTGTGATATGTTCATATCATGAACGTTCGGAATATGAACACGCCTGAACGGGGTGAGAGTCAGGATACATACAAGTCCCTCCTCCTCCTCGATGAGATTTCCAAGGGAGACCCTGTTTCGCAGCGTGATCTTAGCCGGAAGCTTAATATCGCACTCGGTCTGGTAAATTCATACATTAAAAACCTTGTATCAAAGGGCTATGTTACTATCCGGGCGATTCCATCCAAGAGATACGCCTACTATCTCACCCCGAAAGGATTTGCCGAGAAGACCCGGCTGACATACTGCCATCTGCAGAACTTTACAAATCTTTACCGAGAGGCGAGAAGAGATTTCAAGATGCTTTTCAGGGAACTCCATAAAAGCGGAGTGCGCCGTGTTGTTTTCGCCGGAGCGGATGAAGTTGCCGAAATTGCCTATCTTTCGCTTAAAGAGACGGACCTGAAACTTGCGGGTGTGCTGGATGACGAAAAAAAAGGAACAAATTTTTTCGGGATGAAGATCAGGACCCTGGATGATGTACGTGAATTGGAATACGAACGCATCATTGTCACTCATTTATTAAACGCCGGGGAATACTATAGCGAACTTGTAAGAAGAGGCGTTCAGCGTGAAATGATAGTTCCTTACAGGAGGAAATAATGGCTGCAGATAAAACTAAAGACGCTGTGCAGGGCGTAATTAAAAGGATTAAAGAAAAAAAGGCATCTGTAGGTATCATCGGGCTTGGATATGTCGGACTTCCTCTCGTCATGGAGTTCAGCATGTCAGGTTTTCCGGTTACGGGGTTCGATATTGATCCCCAAAAGGTCAACATGCTCGATGCCGGAAAAAGCTATATCAAACATATACCTTCAGAGAACATACAAAAGCTGAAGACAGACGGCAGATTCAACGCTACATCAGATTTTACTCTCCTCAGGAACTGCGACTGTATCGTGATCTGTGTCCCCACGCCGCTTGACGAGCACAGGGAACCCGATCTTTCCTATGTATTGGATACAACTCATATCATTGCGAAATATCTCCGTAAAGGGCAACTCGTTGTACTCGAATCAACCACCTATCCGGGGACAACAGATGAAGACATGAAAGGTATTCTTGAGAAAAACGGCTTCAGGGCAGGCAGGGATTTCTTTTTGGCATACTCGCCTGAGCGGGAAGACCCGGCAAACAAGGATTTCCGCACATCCACCATCCCGAAGATCGTGGGAGGGCACACGCGTAACTGCCTGAGAGTTGCAAGTGCCCTGTATGATACCATCATTATCAGAACTGTCCCGGTTTCATCAACAAAGGCCGCAGAGGCTGCCAAGCTTCTTGAGAACATTTACCGCGCGGTGAATATCGCACTGGTAAATGAGATGAAAATGCTTTTTGATAAAATGGGCATTGATATATGGGAAGTTATTGAGGCATCAAAGACAAAACCGTTCGGATTTCAGGCGTTCTATCCCGGGCCGGGCCTTGGCGGGCATTGTATTCCGATAGATCCCTTCTATCTTACATGGAAGGCCCGCGAGTACGGTTTCTCAACACGTTTTATAGAGCTTGCCGGCCAGATAAATACATCCATGCCGCTGTATGTTGTAAGCAGGATAGCGGACGCGCTGAATGAGCACGGAAAAAGCCTTAAGGGATCAAGGATTCTTTTGCTGGGGCTTGCATATAAAAAGGATGTGGATGATTTCCGTGAGTCCCCGTCATTTGAGCTGATTAAACTCCTTGCTGAGAAGGGAGCGCGGGTTGACTATAATGACCCCTATGTGCCCAGGACAATAAAGACAAGAAAGCATGATCTCAAAATGACTTCTGTCCCCCTCACGGAAAATAACCTGAAACGCTGTGACTGTGTACTGATAGCAACAGACCATTCTTCATATGATTATGGATACATCGCCCGGCACAGCAGACTTGTAGTGGATACAAGGAATGCCATGAAGGGATTCCATACTCTATACAGGGGGAAGATTGTAAAGGCATGAATACAAAACCATCTCATCATAAAGGATTTATCGGTCTTGCAGGCCTTGGATACTGGGGGAAAAATATTCTCAGAAATCTCTATGAACTCGGCGTTCTTCACACCGCGTGCGATTCCGACCTTGATATTCTTTCAGAGAGGGAGAGGAAATTCCAGGGAATAACCTATACAACATCATTTAGCGATATTCTCGAAAATCCACAGATACGCGCGGTTGCATTTGCTACGCCGGCAGTAACCCATTTCGATCTGGTCAGGAAATCCATGCTTGCCGGAAAGGATGTTTTTGTGGAAAAGCCGCTGGCCCTGACTGTCCGTGAAGGTGAAGAACTTGTCAGGATAGCCGCTGAGACGAAAAGGCTGCTTATGGTTGGACATATACTTCAGTATCATCCAGCGGTAATAAAACTGAAGGAACTTATATCATCAGGAAATCTCGGGAAGATTCAATACATCTATTCAAACAGACTTAATATCGGAAAACTCAGGACAGAGGAAAATATTCTTTGGAGTTTTGCCCCTCATGACATATCAGTTCTGCTGATGCTGTTTGAAGAAGAACCGGTCAGCGTTGCAGCTTTCGGAGGTGATTATGTCAACAGGGGGATTTATGATACAACAATGACAACTCTTGAATTCAGGAATGGCGTCAAGGGACATATCTTTGTAAGCTGGCTGCACCCTTTCAAGGAGCAGAAGCTGATTGTTGTCGGTTCCAGGGCAATGGCGGTATTTGATGACGTCAGTGAAGAGAAGCTTTTTTTCTATCCCCACACAATAGAGTGGAAGGATGGAAAAATACCTGTTGCCCAGAAGGTTAAATATCAGGTCATTCCCGTTGAAAAGGGAGAACCTCTAAGGCTTCAGTTGCAGCATTTTATAGAATGCGTCCAGCAGCGCAAGAGGCCCAAGACCGACGGGGAAGAGGGGTTGAGGGTACTGAAGGTTCTCACCGCCTGCGAGAAATCAATGCTGCAGAAAAGACAGCCTGTTTCCGGTGAACAGAAGCCAGGCGGATTTTTTGCCCATGCGAGTGCGTGCATTGACAATGGGGCGGAGATCGGCGATGGGACAAAGATATGGCATTTTTCCCATGTCATGAAGGGCTCAAGAATTGGCAGAAACTGCGTAATCGGGCAGAATGTTACAATCGGCCCTGATGCCGTGATCGGTGACAGGTGCAAGATACAGAACAACGTATCGGTTTATAAGGGAGTGACGCTTGAAGATGAGGTTTTTTGCGGGCCTTCCTGTGTATTTACCAATGTCTATAACCCGAGGGCATTTGTTGAGAGAAAGCATGAATTCATGGAAACGCTTGTAAAGAGGGGAGCAACAATCGGAGCCAATGCGACTGTTATCTGCGGAACATCTGTCGGGAGATACTCAATGATAGGGGCCGGTTCAGTAGTGAAATCCGATGTTGCAGACTATGCTGTTGTTGCCGGCGTTCCCGCGAAACAGATCGGATGGGTATGCAAATGCGGAGTAACACTGAAAGGCCTGAAACGGGATGAAACGGAAACCTGTGTTAACTGTGGAAGTTCATACAGATTACGGGATGGCCAGTTGAACAAAGTGGAGGAGAAGATTTGAGACAGATACCAATGCTTGATTTACGGCTCGAATACGAGTACATGAAGGAGGACATTGATGCCGCGATCAGTAAATGCCTTGAGCATCAGAAATGGATATTTGGTCCTGAGATCAGGGAACTGGAGGAGAAAATAGCAGAATACACCGGAGTCAGAAACTGCATCGGGGTGTCCTCCGGAACAGAGGCGCTTGTTCTCTCATTGAGGGCGCTGGCCATTCAACGTAAGGGAGATGAATATTTCAGCAGAGATGATGTAATACTTACTAGCCCCTTTACTTTTACGGCAACCGGAGACGCCATCATAAGAGCGGGCGCAACTCCCGTGTTTGTGGATATTGACCCTGAAACCTTTAATATTGACCCGGCAAAAATACGGGAATATCTTGTTTCTCAATCCCAGCTCTCCAAAGCTCAAAGAGCAGTTGGCATTATACCGGTTCACCTTTATGGACAGGCATGCAGCATGGATGAAATCCTTGAAATTGCAAAGGAGTTTAATCTGTTTGTCCTTGAAGATGTTGCCCAGGCCTTTGGGGGAATGTGGAACGGCAAGAAACTTGGCTCAATAGGCACTGCCGGGACCTTCAGTTTTTTTCCGTCAAAAAATCTTGGCGGTTTCGGTGATGGCGGCATGATAGCTGCTGACAATGACGGGATTTCGGAGCTTGTCCGGATGCTTTTGAAGCATGGGGGCAAGGACAAGTACAACGTTGACCATATAGGATATAACGCGCGGCTTGATACCATTCAGGCCGCGGTATTGCTTGCGAAATTTGCATATATTGATGAGTTCAATGAACGGAGGGCAGAGATTGCCCGCATGTATCAGGAAAGACTCACTGAGATAAAGGGTATTATCCTGCCTTTATCACAGTCCCAGGCATCCCATGTCTATCATCAATATACTATCAGGGTACTGAATGGGAAGAGAGATGATCTCCAGAGATACCTGAAAGAAAAAGGTATCGGAAGCATGGTCTATTATCCTTTCCCGCTCCACAGGATGCGGGTATTTCAGGACAGGTGCATTGCATCCGGAAGCCTCGCGGAAGCCGATCATGCGGTTGACGAGGTGCTGAGTCTGCCGATTGAGCCGCTGATGAAATACTCGGATTTTGAGTATATATCACAAACCATAAAGGAATATTTTTCCGTGAAAGGTAATTCCCATGATTAATGGCAGGAAGTTTTTTGTTACCGGTGGCGCGGGGTTTATTGCCACAAATCTTATCAGAAGGATCGTTGAAGACAATCATGTTACCGTATATGACAGTCTTTCCAGAAACTCCCTGAAGGATTCAGGTTTATGGGGGCATCCGAATATCAAGGTAGTGCAGGGGGATATCCTTGATTATTCAAATGTGAAAGACAGTATCCCGCATGATGTCCATTACGTGATCCATATGGCTGCGATAGCGGGTATTGATACCGTGATCAAGGATCCTGTTCGGACTATGGAAGTCAACATGATCGGTACATATCATGTCCTTAAGGCAATAAGGGAACTGAATCTCTCAGGCCAGATCGGGCGTTTTATGAGCTTTTCCACAAGTGAGGTGTTTGGTATTAACGCATTCAGGGTTGATGAAAAGTCCTCCACAAATCTTCAGCCGGTCGGAGAGGCCCGCTGGACTTATTCGGTAAGCAAGCTTGCGGGAGAACACCTTGTTTACAGTCATCATAAGACCCTGAATCTCAATACCGTTATCATCAGGCCGTTCAATATCTACGGCCCCGGACAGGTGGGAGAGGGGGCAATTCATCATTTTATTCTCAGGGCGATCAAAAACAAACCGCTGTACATTCACGGAGAGGGTGATCAGATAAGATCCTGGTGCTATATTGATGATATGGTGAATGGGATACTTTTATGTCTGGAAAAGGACTCTGCTGTTGGAGAGGCATTTAATATAGGAAACCCCAGAGGGACTATTACAGTGTCCGGACTTGCCGAAAAGGTTATCCGGCTGGCTCAGTCAGAGTCTGAAATGCAGCATGTGCCCAAAGGGTATGTTGATGTAGAACTTCGGATCCCTAATATTGACAAGGCTCGTGACCTTCTCGGTTTTGAGCCCATAATTGATCTGAATGAAGGCATCACGCGGACATTGCAGTGGTACAGATTAAACAACGATCATGACAGGAAATAGTTTTTATATGAAATTCATTCAATCCCGCAGGAACAAGAGTCATGGAACCGGTACATTCAGGCGCGGGGATTTCTTGAAAATCGGGAAGAATGTTGTCTTTGAAAAAGGGACACTGGTATTTCATCCTGAAAACATCGAGATAGGTGAAAATGTCTATATAGGTCATTATACAATCCTTAAGGGTTATTTTAAGAACCGCATGGTAATTGGTGACCAGACATGGATTGGACAGCAGTCCTTCCTTCACAGTGCCGGAGGCCTCAGGATTGGAAGGGCGGTAGGAATAGGTCCGAAAGTAACAATCCTTACATCTCAGCATCAGCCTGATCAGATTGATGTCCCTGTGTATTTTTCTCCTGTTGAATTTGCCGAGGTTGTCCTAGAGGATGGGTGTGATATAGGCGCAGGAACTGTTATTCTTCCGGGCACCAGAATCGGTGAAAGCTCAATTATCGGGGCAGGTTCAGTAGTGACCAAAGATGTTCCCCCGTATGAGGTATGGGCAGGAGTACCGGCGCGCAGGCTAAGAAAAAGAACATAACCAGGGCAGCCTGTGGATTTCAACTACAAATGAAAAAAAGGATGAGGATACTCCATGCCCCGGTTGAGATAGCGGGACAAATGGGGATTCTGTCAAAGGCACAGAGAAAATTAGGGTATGACGCTGTATCCGTCTGTTTCTATGAACATCCTTTTCTGTACCACTGTGACAGAAATCTGAAACTCAACAAATACCATGAAAGGCCTGGCGGAATAGTATTAGTGCTTTTCCGCAAGCTGCTTTTTTTTCTGTACGCGATCAGGACATATGATGTTTTCCATTTCCATTTTGGCATCACGCTTCTAAACAGATATATTGACCTTCCACTGCTCAGGCTGCTGGGGAAAAAAGTAATCATGCAATTCTGGGGAGATGACGTGAGGCAGTCCGAAATTGCGGAAAAGAAAAACCCTTATTACCATCTCGCAGGATATATCAAGGATGACAGAAGGACTTCAGCCCAATTGAGGAAGCTATCACGGTATTTAGATATGGTGGTTGTTTCAAATTATGAACTCCTTGAACATGTTGAGGAATATTTCAGTAACATACAGATAGTGCGTCAGGCTGTCAATAAGGATGATTTCATGCCTGCTTATCCCAGTCCTGAAAAAAAGATTCCCAATATTGTCCATGCCCCGAGTGACAGGGATATCAAGGGAACAGGAATTGTAATTCAGGCAATTGAAGATCTCAAAAAAAGGTATGATTTCCACTTCACTCTGGTGCATGGCTTCTCTCATGACAAAGCAAAGGAAATATATCGTGAAGCCGATATAATAATTGACCAATTGCTGCTTGGTGATTACGGCCTTTTTTGCATAGAGGCAATGGCCCTTGGAAAACCTGTTATTTGTTATATAAGGGACGATATCCGGATGCGCTATCATAATCTGCCTGTAGTAAATGCGAACCCCGAGACTGTCGGGGAAAAAATCGAAATGCTTTTAAAAGACCCTGTGATGAGAAACGAACTGGGTAAGGCAGGCAGAAGATATGTTGAAGAGAATCACGACGCATGCAGGATTGCGAAACAGCTTATAGGTATTTATATAGGCACAAGCACTGAACAGGGGAATGTCATTTGATAGAAAAGATACGGAGGCTGCTTAAGGACTCTTTTATCTATGGCCTTGAACGGTATCTTGCCGCCTTTGCCGGGGTGTTTCTTGTTCCTGTCTATACACGGATATTTGCTCCTGACGATTATGGTGTTATAGAGATAATATCAACAATTATCTCCATGGTATTCAGCTTTGCTGTCCTTGGCCTTGATTCAGCGCTGGCATTCTATTTCTATGATGCGAAAAATGAGGGGGAGCGGAGGATATTGTCATCTTCCAGTTTCATTTTTCGCCTTGGGTTTATCGTTCTGCTGGTGGTTATTCTTTTTGCTGCAGCAGGCCCGGTTTCCGGATGGTTTCTTAAATCCTCCGGAGATGCGGTTTACCTGAAGATAGCATTCCTGACTCTTCCATTCACGGTAATTACCAACTTCTGTCTGGACCTGCTGAGGTTCAGGCTTAAACCACTGCAATACAGTATTGTTTCTCTTGGTATTACACTGACTGGCATATGCCTGTCGGTGTATCTTGTTGTTTTTCTCCGGTGGGGCTTCTATGGGGTTTTTGGAGCACAGGTTATAACCGGGTGTATTTTTGCTATGGTGTCACTATGGATGAACAGGCAACACGTAAGTTTTGCTTTTTCGACTGATGCCATGAAAAAAATGCTGAAATATGGATTGCCATTGGTTCCGGCTGGCGCGAGCCTATGGATAACCTCATTTTCAGACAGGTTTTTTATTACCCATTACTGTTCCCTTCACGAAGTCGGACTGTATTCGATCGGATATAAGCTGAGCATGCTTCTTTCACTTGTAACCGCGGCATTTCAGATGGCATGGGGGCCGTTTGCCTTTTCGATAAAGGATGAACCCGATGCCCGGGATTTCTATGCGGCAGTCCTGACATATTACTATGGCATAACCACATTTTGCGCGCTGATCCTGTCTGTATTCAGCAGGGAGATTCTTCTTGTTTTTACTACAGACGCTTATGCAGATGGATACCGGGTGGTTGGCATCCTTGTGTTCAGTGTCATCTTCACCGGCGTTTATTACATATTTGCCATAGGAGTCAATCTTACCAGAAAGACAGCACACATTGGCTGGACAAATGGTGTTGCGGCCGGACTGAATGTAATCTTGAATGTTATTCTTGTACCGCGTTACGGTATTATTGGCGCGGCTGTATCAGGATTAAGCGCCCAGCTGGTATCCGCGGGGCTGCTCTACTTTATATCTCAGAGGGTGTTTCCTGTTCAGTATGAGATGATGAAGATAGGTAAAATAACACTTCTCGCTGCCGCCTGTATCGTTTTTGGAATGAATACGGGAATAGTATGGTTGAAGATTGGGGTTGTCCTGCTATATCCGGTACTTCTCCTTTCGCTGAAAATAATGAAAAAAAGTGAGATGCTTATTCTGAGAGATGCCTTGTTCGGGGCAAGCCCGCTGACGCGGTGCTGAATATAATAAAGACATGAAGAGAACTTCCACGAAATCAGTTTGCATGTTTGTAATGAACCCGGTTGTGCGGGATCCGAGAGTGACCCGTGAGGCTCAATTGCTTGCCAATAAAGGCTTCCCGGTAACAGTTATAGGACTGAGTGAAGAGAGTAGAAAAGAATTCATGCATAATGGATACAGGGTTATACTGATTGGAGTTCCTTTGTTATTCAGAAAGGCAATTGCCATGAAAAGAGCGTCAGGGTCCAGTAATGATTTATCAGGTCAGTCAAAGTCTGGTAACAGGGGCGCTTTGAATATGAGTCGGATTAAAGGGAATATATTCAGAGGAATTGTTGACCTTGGAGAAATAGCGTTTAATCTATGGAATTCGATGGTCATGTTTTTAACCGGTGTCAGGCTCAAGGCATTGATTTATCACAGCCATGACCTCGATACTCTTCTGTGCGGATATGGTTGTTCCCGGATTAATGGAGCGAAGCTTGTATATGACTTTCATGAGGCCTATACAGAGCAGTTTTCTCCGGGGACAAAGACGCGCTTATGGAGACGATTCTATGGATTACTTGAACGTGTTTTTGTGAACAGCGCAGACGCGAAAGTGACGGTTTGCAATTCACTCGGAAACTGGGCACAGGAACAATATAATGCGGATAACGTTGAAGTGGTCATGAATGTATCAGGATACACGGCGCCATGCGTGACAGGAAAAACGGCAGCAATGAAAACAGTGCTTTACCATGGGGGTTTTTGTCTTGACCGTGGTATTGAACAGCTTATACTGAGTTTCCGTTATATCGAAGGTGCCTGTTTGGTCCTGCGGGGATGGGGGCCTGTTGAGTCAAAGTTAAGGGAATTGATATCAGCAGAAGGGCTTGAAAAAAAGATCAGCATAGTTCCCCCGGTTAAGATGGAAGAACTTGTGCAGCATGCGGCAGAGGCTGATATCGGCGTCATCCCGTATATTGCAACCAATCTCAATAACAGATTCACCACACCAAACAAGCTCTTTGAATACATGATGGCCGGGCTTGCCATTGCCGGAAGCGACCTGCCTGAACTGAATGCGATTATCCTCGGGAATAATCTTGGAAGAGTTTTTAATCCTGAAGACCCTGAAGATATTGCAAAGGCGCTTAATGAGATGCTCAAAGATAATAACATGCTGGCAGATATGAAGAATAATTCATTGTTTGCGGCAAGAGAAAAATACAACTGGGAAAAAGAAGGACAAAAACTCCTGTCACTCTATGAAAAAATATGTGCGGCATAGCAGGGATATTCAATTTTAACGGAAACCGCCCTGATTTAAACAGGTTCAGAAAACTCCTCGGAACTCTTACCCACCGGGGACCGGATGATTATGGGTATGCGGTGTTCAATTCAAAGTCATGCGTCTCTGCTTTTGTTGAAGACCATGAAAATACTGCCAGTTACTCATTTGCTCCAGACATCATTTTTGGCCACAGGCGTCTCTCTATCATTGACCTCAGCCCTTCGGGCAGGCAGCCGATGACCGATGAAAAAGGAAATCTCTGGGTGATATTCAACGGAGAGATATACAACTACATTGAACTCAGGGAGGAACTCAAAACGTGCGGCCATGTCTTCAGGACGAACTCTGATACGGAGGTAATTCTCAAGGCATACGAGCAGTGGGGGGAGGGTTGTTTAGGAAGATTCAACGGAATGTTTGCCTTTGCGCTTTATGATGTGAGAAACCGGAAATTGTTCTGTGCGCGCGACCGTGCCGGGGTGAAGCCTTTCTACTATTACCTTGACGAACAACGGTTTTTCTTTGCAAGCGAGATAAAGGCGCTTCTGGAGATGGATATCGAACGAAAGACAAATGACCGTATTGTATGCGACTACCTTCTTCACGGACTTCTTGATCATACGGATGAAACCTTTTTCCGGAATATCAGGCAATTGCGGTCCGGGCATTACATGACCGTGTCTGCAGATAGCGTCAGTATAAGGCGCTGGTGGGATATCAACAACAATGAGCTTAACAGTCTGGACGATGAACAATATGCGGGCAGATTCGCTGAATTATTTGAGGACTCAATCAGGCTGAGGCTGCGGAGCGATGTGCCTGTGGGAACGTGTCTGAGCGGAGGTCTTGATTCTTCGTCAATTGTCTGTGTCGCAAACAGGATGATGTTTGGCGGGCAGTACCATGCGGAGATTGTTGGTGACAGACAGCGTACATTTTCGTCCTGTTTTGAAGATAAAAAATATGATGAACGTATTTTCATAGAAGAGGTGATAAAGAAGACAAATGCGCGGTCGTTCTATACATTCCCTCAGGGGGAGGGACTTTTTGATCTGATACCAAAGGTCATCCGGCAGCAGGATGAACCATTTGGATCAACCAGTATCTTTGCACAATGGCATGTAATGAAGCTTGCCCGCGAGAATGGCGTCACGGTGCTCCTTGACGGTCAGGGCGCGGATGAAATGCTTGCTGGCTATCACGGGTATTTCGGAACCTATTTTGTTGACCTTCTGAAAGGCCTGCGTGTAATGAAATTGCTTTCGGAGATACGTTCATACAAAAGGATTCACGGACAGTTCAACCCGATGATTCTGGCATCAATTGCCCGGGTACTGCTGCCGGATTACCTTGTAGCTCTTATCAGAAATATGCCATTTGTTCAGAATATTTCAAAGAATGCATCTGTTGGCACCGGATGGATTGACAGTGACTTTGAGAAGTTACACAAACGCGAATATACTTTTTCGCGCAAATTCAAAAGCAATTTGAAAAACCAGCTTTATTCACTCTTTATGTATTCAAGCCTGCCCGCGCTTCTTCACTATGAAGACAGGAACTCAATGGCGTTTTCAATTGAGGCAAGAGTGCCTTTTCTTGACTACCGGTTGGTGGAATACATTTTTTCATTGCCCTCATCTCAGAAACTCGGGAACGCCATGACAAAGGTTGTTCTGAGGAATGCCATGAAGGGGACATTGCCTGAGAAGGTCAGGATGCGGATTGACAAGATGGGTTTTGTGACGCCGGAGAGCGCATGGTTCAGGACAATACTGAAAGAGCGAATTAAGGATATTATCGGCTCTGCCGGGTTCAGGGATATCGGATATTTCAATGTGACGGAGGTGAAAAAGGAGTTTGAACGACATTGCCGTGGTGAAAAGGATATCAGTTTTACCATCTGGAGGTGGATTAATCTGTATCTTTGGCATGAGATGTTTATAAAAGTATGAATACACATTGTCTCACAATTGTTGGTGCAAGGCCACAGTTCATCAAGGCAGCGGCTGTGTCGAGGCTGATGAAGGCTGCCGGTATTCGTGAGCGGATTGTCCATACAGGACAGCATTATGACTACAACATGTCGAAGGTGTTTTTTCAGGAGCTCGGCATCAGGGAACCTGATTATAACCTTGGCGTTGGTTCATTGCATCACGGTGCGCAGACCGGCAGGATGATGGAGAAGATTGAGGAAATTATCACCAAAGAAAAACCGCACATAGTGCTGGTATATGGTGACACGAATTCAACGCTTGCCGGCGCCCTTGCTGCAGCGAAACTTCATGTGCCAGTAGCGCATGTTGAAGCAGGGCTTCGGAGTTACAATAAAATGATGCCTGAGGAGATTAACCGTGTACTTACAGATCATATCTCTGATATTCTCTTTTGCCCTACCGTTACAGCAGTAAAGAATCTCATGCGCGAAGGGTTCAGGAATATCGTGAATAAGGGGAAACTCGTCGCCGATTCAGGTCCGGTATTTTCAGAAAGGCAATCCCCATGCGTTATTAACGTAGGGGATGTAATGTATGATTCGGTTATATGTAATCTTGAGATCGCGAAAAAGAAGTCAAAAATACTTGAAAATTACAGTCTGTCACCAAAGAACTACTATCTTGCCACCATTCATCGCGCAGAAAATACCGATGATCCTCATAAATTGAAAAGTATTTTTGGTGCTTTAAGGAAAATAGCGAAGATATTTCCACTGATTATTCCAATACATCCAAGGACCCTGAAAAGGCTGGATGGGGCATACGGGAATGATAAAAGTATCAGGATAATTCCTCCGGCTTCATATCTGGACATGCTTATGCTTTTGGGCTCATCAAGGATTGTCCTGACGGATTCGGGCGGGGTGCAGAAAGAGGCGTTTTTCTTAAACGTGCCCTGTGTGACCCTCCGGCATGAAACGGAATGGATAGAAACGCTGAAAAATGCCATGAATGTGTTATCCGGTTCTCGTGGTGAAGATATTATTCGGGCTGTAGATAATCATGAAAGTAAATTATTCAGCAGAAACAGAAAAGAGTTTTTCGGAAATGGTCAAGCTGCAAACAAGATTGTCCGGTTTTTACAGGAAGTTATCATATAATACCGAAAAAGAATTATTATGAATATTGAACATTCCAGATTTCTTCATGTACTTCAGATACCTGTTATTCCTCTGATAAGTCCCTGTTACAGGCCATTAAGACAGTTGATTGCTTTGAAAGAAACTGGTGCAGATGTTGCTCTTGCATGTCTTTCTCTTGCTGATAAAGACTCTAAAGAAAAACTGAAAACCGGTCTGTTTGCGGATATATCCATATTTCCTGTGCTGCCTAATTTCAGGCAGGGTGTCCGGAGAGAGCTTGGTATTTTGCTGTTTTCAATGAAAAAACTTGCCAGAGTTATTGATACCTTCAAGCCTGATATCGTTCATGTTCACAATCCGCCGGATACAATGGCGTTTATTACTGCCCTCGTTTGCCGCAGCAGAAATATACCACTTGTTTATGATATTCATGACAGTTCACAGGAAGTGATCGAGGCTTCTGATTTTCCATGGGTACTCAAAATGGTTTACAAGAAAGTCGCTCTTTATTTTGAAAAGGAGACTGTAAAGCAATCAAGCGGAATCGTAGCGATAAGTGAAAGCATGAAACAGCAGATGATTGCGACCAGAGAAATATTTCGTAAACAATCACCTGTCTTTATTGTAATGCGGAGTGTGGATAAAACACTGCATGAACTCATTGAAAGAGCGATTGTTGAAGAACAGGATTACATTTATTACAGCGGAGTATTGTATGCAAGGTTTATAGGCCTCGAAAGTTTTATTTCCGCGACTGAAGAACTCCTCCGCTCAGGCAGGTCAAAATTAATTATTGCAGGGGATGGACCATACAGAAAGGTGCTCGAGGAAAAGGTAAAAATGCTGGGGCTTGCAGATGCTGTAAGTTTTTTAGGTCATATACCGAAAGAAGAAAACCTGGAGATGATCCAAAAGGCATGCCTGACGATTATTCCCTATGAGGCAAACCCTTTGACGAATATAGCGCTTCCCAACAAAATCTTTGAGTATATGGCGCTTGGAAAACCGGTTGTGTATCCGGACCTTCCAGGATTCAGGGAGGTGCTTGGCAACGACAATAAGGGAAGATACCGTCCTGATGATAAGAAAGACATGGAACGGGTTGTCATTGATTTGTTGTCGGATGAAGAATTGAGGAAATCCCTTGGCAGAAAAAACAGGGAACTGATAAAGAGCATCACTTTTGAAAAGGAGTTTTCAAAACTTCTTGAATTATATAAAAGAATCCTGGGAAAGACATAGTTCTTGTGAAAAGGATTGAAGCCCGACTGTCAATACGCGAAGGGTGAGTGATATTCTTCAGACATGGCGCGGAAGCCGAGGATAGGGAAATCATAGGGACACTTCCCAGTTTATATTGCTATCATCATCCTATGTCCTAATATATTAATATATGGGAAGTGTCCCTTATTGATTTGATAAACCATAGCAAGACACCTGCATCTTCAGAATGGGTGCAACTTGCTTTGGGGCTATTTGGTCCCGGCTTTAAAAATATCCGCCGTAATGACGCGTATGCAGTGGATGTTGATGCTCTCGAAATGAACTCTGATGTAAAATGGATGATGTCTCCTGTAAAAGGTGCAAGGCCTGGAGTATTTGCAGGAGTAGGATTTCAGGGTCTATACGGGTCGGCTAAAGCGGGGTATTATATATATGAAGGGTTTATCCAGCCCGCACAAAAACTCATGAAAGGTGGTCCAGTATACTTTTTGCCTAATCCTAATATCCTTAAACCGCAGACACCACAAGGCTATCCGGGGAGGATAGATATTCGATAGATGAACGTAAAAATAGATTACGCACAATTGTTATTTATCTATGCCCCAGTTATTCTATGCATTTTAATTGCTCAGTTAAAGAATAGATTTGAGCCTGAGAATATTGTATTGAAGTCTCAAAAATGGACATTGACACCTGCAATATTTTTCATGATTGTGTTACTTAGCGGGTTTTTTGCAATTCGATCTTTTTGGCATTACGTTCCTGTTTTTAGAAATAATGAGAATAATCTATTTTCTTGGGCTATGACGCTACTTGGCTTAAATTGTCTGATTATAGTGCTTATTTATTCCTATTTGCGATATATTTATGGTATATCAATCATAAATATATTCAACCTAAGACTTGTCCAATTCTCGTTCATATTAAAAATATGTGCTGTTTTAACAGTAATGAATATTCTCAGTATTTATTTTTTTGATTTAAATTTGCTTCTTCATTTCGTAAGCTTCCCTGTCAAGTAGACAGTTGTAAAGTAGAGTTTTCAGCATATTCTGCTGGGGTCAATGACCCCAGTGAATCATGCGGCCGCTCCTCATTGTATG
>Ga0233425_10006730_pt1 | contig 16738 bp, 14 predicted proteins | sample Watercolumn_Towu_2_FD_181712 | JGI IMG/M metagenome (GOLD analysis project Ga0233425, IMG submission 181712) | Freshwater microbial communities from Lake Towuti, South Sulawesi, Indonesia - Watercolumn_Towuti2014_140_MG | ecosystem: Environmental > Aquatic > Freshwater > Lake | place... | reverse complement strand
GTCCTCCACGGAGTCGTAGAAGCTCTCAAGCTGCGTGTCGCCGTGGCTGGCAAAAAGCTTCAGGGAGTAGCCGCCGCCGCGCAGCAACACCTGCGGAATGCGCGCCTCCACATAGCCGCGCTCGCCGAACGGCTGGAAGGCGCTCCCCATCTCGTCGCTGAGGAAGCCGGCGACCGGGTTGCGGTATTCGTCCCAGAAACTGAGCGCGATGATGATGCGCTTCTCGTCAATCGGCGCCGACGCCTTGTAGTAGACGCGGATCGTCACGGCGTCGCCGGAGGTGATCTCCGTGACCCGCTGCCCGTCCTTGTCCAGGAAATCCACGCCGGTGAACTTCAGCTTCCCGTTGCCGACGCGGTTGGTGCGGGACTCCAAGTCCACCGCGCGGTGTTCTTCAGCGCCGGAGAGATAGCGCGCCACGACCTGCTCCGAATTCCCGGAGGCCACGACCTTGCCGGCCTCCAACAGCACGGCGCGGGAGCAGAGAGTCTTGATGGCGGCCATGTTGTGGCTCACGAACAGCACGGTGCGGCCGTGCTGGCTCACGTCCTGCATCTTGCCGAGGCACTTCTTCTGGAAGGCGGCGTCGCCCACGGCCAGCACCTCGTCCACGACCATGATCTCCGGCTCCAGGTGCGCCGCCACCGCGAACGCCAGCCGCACATACATCCCGCTGGAGTAGAACTTCACCGGCGTTTCGATGAACTTCTCGACCTCGGCGAAGGCAATGATCTCGTCGAGCTTGCGCGCGATCTCGCTCCGCTTCATGCCAAGGATGGAGCCGTTGAGGAAGATGTTCTCCCGGCCGGTCAACTCGCGGTGGAAGCCGGTGCCGACCTCCAGCAGGCTGGCGATGCGGCCGTGGTAGGTGACGCTCCCTTCGGTCGGCGGCGTGATGCGGGAGAGGATCTTGAGCAGCGTGCTCTTGCCCGCGCCGTTGCGGCCGATGATGCCGACGACCTCGCCCTGCTTGATGTCCAGGTTGATGTCCCGGAGCGCCCAGAAGTAGCTCGGATCGGCGTCGAGATGGCGCTCGTGGATGGCGCGAAGCGTCGGCCGGTGGGAAGAGGCAAGGGGCAAGGGGCAAGAGGTTGTCGCTGACTTCTGACCTCTGTCCTCTGATCTCTGGAACCATCCCTTGGCCCACTCCGTGAGGTCGGCGCGGAGCGTGTCGTTGGCGCTGCGCACTTCGCCGTAGCGGTAACGCTTGCCGAGGCCGCTGATTTGGATCGCTGCGTCGCTCATACGGAAGGAACCACGAAATGCACTAAATGCACGGAAGTCTGAGGCGTGATCCGTGATTCGGAATTCGTAATCCGGCTTTCGTGCATTTCGTGCATTCCGTGGTTACAGAATGTCCGCCAGTTTCGCTTCGCGTTTACGGAAGAACCAAAGACCGCCGACGAGGTAGAAGACGCTCACGAACAGGGAGAGGCCGAGCAGTTGCCAGTCGAACGGGCCAGCGGTGAAGCAATCACGGTAGGCGGTCACGACGGCGGCCATCGGGTTGATGAAGGCGATCTCCCGCGCCCAGAGCGGCAGTTGGGAAAGCGGGTAGATGACCGGCGTGGCCAGCATCATGATTTGGGCGAGGAAGGGGACGGCGTTCTTCACGTCGCGGTATTGGGCGTTGAGCGCGGCCAGCACGAGGCCGATGCCGAGGGACGTGCCGCATTGGATGACGAGCAACAGCGGCGTCATCGCCACCAGTTGCCAGTGCCAGTGGCCCATCCAGAGTGCGATGCCGTTGAGCATGAGCCAGCCGATCAGGAAATCCACCATCGAGGCGCAAACGACGCTGAGAGGCACGACCGCGCGCGGGAAATAGACCTTGCTGATGAGGTAGGCGTTGCCTTCGACGCTCAGCGCGCAGCCGGTGAACTCCCGCGCGAACGCGCTCCAGGAGACGTTGGCGGCGAAGTAGAAGAGCATATACGGCAGCCCGTCGGTGGGCATCCGGGCGATTTTGCCGAAGATGAGCACGTAGGCGAGCGTCGTGAAGATCGGCTGGAGCACGACCCAGAGGACACCGATGGCCGTCTGCTTGTAGCGCACCTTGAGGTCGCGCTCCACGAAGGTCAGGCACAACTCGCGGTAGTCCCAGAGGTCTTTCAGGAACTGCCGGAGCCGTTCGTGTTGGTTGGCCGATATGACGGTGGTGGTCACGGGGAACGAAGGACAGAGATCAGAGATCAGAGGACAGAAGTCAGTCGGCGATGCGTTCGACTTGGTCGCGGGGCACCTCGACGCGCGCGCCGCGAGCGAGTGTGTCGAGGAGCAGGACGACTCGCTCGCGGTCGCTCATCTCGCGCTCGAAGATGCCCTGCAAGCCTTGCAGCGGGCCGCTTTGGATTTCCAACACTTCGCCGGGGCGAAAAGTTTGCGGCTGAACAACGACCACGTCGCTCTCGGCGTGCGATTGGATGGCGGCGACGATGGCGTCCTCGACGATGGCAGGTTTGTTACCGAAGCTGACGATGTTGGTGACGCCGTTGGCGTATTTGACCAGCCGGCCCGACTGCTCCACGTCGAAGCGCGCGAAGAGGTAGCACGGAAACAGCGGCCCCGTGACCCATTTGCGGACACGGCGGACAACCTTCCTGCGGCGCAGCTTCGGGAAGAACGTCTCGACGCCTTCGCGCCGGAGGCTGGAGAGAGCCGTCGCTTCCTGCCGCGGCTTCGTGTGGAGCGCATACCAGTTCATTTCAGGCAAGCTGCCGCCCTTCAGGTGCATCCCGAAAACTTCCGGGAGTCCCGGCTCCAACATCCTTCGTCCATCCGAAGGTCATGGTTTGTCTCGCGGCCACTCGACAGGCCGCCTTCTTGCGATTCCGGTCCTACAACAAATGATCGAGCAACGGGTTGTTCAGCAGCCCGTTGATCTTCGCGTGGAACTGCCGCGCTCGCTGCAACCGCTCCGCCACGACTTTGGTCTCCTCGCGGCCGACGGGCGGGGCTTTCTCCAGCGCGTCCGCCAGCGTCGTCTCGACGTTCTCCAGACGCACAGCGGCGGTATCCATCTTCTTGCGCAACGTCTCCAGCACGCCCCGCCGCAGCATCGCTTTGAAATCAGTTTCCGCCTCGTAGAAGTCCCGCCGGTCGCTCTTGACCCAGACGTGCTTGACGGCAGACCAACCCTCAAGCTGGCGCACGGTGGTGCTGACGCTGGCTTTGCTGACACCCAACTCGTCGGCGATCTCGTCCAAGCAGAGCGGCCTCGGGCTGAGATAGAGGAGCGCGAAGACTTGCCCGATGACCTGCCCCAAACCGAACGATTGCGTGGTGTGCCCGCCCGATTCGATGAAGCGAAGGCAAGCAGCGGCTAGTTCGGGCGACTCGATAAGCTCTGCAAGGGCTTTCATATCGTTCAGTGTAGACTGAACGTAGTTAATAGCCAGAATGCCCCCTTTGCAAGTCTTATTTTCCAGCCAAATAAGGCGTTTTCAAGGCGGTGTCGTCCGCCCGCTCAGCCAGAAAATCACCATCGTCGTGGCCACCCAGACGCCGCACGCCAGCAACAATGGCCGGTCGTTCCAGACCAGCCGGGCCGGTTGGTCTGCGCCCCGGCCCTTGTAAAGCAGCCGCAGGTAACGCCACACGCCGACCACGACCAGCGCCATCGTGTAAACCATCGTCATCGGGTGCTTGCCGCTGGTGACGAACACCGCATAGCTCGCCAAGGTCGCCACCGTCGCCACCGCCAGAAGCCCGTCGAGCATCTGCTCCGTGTAATGATCAAACACCGACCGGTGCTGGGCCGAGTCCTCGCCATGCGCCAGCAACTCCCCGCGCCGCTTGCCCGCGCCCAGCAGCAGCGCCAGCGAGAACACGCAACTGATCGCGTAGCCGCTCGCCATCACCCCCACGGCGGCACAACCCGCAAAGACCCGCACCAGAAAGCCCGCCGCCACACAAATCACATCAAGGAAGATGACGTGCTTCAGCCATTTCGAATACGCCACGTTCAGCAACAGATAGACCGCCGCCCATGTCGCAAACTCCCGGCCGAGCCACGCGCTCGCCGCTGCCGCCGCCATCCCGACGATCACGAGTCCCGCCGTCGCCGCTCCTCCGCCAAGCTCGCCGCTGGCAATCGGCCGGAGCCGCTTCTGTGGATGCTGCCGGTCCTGAAGCCGGTCGCAGAGGTCGTTGATGACATACGCCATCCCCGACAAGCCGCAAAACACCGCGAACGCCAGCATCGTGTGGCCGACCGCCGCCGGGTCGCGGAATTGATAGGCAAAAACCAGCCCCGTGAAGACGACGAGGTTTTTCGTCCATTCCCAAGGCCGCAGGCTGACCAGGAAGGCGCGCGCGCTGCTCGGCTTGGCTGGGGTGTTGGTTGACATGGCCGATGCGGGAACGCGCGGTGGTCACACCGCGCGGCCGTCGTCCCCCACGAACACGCACACCAATTTCTTCGGGCCGTGGACGCCCAGCACCAACGTCTTCTCGATGTCCGTCGTCCGGCTCGGACCCGTGATGAACATCAAGCTCGCCGACGACTCGCCCGGCCGCAGCCGGTCGGCAAACCGCTCGAAAACCGTCTCCATGTCCGGCGCCAGTTGCGCCTCGCCGCCGAGCACCACGTGCGTCGCCGCCGTGAGCGTGCTGAGCCGACCCTCCACCGGCCCGCTGAACACCGCCACCGAACCCGTCTCGGCGACCATCGCGTCACAGCCCGTCAACGCCACGTCCGCCTCGCGCGGGTCCTGGCACGTCGCGCGCGCAGCCCACGGCCGGCAAACCGGATGAGCCGACACGAAGACCTTGCCCGTCAGCAGCGCGTCGAGATCCGCCGGCGTGGCCACCGAACCGCCCGCCTGGGTCAGGCGTTGCTCAAAAAGCTGGCGCAGAGAATTCATACGAAGGTTTGCGGCTGGCTCGCATGGGCACGAAACTAAAGACATCGTCAGCCCGGCGCAAGCGGGAATGAGGAAACGCGAACAGGAAAATCAACCAGCTCGAATGTTCGGTTGCCGTCGCGGCGCTCCCAAGGTATGAAATCAGGCGCGATGAACCCGCACCCAAGCCGCCATCCTCTTTCCACCGTCAGCTTCATTATCCTGCTCGCGCTCGCTAGCGCGGGCGACGGCGCCGTTTTCGGCGCGAACGCCGCGCCAGTGCCGACGCTGCATGTCTCGGACCTGTTCCGGCCGCACAACGACCCGGACGATCATTGGGACCTCGCGACACAGTATGCGCTGGCCCTGCAAGGCAGGTTGGACCTGCGCGGCGTGATGATTGATTACCCGCAACCCAAACGGAACAATACCCCGGACATCTGCGCCGTTGCTCAGATGAATCACATCACGGGCAAGGCGGTGCCCATCGTCGTCGGTTCGCCGCGCGTGCCTTCGGCGGAGGAATTGCGGACGGACGCGGCGGCGGCCGATCTCGCCGGCGTCCGCGCGTTTTTGGAACTGATGCGCCAGTCGCCGCGACCGGTGGCCATCCACGTGATCGGCTCCTGCCGCGACGTGGCGCTGGCAATACGGTTGGAGCCGCAACTTTTCGTGCGCCGTTGCGCTGGCATCTACCTCAACGCTGGCTCCGGCACGCCCGACCCGGAGAAAGCGCGGCGATTGGAGTGGAACGTAAACCTCGACCCCGCCAGCTATGGGACCATCTTTAACGCGCCGTGCCCGGTCTATTGGCTGCCGTGCTTCGAGGTCGTCAGCTCGGTGGCGGCGGAAATGTGGCGCGTCGCGACCTACGGTTCATTCTACCGGTTCCGCCAGAGCGACATCCTCCCGCATCTCTCCGACCGTGTGCAGAACTTCTTCATGGCCATGTATGCCCGTGGCAAAGCCGCCGACGGCTTCTGGCTGCAAGAACTGGCCCTGCCGAAGAACGCTGACGCCCTCGCCGCACAAGGCAACCGCGACCGCAACATGTGGTGCACCGCCGGCTTTCTCCACGCCGCCGGGTTGACGGTGACGAAGTCCGGCGAGATTGTGCCACTCAAGTCCGCGCGCGACGCTGTGTTCGTCTTCGAACCGATCCGCGCGAAATGCTCCGCCACCGGCGTGACGGAGTGGACGAAGGACGCGCGCTCGAAGAACCGCTTCATCCTGCGCGTGACCGACGTGGAACATTATCAATCCGCCATGACAACCGCCTTGAAGTCGCTGCTGGTGAAGCTACCTTGAGCCCATGAGCGCCGGACACATCTTCGACATCCAGCGGTTCTCGATCCATGACGGACCGGGCATCCGCACGACGGTGTTCCTGAAAGGCTGCCCGCTGCGCTGCCTCTGGTGCGGCAACCCGGAGAGCATTGACCCGAAGCCGCAGCTTTCCTACGTCGCCGACAAGTGCATCGCGTGCGGCGAGTGCTTCAAGGTCTGCAAGCCGCGCGCGCTGTCGCCGGACGCCGCCGGCAAGGCGGTCGTGGATCGCGCGCGCTGCACGCACTGCGGCGATTGCGCGCCGGTGTGCGACCCGAAGGCGCTGGAGATGGTGGGCCGCGACACGCAGGCTGACGAAGTGCTGGAGGTGGTGTTGCGCGACCGCGACTACTACGCGCAGTCTGGCGGCGGATTGACGCTCTCCGGCGGCGAACCGTTGTTGCAGCCGGAGTTTGCCGAAGCGCTGCTGCACGCGGCGAAGAACCGAGGTGTTCACTGCTGCATCGAAACGTCGGGCTACGCGGGCTGGGAAGTGTTCGAGCGACTGCGGCAGGTGGTGGACTTGTGGTTGTTCGATTACAAGGAGACCGACCCGAACCTCCACGCGAAGTTCACCGGCCGCGATCTCCAGACGGTCATGGCGCGCCTGCACCAACTCCACGACAGCGGCGCGAGAATCCTGCTGCGCTGCCCGATGATTCCCGGCCACAACGCCCGCAAGGAACACCTCGACGGCATCGTTGCGCTCTCCCGCAAACTGTCGAAGCTCGCGGGCGTGGAGTTGCTGCCCTACTACGACCTCTGGCGCGGCAAGCTGAAACGGTTCGGCCTCACGACGGCGCTGCCCGACACCGTGAAGCCACCGTCGCACGCGACGGTGAAGCAGTGGAACGATTACCTGCGCGAGCGCGGCGTGCGCGTCGTCGGTTGAGAACTGCCGTCGCGCCTACTTCCCGGCTGGCGCGGCGAGGTCCACGCAAACCAGTTCCTTGTCGTTTCGAGCGAACAGACATCGCTGCGCGAAGGCCGGATGGCTCCAGACCATCGGCCGGCCGAAGGTCTTGTTCGACGGCTCCAGCACGTGAAAGCGGCCAAGCTCCTCGTAACCCTTCGGCGAGAGTTTCGCGAGGATCAGGTCGCCGAGTTCGTTGAAGAGGAAGAACCTGTCGCCGTGCTTGATGAGGAACGCCGTGCCGTAACGGCCCTTCTTCCCTTCGCCCACCGTCGGCACGACCGTTTGCCAGAACCGCTCGCCGTCGCTGAGCCGCACGCACGCCAGCGAGCCGCTGTCCGCGTCGCAGCCGTAAACCACGTCGCCTTCGATGTGAGGCGACGCGGTGCCGCTATAGAGCGCGTTCTTCGGGTTGCCCTTCCAGACGACCTCCGCGCCGGATGTTCCAGCACCGAGCTTCAGCAACGCGCCGACATCCTTAAAGGACGTGGCAAACAACAACGAGCCGGCCTTTCGAGGCGCGGCGATGGCCATGCCATAGCTCGGCTTGATCGGCAGCGACCAGTTCAACTTGCCAGTGTCCGGCTCGACGCTGTTGAGCGATTCGCCGTGCCAGAAAAGCAGTTGTTGCTTGCCGTCGTGCTCGATCAAGCTCGGCGGGCAGTAACCCGGCGTTTCCGCTGGCAGCGCCCGCCAACGCTCGCGCCCGGTGTTCTTGTCGAGCGCCAACGCGACGCCGTCCTTGCTGCCGATGACGCAATAGAGCGTGTCGCCGACGACCAGCGGATGCGACGCGTAGCCCCACACCGCCGTCTTCGCGCCGTAGTCCTTCGTGAAATCCTTGCTCCAAATCACCTTGCCCGTGGCGGCGTCGAGACACCACAGGTTGCCTTCCGCGCCGAGCGCATAGACCTTGCCGCCGTCCACCGTCGGCGTGCAGCGCGGCCCGCTGCTGTAGGCGATCTTGTAGGGCCGGGCGTATTCGTGCTTCCAGAGAATCTTGCCGCTCGCGACGTCAAGACAAAGCACGCGCTCCGTGCCGCCCAGTTCATCCGTGTTGAACGAGTTGTTCGTCGTCTCGCCGGACTGCCTCACATAGTCCATGAGAAACACTTTCCCACCCGCGACCGCCGGCCCCGCGTAACCCAGCCCAATGGGCGTCCGCCACTTCACCGGCAGTCCCGACGCGGGAATCGCCGTGACAACGCCGCTCTCGCGCCACACGCCGTCGCGTTGCGGTCCCATCCACTGCGGCCAGTCGTCGGCCAGCACCGCCGTCACCCACAAAGTTGCTCCGATCCAAAGCTTGAGTTTCATCGTCTGTCCTTTCCTTGTTCCATTCTGTCCATGCCATGCTGCCAAACCCACTCGCGTCGTCAACACGAATTGTTGTCACGCCGTGATCGCGGGACGCCGCTCCGAGTGACGCGGCCATGAGATTGTTTTTTTCAACTCCGCGCCGTTGGGCAGGGTGATCGTGGCTTGGTAATCGCCGTAGTGAAGGCGCGCGCGGAGTTGGCCCTGCGCGTCGGTCGAGCCGTCGAGCTTCGACCACCAACGGCCTTTGATCAACTCGCGCAGTTTCTCGTAGGCGGGCTTGGGAGACATGTCTTTGCGAAGCCAGCCGGCGGCGGCGCGTTTCCATGCGTGCGCGTCCGAGAAGTCCCACCACGTGATGGCGTGGACGGCGGGGTGCGCGAAGAGCGCGGTGTAGAATTTCTCGACCTGCTCGACCTGGCGCGCTTCGAGTTCGGACGTGGTCTCACCCCAGAGTTCCTCGTCGGAGAAGGCGTTGGATCTGCGTTTGGTATCCTTGCCGAGGAACGCGCCGCTGACGAGGGTCGTCTCGGTGAAATGGATCGGCAGTCCGAGCCGCGCGTAGCCGTCGCAGACCTGCCAGACTTTTTCCAGCGGCCAGATGCCGTGATGCATGTGGCTCTGGATGCCCACCACGTCGAACTGGAGTTTCCCATCGGCGCGCAATTGATCGAGAATCTGGTAGTAGGGCGGGTCCACCCGGTAGTCGTTCACCAGCAACGTCGCCTTCGGGCCGGCGACGCGGGCGGTCTCGAGGTGCTGGCGGACGTAGGGCACCGCGCCGAGGGATTGCGCCCATTCGCCCAGCCGCGTGCCGAACCGGCCGAGGTGGGTCGGCTCGTTCACCACGTCCCAGCGGTCAATCTTCCCCGCAAACCGCCGGATGCAGTCGGTAACGCGCGCGTGTGACAGGCGGCGGATTTCCTCGAACTCGCGCGGCAGCCAGCGCGGGTCGAGGAAGTCCCAAACCAGCGGATGTCCCTTGCACGCGATACCGCGCGTGGCGCACCACTCAACGACTTTTTCGGTGTGCTCATGCGCGGGCTGGCCGCGCCGCGGTTCATACATCGGCCAGTAGAACGGCAGCGTGGCGTAGTTGAGCAGCGCGGCGAACCGTTCGTTGTATTGCTCTTGCAGGGCCGGCTCCTTGAACTTGCCGAACTCGAAGATGTTGGAGCCGAACAGAAACTCGTGCCGCGCCTGTTCGAGCCGCACGCGTGCCCCGGCGACCGCTTGCCCGTCCGCCGTCCGCACGCTGAGCGTCCCGTCGCCCAGCCGGTGCTTCTGGATGCGCTCGTGGCATTGGGACAGGACCTCTTCATCGGAAACCTTGGGCTGCGACTTCTGTTTCGGCGCGGCCAGCGCCAACCCACCGCCATATATCGAGAGCGTGGCAGTGGTGGAACGACGGAGGAAAGTTCGGCGGGAGCAGTGGTTCATAAGCCGGGCATCGTTGCTGGCGGTTTTAGGGATTTGCGGCGAGGAGAAGATTAACGAAGATCGTCCTGATGTTCATGGATTGCGGCGTTGTTTCTGCCATACGGGGACGTTGTCCGCCAGCCGATTGATTCCTAGCAACTGATTTTTTGAATCGGCAAACAGCCTGGAAGCAGAATAGACTCTCCAAAGCTATGGCACGTTTTTTACAGTCCTCCGGCATGAACACCATGAACTCATACTTCACCCCCACACTCGTCAGCGCTCTCGCCATCACAATCACCACGGCCCTTGGCGCGGAACAATCCAAGTCGCCCGCGCCCGGACCCGCCGTTCCCGATCCACGCCACATCAGCAACGGCTGGAACATCCCCAGCGAGGGCTACGCCGACCAGCCTTACATCGTGAAGACCGACGACGGCGCGTGGCTATGTGTCATGACTACCGGCGTTGGCGTCGAGGGCGCGGGCGGCCAGCACGTCGTCTCGATGCGCAGCACCGATCTGGGCCGCACGTGGGAGAAGATCGTGTCCATCGAGCCTGCCGACGGCCCGGAGGCGAGCTACGCGGTGCTGCTCAAAGTGCCGGGCGGCCGCATCTACGCCTTCTACAACCACAACACCGACCGCGTCACGGAGGTGAAGCGCGAGGACAAAGGCGTCTATAAGCGCGTGGACTCGTGCGGCCACTATGTATTCAAATACAGCGACGACCACGGCCGCACCTGGTCGGCCAAGCGATACGACGTGCCGCTGCGCGAGTTCGAGTGCGACCGCAACAACGTCTATGGCGGCAAGCTGCGCTTCTTCTGGAACGTCGGCCGCCCGCTCATCCTCGGCGACGCCGCGGTCATGGTCATGCACAAGGTCGGCGCGATGGGTTGGGGTTTCTTTGCTCAATCAGAAGGCGCCTTCTTCAAGAGCAAGAACATCCTCACCGAGCGCGACCCGGAGAAGATCACGTTCGAGACGCTGCCCGACGGCGACATCGGCCTGCGCACGCCGGCCGGCGGCGGCCGCGTCGCGGAGGAGCAGAGCATCGTCAAACTCAGCGACGGCTCGCTCTACTGCGTCTATCGCACCGTGGACGGCTGGCCCACCACGGCCTACAGCCGCGATGGCGGCCACAAGTGGACGCCGCCCGCCTACATGACCTACACGCCGGGCGGCCGGCGCGTGAAGCATCCGCGCGCGGCGAACTTCGCGTGGAACTGCTCCAACGGAAAGTTCCTCTATTGGTTCCACAACCACGGCGGCGTGTTCGTCGGCCGGATGACCGCCGACTGGGGCGGCGGCGGCAGCCCCTACGACGACCGCAATCCCGCGTGGCTCATGGCCGGCCGCGAAGTGGACACGCCGCAGGGCAAGTGCATTGCCTGGTCGCAGCCGGAAATCCTGCTCTACGACGACGACCCGTATATCCGCATGAGCTATCCCGACCTTGTCGAGGACGGCGGCAAATTCTACGTCACCGAGACGCAGAAGAACATCGGCCGCGTCCACGAAATCCCGAAGCCGCTGCTCGACGGCCTGTTCAACCAGTGGGATAACCGCCGCGTCGCCACCAACGGCCTGTCCCTCAACCTCCCCGCGGGCAAACCGATGCCAAAGACCGCGCCAGCGCCGAAGCTGCTGCCGTTGAACTTCCGTGACACCAAGCGCGCCGACCACGGTTGCAAGGACGCGCGCGCCGGCTTCAGCCTCGACTTCTGGCTGCAAGCCGAGTCGTTCAAGACCAGCCTGAGCCTCCTCGACAGCCGCGACCCGGCCGGCAAAGGCATTCAGGTCGTCACCACAACCACCGGCGGAGTCCGCATCATCCTCAACGACGGCCGCAGCGAATGCTCCTGGAACAGCGACAAGGCTCTGTTGAAACCCGGCGCGCTCCACCATGTCGTCATCACCGTGGACGGCGGCCCGAAGATCATCACCTTCGTCGTGGACGGCGTCCTCTGCGACGGCGGCGATGACCGCCAGTTCGGCTGGGGCCGTTTCAGCCCGAACCTCCGCACGCCCACCGGCGCCGCGACGTTGAAGATCGGCAGCGCACTCCAGTCGCTCCGCATCTACAACCGCGCGTTGCGCACGAGCGAGGCGGTTGGGAATTTCCACGCAGGTGCGAAATAGGCGGGACGTTGGTAGGGCCGGACCGCCGGGCCGGCCGAGCGTCTGTGAAGGACATGCGACGATGATTTGACAACGCCCCCGGCGCGCCCAGCGGTCGCGCCCTACCAGACGACAATGAACCTTCCCCAACGCAAACACTTGCCGCATACGCCACCGCCATGGGTGGACTCGGGGGCGATCTTCTTCATCACCATCTGTTGCGCCCCTCGTGATGTGAACCAACTCTGTCATCCCGACATCGCAGCGCGCACTTCGAAACCGTCGCCTTCCGACACGAAGAACAAATCTGGCACGCGCTCCTGTTTCTGCTGATGCCAGACCATGTTCACGCGTTGCTGTCGTTTCCTCCGGAGAAACCGATGGAACGGGTCATTGCGCAATGGAAAGAATACGTTGCCAAACAAGCCGGCATTCGCTGGCAGCGTGATTTCTTCGACCACCGCCTTCGAAGCGATGAGCAGTGGGAGGCGAAGGCGGCCTACATCGAAATGAATCCCGTGAGGAAAGGTCTGGTGTCCGAGGCGAAGGATTGGCCATACGTGTGGCGGCCAGATCGGTAGGGCCGGACCGCTGGGCCGGCCGAAGGCTTCTGCGAAGAAGAAGGCGACGATGTTTGGATGACGATTCGGCGCGCCCAGCGGTCGCGCCCTACCGATTGCGGAACGCCGTGGGTAGGGCCGGACCGCCGGGCCGGCCGAGCGTCTGTGAAGGACATGCAACGATGATCTGACAACGGCTTCGGCGCGCCCGGCGGTCGCGCCCTACCGGCGGGTCGTCGTCTTCACGCGGCAGAGGAACATGTCGGCGGTGATGTAGAGCGTGGAGCCGTCGTCGCCCCAGGCACAGTTGGCGGTGGCTTCGCCGGTGTTCAGCGTGCCCAGATGTTTGCCGTCGGGGGAGAAGATGAGCACACCGCCGGGGCCGGTCGCGAAGACGTTGCCGCGACAATCCACTTTCATGCCGTCAGGCAGTCCTTTGCGGCCCTTGCGCATCGCTGTGGCGTCGAAGAAGACGCGGCCGTTGGCGAGCGTGCCGTCGGGTTTCACGTCGTAGGCCATCCAGATCGCGCGCTGCGGGTCGGAGTTGGCGACGTAGAGCGTCTTCTCGTCGGGCGAAAACGCGAGGCCGTTCGGGAAGGTCATTTCCTTCGTCAGCAGCGTCAGCGTGCCGTCCTTGGCGAGGCGATAGACGCCGTTGAACGGAATCTCTTTCGCCGGATCGTTGTTGAGCTTCGGCAGGCCGTAGGGCGGGTCGGTGAAGTAAAGGTCGCCGTTGGATTTGAAAACGAGATCGTTGGGACTGTTGAGCCGCTTGCCTTCGAAGCGGCCAGCGAGCGTGGTCTTGCGACCGTCCTTCTCCAGCCGCGCGACTCGCCGGTCACCGTGCTCGCAGAGGACCAGTCGGCCCCCGGCGTCTAGCGTGAGGCCGTTGGAGCCGGGTTCGCGCTGGCCGGGCATCGGCTGGCCGGTGTAGCCGCTGGGTTTCAGGAACACGCTGACGCCTGCGCCGACCTTCCATTTGTGGACGGTGTTGCGCGGCACGTCAGAGAAGAGCACACAACCGTCGCCCGGCAACCACACAGGGCCTTCGGACCAGTCGAAGCCCTCGGCGAGTTTCTCGATGACCGCGCCAGGCGGGATGAGTTTGTCGAGCGCGGGATCGAGCCGCTCGATCGTGCCAAGCGTGCCGGTGGCGGGTTGTTGGGCGGCGGCAGACAGCGAACATGCCACCACGGCAAGCGCGACGAAGAGGAATATCTTCATGATGGCGCGCAGCTTAAACGCCGCCCGACAGCGGTCAAGCGCGAGATGGCGGCGCTACAGCTTCGGGTTCGCCGCGCCCGCAACTTTGTCTTGTCACGACACGCCGGATGTCACAGATTGGCCCCGCAGATGAAACTGCGCACCATAATTCGCCGGGCCATGGCATCCATGTTGGAACGCTACGGCTACGAAGTCCGCAAGCCGCTGGACATCTTCAAGCGCAACCCCGACCGCGTGCTGACGCCGCACATCCGGGTGCTGCTCGACCTCTTGTCGAGACCGCGTGCGGGTTTCTTTTTCGTCCAGTTGGGCGCCAACATCGGCGGCACGGGCGACCCGATCTACGAGGTCGTCCGACGCCATAAGCTGCCGGGGCTGCTGGTCGAGCCGCAGACGGCGGCTTTCGAGAAACTGAAGGCTTCCTACAAAGACATGGACCAGGTCATCCTGGAGAACGTCGCCATCGCTCCCCAGCGCGGCACGATGACGCTCTGCAAACTTAACCCGAAATACGCCCACCTCTATCCTTACGATCCGTCGGGCATCGCGTCGTTCAGCCCGGAACATATCGTCAAGCACGTGCCGGGAGGCGCTTCCATTCCCGATCTGATCATCCAGGAAACCGTGAAGACCGTGCCGCTGTCCGAGTTGCTGGACGCGCATCAGGTCAAACACATTGATCTCCTGCAAATAGACACGGAAGGATATGACTTCGAGATCCTGAAGATGCTGGACTTCCGCCGCTTCCAGCCGACGCTCATCAACCTGGAACACCTGCATCTCTCCCCCACCGATTGCGAGGCGTGCCTGGAGTTGCTGCTGGCTCAGGGTTATAGGGTCCACTTTGGCCCCGACGACATCGTGGCTTATCGTCCGCAGACCGGCGGCGACGCGACCTGAGCCGGCGCGGGATTACCAGCCGCCTTCGACTCGCTGGGGAGGCCACGACGCGCCGAAGAGCTTCAGCACGAACTCCGTCTGCCGGGTGAGGTCCAGCTTGAAATCCTCCGACCACGCAAAACCCCGCGCCGCCTGCCTCAACAACAACCCCGGCTCCGAGCGCAGCGCGTCCCAGACTCCCTGCGCGAACAGCCGCGGATTCTCCGCCGCCGCGCGCCGCCACAGATGGAAACTCGCCAGATACTCCGCCCGCCGCGATGCGGTGATGTGTTTCTCCCAATCCCGTATCTGTTTCCACAATTCCGGCACGCCGGCGCGCGGGTCGTGCAACACCGTCTCCAGGCAATCCAAAAGTATCCGTCCGGTGCGCGGCGTGAACCGGTGGGGCGAGCCTTGCCCTTGGTAAAACCGCCACGTCGCCAGCCGGCCCGGCACATACGCGATGTCCGATGCCAGTTGCGCCCGCAAGCTCCAGTCCGAGTCCGCGTAAGAGCCGCAGTCGGTCCGGAACATCCCGATCCGGTCTATCAGCACCCGCCGGAACATCACGCTCGTCATCGTGTGCCACGTCGTGCCGAGCGACGCCTGAATCAAAAACTCCGTCCGGCCATTGCGGATGGACGGCACGCGGAGCCATTCGCCCAGAAACCTCCGGATCTCCGCCAGCCGCACGTCGTCCTCCAGTTCCCGGCCGTCCGCGCCGATCCGCTGGAAGTCGCACACGGCCACTTGGATTTCCGACCGCCGCTCCAGTGGCGTTACCAGCCGCTCCAACAACTCCGGTCGCGCGGTGTCGTCGCTGGTGGCAAAATAGACGTAACGTCCTTGCGCCCGACGCAAACACTCGTTCCAGCCGGCGTAGATGCCCTCCCGCGGCACCTGATGCAGCCGCATGCGCGGGTCACCCTTGAACTTCTGGAAAAACTCCCACGAGCCGTCCGTCGAATAACTGTCGCAGACCACCATCTCCCAGTCGGTCAACGTCTGCGCCAGCAGCGTCGCCATGCGCTCCTCCAGCCAGGGGCGCATGTTGAGGTTCGGCACGCAGATCGAAACCAGCGGCGAACTCATCCGTTCTCCCGCTCCTTCCACAACTGATGGAACGTCTTCTTCGCCAGCGGCGGCAGGTCGCGCGTCTCCGTCCATGGCTTGCCGAGACGGTTCAACATCGCCGGACCGAGCAACCACCGCGCGACGGCGCTTCCGGCGTTGTAGAGAATGGGACAACTCATGCCCACGCGCCATGCCCACCACGCCAGCCGCTGCCAGCGTGGCACGAGGCCGCGATCCATCGCCAGCTTCCGTTGCCAGAGCAACGCGTGGTGGATGTCTATCTTCACCGGGCAGATGTCCGCGCATGCGCCGCAGAGCGAGCAATCGAACGGCAACGACGCCGTCTGCTCCGACTCCCAGAGCGCGGGCGACCAGACGGAGCCGATGGGGCCGTTATAAACCGACTGGTAAGCGTGACCACCGATGCGGTGATACACCGGACATTGGTTCGAGCAAGCGCCGCACCGGATGCAGCAAAGTGCCTCGCGCAGGTGTGGGTCGCGCAACATCGTGCGGCGGCCGTTGTCCAACAACAGCACGTGGACCTCGTCCGGACCGGTGCTTTCCTCGCCGGCGGCGCGCTTGCGCGGGCCGTTGATCAACGTCGTGTAAGCCGTCAATCGCAGCCCGGAGCCGCTGCGCGCCAGCAGCCGCAACAGGTGCGCCACGTCCTTCAGCGTCGGCACGACCTTCTCGATGCCGGTGATGGCGATGTGGACGCGCGGACCTTCCTTCGCCGGGAGCGTCGTGCACATCCGGCCGTTGCCTTCGTTGGTGACGAGCACGAGGCTGCCGCTCTCAGCGATGCAGAAGTTCGCGCCGCTGATGCCGAGCCGGGCCGTCAGGAACTCCCGCCGCATCGCGTCGCGCGCGATGAGCGTGAGCTGCGTCGGGTCGTTCGTGAACGGCACGCCGAGCTTGTCCGCGAGCACACGGCCCACTTCGTCGCGCGACATGTGAACGATCGGCGCGGTGAGATGGAACGGCGGCTGGCCGCACAGTTGCGCGATGTATTCGCCCAGATCGGTTTCCATCGCGTGGATGCCCTCGGCCTCCAGC
>Ga0233425_10006729_pt1 | contig 16738 bp, 19 predicted proteins | sample Watercolumn_Towu_2_FD_181712 | JGI IMG/M metagenome (GOLD analysis project Ga0233425, IMG submission 181712) | Freshwater microbial communities from Lake Towuti, South Sulawesi, Indonesia - Watercolumn_Towuti2014_140_MG | ecosystem: Environmental > Aquatic > Freshwater > Lake | place... | reverse complement strand
CCGGACGAGAACATCGTCGGCCGGGCCTTCTTCATCTGGTGGAATTTCGATGATTTCCTCAACATGCTGAAATCCTTCTCCAAACCGGCCCGTATCGGGTCATCCATCGAGTGAGGCGACCATGAAACGTCAGCGCGGCGTCACCCTGGGCGGGGTTTTTTTCTTCATGATGCTGGCCGGCTTCGCCGCCTATGCGGCCGCCCGCATCCTGCCCGCCTACATGGACTACTGGGTGGTCCAGCGCATCATGCGCAACGTGCTCGACCAGCCCAACGTCCAGGCGGTCAAGGAAAGCGAATTGCGCCTGCGATTCGCCAAGGAGCTCAACCTCAACAACGTGAAGGTGGTCCATAGTGAAGATCTGGTCATCGAAGCGATGCCTGGCGGCTACCGGCTGACCACCGCCTTCTCCGTCAAGGAAGCCTTCATGGGCCCGGTCAGCCTGTGCATGGATTTCCGTGCCGAGGCCACCTCGAAGTAAATCATGCCGGTTGACTCCAGGCACTTGGAGGCCAGGCTGGGCCACACCTGGACGGACCGGGACCTGTTGCTCCAGGCCCTGACCCATCGCAGCTTCAGCCCCCGCAACTACGAGCGCCTGGAGTTCCTGGGCGACGGTGTGCTGAATTGCGTGGTGGGGCTCATGCTTTACCGGCAATTCCCCGATCTGCCGGAAGGCCGCCTCTCCCGCCTGCGCGCCAACCTGGTCAACCAGGACTCCCTGCATGCGATCGCCCAGGGACTCGACCTGGGGCGCCATCTGCGCCTGGGCGAGGGCGAGTTGAAAAGCGGCGGCGCCCAGCGCCCCTCGATCCTGGCCGACGCCCTGGAGTCCCTGCTGGGTTCGGCCCTGCTGGATGCCGGCTTCGGCGCCGCCCAGGGCATCGTCGAACGCCTGTTCAGCCCCCGCATCACCGCCATCAACCCCACCCAGCAGGGCAAGGACGCCAAGACCCGCCTGCAGGAATGGCTGCAGCCGCGGCGCATGGGCTTGCCCACCTACGCCCTCACCGAAACTGCCGGCCAGGCCCATGCCCAGACCTTCCACGTGGAATGCCGCATCGAAGCCCTCAGGGTGGTAACCCGCGGCCAGGGCCCCAGCCGCAAGGCTGCCGAACAGATGGCCGCCGAAGCGGCGCTGGCCGCGCTGGAAAAACAAAACACCAGGCGGCAGGGACAGGAAGGCGCATGAGCGCCCAGGCCGGCGACGCTTTCCGTACCGGCGTCATCGCGGTCGTCGGCCGCCCCAACGTGGGCAAGTCCACCCTGGTCAACGCCCTGGTGGGCGCCAAGGTCAGCATCGTCTCCAGCAAACCCCAGACCACGCGCCACCGCATCCTGGGGGTGCGCACGGAAGGCGACGCCCAGTTCATCTTCGCCGATACCCCCGGCTTCCAGACCCAGTACAAGAATGCCCTCAACCAGGCCATGAACCGGGCGGTGACCCAGGCCCTGGCTGAGGTGGACGTGGTGCTATGGCTGGTGGAAGCACGCAAGTTCACCCCGGCCGATGCCCGTATCCTGCCCCTGTTGCCCCGGGACAAGCCGGTCATCCTCGTGGTGAACAAGGTGGACACGGTCACCGACAAGGCCGAACTGCTGCCCTACCTGCAATCCGTCGCCGGCCAGTTCCCCTTCGCCGAGATCGTGCCCATAAGCGCGGAGAAGGAGAGGGACGCCCTGCGCCTGCCGCCCATCCTCAAGCCTTACCTGCCCGAGGGCGAAGCCTGGTTCACCGAGGACGACATCACCGACCGCAGCTCCCGCTTCCTGGCCGCCGAGATCGTGCGGGAAAAGGTGTTCCGCCTCACCGGCGACGAGATTCCCTATGCCGTGGCGGTGACCGTGGAGAGCTTCGAGGAGGACGGCGAGATGTTCCGCATCGGCGCCGTGATCTGGGTGGAGCGTGATACCCACAAGCCCATCGTGCTGGGCAAGGGTGGCGAGCACATCAAACGCATTGCCAGCGAGGCGCGGCAGGACATGGAGAAACTGTTCGGCCGCAAGGTGTTCCTGAACCTGTGGGTCAAGGTGAAGGGCGGCTGGGCCGACGACGCCCGGCTGATCAAGCAGTTCGGGTATGAGTGAGCGGATCGACAACGAAGCGGCCTTCGTCCTGCACAGCCGTCCCTGGCGGGAAACCAGCCTCATCGTCGACGTGCTCTCCCGCCACCATGGCCGCCAGGGCCTGGTGGCGCGGGGCGCCCGGCGCCAGACCTCGGGGCTGAAGGCCCGCCTGATCCCGTTCCAGCCCCTGGCCCTGTCCTGGTTCGGCAAGGGCCAATTGCGCACCCTGCACGCGGCAGAATGGCAGGGTGGCGGCCTCATGCTGCGCGGCCACGCCCTCATCTGCGGCTTCTATCTCAACGAACTCCTGCTGCGTCTGCTGCCGGAGGGCGACGCCCACGAAACCCTTTTCGACCTTTACGTCCATACGCTGGACGCGCTGAACCGCCAGGTCGAAGTGGAACCGGTGCTGCGCCGCTTCGAACTCGACCTGCTCTCCGAACTGGGCTATGCCCAGCCCCTGGGCCGCCTGGCGGATGGCGCCGACATCGACCCCAGGCGCCGCTACGGCTACCGCATCGGCGAAGGCGTGGCGCCCCTGGCCCGCGACGAATCGGGCCATCTCGGCAAGACCCTGCTCGATCTGTCCCGGGGCGATTTGTCCGACCCGACCACACTCGCCGAAGGTAAACTGCTCATGCGCGGCCTGCTGGCGCATTACCTGGGCGACAAGCCCCTCGCCACCCGACAACTGCTCATCGACCTACAAAAAATATGATCAAACTCGGCGTCAACATCGACCACGTGGCCACCCTGCGCCAGGCGCGCGGCACGCCCTATCCCAGCCCGGTGCAGGCGGCGCTGATGGCGGAAAACGCGGGCGCCGACTCCGTCACCCTGCACCTGCGCGAGGACCGGCGCCACATCCAGGACGCCGACGTCTACATCCTGCGCCACATCCTGCATACCAGGATGAACCTGGAGATGGCCATCACCGACGAGATGCTGGATATCGCCCGGGAGGTCTCGCCCCAGGATGTCTGCCTGGTGCCGGAGCGGCGCGAGGAACTCACCACCGAGGGCGGACTGGACGTGGCCGGCCAGTTCGAGAAGGCCCGCGCCGCCTGCGAAATCCTGGGCGAGGCCGGCATCCGCGTCTCCCTGTTCATCGATCCGGATATCCATCAGATCGAGGCCGCCAAGTCGGCGGGGGCTCCGGTGGTGGAAATCCACACCGGCCGCTTCGCCGATGCCGAGGATGCGGCGGAGGCCGCCCAGGAACTGGCGCGCATCCGCGCGGCCGTGGACAAGGGCCGCGCCCTCGGCCTGGCGGTAAACGCCGGCCATGGCCTGCATTACCACAACGTGCAGGCAGTCGCCGCCCTCCCCGGCCTGGAAGAACTCAACATCGGTCACGCCATCGTCGCCCGCGCCATTTTTTCCGGCTGGGAAAACGCGGTGCGGGAAATGAAGCAGCTGATGATCGAGGCGGCTCGCTAGCGTTACGCCCGAGTCGGGGTACCGACATTACAGCGTTTCCTGCCAGAGGGTGAAGCACACCTCGCCGTCGTTGTTGCGGCTCAGTTCCAGCGCATAGCCCAAACCCTTGGCCTGTTTGGCCGCCTGGTAGAGGCCGATACCCAGGCCGTCGTGGGTCGAGACCGGCGCGTGGAACATCTTCTCCATGACCTCCGGCGGCGCAGCGGGGCCCGTATCGCAGACGATCAGGCTGGGCACGGGCAGGGTTCGCAATTCCACCCGGATAGCCACATCCGGCTGTCCCACGCGCTTGCGCAGGGCATTCTGGATCAGGTTGTCGGCCACGCTGTCGAACAGTTCTTGAGGCAGCCAGAGCATGGTGTCGACATCGTCGATCTGGAAGTTCAGGTTGTCCCGGGCATAGCGGGTTTTGAGGTTGCGCCACCATTCCCGGGCCAGGATCTCCCGCCGGTCCGCCGCCTTCTCCGGCGACCTCAGCTTGTCCAGGGTGATCTCCAGACGTTTGGCGATTTGCGGCAATTGGCGCTGCATGAGGTTCTGCAGGGACATGGCCTGCTCCGGCAGGCTGTGTTCCGCGGCGGAACACAGCGTCTTGAGCGATTGCAGCAGGTTCTTGACGTCATGGGTCAGACGAGAGCCGGTCTCGTATATGGCCTGGGTATAGGCATTGGCCTGCATGGCCCGCTCCCGCGTCTTGGCGGCATGGAAGTAGCCGATGATCTCGGTGAGCAGGCGCAGGTGCAGGGCGAAGGCCGGGTTCACCGGTGCGTCGGTATAGAAGGTCACCTCCACCCCCTCGTGCGCGAAAGCCACCGAGTGCCGGCTGGAAATGCCCAGTTCGCCGCGCGTATGCTCGGTGCGCCAGGTGACCCCGGTGGACCAGGGCAGGTGCGTGAAGCCGGCCATGGCCGCGCGCAGAAAAATGTCCGGATCCAACTCCCGCTCGGCCGCATCGGACAGTTCCTTCAACCATTCCTCCAGGGGCAGCCCCAGGGAAAGCACATAGCGCGAAAACAGGTGGCGCAGACCGGAGGTCTCGCCGCGGGGCTGCCACAGCCAGGCGACGATGAGCAGGGAGACCGTCAACGTGCCAACGCTGATGAGGACGCCGTATGCGTAGTGGGTTCGGCTTAGGTGCATGGCGGTGTAGCTGCCCAGGGCGAGCACGCCGATGATCAGCACGAACAGCAGGGTGTAGAGCAGGTCGAGCACGCCGGAACGCTGCGGGAAACGCGGCGCCGGAAACAGGGCCAGGACCAGCGGCAGCAGCAGCAAGCCGTCGCGTACCAGAGACGGCTGTCCGCCATCGAGTACTGGCAGGCCGAAGCCGTGCGGCAACATCCAGGTAAACAGCAGCAGCAGCAGGTAAAGTGCGCCCAGCCAGAGGCCCAGCCGTTCCGAGAACGGCTTTACGCCCACCGCCACGCCACCGAGCAAGCCTGCCAGCAGCACCGTCCACAAGGCGGACGTCCAGATATTGTCGGCGGCAGCCAGCACGACGCCCACTGCCAGTACGCCCAGGGCGCGCAGCCAGGGCAAGCTCTGCTGGCCGCTGAAGAAGGGTTGCCACAGCAGGAAGAGGCCGTAGTGCGCCAACACCATGGCCTGCCCCCAGGCCTTGCCCTGGCCCCAGACGATGGCCGCGTGCAGGCAGATCAGCAGCAGGGCAAGTATGCGGTTGCCCTGGCTTGGCTGGCGGAGATAGCGGGCCGCAGGCACGGCGATGCGCTCGCGTTGCGGAACGGCCGGAAGGGAGGGCGGGGGATGCGCGGACATGTTGCCGATATCGGCAGGGACTGGGCGAAATTAAGAGCGCCTTCTCACGCGCCTCGGCTAAACTGCGTCGTGAAGGCGCTTGCCGAATCGTCGATTGCGTCGGCATTTCGCCGCTCGCGGCGAGCCGGCAGCACCATTGGCCCGTCATTGCGCCCATACAGCCAAGGCCCGTTATTTGCTAGCGTTATCGTCATGACTGAAGCGCCCCGTGGTTTCACCCTGATCGAGCTCGCCATCGTCCTGGTTGTGATCGGCCTGCTGCTGGGCGGTATTCTCAAGGGCCAGGAACTGATCGAGAGCGCCCGGGCGCGCAGCCTGATTTCCCAGATGGACAGCATCCGGGCAGCCTATTACGCCTTCCAGGACAAGTACCGGGCGGTGCCGGGCGACTATCCAGGCCACCTGGCCCAGGCCAACCTGTCCGGCATCGCCAATAACCAGGTCGGCGGCAACGGCGACGGCGTCATCCGCGACACGCCCACGGCGCGGGAAAGCCTGTTGGTCTGGGTGCATCTGTCCCATGCCAATCTGATCTCCGGAAACTATCAGGCCAGTGGCGGCCAGCCCGATCCCCAGGGGGAATGGCCGCGCAACCCCTACGGCGCCCCCCTGCAGCTGCAATATGACGCCCAGTTCGCCGCGTCGGGCGGCATTCCCCGCCTTAACCTGAAGACCGGCAACCAGGTGCCGGCAAAAATTCTCGCCGAGATCGACCGCAAGATCGATGACGGCCGCGCCAACACCGGACAGTTCCGCTTCAGCGCCTACGACGGCGGTGGCGGACCGCCCGTGGAAAGCCGCTGCTACGACGCCCGCAGCGGCCTCTGGCGCGCCGCCGAGAACGAGGCCAACTGCGGCGCCAGCGCCCTGTTCTGAACGTCCGGCCGCCTCCACGCGGTGGCCGCGGTTGTGTCAGCCTTCACCCAGCATGATTTCCACCGCCGCCAGGGCGTCCGGTTCTCCGCGCAGAAGCAGGATGTCGCCGACCTGGAGGCGGGTGGCCGGGCCGTAATCGAAGTGGCCGCCCCCCGGCCGGCGCACGCCCACCAGGGTCACGTTCATGTCCGCCAGTTTCAGGTCCCCCAGCGGCCGGCCCACCACGGCGTGGCGCGCTTCGAGAACCACGGAGATCAGGCGTTCGCCGCCACCTTCGTCGTCCGTTTCGTCGGTCAGACCGCGGAAATAGCCGCGCATCGCGCCATAGCGCGCCTCCCGGGTCTGACGGATGCGCTTGAGCACCCGGGCCAGGGGAATGCCGGCCATCAGCATGGTCTGGGAGCCCAGCATGAGAGCGCCCTCCATGATCTCCGGCACCACCTCGCTGGCGCCCGCGTCGCGCAATTTGTCGAGATCGTTGTCGTCCACGGTACGCACGATCACCGGCGCTTCCGGCTTCAGGCGCTGTACCGCGGCGATGATCTTGAGGGCGGTGGCGGTATTGGCGAAGCTCACCACCACCGCCCGGGCCCGGTGCACCCCCGCAGCCATGAGCACCTCGTCCCGGGTGGAATCCCCGAAAACCACCGCGTCGCCGGCCTGGGAAGCCGCCTGTACCCGGCACGGGTCGTGGTCCAGGGCGATGAAGGGAATGTGCTCCGACTCCAGCAGGCGGGCCAGGCTCTGGCCGCTGCGGCCGTAGCCGCAAAGGATGACGTGCTTCTGGATGCCGAAGGCGCGGGCGGCGATTTCATGCACTCCCCGCGCCTGCTCCATCCAGGCACCGCCCTCCAGGCCACGGGAGGCGCGCATGCCGGCCATGAACAGCAGGGGCGAGGCCAGCATGGAGAGCACCATGGCGGCTAGCAGGGTCTGGTATTGCTCGCCGCCCAGCAGGTGGTTGCCCAGGGCCAGGGCCAGCAGGACGAAGCCGAACTCGCCGGCCTGGGCGAGTCCGGCGCCGACCCGCACCACCACCGCCCAGGATTGGGTAAACAGGCCGGCCAGCAGGGCGATGAGCAGGAACTTGCCCAGCACCAGGACCGCCAGGATGGCCAGCACCTCGGTCCAGTGTGCGGCCACCACGCGCAAATCCAGCATCAGGCCGACGGAAACGAAGAACAGCCCCATCAGCACGTCGCGGAACGGCCGGATGTCCGCCTCCACCTGATAGCGGTACTCGGTCTCGGCGATCAGCACGCCGGCGAGAAAGGCGCCCAGCGCCAGCGACAGGCCGGCCTGGTCGGTCAGGTAGGCCAGGCCCAGCGTGGCCAGCAGTACGTTGAGCATGAACAGTTCCCCGGACTTGGCGCGGGCTGCCAGGTGGAACCAGGGGCGCATGAGCTTCTGCCCCAGCGCCAGGATCAGCACCAGGGCGAGCACCGCCTTGAGGGCCGCCAGCAGCAGCGCCTCACCCAGGCCGGTGCTTTGCGCCAGAGCGGGCACGAAGATGATCAGGGGGGCCACCGCCAGGTCCTGGAACAGGAGAATGCCCAGGATCAGCTTGCCGTGCTCGCTGTCCAACTCGCCACGCTCGGACAGCAGCTTGCTGACGATGGCGGTGGAGGACATCGCCAGGGCGCCGCCCAGCGCCAGCCCGGATTCCCAGGAAAAGCCCAGCATGAGCCCCAGGATCATGACGATGAACATGGAGATGGCCACCTGCAGCCCCCCCAGACCGAATACCGCCTGACGCATGGATTTCAGGCGGGAGAGGGAGAACTCCAGACCGATGGAGAACATCAGGAACACCACCCCGAATTCCGCCAGGTGGCGGGCGGGCGATTCCGCATCGATACCGGGCAGCAGGGGCCCCAGGCCGACACCGATGAGCACATACCCCAGCAGTGCCGGCAGCCCGGCCGCCTTCAGCGTGGCAACCGCGACGACGCCGGCCGCCAGGAGGATCAGGGTCAGTTCCAGAGTGGTGGGCATACGCGTAGGGTGTGAACGTGGGCCGCGCGACATGAACGGCAGGCGGACGCATGGGGCGGAACCGCCCGTTCCGCTCACTGCACGCTGCTCACCGCTCACTCAAACGCTATACTTTCGACCCATTATGACATCCCTCTCCCCGCCCCCCGCCGACATCCTGGCCATGGCGCGCCGCACGCTGGAGATCGAGGCGGCCGCCATCGGCGCCCTGATCGAGCGCATCGATGACGCTTTCCTCGATGCGGTGCGCATCCTGCTGGCCTGCACGGGCCGGGTGGTGGTTTCCGGCATGGGCAAGTCCGGCCACATCGGCGGCAAGATCGCCGCCACCCTGGCCAGCACCGGCACACCGGCCTTCTTCATGCACCCGGCCGAGGCCAGCCACGGCGACCTGGGCATGATCACCGGCCAGGACGTGGTCATCGCCCTATCGAATTCCGGCGAGAGTGCCGAGATCGCCAGCATCGTCCCCCTCATCAAGCGGCGTGGCGCCAAGCTCATCAGCATGACCGGCAACCCGGCCTCCACCCTGGGTCGGGAGGCGGACATCCACCTCAACGCCGGCGTCGCCCAGGAGGCCTGCCCCCTGAACCTGGCGCCCACCGCCAGCACCACCGCCGCCCTGGCCCTGGGCGATGCCCTGGCGGTAGCCACCCTGTTCGCCCGGGGCTTCACCGCCGAGGATTTCGCCCGCACCCATCCCGGCGGCGCCCTGGGACGCCGATTGCTGGTGCACGTGCGCGACCTGATGCACAGCGGCGAGAACCTGCCCGTGGTGGGCCTGGACGCCAGCCTGAAGGTGGCCCTGCTGGAAATGACCCGCAAAGGCCTGGGCATGACCGCCATCACCGACCATGGCTTGCGCCTGGTGGGCATCTTCACCGACGGCGACCTGCGCCGCCTGCTTGACCGGGACGTCGACGTGCGCGAACTGATGATCGCCGACGCCATGAACCGCCATCCGCGCACCGTTTCCCAGAATGCCCTGGCGGTGGAAGCCGTGCGCATCATGGAGGAAACCCGGGTCAACGGCCTGCTGGCCCTGGACGACGAGGGTCGCCTGACCGGAGCCCTGAACATGCATGATCTTCTCAAGGCCGGCGTGGTATGACCGGTGCAACCATGAATGACGACATCCTGAAACGCGCCCGCGCCGTGCGCATGATCATCTTCGACGTCGACGGCGTGCTCACCGACGGCAGCCTGTTTTATGACGACCGGGGTGAGGAATACAAGGCCTTCAACTCCCGCGACGGCCACGGCATCAAGATGCTGCGCGCCAGTGGCGTAACGACCGCCATCATCACCGGCCGAACCTCCCAGGTCGTGCTGCACCGGGCGCGCAACCTGGGCATCGACCATATCTACCAGGGTGCCGACGACAAGCTGGTCGCCTTTCTCGAACTGCTCGCCTCGACCGGACTGGGGCACCACGAGATCGCCTACATGGGCGACGACATCGTCGACCTGCCGGTGATCAACCGCTGCGGCCTGGCCATCACCGTGCCCGACGCGCCCGAGGAGGTGAAGATGCGCTGTCACCTCGTCACCCGGGCCGCGGCCGGTCGCGGCGCGGCGCGGGAGGCCTGCGAACTCATCATGCGCGCCCAGGGCACCTGGGCGGAGCAGATCGCCCGCTACGACCGATGACCGCCACCGGGCATCACATCAACTGGCTGCCGCTGGGCCTGGCCCTGCTGCTGGCCCTGCTGGGCACCTGGCTCAATCACGTCGGCGCGCGCGTCGAAACCGTGGACAATGCCGGTTTCACCCATGATCCCGACTACATCGTGGAACACTTCGACGCCCTGGCCTTCGACATCGAAGGCAAACCCCACCAACGCCTAACCGCCGCCCGCATGCTGCATTTCATGGACGATGACACGACGGTCCTGGACATGCCCCATCTGCGCCTGTTCGACCCGCGCACCCCCGTCTCGGTCACCGCCAAGCGCGCATTGATGTCCGCGGATGGCAGGCAGGTCTATTTCCTCGATCAGGTGCACGCCGAGCGGCCGTCCGGGAACGGCGTTCCCGCGCTTACCCTGGACACGGAATACCTGCATGTCTCCAGCGATGCGCGCATCATGCGCACCAACAAGCCGGTGACCCTGCGCCAGGGGCGCTCCAACCTGTCTGCCAACGGGCTGGTCGCCGACGATCGCTTCAGGCAGCTGTCGATGGAGGGTAACGTCCGCGGGGTCTATGAACATGCGCGCTGAATTGCTTCTGGCCGGTCTCCTGGCTTTTTCCTCCCCGGCCTGGTCGGAAAAGGCCGACAAAGACAAACCCGTCAATATCGAGGCCGACAGCCTGAAGGTGGACGACTCGCGCAAGGTCGCGGTCTATGAGGGGCACGTGGTCCTCACCCAGGGCACCCTGATGATCACCGCCGACCGCATCGAGGTGCGCCAGGACGACCAGGGCTTCTCCAACGGCGACGCAGCCGGCAAACCCGCCTTCTTCCGACAGAAGCTGGACCCGAAGCCCGGCACGAAACCGGAAGCCGGGGCGGAATATGCCGAAGGCTGGGCGGAACGCATCGAATACGACGGCCGCAGCGACAAGCTCAGACTGGTCGGCCAGGCCCGCCTGAAACGGGGGGAAGAGGAACTGCGCGGCAACCTGATCACCTACGACGGCACCACCAGCTTCTACCAGGCCCAGGGCAGCATCAGCGGCAGCCCGGGCCGCGTCCGCGCCGTGATCCGGCCGAAGAACAGCACGCCGGCCAAACCGTGAGCCTGCTTTCCGCCGAACGACTGGCCAAGCGCTACAAGTCCCGCCAGGTGGTGGCGGAAGCCTCCATCCAGGTCGGCAGCGGCGAGGTCGTGGGCTTGCTGGGCCCCAACGGCGCCGGCAAGACCACCTGCTTCTACATGATGGTGGGGCTGATCCGCGCCGACGGCGGCAGCATCCGCCTGGACGACGAGGACATCACCCGCCTGCCGGTCTACAAGCGGGCGCGCCTGGGCCTGTCCTACCTGCCCCAGGAGCCTTCCATCTTCCGCCGCCTCAGCGTCGCCGAAAACATCGCCGCCATGCTGGAACTGAAGGGCTACGACGATGCCGAGGTGGAAACCCGCCTGGAGAACCTGCTGGAGGATCTGCATATCACCCATCTGCGCGACGCCCCGGCGGTCGGTCTCTCGGGCGGTGAGCGGCGGCGGGTGGAAATCGCCCGCGCCCTGGCCACCTCGCCCCGCTTCGTCCTCCTCGACGAACCCTTTGCCGGCATCGACCCGATCTCGGTGATCGACATCCAGAAGATCGTGCGTTTCCTCACCGAGCGCGACATCGGCGTGCTCATCACCGACCACAACGTGCGGGAAACCCTCGGCATCTGCAACCGGGCCTATATCCTCAACGAGGGCCAGGTCATGGCCGCGGGGACACCGGATGAAATTATTTATAATGAAACCGTGCGCAAGGTTTACCTCGGTGAGCATTTCAAACTCTAAGCCCGATCCACGTTCCCCAACCACGACCCGCTTCGCATGAAGCAGAGCCTTCAGCTCAGGCTGCACCAGCAGCTCACCCTCACCCCCCAGTTGCAGCAATCCATCCGGCTGTTGCAGCTCTCCACATTGGAGCTGAGCCAGGAGATTTCCCAGATGCTCCAGGACAACCCGCTCCTGGAAAGGCTCGACGGGGAGGATCGCTTCGAGTCCCCGCCCGCCGAAATCCCCGCCGAGGAAGCCCGGCCGGAACGGGACGACGTCTACGAGGAAATGGCCTGGGGCGACCGCACCGTAACGCCTTCCCACGGCAGCGGCAGCGGCGGCGACGACGACGACGACCACGACTACCAGCAGGCCGATACCAGCCACACGAACCTGCATCAGCACCTGTGCAACCAGCTTTCTCTGACCCCCATGAGCATCCGCGACCGGCAACTGGTCGGCCTGCTCATCGAGGCCCTGGACGAAGACGGCTATCTCAGCGCCAGCCTGGAGGAACTGACCGAGCTGTTTCCCGCCGACATGGAGGTCGACGCGGCCGAGCTCGGCACGGCGCTCAAGCTGCTGCAGAGCTTCGACCCGGCCGGCATCGGCGCCCGCGACCTGGGGGAATGCCTCTGGCTGCAGCTCAATACCCTGCCGGACGACACACCCCACCTGGCCACCGCCAAACGCATGGTGCGGGAACATCTCGGTCTCCTGGCGGAGCGGGAGTACGGCAAGCTGAAAAAGCTGTTCGACCTGAACGACACCGAATTCATCCACCTCCGCCAGCTGGTCACCTCCCTCAACCCCCGCCCCGGTTCCGACTACGCCCCCCTGGACACCCGCTATGTGACGCCGGACGTCTTCGTCAAGAAGCTCAAGGGCCTGTGGATGGTCAGCCTCAACGCCGAGGCGGTGCCCAAACTGCGCATCAACGAGATGTACGCCAGCATCCTGCGCGGCAACAAGGAGGGGGGCGGCTCCCTGGGCGCCCAGTTGCAGGAGGCCCGCTGGCTGATCCGCAACGTGCAGCAGCGCTTCGAGACTATCCTGAAAGTGTCGCAAGCCATCGTTGACCGGCAGCGGATGTTCTTCGAACACGGTGACGTGGCCATGCGTCCCCTGACCCTCAAGGAAATCGCCGAAGCGGTGGATCTGCATGAATCCACGATCTCCCGGGTGACCACGCAGAAATACATGATGACCCCGCGCGGGCTGTTCGAATTCAAGTACTTCTTCGGCAGCTCCCTGGCCACCGAGGAAGGCGGCGCCACCTCCAGCACCGCCATCCGCGCCCTCATCAAGCAATTCATCGACGCCGAGACCCGCAGCAAACCCCTCTCGGACAACAGCATCGCCGACCTGCTCGGCAAGCAGGGCTTCGTCGTCGCCCGGCGCACCGTCGCCAAATATCGGGAGCTCATGAACATTCCTCCCGCCAACCAGCGCAAGTCGATCTGACTGGCGCATATCACAAGGAGCGTTGTATGAACCTCACCATTACCGGCCACCACCTGGAAATCACCCCCGCGATCCGTGGCTACGTGGAGGAGAAGATGGCCCGTGTCACCCGGCACTTCGATCAGGTGATCGACGTTTCCGTGATCCTCACCGTGGAAAAACTCAAGCACAAGGCCGAGGTCAACCTGCATCTGCGCGGCAAGGACATTTACGTCGAATCCATCGATGCCGACATGTACGCCGCCATCGATGCCCTGGCCGACAAGCTCGACCGCCAAGTGCTCAAGCACAAGGAAAAGATCGGTGACGTGCACCGCGAATCCGGCGGCATGAAGCGGCAGAGCGCCGACCTCGGCTGAACCCCTCCGCGCCGTCCGCCCTCCGGGGCGGGCGGCGCCCACCCACTCCGATTCCATGAACCTCATCACCCCGCTGCTGCAACCCGCCAACGTCCTGGCGGATTTCGACACCACCAGCAAGAAGCGCCTGTTCGAGCAGGCCGGACAACTGTTCCAGGCCAGCCACGGTGTTTCCAGCACAGAAGTCTTCGATAGCCTGTTTTCCCGGGAGAAACTGGGGTCCACCGCCCTGGGCTACGGCATCGCCATCCCCCACGGCCGCATCAAGCACCTCAAGGAAACCGCCTGCGCCTTCCTGCGCCTGAAGACTCCCACCGATTTCGACGCCCCGGACCAGCAGCCGGTGGATCTGGTGTTCATCCTCCTGGCCCCCGCCGCCGCCACCGACGTGCATCTGCAGATCCTCGGCGAACTGGCCGCCATGTTCTCCGACGAAGGCTTCCGCGCCAGGCTGCGCGCCGCCCCCGACGCCGCCGCCCTGCATCGCCTGATCACGGAATGGACGCCCTGAGCACGGCGGCGGGCGGCGAAGCGCCCACCCCCGCCCAGCACATCACGCCCTACCACATCTCGGTCACCGAGCTGTTCCGCCAGGCCGGAGAGCGCCTGCAGCTGTGCTGGATCGCCGGGCGCGCCGGCGGTGACCGGCGACTCAATTCGGACACGGTGCAGAAGCCCACCCTGGCCCTCATCGGCCACCTGAACTTCGTCCATCCCAACCGCGTGCAGGTGCTGGGCTGCGCCGAGATGGACTACCTGCGCAACCTGCCCGGCGAGGGCCTCAGGCAGGCCATCGAGAATCTGTTTTCCACGGAGATCGCCGCCGTGGTGGTGGCCAACGGTGAAAGCGTGCCCGAGGTGCTCATCGCCGCTGCGGAGCGCACGGCCACACCCTTGTTCACCTCGCCGCAACAAAGTCCGCTGCTGATGCGGGTGCTGTCGCACATGATCACCCAGGCCCTGGCACCCTCCACCCTGCTGCATGGCGTCTTCCTGGAGGTCTCCGGTCTCGGCGTGCTGATCACCGGCGATCCGGCAGTGGGCAAGAGTGAACTGGCACTGGAACTGATCACCCGGGGCCATCGCCTGGTGGCCGACGACGCCCTGGAGGTGTTCGCCGTGTCGCCCGACACCCTGGAGGGCCGCTGCCCCACCCTGCTGCAGGATTTCATGGAAGTGCGCGGCCTCGGCGTGCTCAACATCCGCCGGCTGTTCGGCGAAACCGCCGTCAAGCACAAGAAGAACCTCAAGCTCATCATCCACCTCACCCCCGCCGAAAGCTGGCAGTCCCTGGATCGCCTGGACATGCGCGCCAGCAACCGCTCTGTTCTCGGTATCGAGGTGCCCGAGGTGCGCATCCCGGTGGCGGTGGGCCGCAACCTGGCGGTGCTGGTGGAAGTGGCGGTACGCAATCACATCCTCAAGCTGCGCGGCTTCAATTCCGCCGAGGAATTCGCCGAGCGTCAGCGCGCCGCCATCGCCGCGGCCAAGCCGCCGGAGACAGGGGACTGATGCGCCTGGTCCTCATCAGCGGCCTGTCCGGCTCCGGCAAGAGCGTGGCCCTCAAGGCCATGGAGGATGCCGGCTTCTATTGCATCGACAACCTGCCCGCCGCCCTGCTGCCGGAAGCCGTCGAATACCTGCGGCTGACCCGGGTCCAGGATGCCGCCGTGAGCATCGATGCCCGCAGCGGCGCCGGCCTGGCCGGCCTGCCGGAGGCCCTGGACAAGTTGCGGCAACGCCTGGATCTGCGCATCCTGTTCCTGACCGCCAAGGACGAGACCCTGGTCAAGCGCTTCTCCGAGACCCGCCGCCACCATCCCCTGGCCAGCGGCGAACGCTCGCTGGAGGAATGCATCCGCGAGGAACGGGAAATGCTGGCGCGCATCTCCGCCGTCAGCCACCAGATGGACACCAGCGACCAGTCCGCCAACAGCCTGCGCGCCTGGATCAAGGATTTTCTCAACCTGGACAGCGCCGCCTTCACCCTGGTGTTCCAGTCCTTCGGCTTCAAGCACGGCATTCCCATGGACGCCGACCTGGTGTTCGACGTGCGCTGCCTGCCCAACCCCCACTACGACCCCATGCTCAGGCCGCTGACCGGCCGCGACGCCCCGGTCATCGCCTTCCTGCAGGGCCACGAGCCGGTGCTGGCCATGCTGGAGGACATCCGCGCCTACGTGGCGAAATGGCTGCCGGCCTATATCCGCGACAACCGCAGCTACTTCACCGTCGGCCTGGGCTGCACCGGTGGGCAGCACCGCTCCGTCTACTTTGCCGAGACCCTGGCCGACCACTTCCGCGACACCCAGCAGGTCTTGGTCCGGCACCGGGAATTGTCTTGAAGTCCTGGCTCGCCGGGGCCCACCTCCGGCCCGGCGACTGGCTCGTCCTCGCCCTGGGCCTCGCCCTGGTGGCCTCGCTCTGGGCCCGCCAGGCCGGCAGCCTGGAAGGCCGGGTGATCATCCGCCTGGACGGCAAGGTGTTCGGCGAAGCCAGCTTACGGCTCGATCGGGACATCATCGTGCCCGGCCCCCTGGGGCCCAGCCGAGTCGAGATCCGTGACGGCCGAGTGCGCGTCGCCGCCGACCCCAGCCCGCGCCAACTGTGCGTGCGCCAGGGCTGGATCCCGCCGGGCGGCGCGGTGGTCTGCCTCCCCAACCGGGTGTCTGTGGAAAACGCCGCCGCGGGTTATGACACCCTCAATTATTGACACCATCGTTCCAGGCTCGCCCGAGACGATCGGCCCAGTCTGAATATTCAAATCATATAAATTAGAACTTGCTTATCTTCTTATATTGATTAAAATCAACTCACCTGTTCGGCCACGCCAACAACTCAATCGATAAGGCCCTCGGACGAAGAGGCACGGTCCGTGTTGCTTCACGCGACAGCAGGATCTCCGGGGCGACAGTCCCGCACCATGAGAGACGAATGTTTGCGGTACGTGGGCGCGCGCCAAACCCGTCCGCGTAGGGGTGGCCCTGTTGGGGAGAGGCCGCCAGAACGCGGGCGTCCCCGGACCATTCACGACTCAGTTCCAAGATGCGGACGACCAAGGCGGCAGGTCGGCGCTCAAGCTCAGGGAATACTACAAAACCGCCGATGGGACCTGCCTGGTCGGATCAAGGCATGCCCAGGCAGGTGAAAGTGATGCAAGGACGACCGCCCCCGCGCCGTCCTGACGTCAATAAAGGAGACCATGATGGAGATTTCCCGTCCAGCCCGGGAGCCGACGCCTTCGGCCGCCTGGAGCGCGGCCGTTCCCTTGCCCACCGGACACCCCGACCCGGTGCGCGCGCAGCCATGAACCGACTG
>Ga0233425_10006728_pt1 | contig 16739 bp, 17 predicted proteins | sample Watercolumn_Towu_2_FD_181712 | JGI IMG/M metagenome (GOLD analysis project Ga0233425, IMG submission 181712) | Freshwater microbial communities from Lake Towuti, South Sulawesi, Indonesia - Watercolumn_Towuti2014_140_MG | ecosystem: Environmental > Aquatic > Freshwater > Lake | place... | reverse complement strand
GCTCGAATCCTTGTTCTGCAGCTTGGGGAAATGCAGCGACTTCGAGCGCGAGGCGAGATCGACCTTGATGCCGATCTGGGCGAGCATCGCGACCGTCGCTTGGCAGATCGTCTCGTCGTTGTTGTAGCGGTCGTTCGGGCAATCGAGCGTGACGCCGAATCCCTGTTCGTAGCCGGCCTCCTTCATCAGCGCCTTGGCCTTGGCGACATCATGGGGCAGGCGCACGTCGATCGCCGGCGCGTAGCCGTGCACGCCTGGCGAAGTCACCATGCCGGCCGGCACCGCCATGCCGCGCATCACCTTGGCCTTGATCGCCTCGACGTCGATCGCGCGGTACATCGCCTCGCGCACGCGGATGTCGGAAAACGGGTTCTTGCCCTTGACGGAGGAGTATTTCAGTTCGGGCGAGCCGACATCGAGGCCGTAGAAAATGGTGCGCACCTGATGAAGCGTCTGGACCTTGAAGCCGGCGGTCTTGGAGACGCGGTCGAGATCCTGGAGCGGCACGTCGAGCACGAAATCCATCTGCCCGGACAGGAGCGCCGAAACCCGCGTCGCGGCGTTGGCGATCGGCGTGTAGACGATCTCGTCGACGTTGTGCGGCTGATCCTTGAGGCCCCACCAATTCGGGTTCTTCGCGCTCACCGTCTTGACGCCCGGCTCGCGGAGCTTGGTGATGAAGGGTCCGGTGCCGTTGGTGTTTCGGACGGCGTGGGTCTCCTCCTTATCCTTGTAACTCTGCGGTTTCGTGACGCCGTGCTTTTCCGCCCAGGCCTTCGACATGATCAGGATCGACGCCATCTGATTGGGCAGGATCGGGTTCGGCCCGTCGGTGATGACGTGGAGCGTCATGGCGTCGACGGCGCGCGCTTCCTTGACGCTGGTGATGTAGTTCTTGAAGTCGGACGAACCCTGGCGCGCCCGGTCGATGCTGAAGGCCGCGTCCGCCGCGGTGAAGGGCGAGCCGTCGTGAAAGACGACGCCCGGGCGCAGCTTGAACTCCCAGGTCGTCGGATTGATCGGCTTCCAGGAAAGCGCGAGGCCGGGCTCGAGCTCGAGCTTCGGATTGCGCGCGATCAGCGGATCGTAGACCTGGATGTTCGCGGTCGTGGTCGGACCTTCGTTTTGCGAATGCGGGTCCATGGTCAGCGCGTCGCCCTGGCTGGTCCAGCGGAGCGTCGCGGCTTGCGACATGCCGCCCGAAACGGCGGCAAGAAGCGCGACCAACGCGGTCGCGGACAGGAACTTGGCGGTCATCGCGAGATCCTCCCGAGGAAATTCGGGGGATCATAGTCGGCTCAGTTTCGGCAGTCGACTCGCAAGGTGAAGCGCTTGGCGCGTTCGCCGACATCGGCGGCGTCGAGCCGACCGCCCGACGGCGCGCTTCTGAACTCGACGCCGTTCGCCTCGAGGAAGCTCCGCGCCACCGTCGTCTTGATCGCGAAGTTGACGTTCTGCGGAACGTCGCCCGTCGCCTGAGCGACGCGAAGCGCGTTCAGCTTCGACACGACGATGCCGACGACATGCCCGCTCATGTCGAGCACGGCGCCGCCGCTGTTGCCGGGCTGGATCGGCGCGCTGATCTGGATCATCCGGCTGTCGTCGCGCATCCCGGCGAGCGCGGTCACCGCGCCGGTCGTGAGATTGCCCTCGCTTGCGAGCGCCGTGGCCAGCGGGTAGCCGAAAGCGACGATACCGTCGCCTTGGCGGACATAGGCTCCGGCGCGAAAGACCGCGACGTCGGCGCGGCCCATCTCGGTCTTGAGCAGCGCGAGGTCGTTGGTCTTGTCGAGCGCGACGATTTCGGCCTTGCGCGCGGCATCGTTCGGCGGCTTGACGGCCAGGTTCTTGCAATTCTCCACGACATGAACATTGGTCAGGACATGGCCGCCGCGGCTGACGAAAAATCCCGTGCCGTTGCCGGTCGTGCGCTCGACCGGCGCGGCGGCGAGCCCATCGACCGCGCTCGCGCCCGAGCCGATCTTCCAGTCCTTGGCCGCCGTCTGCACGCGGGTCACGGTCTCGGCCGAAAGCCGCTTGGCCGCGCCGTCGCGCTGTTCGGCGAATTTGGCCGCCTGATCGCCGCTCGCCCGCGCCGCCGCGAGCGTCAGCCAAAAATAGGCGCGCACGTCGTCTCGCGGAACGCCTCGCCCGTTGAGATGCAGGCTCGCGAGATTGGCTTGAGCGGTCGCGTTCCCCTGAACCGCCGCCTTGGCGAACCAAAGGCCCGCATCGGTCGCGTTCGTCGCGATGCCGCGCCCCTCGAGCAACATGACGCCGAGGTTGTTCTGCGCCGCGGCGTTGCCCCGGTCGGCCGCGCGGCGGTAGAGCGCGAGCGCTTCGGCGTAGTTTTGCGTCGTGCCAAGACCGCGCTCGTGCATCAGCCCGAGATTGTTCATGGCGGGCGAATAGCCGGCATCGGCCGAGCGCTTGTACCATCGAAGCGACGCCGCGAGATCCTTGGGCACGCCGCTGCCTTGTTCCAGATAGAGCGCGGCGCCGTACTGCGCGACGATGTCGCCGCCTTGCGCGGCCGACAGCATCCAGGAATAGGCCGCCCCGGCATTGCGCGGCGCGCCGCCGAGGCCGCGGTCGTGATAGATCGCGAGCTTGTATTGCGCGAGCGTGTCGCCGCGCTTGGCATGGACCAGAAGGTCGTTCGCGGTCGAGGGCAGCGCGTTGTAGCGCGCCTCGCGCTCGGGCCCCGGCGCGACCGGCGGCGGAACCTGTCCGGTCGCGCTTTGAGGTTGGGGCGCGCAGGCCGTCGCCCAGGCGAGCGCCGCGAGCGCCGCCGCCCGGAGCGACGCGCGAAAGATCATTCCGCCGCGGCGAGGCGCGCGCGCTTGGCGCGCTCGCTCGCACTCTTGAGTTGGCCGCAGGCCGCCATGATGTCGCGTCCGCGCGGCGCGCGCACCGGGCTCGCATAGCCCGCGTCGTTGACGATGCGCGAAAAGACCGCGATCGCCGCCTCGGTCGAGCATTCGTAGGGCGCGCCGGGCCAGGGATTGAAGGGGATCAGATTGACCTTGGCCGGAATGCCGGCGATCAGGCGGATGAGGGCGCGCGCGTCGTCCGGCGTGTCGTTGACGCCCTTGAGCATGACGTATTCGAAAGTGATCCGCCGCGCATTCGACAGGCCGGGATAGGTCCGGCAGGCTTCCATCAGCTCGGCGATCTTGTACTTGCGGTTGATCGGCACGATGGCGTCGCGCAAATCGTCCCGCGTCGCATGAAGCGAGATCGCGAGATTGACGTCGAGCTCGGCGCCGACCCGCTCGATCATCGGCACGACGCCGGCGGTCGAGAGCGTGATGCGCCGGCGCGACAGCGCGATGCCGTCGCCGTCCATCGCGATCTTGAGCGCCAAGGCGACCGAGTCGTAATTGAACAGCGGCTCGCCCATGCCCATCATGACGATGTTGGACAGAAGCCGCGTCTCGCCCGCCGGCGTCGGCCACTCGCCGAGCTCGTCGCGCGCGACCAGGATCTGACCGACGATCTCCGCGGCCGAGAGATTGCGGACCAGCTTTTGCGTGCCGGTGTGGCAGAACTTGCAGGTCAGCGTGCAGCCGATTTGCGAGGAAACGCAGAGCGTGCCCCGATCCTCCTCGGGGATGTAGACGGTCTCGGCCTCCTGGCCGTCGGCGAAACGGAGCAGCCATTTGCGCGTGCCGTCGCTCGAGATCTGCGCGCGGACGATCTCGGGTCGAGCGATCTCGGCGACCGCCTCGAGCTTCGTCCGCATCGTCTTGGCGATCGTGGTCATGGCGTCGATCGAGCGCGCGCCTCGATTGTAGAGCCAGTGCCAAACCTGCGAGGCGCGCATGCGCAGCGCCTTGTCCGGCTCGCCGAGACCCCGAAACAGCGCCGCGAGCTCCTCGCGCGAGAGCCCGACCAGATTGGTCTTGGCCGACGTCGCGGGCGCCGGCGCCGCGCGCTCCGGCGTCTTTACGATCGGCTCGTCCGCCGGGCGGGGCAGGCGCGCGCTCATTTGCCGAGGCATTCCTTGTTGATCGCGCCGAGCGCCGCGGCGAAGCCGACCAGCGAGTAGGTGTCGATGGTCGTGACGTCCTTGGCCGTGCGGCCGACGATCTGCATGTCCTTGCCCGCGCGCATGCCGGCGATGATGGTCTTGTCGCCGGCGGTGTCCTTGGCCCAGGCGCTGTCGCCGTGGGTGAAAAGCTCGAAATCCTTGCCTTGGACGCGCATGCCGACCTTGCTGTCCTTCTTGAAGGGATAGCCGGCGAACAGCGAAACCTCGCCTTCGACCTTGGTGCCCATGCGATGCGCGACCATGACGTAGACGTCGGCGCGCTTCAGGCTTTTCGGATCCATCGAGACCGGCGAGGAGGCGATGTAGCAGGTCTTGTGGCCGCGATCGACGTGAACGAAAGCGTCCCAGGCGTCGAAACTGCCGAGCGGTTTCGGCGCGTTCTGGGCGAACGCCCCGGCGCTCGCGAGGAGGCCGAGGCTCAGGGTCAGGACGGCGGGGTTCATGCCGTCCTAGATAATCCCAAAGCCCGAGCGATAAAAGGGGCTAGACGATCCCCGCGCCGTAATGCTCGACCGTCGGGAAGGGGTCGTAGAAATGGTGGAGCAAGGCGCGCCATTCGGCGTAGCGCGCCGAGCCGCGAAAGCCGACGGTATGATCCTCGAGCGTCGCCCAACGGACGAGCAGGAGATAGCGCCCGGGCTTCTCGAGGCAGGGCCGAACCTCGATCCCCTGAAAACCGGGCGTCGCGGCGATCAGGGGGCGGGCCTGTTTCATCGCCGCCTCGAAGGCAGCATGCTCGCCCGGCTTCACGTCGAGAACGGCGCATTCGAGGATCATCGCGCCCTCCCTAGAACGGCTTGGCGATGACCATGGTCACGATCGCTATCATCAGAACGGTCGGGATTTCGTTGGCGAAGCGGTAGAAGCGCGCCGAGCGCGTGTTGCGATCGGCCTCGAAATCCTTGCGCCAGCGGGCGAGAAAGCCGTGCAGCGCCGACATGGCGATCACCGCCGTCGCCTTGACCCAAACCCAGCCTTCCGACCAGTCGATCAAGCCGGGCGTCGCGAGCAGGCAGCCGCCGAAGACGAAGGCCGCGACCATCGCCGGATTGATGATCGCCCGAAGCAAGCGGCGCTCCATGACCTTGAGGGTTTCCGAGAGTTCGGAACCCTTGGCCGCGCCGACGTGATAGACGAAAAGCCGGGGCAAATAGAGCATTCCGGCCATCCAGGCGATCACCGCGATGACGTGCAGCGCCTTGATCCAGGGATAGGCCTCGGCGAGCCACGCCGCGACGGGTGAGCCGAGGCTGTCGCTGTCCATCTAGGCCGCCAGGGCGCAGCGCGCCCGATCCTTGGGGCAGCGGCGCGCGCCTTGCGCGCAACCAATGCCCTGCCGCCCCGCCGCCTCGCGGGCGAGCGTCGCGAGACAGTCGATGAAGTCGGGGTGCTCGGCCAGCGCCGGCACGCGGCGATAGCGCGGCACGCCTGCGCCAAGCGCGAGATCGCGGTACGTTCGGTCGAGCTCGACCAGGGTTTCGGAATGCTCCGAGACGAAGGCGATCGGCGCGACGACCAGCGGCACCTTGTCCCGCCCGGCGCGCGCGATTTCGGCCTCGGCATAGGGTCCGATCCAGGCGAGCGGCCCGACCCGGCTTTGATAGCAGACCTGCCAATCGAGCCCGGCAATGCCGAGCGCATCGACCAGCGCACGCGCCGTCGCTTCGACCTGCCATTGATAGGGATCGCCCTGGGCCACGACCTTCTTGGGCAGGCCGTGGGCCGAAAGCAGGAGACGCGGCTTGCCGGCTTCAGCCGCTTCCATGAGCAGCGGCCGAACGAGCTTGGCCTGCGCGGCGATCAGCGCCGGATGGGTCGGATAGCAGCAGACCGTCGAGGTCTCGACCGCGAGCCCGGCGCGTCGCGCGGCGCGGTGCCAATCCGCGAGCGAGGAACCGCTGGTCGTGGTCGAATACTGCGGATAAAGCGGCATCAGGACGATCTTGTCCGCGCCCCAGGCCGCGACGGCACGCGCCGTCTCGTCGGCCATCGGGTGCCAATAGCGCATGGCGATGAAGACCCGCCAGTCGCCGCCGAGCGTCGCGCCGAGGGCGCCGGCCTGGCGCCGCGTATTCGCCAGCAGCGGCGAGGCGCCGCCGAGCTCGGCATAGATGGCTTGGGCCTTGGGCGCGCGGCGCGCCGATATGAATTTGGCGAGCGCCCAGCGGATCGGCCAGGGCGCGCCGATGATCGCCGGATCGTTGAACAAATTGAACAGGAAGGGCTCCACGGCCGAAGGCGCGTCGGGCCCGCCGAGATTGAACAAGACGACAGCGCGTTTCATGCCTCGGGCGTGGCGCTATCGTCCGGTTCCGGATCTGACGCGCTCGATCAGGCGCGCGACATGCTCGGGCGGCGTCGCCTGAAGAATGCCGTGACCGAGATTGAAAACCCAAGGCCCGCCGCCGAGCGTGGCGAGCAGGCGATCGATTTCGCCGTCGAGCGTCTCGCCGCCGGCGAGCAGCGCGACCGGATCGAGATTGCCTTGCACCGCGATGCCGCGACCCTGGAGCGCGGACGAGGCCCAGGAGGCCGAGACGGTCGTGTCGAGGCTCACGGCATCGACGCCGGTCTCCATGGCATAGGCGGTGTAGAGCGCGCCGACGCCGCGCGGAAAGCCGATGATCTTGACCGCCGGATGACGCCGGCGCAGTTCCGCGACGATGCGCTTGGCGGGTTCGATCGACCAACTCCGGAACCCAGGCTCCGCGAGCGCGCTCGCCCAAGTATCGAAGAGCTGCACGGCTTCGACGCCCGCCGAAATCTGAGCCGAGAGATGCTCGATGGTCGCTTCGGTCAGGAGATCGATCAGGCGGCCGAACAGCAGCGGCTCGGCATAGGAGAACATGCGCGATTCGACATGATCCGTGCCGCCGCGGCCCTCGACCATGTAGGTCGCAACCGTCCAGGGCGCGCCGGCAAAGCCGATCAATGCGACGTTCGGCGCCAACGCCGCCTTGATTTGCCGAACCGCCTGATAGACCGGTTGCAAGTGGCCGAGAAAGCGCGGCTTGTCGAACTCCAGGACCTCGCGCCCGTCTTTGAGCCCGAGCAAGAGCGGGCCTTCGCCCTCGATGAAACGGACATGCTGGCCGAGGGCATCGGGCACGACCAAAATATCCGAAAAGAGAATTGCCGCGTCGAAACCGTAGCGCCGGATCGGCTGCAGCGTGATCTCGGTCGCGATGTCGGGCGTGTAGCAGAGGTCAAAAAACCGGCTGACCTTGGCCCTGATCTGACGATATTCGGGCAAGTAGCGTCCGGCTTGGCGCATCAACCAGATGGGTGGCTTGGTCTGCTTCTCGCCGCTGAGGGCGCGCAAAAAGGCTTTGGACATGTTATCCCCGGTCTCAGTCCGACCACTATATCTTCTTATATCATAGAGAGAATCTGGTGGAGGTGGTGGAGTATGTCTGTGGACAAATGAACAAGCCGAAGACCAACCAAAATGTCCCAAGACCACAGCCTTGTTGATCCACAGCCCGAGCATAGCCTGGATTGTTTGGCGAACGTCCTGGATTCGAAAGCGTAAAACGCCACAGGCGAGCCGGATCGATCAGCCAAGTCGGGAAGTTGTCCCAAACCCTGGCCGGCGATCCGCCAAGCGATCCACAATGGGACAACCCGGCCTGGGCGCGGGCAAAGCGGGCATAATTCGGCTCTCGGCGGGCTTTGGGGGAATAGCGAGCGCAAAGCGCTTGGCCGTCAAGCGGCCTTATGGGTAAATTGGCGTCATGAACAAGTTCCATCTGCACCTCGTCTCGGATGCGACCGGGGACACGCTGGCTTCGGTCGCCAAGGCGGCCGAGGTGCAGTTCGACGATGTCGAAGCGGTGCATCATACCTGGTCGATGGTCCGCACGCCCGCGCAACTCGAACGGGTCCTCAACGGCATCGCCGCGGCCCCCGGCCTAGTGCTCTTTACCATCGTCAACAAGGAACTTCGGGATTCGCTCGAAGAGGGCTGCAAACGCATCCAAGTACCGCATGTCGCGGTCCTCGATCCGGTCTTCGCGGCGCTCAGCACCTATCTGGGGGCTCATTCCAAGAACCAGCCGGGGCGTCAGCACACGCTCGATTCGGAGTATTTCGGCCGTATCGAGGCAATGAATTTTTGCCTGGCTCATGACGACGGCCAATCGCCCGAAAACCTGCACAAGGCCGACGTCGTCCTGGTGGGGGTGTCGCGCACTTCCAAGACCCCGACTTGCATCTATTTGGCCAATCGGGGCATAAAGGCCGGCAATATCCCGATCGTCCCAGGTATGCCTTTACCGACAAGCGTTGAATCGCTAACGAAACCTTTGATTGTTGGATTGGTTGCTAGTCCGGAACGATTGGTTCAGGTCCGCCGCAACCGCCTACTTGCACTCAACCAGAACCCCGACACAGATTATGTCGATATAGAAACAATCAAGGAAGAAATTAACACTGCGCGCAAGATTTTCTCTAGGAACGACTGGCCTGTGATCGACGTGACACGCCGGTCGATCGAGGAGACCGCCGCCGCCGTCATGCAGCTTTACGAGCGGCGAAAGGAGACCCAGAGTTGAGGCTGATCTTGGCCTCGACCAGCCCCTATCGAAAGACCATGCTCCAACAGGCCGGCCTGATTTTCGACACCCTGGCGCCTGCGGTCGACGAGACGACCGAGAAGGCCGCGCGGCCGGGCCACGACGCGGATGCCTTGGCGCTCGATCTCGCCCGCCTCAAGGCGGAAAGCGTTTCGCGCCAGGCGCCCGAGGCGCTAACGATCGGCTGCGATCAGGTCCTCGACTGCGCCGGGCGCCTTTACGACAAGCCCAAGGACCGGGCCGAAGCGCGCGTGCAGCTCGCGGCGCTCCGCGGACGCGAGCACCGCCTGGCGACGGCGCTCGTCCTGGCCGAGGGCGGCCGCGCGCAATGGAGCCATCTGGCGGAGGCACGGCTTGGCATGCGCGATTTCGCCGACGCTTTTCTCGAGGCGTATCTCGATGCCATGGGCGCGCGGGCGCTGGCCACGGTCGGCGCCTACGAAATCGAAGGGCTGGGCGCGCAGTTGTTCGAACGCGTCGAGGGCGATCAATTCGTCATCCGCGGGTTGCCCCTGCTCGCGCTGCTCGCCGAGCTTCGCCGTCGCGGGGCGATCGCGTCGTGATCCCGACCGGCAAGGCCCAGCTCGCGGGCGTGATCGGCTGGCCGATCGCGCATAGCCGCTCGCCGCGCCTTCACGGCTTCTGGCTCGATCGGCTCGGCATCGACGGCGCCTACGTGCCGCTCGCGGTTCGCCCCGATGACCTCGCGCTGACGCTCCGCCTCCTGCCGCGTCTCGGATTTCGCGGCTGCAATCTGACGCTACCCCACAAGGAAGCCGCGCTCGGCCTGGTCGATACCTTGAGCGCGCGCGCCGCGCGCATCGGCGCGATCAACACCGTGATCGTCGGCCCGGACGACAAGCTGACGGGAGACAATACCGACGGCTTCGGCTTCATCGAAAATCTCAAGGCCGCGGGCGTCGATCCGGCGGCCGGCGCGGCCGTCGTGCTCGGCGCCGGCGGCGGCGCCCGCGCGGTCGTCGCCGCGCTGCTCGATGTCGGCGCGCCGAAAGTCACCGTCGCCAATCGCGGCGCGGCGCGGGCCAAGGCGCTCGCCCGCGCGCTCGGTTCGAAGGTCACGACGGTTCCCTGGGAACGCCGTGCCGAGGCGCTCGCCGGCGCGGCGCTCTTGGTCAACACCACCAGCCTCGGCATGACCGGCCAGCCGCCGCTCGAGATCGATCTCGCGCGCTTGCCCCTCGGCGCGGCGGTGAGCGATCTGGTCTACGTGCCGCTCGAGACGCCGCTGCTGGCCCGCGCCAAGGCCCGGGGTCTCAAATCCGTCGATGGTCTCGGCATGCTGCTCCATCAGGCGCGGCCGGGTTTTGCCGCCTGGTTCGGCCGCGAGCCCGAGGTCACCGACGAGCTCCGCCGTTTCGTGCTCGCGGATCCGTTGGCGTGATCGTCGTCGGCCTCACCGGCTCGATCGGCATGGGCAAGAGCGAGACCGCGCGCATGGTCCGCCGGCTCGGCATTCCGGTCTTCGACGCCGACGCGGCCGTGCACGCGCTGACCGCGCGAGGCGGCGCGGCGGTCGCCGCCGTCGGCGCGGCGTTTCCCGGCTCGGTCAAGGACGGCGCCGTCGACCGCGCGGCGCTCGGCCCGCAAGTGCTGGGCGACCCGGCCGCCCTCAAGCGCCTCGAGCGCATCGTTCATCCGCTGGTCGGCCGATCGCGTTCGGCCTTTCTCGCCCGCGCGCGGCGCGCCCGGCGGCCGATGGTCGTGCTCGACATTCCGCTCCTGTTCGAGACCCGCGGGGACAGGCGGGTCGACGCGACCATCGTGGTCAGCGCGCCGTATTTCCTGCAGACTCTGCGCGTGCTTCGCCGAGCCAACATGACGCCGCAGAAACTCGCCGACACGCGCGCCCGTCAGGTGCCCGACGCGATCAAGCGCCGGCGCGCCGACCATGTCGTCCGCACCGGGCTCGGGCGACGCTTCGCGCTCGACGCGCTCCGGCGCATCGTCGCGCGGCTCAAGGCCTAGGAGCGGGAGCGATGCGCGAAGTCGTGCTCGACACCGAAACGACGGGCCTCGATCCCCTCGAAGGTCATCGGGTCATCGAAATCGGCTGCGTCGAATTGCGGAACCACGTGCCGACGGGAAGCGCCGGCGAACGACGTTGGCTGATCGATCCCGAGCGCGACGTGCCGGACGACGCCGCAAGGGTCCACGGCCTGACGACGGCGGCGCTCCGCGGTCAGCCGGTCTTCGCCAAGATCGTCGACGAGCTCCTCGGCTTCATCGCCGACTCGCCCCTCGTGATCCACAACGCGGATTTCGACATCGGCTTTCTCAATGCCGAGCTTGCGCGGCTCGGCCGGCCGGCGCTCGCGCTGGCGCGGACGGTCAACACGCTCCGCATGGCGAGGCACAAATTCCCGGGCGCGCCGGCCTCGCTCGACGCGCTGTGCAAGCGTTTCGGCATCGATCTCGAGGTCCGCGAAAAGCACGGCGCGCTGGTCGATGCCCGCCTGACGGCCGAGGTCTACGTCAATCTGCTGGGCGGCCGCCAACAAGGCCTCGCCCTCGCCGGGCCGGCGCGCCGTGCCGGCCCGATCGAACAGGCGCGAGAGTTGCGCCAACCCCGGCCCCACGCCCCGAGCGAAGCTGAGCTCGCCGCCCACCAGGCCTTCGTCGCCAAGCTCAAGAACCCGATCTGGTCGCAATAAAGGCTAATGCCTTGTTAAGGCCTATAAATCAGGAAATCGACTGCGTCGGCACATTGACAAGTAATCTGTCACTATGACAAACTATTTGTCGTATGGCTGACGATCCCTACCGTCTGAACAACCAGACCCGTCTGATCCAAGGAGTGACGCGGCTCCATCAGGCGCTTGACGCGGCGGGCAAAAGTCTGCTCCGCGGCAAGGGCCTCAGTCTGGCGCAGCGCGGCATTATGGAAAGCCTCTGGCGCGACGGACCGAGTCCCGTGCCGGCGCTGGCCCGCACGCGGCCGGTCTCGCGCCAGCATGTTCAGGGTCTGGTCGATGCCTTGATCGAAGCCGGGTTGGTCGAAGCGAGGCCCAACCCGGCGCATCGACGCTCGAACTTGATCGCACTCACCGCCAAGGGCGAGACGACATACGGGGTCATACGCTGGCGCGAAGCCGGTCCCACCGCGGCGCTGTTCGACGGCATCGCCGACGCCGACATCGAAGCGACCATCCGCACGCTCGAAACCTTGCGGACGAGAGCCGCCGCGCTCGCCCGCAAGCGCTGAAACTCAGCGCTGCGTCTTCGCCGCTCTGATGGCTTGCCAGATGCGCTCGGGCGACGCCGGCATGTCGAGATGGCCGACGCCGAGCGGCCCGAGCGCATCGTGGACCGCATTCATCAGCGAAGGCAACGCGCCGGCCGAGCCCGCTTCGCCGCAGCCTTTGGTGCCGAGCGGATTGCTCTTGGCCGGAACCTCGTAGGTGTCGGAAACGAAGCTCGGCATGTCGTCCGCCCGTGGCATCGCGTAATCGGCGAAAGTGCCGCTCAGCAGCTGTCCCTGGGCGTCGTAGACGACGTTTTCCATCAGCACCTGACCCGCGCCTTGAACAATGCCGCCATGGACCTGGCCTTCGACCAGGAGCGGATTGACCACGGTGCCGAAATCGCTCATCGCGACATAGCGATCGATCCGCAAGACGCCGGTCTCGGGATCGATCTCGACCTCGGCGACGTGACAGCCGTTCGGAAAGGTCGAGGGCACCGGCTTGGTCGCATGCGAAATGTCGAGCGTCTTGGGCAAGCCCTCCGGCAACGCGAGGCCCGAGCGCAGCTTGGCCGCGAGATCGAGCAGCCCGATCCCGCGATCGGTGCCGGCGATGACGAAGCGCCCGGGCGCGAATTCGACGTCGGCGACGCTCGCCTCGAGGATATGCGCTGCGACTGCCTTGCCGGCCTCGACGACTTTGTCGGAGGCCTCGACGATTGCCATGCCGCTCGCGGTGATCGAGCGCGAACCGCCCGTGCCGCCGCCCGCGATCAACTGGTCGCTGTCGCCTTGCAGAAGCCGGATGCGCTCGAAGGGAATGCCGAGGCGCGAGGACAGAACTTGCGCGAAGGCCGCCGCGTGACCTTGGCCGTAATCGAGCGTGCCGGTGACGATGGTGACGTCGCCGTTCGCCTCGAAGCGAATCCCGCCCATTTCCGCGCCGGGCGGCGCCGTCACCTCGAGAAAGCAGCCGAGGCCGCGCCCGCGCAACAGCCCCTTGGCCTCGCTCACGGCCTTGCGCTTGGCATAGCCCTCCCAGTCGGCTGCGGCGAGGGCGCGGTCGAGCAGGCGCTCGAAATCGCCGCTGTCATAGGTCATGCCCGAGGCGGCGGCATAGGGGATTTGCTCCGGCCGGATCATGTTCTTGCGCCGAAGCGCGATCGCATCCAAGCCGAGCTTGGCCGCCGCGGTCTCGATCAGGCGCTCCATGTAGTAATTGCCCTCGGGCCGCCCGGCGCCGCGATAGGCCGAGACCGGCGTCGTGTTGGTCAGGGTGCAGCGCGTCGAGACCTCGATCAGCGGCGTGCGGTAGACGCTTTGGATGTTCTTGACCGCGTTCAACGTCGACATGATCGGCGCGACGGCCGCGACATAGGCGCCCATGTTGCTGTGGCCTTCGACCCGCAGCGCCAGGAAATTCCCCTCGCGGTCGAGCGCGAGCGAGGCCGTCATTTCGTGATCGCGGCCGTGGGTGTCGGAGAGAAAGCTTTCCGAGCGGTCGGCGGTCCATTTGACCGGGCGGCCGAGCGCGCGCGCGGCATGGAGCAGCGCGACATATTCGGGATAGGGCGCGGCCTTCATGCCGAAGGAGCCGCCGACATTGCCGCTGAGAATGCGGAGCTTGTCGGTCGGCACTTTCATGATCTCGGCGAGCCCGCCGCGCAATCCGAAGGCGCCCTGGCAGCCGACATGGAGCGTGAATTTGCCGGCGGCCGCGTCGTAGGCGGCGATGGCGGCGCGCGGCTCCATGGCCGCGACCGCGACGCGGGTGTTGCGGGGCGAAAGCGTCACGACATGGGCCGCCGCCGCAATAGCGGCGTCGACCTTGGCCGTGTCGCCGTAGTGATAGTCGAGCGCGACGTTGCCCTTGGTGTCCTCGTGGATCAGCGGCGCGCCGGGCTTCGCCGCCGCGCTTGCCCGCGTCACCGCCGGGAGATCGTCGATCTCGACCTCGATCGCCTCGGCCGCGTCGCGCGCCGCGTCCGCGCTTTCGGCGACGACCAGGCCGAGCGGCTCGCCGACATGGCGCACGCGGTCGATCGCGATCGGGAACCAAAGCGGCGGCTTGAAGGGCGTGCCGTCGCGGTTCGGAAATTGGGCGATGCATTTGATGCCGCCATAGCCCGCGGCCTTGATCTCGGCGCCGAGAAAGATGCCGAGCACGCCCGGCATGGCCTTGGCAGCGCTCGCGTCGAGCTTGCGGACGATGCCGTGGGCGTAGCGGCTGCGAAGCACGACGCCGTAGGCCTGGCCCGCCAGGTTGACGTCGTCGGTGTAGCGACCGCGGCCCTGGAGCAGCACCGGATCCTCGGTGCGCCGCACCGGCTGGCCGATGCCGAATTTCGCTATGGCCCAGTCGTTCATGGTCTATCGATCCTCGACATCATGTCTCGCGCGGCTAAGACGGGGCGCGACTATAGGACGACACGCGCGCGCGCGTCATCCGCCCGTCGGTGGTACAATCGGGACAATCCTCCGCGTCGCTTCCATCGAGGAGCGCGATGAAGCCGCCGTCGACCGAAGACCCACCGCCGGAGCCGGCGCCCGAGCCGCCCTCGCGTCTGCCGCCTTTCGGCCAAAAGCCGGCGCAGCCGGGCGGCTTGACCCGACCCGAAATCGTCGTGCTGCTCGCGATCGCCGCGGTGCTCGCGCTCGAGGCCCTGCTCGATGTCGAGGCCGAAAGCTGGGCCGCCCTGGTCGATTGGGTGTGGCGCACCGGAACGCCCGAAGCCATCCAGCCCGGCATCGACGTCATTACCGGGGTGCGACGCCAGCCCTAGTTGAATCCCGACGCGAATGTGTTAGACAAGGGGCGCCTCACAAGGCCGACCGCAGCGCCCGGATCCCAACCGGGCCAGACCCGCCGAGCCCTTTCGGCGGGTTGACGAGCGGCCAGCGTGCCCCGACGGGGCACCTCACGCGCTCTTTCGAACCCGACCGCCGATCCCGGCGGGCACCCCCCCCCTCGAAACCAGACGACATCCGAACGCCATGAATCTCCAGGAACTCAAGAAAAAGTCTCCGATGGATCTCCTCGCCCTCGCCGAGGAACTCAAGATCGAGGGGGCGAACGCGCTGCGCAAGCAGGACATGCTGTTCGCTATTCTCAAGCAGCTCGCCGACAACCAGGTCGAGATTTCGGGCGGCGGCGTGATCGAACTCCTGTCCGACGGTTTCGGCTTCCTGCGTTCGCCCGAGGCGAACTACCTGCCGGGCCCGGACGACATCTATGTCAGCCCGACCCAGGTGCGCCGCTTCGGCCTCAGGACCGGCGACACGGTCGAAGGCCTGATCCGCGCGCCCAAGGACGGCGAGCGCTACTTCGCGCTGACCAAGGTGAACGCGGTCAATTTCGACGACCCCGAACAGGTCCGCCACAAGGTCAATTTCGACATGCTGACGCCGCTCTATCCGACGCGCCAGCTCAAGATGGAAATCCCGGGCGGCGCCAAGAAGGACATCTCGGGGCGCATCGTCGATCTGATCGCGCCGATCGGCATGGGCCAGCGTGCCCTGATCGTCGCCCAGCCGCGCACCGGCAAGACGGTGCTGATGCAGAACATCGCGCATTCGATCGCGGCCAATCATCCGGATTGCTACCTGATCGTGCTCCTGATCGACGAGCGCCCGGAGGAAGTCACCGACATGGCGCGCTCGGTCAAGGGCGAGGTCGTGTCCTCGACCTTCGACGAACCGGCGACGCGCCACGTCCAGGTCGCCGAAATGGTCATCGAAAAGGCCAAGCGCCTGGTCGAGCACAAGCGGGACGTCGTCATCTTGCTCGATTCGGTGACGCGCCTCGCCCGCGCCTACAACACCGTCGTGCCTTCCTCGGGCAAGGTGCTGACGGGCGGCGTCGACGCGAACGCGCTCCAGCGGCCGAAGCGCTTCTTCGGCGCGGCGCGCAACATCGAGGAGGGCGGCTCGCTCACCATCATCGCGACCGCGCTGATCGACACCGGCTCGCGCATGGACGAGGTGATCTTCGAGGAGTTCAAGGGCACCGGCAATTCGGAAATCGTGCTCGACCGCAAGATCGCAGACAAGCGCACCTTCCCGGCAATCGACATCCAGAAATCGGGCACGCGCAAGGAAGAGCTTCTGGTCGACAAGGGCTCGCTCGCCAAGATGTGGGTGCTCCGGCGCATCCTTTCGCCCATGGGCGTGGTCGACGCCATGGAATTCCTGATCGACAAGATCAAGGGCACCAAGACCAACGCCGACTTCTTCCAGTCGATGAATACCTGAGGGCCGACTAGAGCAAGATCCGATCGAATGGAAGCGAAGCAGCCATTCGATCGGTGAATCACGCTCTAGCCCCCAGGTTTCGGTCGAGCGAAGAGCCGCGCTATTTCTTGACGAGGGCGTCGCGGATTTCGCGGAGCAGCTCCTCGCTTCGGCTCGGCGGCGCCCGCGCGCGCGAATGCTGACATATGTCTGACGATGTATTACAATGTCCGCGCCGAGGAGAAGTTGAAATGACGTCTGGTCGAAAGGCGAAAGCGAGCCAACGGCGCAAGAGCGTGACGATTTCGGCGCGGGTCGAACCCGCCACGGCCCGCGCCCTCGATCGCTTGGCGACGGCCTACAATCGCAGTCGTTCCTGGGTCCTGAACGAGGCGATACGAACTCAAGCGGCGGCCGATGCCGAATATCTCGCCGCGGTCGACGAGGGCCTGCGCGCGGCGGAGGCCGGGCGCCTGATCGCGGATGCCGATCTTGACCAAGCGCTCGCCCGCCGGCGCGCGGCGGGCCGCAAGCGCGCCGCCTGATGCGGCTCGAATGGACCGATCTCGCGGTCGTCGACCTTCACGCCATTCAAGAGCGCATCGCGATCGATAGCGGCGCGCGCGCCGACCGGATGATCGAGCGATTGCGCGCGGCGGCCCGTCGACTCTTGCGATTT
>Ga0233425_10006727_pt1 | contig 16744 bp, 17 predicted proteins | sample Watercolumn_Towu_2_FD_181712 | JGI IMG/M metagenome (GOLD analysis project Ga0233425, IMG submission 181712) | Freshwater microbial communities from Lake Towuti, South Sulawesi, Indonesia - Watercolumn_Towuti2014_140_MG | ecosystem: Environmental > Aquatic > Freshwater > Lake | place... | reverse complement strand
GCGGCGGCGGCGGCCGGCAGAGCGCCGGCGGCTGGAGCGCCGGGACGGGCCGCGCCGGGCGCTGCGCCTGCAGCCGCCCCGGCCGCCACGCCACCTCCACAGCGAGGTGGCGGCCGAGGGCGCTAGCCGGCCCCGGGGCGGTCTCAATCCCCCGCCTCCATCACGCCTCGCTCGTCCACGTCCCGCCTGTCCTGGTCGGGCGTCGACCACGACGGCCCGAGCTTAACGATTCCTGAAGACGCGTCGGTTTTCCTGTTGTGCATATCTCCTTCGGACGCACAGGCAGGAGGTCGACACCGATGAACACGAACACCAGGCGTTTCCTCGTCACCGCCGCCGGGCTGGCCCTGCTGCTGGCCGCGGCATGTACAGGCGGGGCTACCAGGGACGCCGCTACTTCCGCTCCTGCTGAGCCCGCCTCCGAAGTAACGTCGGCCGCTGTTCCCGTAGCGCAGAGACCCGCGGACGCGACCGGTCAGGGCGCCGCGGCAGCCGTTGTTGACGCCGCTCCCATTCAGACGACGGCCTCCGCTGCCTCCGGCTCCGGCGTGCCCGCCCCCGCGGGGACTGCGGTGGCGTTGCCGCAGGCCACGCCTACCCACGCCTCTGTCGCTGCCCTCGCCACCGCCGACGACGCCGACCGCATCGTCGCGGCCGAGGAGACCGTCCTCAACCGCGTCTACGGGGCAGTCCTACCCTCGATCGTCAACATAAAGGTGGCGCAACGCGCCGCGATCGGCGACACGTTCGGCTTCGGGCAGCAGGGCCAGGGCGTGCAGCCGACCGGCGAGGGTTCGGGCTTCGTCTGGGACCGCGAAGGCAACATCGTCACGAACAACCACGTCGTTGCCGGGGCCGACATCGTGTCGGTCAGGTTCTTCGACGGCACTGAGGTGCTCGGCGACGTCGTCGGCACCGACCCGTTCTCGGACCTGGCGGTCGTCAGGGTCGACCTGCCCGCCGATCGCCTTCAGCCGGTAGCGCTCGGCAACTCGTCCGTGCTCAAGGTCGGCCAGATTGCGATCGCCATCGGCCATCCATTCGGCCAGACCTTCACGATGACGAGCGGGATCGTCAGCGCGGTCGGGCGCCTGATCTCCAGCGGTGCGACTTCATTCGGAATCCCCGAGGCGATCCAGACCGACGCGGCGATCAACCCCGGCAACTCCGGTGGCCCGCTTCTCGATCGAGAGGCCCGCGTGATCGGCATCAACGCCCAGATCGAAACGACGTCGGGCATGAATGCCGGAGTCGGTTTCGCAATCCCGATCGACATCGCGAAGAACGTCGTGCCCGCCCTGATCAAGGACGGCGTGTTCAAGTACGCCTACCTCGGGGTCTCGCTCGACAGCGTCAGCCAGGAGATCGCCAGCCTCATGGACCTTCCGCAGACGACCCGGGGCGCGTTGATCTCAGAGGTCACGGGCGGCGGTCCGGCCGCCCGCGCGGGCCTCAGGGGCGGCACCAGCGTCGCCAGGACCCGGATCGGCCAGTCGGTGCGCATCGGCGGCGACATCGTCGTCAAGGTCAACGGCATCCAGATCAGGAGCTCCGAGGAACTGATCGCCTACACCGCGCTGAAGGCGCGACCGGGCGAGACCGTGAAGATGACGGTCCTCCGCAGCGGCAAGGAACAGACCATCGATGTCACCCTCGGGACGCGGCCAGGCTAGGCGGGACGAAAAGCCCCGTCCGGGAATCGCTTCTGTGGTAGACTCCGGATTCGATGCTCGAAGAGGCGCGTTCCGCGAAATGCTCCTGTTGCAAGGCTGCGGGAGGCTAGTCCTGCGGTAGCGCGCGTTTACTGAAAGAGCAGCCCCCCGCCGTGATCATAGGCGGGGGGCTTTTTGTTTGGCGACCAGACACGAAGGCGGAAGGCACGAATCATGGCGACGGCAGCGGTCAAGCAGCGCGGGCAGACGATCTCGCCCGACGAGCTAAAAACCCTCAATCAACGCTTCGAGACGGCGTCACCCCAGGAGATTCTCCGCTGGGTCGACTCCTGCTTCGGCGACCGCGCGGCGCAGATGTCCAGCTTCGGCCTCGAAGATGTCGCCCTGTCCGACATGTACTGGCGCATCACGCCCCGGGTCCGGGTCATGACGTTGGAGACGGGGCGCCTCCCAACCGAGACGTATACCGTCATGGACCAGATCAAGCTGCGGTTCGACGTCGAGATCGAGGCCTTCTACCCGGACTTCGCCGCGGTCGACCGCATGGTCCAAAAGCAAGGCTTCAACCTGTTCTACAAGAGCGTCGACAACCGAAAGCTCTGCTGTGGCGTCAGGAAGGTCGAACCGCTGAACCGAGCGCTCGGCACCCTCGATGCCTGGGTGACCGGGTTGCGCCGCGACCAGGGGATGGCCCGCGGGCAGATCGCGATCGTCGAGTGGGACGCGGCCCACAACAACTACAAGGTCAATCCGCTCGCAAACTGGACGTTCGAGCAGGTGCGCGAGTACGTGAAGGCTAATGGCGTGCCGTACAACGAACTGCACGACCGTGGATACCCGAGTATCGGATGCGCGCCGTGCACACGGGCGGTCACGCCGGGCGAGGATCTGAGGGCGGGCCGCTGGTGGTGGGAGAGCGATCCCAACGCCAAGGAGTGCGGACTCCACGTCGTGCAGAAGGCCGACGGGACCTACGCGGCCGGCCGCGCCCGCAACGGCGCACGCTAGCGACCGGAGTGCCACTCCCACCGCACGGCGGAAGCCTGGTCGACCGCGCGCTCTCGGCAGCCGAGGCGCGCGAGCTCGGCGCGCGCTCCCGCGAGATGCCACGCCTCGTGCTGAACAACCGCGAGGTCTCCGACCTTCGGATGATCGCTAACGGCGCCTTCAGCCCGCTGACCGGATTCATGACCCGGCCAGACTACGAAGGCGTCGTGCGAAACGCACACCTGTCGAGCGGCCTGCCGTGGACGATTCCTGTGACGCTGTCGACCGACCGGCATCGCGCCGACGAGCTACGGGACGGGTCCGAGGTCGCCCTGTTTGGCCCCGACCACACGCTCGCAGGATCGATGAGGCTGCGTGACCGGTTCGCATATGACCGCGAGCTCGAGGCCCGGGAGGTCTTCCGCACCGCCGACAGGGCCCACCCGGGGGTCGCCAACCTCTACTCACAGGGCGAAGTCCTGCTGGGCGGCGAGATTCGTGCGGTCCCATACCGCCCCGCCTCGCACGCCGATCTCGAGAGGACGCCGGCACAGACCCGGGCCGTGATCGACGAGAAGGGCTGGGGTACGGTCGTCGGCTTCCAGACGCGCAACCCGATACACCGCGCGCACGAGTACATCATGAAGTGCGCACTGGAGCTTGTCGACGGCCTGCTGGTCCATCCCCTGGTCGGGGAGACGAAGGCAGGCGACATCGACGCCGACGTCCGCATCCGCTGCTACGAGGCGCTGCTGAAGGACTACTACCCGCTCGGCCGGACCCTCCTGTCGCTCTTCCCGGCGTTCATGCGGTACGCGGGACCGCGCGAGGCAATATTCCACGCCCTCGTCCGCAAGAACTACGGCTGCACGCACTTCATCGTCGGCCGCGACCACGCGGGCGTCGGCACCTACTACGGCACGTACGACGCCCAGCTGATCTTCCACGACTTCACTGCCCAGGAGCTCGGCATACAGCCGATGTTCTTCGAGCACTCGTTCTGGTGCACGAAGTGCGGAGCGATGGCCAGCACCAAGACTTGCCCTCACGCTGCCGAGCACCACGTGGCGCTTTCCGGGACGAAGGTGCGAGAGATGCTGGCCGCCGGACAGCGCCCTCCTTCGGAATTCTCGCGGGCCGAGGTCGCCGACATCCTGATCGTGGCTGCGCGCAAGCCCTGACCCGCGGCCGGTTGTGTGTATCCGGCCACCCCTCCATTAGGCAAACGCCGCGATGCGGCCGCCGGCGCACGCCACGATGCTGGAGGCAGGTCCCTCCGCGGCCAGCGCCGGCGCGTGCCCCGCGACCGCGTGGGACCAGGGGCATCGATGACCGCTCTCGGAAACGACACCTACCGCCGGTCCGCGCCTGGAATCGCAGTCCGGCTGCTGGGCCGGCTCGCCCTCCTCGGGGGCTCGGAGGGCAAGAACGGCCGCGTCGGACCGAAACCGTCCTCCGACCGGTCCGAGAGGACCGGGGCCCGGCGACGGCGCGACGGGAGCCCCGGCCTGGAGGCGGTTCAGCGGAGCCTCGAGTCGGCGAATGAAGAGCTTCGACGGCAGAACATGGCGGTGCGGGAGTCGCGTGCCCGCATGATCCAGGCCGACGAGGCGGCCAAGCGCGCCATGGCGGAGGAGCTGCACGGGACGGTCCAGACACGGATGTACGTCCTGTGGGTCAAGCTCTGCATGCTACGCGACCGGTTCAACCGCGAGGACCTGCCGGGCGGGGCCGACCTCGACAAGCTGGCCGCCGAGGTCGACAACATCCGCGAGGAGAACATCCGAAAGCTGTCGCACCGGCTGCACCCGGCGGTCGTGCGCCTTGGCGCGATTTCGGGGCTTCGTTCGCTGCGGGACTTCTTCGAAGCGTTCGTTCCGATCGATCTACAGATCGGTCCCGAGGCGGCCGCATTCGAGCCGCCCGGCACCGCGGTGCTTCCCGAGCAGCTACGGCTGGGCATCTACCGGATCGCCGAGCTGGCGCTCGGAAACGTCGTGAAACATGCACGGGCGACCCGTTGCACGGTCCGCTGGGACTACGAGAAGTCCGCCGGCCGCCTCCTCCTGGCGGTCACTGACAACGGGGTCGGGCTGGCACCCGACTCCAGGGTCCCGTCCGGGTTGGGGCTGGTCACAATGAACGACTATGCCGATGCCCTGAACGGCACCCTGGTCGTCACATCGTTCCCCGGCAAGGGGACACGTGTGGAGGTCTCGGTGCCTTGCGTGCCCGAGTCGACGGCAGGTGCGGAACGCCCCGCGCTGGGCACAGTCGTGAACCTGCACTGGACGGCGCCCCAGTGAACCCAGCGACTTCACGACGCGGGTGCCGAATTGGTGTTAGCCCTCATGCAGGACGCGGGCAGAAGGACTGTCCGTCGACCGTGAACCGGAATAGCCTCCGGGGGTGGAAATTCGAATTGTCCCCACGGATGACCCGATGATCAGTGTCCTCCTTGTCGACGATCAGGAGTTGTTCCGCGAGATCGCTCGAAGCATGTTCGAGTCGACTGGCGAGTTCAAGGTGATCGCCGAGGCGATCGACGGGGTCGAAGCCGTCAGCGCCTACACCGAACACAGCCCGGACTTCGTGCTGATGGACGTCCAGATGGCGCGCATGAACGGCATCGAGGCCGCACGCAAGATCCTCCAGTCGGACCCCCGGGCGAATGTGGTCCTGGTATCGATGCGGAACGATCCCGAGTACGCCCGGGCAGCGACCGCTCTCGGGTGCCGCGGGTTCGTCACGAAACGCGACCTCGATGTCCATCTGCTCAAGCAGCTGGTCGATGGGAGTTCCGTGGCCGCGGCCTAGCGCCGCCGGCAACTGCCCGTAACCCCAGGTCCTGCCCCGCCCGACCCGGGCGCTGCGGTACGATACGGCGGCTCGTTCCAGCCTTGTTGGCGCGCCCACTGCGCCGGGAGTAGCCGCCTACATGATTGTCGACGTCCACACGCACCTGCCGACGCACCGCACGCGGGTGCCGCCGTCCGAGCGGCGCGCGGAGACCACGATGCGCTCGGGCACGCCCGTGCAACTGACCAACACGATCGCCGACTACGCAAACGCGATGAAGCCGGTCGACCGGACCCTGATCTTCGGCATCGCGCCGCGACCGTGGCAGGCCGAGCGGAACATGATCGAGCGCCCGCGCGGCTTCCCATCGACGATGAACCACAACGACATCGCCGCCGAGGTCGCCCGGAAGTACCCGAAGAAGGCGATCGGCTGCATGTCGCTGCACCCGCTCGACCCAGAGGTCGACGAGGAATACGACCGCTGCGTCGGCGACCTCAAGCTGCGGGGGATCAAGCTCGGGCCGAACTACCAGGACTTCGATCCGCACGGCGACGCCGCCTTCCGGCTGTTCGCGCGCCTCGAGCACGACGGCATCCCGATCGTGTTCCACCAGGGGACGTCGCCGATGACGGACGCTCCGCTCGAGTACGCGCATCCGCTGAAGATGGACCGCATAGCAACATGCTTCCCGCGGCTGCGCATCGTGATGGCCCACCTGGGACACCCGTGGCAGGTCGACTGCCTGGCCGTGGTCCGCAAGCACCCGAACGTGTGGGCGGACGTGTCGGCGCAGTTCTATCGCCCGTACTCGTTCTGGCAGGGAATGCGCGTGTTCTACGAGTGGGGCGTCACGAGCAAGATCCTGTTCGCGTCCGACTGGCCGGTGACCCTGCCACAGCACAACATCGATGGCCTGCGCGGGCTCGCGAAGTTCGCGAAGGACCATAGCCTGCCGGCGATCCCCGAAAAGGACATCGAGGGGATCATCAACCGCGACGCACTCGACGTCCTCGGCCTGGACTGAGGCCGTGCGCGGTCGGGCCGCCGCCGGCGGGCTGTTCTACGGCTGGTTCATCGTCGGGGCGACCTTCTTCATGTCGTTCCTTGCGATCGGCTCGCGGAACGGCTTCGGGCTGTTCTTCCGGCCCTGGCAGGACACCTTCGGCTGGAGCGTGGGCACGATCTCGGCGGTCGCCGCGATCGGGACGGTCGTCAACGGCGTAAGCCAGCCCGTTCTCGGACGCATGTACGACCGCTTCGGCGCCCGCAGGGTGATCCTCGTCTGCCTCTTCGTGTTCGGCATCGGAACGGTCGCCCTGGCCGCGGTCAACAGCATGTGGCTGCTGCTCGTCCTCTACGGGTTCGTCATCTCGTTCGCAGCGGGCGGCATCTCCTTCGTGACGACCGGACCCCTGATCTCGCGCTGGTTTCACCGCAAGCGCGGCACTGCGATGGCGGTGCAAACGGCCGGGGCCCCGGTCGGCGGAATGCTGGTCGTCCCGTTCACGCTCTATGTCATCCTCCTCACCGACTGGCGGACGGCGTGGATCGTGCTCGGCGGCCTGATTCTGCTGATCGGCTTTCCACTGGCCGCGTTCTTGATCCGCGAAGACCCGGCGGGGATGGGACTCGAGCCCGACGGCGGCGACTCCCGATTGCCCGGCGGCCCGACCCGCGCCTCATCGATCGCAAGGGAGCCGCCGCCTCTCGAATGCGACAACTGGAAGCAGGCGTTCCGGACCCCGCCGATCTGGCAGCTTTCGGCCGCGTACTTCGTCTGCGGCGTGACGACGACGGTGCTGGGGGTCCACTTCGTCCCCTTCGCCACCGACCGCGGGATGTCGCCAGGCATGGCGGCGACCGCGTTCGGCATCATGAGCGGCCTGAACGTGGTCGGCGTGCTGGCGGTGGGGGTCGTCTCCGACCGGATGGGCCGGAAGGACCTGCTGGCCGCCGTCTACTTCGTGCGCGGGCTCGGATACCTGATGCTTGTGCTGGTCCCCGGTGTACCTGCGATCTGGGCCTTTGCGGCGATCGCCGGCCTGTCCTGGATCGCAACAGTGCCGCTTACCTTCTCGCTGACCGGCGAGGTATACGGCCTCAAGAACATGGGCACGCTCACCGGGATCGTGACGATGTCGCACCAGCTGGGCGGGGCGCTCAGCATCTTCCTGGCGGGCTGGGCATTCGACCGCTGGGGCTCCTACACGCCGTCGTGGGTCGTGGCGACGGTCGCACTCGGCGCAGCAACGGTCTTCTCGTTTTCGGTCCGGGAACGCGTGCTGTCCGCCCGCTATCAACCGGCGCTCGTCCCCTCCGGAGCTGCGGGAAGCTAGCCACCGATGCCGGCCGATGCTTGCACGGTCCTACTGACCTTCGACATGGACGGCGCGTCGGGAATCCTCCGGCGCGCGCCCGAGATGGCGGACCGGCCCAGCGTCATCTCTCAGGGCGACTTCGGGCCGAAGGTCGGGACCGGACGAATCCTCGATCTGCTATCCGCATACGACCTCCCGGCGACTTTCTTCATTCCTGGCTGGGTGGCCGAACGCCACCGGGACGCTGTTCGGTCCGTCGTCGCGGCCGGCCACGAAGTCGGCCACCACGGTTACCTCCACGAGCCGCCCGGGACCCTCGGTGGCCGCGATGAGGAGGCGGGCCTCCTGGATCGTGCCTCGCGAATCCTGGCGCGGCTGACAGGCAAGCCACCCACGGGCTACCGGTCGCCCGGCTGGGACATCTCGCAGTGGACGATCGACCTGCTGATCGAACGCGGCTTTGCGTACGACTCGAGCCTCATGGACCACGACCAGCCCTACGTGATCACGCGCGCCCGGTCGAAGCTCGTCGAACTGCCGGTCCACTGGTCGCTCGACGACGCCCCTTACTACTCGTTCAATCCGGCGATCGGCCGCGTCGGACCGCTGCTGAGTCCCCGGATCGCGCTCGACACCTGGCTGTGGGAGTTCGACCGCGTCCACGCAGCTGGAGGCGTTTTCATGCTGACGATGCACCCGTTCCTCAGCGGGCACTACTCCAGGCTGGAGGCGCTCGACAGGCTGATCAAGCACATGATGGCCAGGCCGAAGGTCGAGTTCAGCCGGTGCGATGAGATGGCCGCCGCGACCCTGGGCTCACGCGGGAAGGGCCGGCGCGGGCGCCGGCGCTCGGGCTAGCGAGCCTCAAGGCACCAGGGTGTGGCCCTCGGTCCCCGGCCACCACGGCGAGCCTGCCGACCCGGTGCTGCTCGAGTGGATCGAGCATCGCATCGGGGAGCTCGTCTCGCTCGGCCCGCTCGCGTTCGTTGTGCTGCTCGGCGTCGTGATAGTCGCATTGCCGGCCGCCCTGGTCGGGCTGTATCTCGTCGTGCGCCGTCGAGCCGGCTGATCCGGGTCCACCGCTTGCGGTGCCCGGGCCTAGAGCCGGGCGACCTTCAGCATCGCCGCGCCGGTGAAGTCGGCGCCCTCGGTCCGGGCTCCCCGAATCACGGCGCGGTACATGCCCGCCCCGCGCAGGTCCGCGCCCGTAAGGTCGGCGTCGGCGAGATTCGACCGGTAGAGGGCGGCCTTCCGCAGCACGGCGTGTGACAGGTCGGCGCCATACAGGTCGGCCTCCGACAGGTCGGTCAGGGTCAGGTCGACCCCCGACAGGTTGGCGTGACGAAGGACGCAGCCTGCGAGATTGAGCCCCCGGAGCTCGAGCCTTCGAAGATCGGCCCCGGACAGGTCGAGCCGCTGCCCGGGATTGCCGCGACGCCAGCGGGCTATCGACGGCGCCCCACCGGCAACCACGGTCAAGTGTGCCGGATCCACGCTACCGGTCCCGAGGAGGAGGTGGCCGGGGCGTCCAATCCTCGCCGGCGCTGTCCTGCGGCTGGTAGCCGAGCAGCTGCCGGGCCTGGGCGAGCGAGAAGATCTTCCACTTGTTGTCAGACGTGGCGTAGACGACGGCGTACATGTGGTGCGTGCCGAGGGCCCGGTCGACGATCTGCGCGAGGTCGCGGTGGCTCAGCCACAGGGAAAGCGCGAACGGCGAGAAGGTCGGGTCGTCACTCGAGAGGACCCATCCGATGCGGAGATGGACCGACGACACTCCGTGGTAGTCGGCGTAGTAGCTGCCGATCGCCTCTCCGAACGCCTTGGCGACCCCGTAGTAGCCGTCCGGCCTGATCCGCATGTCCTCCGACACGAGGCGGTACGGACGCGGCACCTTCGCAAACTCGCCGTCGACGATGAACTTCCACGGCTCGACCGTGTAGTAGCCACCGGTCGCGTGGTTCGAGCTCGCGAAGACGACCCTCCTGACGCCCGCGCGGCGCGCGGCCTCGAATACGTTGTAAGTCCCGACGAAGTTGTTCGACAGGTTCGAGTCCCACGGGCTATCGGCGCGGCGGTCGGCAGCGAGGTGTACGACCGCGTCCTGACCCTCGAACGCCCTCGTCAGCGCCTCCAGATCGGTGATGTCCACGGCAAGCGCCACCGTTCCCTCACCTGCCGCGCGGTCCAGCGATGTGAACTCGTAGCGGTCCGCAAGCCGCTCGCGGATGACCGACCCGACCAGACCGGCGCCACCGGTGACCAGCACTCGCTTCTTGCGGGACGGGTTCTCAGCCATCCGCCTTCTTCTCCACCGTGGCCGCCAGCGGCTGCCAGTAGCGCTTGCCCTCCCAGCGGATCAGGCGTCCCCATCCCGGCCGTGTCATGTGAGCGCCGAGGACCACCATGTTCTCCTTCTCGGCGCGGTCGAGCACCCGCAGGCGAGACTTCATGCCGAGGTCCTTGTCGGTGTCAGGGTTGTAGAACCAGTTCGTCTCGGTGATATGTGCCGGCGAACCGGCGATGTCGCCGATGATCACGGCCCGCTCGTTCTTCGACGCGATCAGCATGCTCATGTGCCCCGGCGTGTGGCCCGGTGTGTGCAACGCGGTGAGTCCCGGTGCGAAGTCGCGGTCGCCGCGCAACAGGTCCAGCTTCCCCATCTCCATCAGCGGCAGATATGTCGTCTCTGCCTGGCGGCGCCGTTCGCGGCTCAGGCCCTTCTGGTACGCCTCGCCCGTGAAGTGGCGCCAGTCGGCCTCCTGCAACAGGTACCGCGCCCGCGGGAAAGTAGGCGCGTACTCGTCGCCGCGCTTCGAGAGGTTCCAGCCGACGTGGTCGCCGTGCAGGTGCGTCAGGAAGACGGTGTCGATCTCGTCGAGACCGACACCTTTCATCCGCAGGTCGTTGACCAGCTCAGGAGGATCGAAGCGGCTCCCCAGGTGACCCCACAGTCCGAGCCCGGTGTCCGCAATTACGGTTCGTCCGGCCGACGAGACCAGGAACGAGCCGATGTTGGTCGAGAAACCCCTCGAATCGAACGCCTCGGGGAACCGTTCACGGTAGGCGTCCCATACGGTCTCGGGGGTCTGCGGAAATAGCCTGCTGAACGGGATCGACATGCGGCCGTCCGAGAGGGCCATGATCCGGATATCGCCGATCGTGATCTCCCAGGGCCGCCGGCCCATCGTCATCTGACTGCTTGCTCCCGTACGTACTTGTTGTCCCACTTCCGGCTGGCCCACGCCTTCGGCCGGTTCATACGCTCGACCGGTACCTCGATCAGCACCGGCGCGTCCATCTGGATGGCATCGGCGACGAGCCGCCCGACGTCGCCCGGTTCGCGTGCGCGCATCCCGCGCATTCCGTAGGCATCGGCCAGCTTCATGAAGTCCGGGTTGTGGAGCGCGCCGCCGTACTGCCCGCCCCAGCCCTCGTCCATGTCCCGGGTCACGTTGCCGAATGCATTGTCGTTGAACAGCACGCACACGACGTTGATCCCGTGCTGCACCGCGGTGGCAAGCTCGCCCGAGCTGTACATGAACCCGCCGTCACCAACCGTGACGACCACCGCCCGGTCCGGCCGGCCGACCTTGGCGCCGAGCCCGGTCGAGTACTCGTAGCCCAGGTTCCCCGAGTATCCCGAAGTCAGGTATGTGCGAGGCTCGTAGGTCGGCCAGAAGGGGCGCGAGAAGTAGCCGATCTGGGTCATCCCCGATATCAGTATTCCGTCGTCCGGCACGCCAGTGCGCAGGCTCTGCAGGATCGTGTTCTGCGGCTCTTCGTCAGCGCCGGTCGCCAGCGACCCCTTCTTGAGCTCCTCGAGCTCTCGCTTACGCGATGGCCGGCGGGGGGCCGACTTGACACGCTTCACCAGCTCCTCGAGCGTGGCCCGGGCGTCGCCGACCACCGCGAGCGTCTTCCTGTGGTTGCGGCCCGCCTCGGCTGGGTCGATGTCGATCTGGACGACCTGCTGCTCAGGCTTGGGCATCGCCTGGGCGAACCGCGTGCCGACCGCGAGGATCAGGTCTGCCGAGTTGAAGTAGTCCCTGAGCGGGCCGTACCAGACGAGCGCGGCGCCCAGCGAGAGGTGGTCCCGGTCGTCGATGGCGCCCTTGCCTTCGAAGCTCTGGACCACCCCGATCTGAAGGTGGTCGGCGATCTCCCGCAGCGCCCCCTCGGCTCCCGCCAGCAGCACTCCGCCGCCGGCGTAGATCACCGGCCGCTTCGCCGCGAGCAGCATCTCGGCCGCCCGGTCGATTTCCGCCGCTCTCGCCGCCGGCCGCCTCGGGTTCGCCGGCTCGACGAGCTCGGCATCCCCCTCCTCCTCCATCGTCTCGGGCGGGAACTCGACCTCGACCGGCCTCGGGCGGCCGGTCTTCAGCTGGTACATCGCCTCGTGCACCGCGGCCGGGCAGTCGCGCACCTCGAGCGCGCGCTTGCGCCATTTGGTCACCGGCGTGATCGCGACTTGCTGGTCGTTGACCTCGTGGAGCATGCCGACATCGCGGCCGATGTTCGCCTTCTGCACCTGGCCGGCCACCATCAGCACAGGCGACGACGTCGAGTAGGCCGTGCTGAGCCCCGCCGACGCGTTCAACAGGCCGGGCCCCGGCACCACGAGCGCGGCCGCAATCTTGCCGCTCGCCCGTCCGTAGCCGTCGGCCATGTACGTCGTCGCCTGCTCGTTCCGGGTCGTGACCAGCCTGATGCGCGGCTCGTCCCGCAACGCCGCCCATACGCCGTATAGCTGGACGCCCGGAAGGCCGAAGACGACTCTGATGCCCTCCCGATACAGCTGCCGGACGATCGCTTCGCCGCCGGTCATGCGCGCCATCAGCGGCCTCCCTTCCTCCACGTCATCAGGTCCGACAGGCCAGCCAGGACCTCGTCGAGCTCCTGCAGATCGTACCTGTCGAACGTGCGCCGCGCAGGCACTCGCATGTGGGCGGAGCGGATCACGCCGCGCCTGCGGAGTACCTCCTTGTAAGCGCCGACGCCATGGGCCGCCTCGAACACCAACGACGGCAGCATGCGCGTGTGGATCTCGCGGGCCCGCGCCGTTTCGCCGGAGTCGAGGGCCGACCAGAGCGCGGCGTGCACGTCCGCGATGTGGCAACCCGGCATCGTCCCGCACGCGCCTCGCCGGAACTCGTCGATCAGATAGCGGCCCCCCATCCCACCCATGACTCCGAGGCACGACTTCCCCGCTTGACCCAGCACGGCGGTCATGACGGGGCCGGGCGGCATCGTCTCTTCCTTCACGTACTTGATCGACGGCACCTCGCGGAGGAGCCGCACCATGACGTCGACCGAGATGCGCGTCCCTGCCGGCGGGTCGTGGTCCTGCAGGAACACGGGCAGGTCGACCGCCTCGCCAAGCGTGCGGAAGTACTCCTCGATCTGCACCTGCGACGCCGGGCGTGACGTGGGCGGAAGGGCGATCAGGGCGTCGGCACCGACGTCACGGGCGCGGGAGGCGAGCTCGACCGCGTGCTGCGGCGAGACACCGGATACACCGGCGACCACCGGGACCGCGCCGGCGGTGGTCTCGACGGCGCACTTGACGACCTGAATCCGCTCGGCGTCCGACAACGTGAAGAACTCGCTGGCGTTGACTGGAAGCACGACACCGTGCGCGCCCGCCTCGACGCAGAACTCGACGCACGAAGCCAGGCCCGCGAAATCGATTGCGCCCCGGTCGTCGAACGGCGTGACCGGGATCGCGAAGACCCCGCGAAACGGCACCCTATCCGCCGGGACCCCGCTCCATGGACACCGGCTGCCACCGCATGAGCTTCGTGCGAGGAAGCACGTCGGCGTTCACAGCCGAGCGCGGCCACCTGCCGCCCAACACGGTCGCGATCTCTCGCCCCAGACGCCGCCGCGTCTCGGGCATCATGCGGGCGGTCGCGGACGCGATGTGCGGCGTGACGATGACGTTGTCCATGTGCAGCAGCGGGTTCTCGGTGTCGACCGGCTCGTCGTAGAACACGTCTAGCGCGGCTCCCGCGATCCACTTCTGCTGCAGGGCCTTGATGAGCGCGGGCTCGTCGACCGTCTTGCCTCGCCCGTTGTTGATGAACAGAGCCGTCGGCTTCATGGCTCTGAAGTGCGGCTCGGCCATGAGCTTGTGCGTCTCGGCGGTCGACGGCGCATGCATCGAGACGAAGTCGGACCGCTCGCACAGCTCGACGAGCGAGGTCACGGGCTCGACGCCTTCATCGGTCATCTTGAGCTCACTGATGTAGGGGTCGTACGCGATGGTGTGCAGCCCGAAGGGGCGGACGCGGCGGGCGACGGCGCGGGCGACGTTGCCAAACGAGATCAGGCCAAAGGTCTGGCCCCACAGACGGGGGATCGTCAGGTAGGTCGGGCGGCCCTCCCGCCACCGGCCATCGCGCACGAGCTTGTCCATCTTCTTGAGCAGCCGGTGGGCGGCGAGGAACATCGCCATCGTGTGGTCGGCGACCTCCTCGATGAAGACATCCGGCACATTCGTGACGACGATGCCCTTCTTTGTCGCCGCGGCGACGTCGACCGAGTCGGCGCCGACGCTCCCGAGGCCGATCACCACGCACCGGTCGAGCCCGTCGATGATCTTCGCCGAGATTCGCCGCCCGCGGGCGATCACGGCATCGGCGTCGCGAGCCCCGGCGATGAACTCCTCCTCGGTCTTTGCGGGGATCTCGACGATCTCAGCGCCGACCATGTCGAGCGCCTCTCGCTCCAGCCTGTAGGCGCTATCCGCGAGGTCGAAGCTCATGCCCTCCTGCTTCTGAACGACGACCTTGAACTTCCGCTTCGCTTCGGGCATCTTCTGAGCTCCTCTCTGCCGCCACTCCCGCCCCGGTGAGGCGGGGGTAGCCTATTCCACGACCGTAGCCGTGGCAAGTTGGACCGCACCGGCGGCCGGCTGGTCCGTACCGGTGGCAAGTTGCAAACGAAGGGACACGATGATGCCGTCGACGATGCGAGGGGCCATCCACGACCCGAAGTCGGGGATCGAGGTCGTGCCCGACCTCAAGATGCCCGCAAGGTTTCCGGGCTCGGCAGTGGTCCGCGTGCGGAGGACGGGCATCTGCGGGTCCGACCTTCACATGAACAACGAGCGCAAGGAGCGACAGAAGGTCCCGTCGGGCCACGAGGTGGCGGGCGAGATCGTCGAGCTGCCTGCCGGTCCCGGGTCGCTCAAGGTCGGCGACCGCGTGGCGATCGAGACGATCGGCGAAGGCAGGGCTTGCCTGTCGTGCTGGTACTGCCGGATGGGCCAGTACCGGCACTGCATGGCCCGTGTCGACGACACGGGGGGCGGGTTCGCCGAGTACATGACACGTCGCCCGGCCGGGCTGCACCGGCTTGCCGACGGCATGGACTGGGCCGACGGCGCGCTGGTCGAGCCGCTGGCCGTATCGGTACACGCCGTCCGCTGGGGCGGGATGAGGCCGGGCGAGACGGTGGCGGTCGTCGGCGCGGCGACCATAGGCCTGGCCGCGATCCTGGCCGCCCGTCACCTGGGGGCGGGCAGGATCATCGCGTCGGCCCGCTACCGGCAACAGGCCGATGCCGCCAGGCGGATGGGCGCCGACGAGGTCGTCGGGTCGGAGCCGGGCGAACTGGAGGACGCGGCGAGGGCGGCGACGGACGGGCGCGGCGCCGACGTTGTGTTCGAGACGATTGGCGGCACCACGATGGCGACCCTCGAGCAGTCGGTCGCCGCCGTCAGGCCGCAGGGGCGCATCGTCGTGATCGGCGGATTCCGCAACCCGATGCCGTTCGACTTCCTGAGCCCCATGCTCAAGGAGGCCAGCTTCCTGCTCGCCTCGTGCTACGGGATCGTCGACGGCCGCCACGACTACGAGGTGGCGGTCGACCTCCTCGCATCAGGCAAGTCGCCGTTCCGCGACATCGTGACGCACACGTTCCCGCTGGACCGGATCGGGGAAGCGTTCGCGGCGGCCTACGACAAGACGTCGGGCTCGCTCAAGGTACACGTGCAGGTCTGACGCGAGCCGATCGGCTCACTTCGGTGGCGCGTTCGTGCGTTAAGGCGACACCTGCGTGCCGGATGTGAGGCGCCGGCCGCACCGTGACAGAGTCCGCCGGGCCGTCTATAGTTGCGGCGATCCTGTGATTACGTCGCGTTGGAGACTCATCCTTGCCGCCCTGATCCTGGCGGTCGGTTTTGCCGCGAGCGGCTTCATCGCGTACTCGCGCCTCCACGCCCGGACCGGAACGTACGAGGCGGAGATCGCCCCCATCGTCGAGAGGTACAACTCGATCGTCCGGCGCTGGAACGCGTTCGTCGACGAGTTCAACGCCTACACGCCACCCGCCGAGGGCCAACCTGACCGACTCGCCACGAATGGCGTGACCCTCACGAACCGGCTCGCAACCGACGCCCAGCTGGCGATCGCACAGTGGAATGCGGTCACGCCGCCGACCCGCCTCACCGAGTCGCACCGGCTGGCATCCGAGGCAATGCGGGTCACCCAGAGCGCGTTCCTCGAGATGTCCATGTATCTCGAGGAGATCGCTATGCACGGCGTTGCGTTCTCCGACCGCACCGAGGCCGCCTCGCTGAAGCTCGCCCAGGCCTCGGAGCTCCTCGACCGCGCACGCGCCTCGGCCCGCGCGGCCGCCCGCTAGCTTCGCGGGATACAATCCCCCGGCCCGTGCGCGGGCCGGTGCGTCCCGGCCCCACTAGCCAGAAAGGCCCTTCATGCCGAGCGCGACGATTCGCGACGTGCGGGTGATCCTCACCGAGCCCGACGACATCCGCCTCGTGATCGTGAAGATCGAGACATCCGAGCCAGGCTTGTATGGCGTCGGCTGCGCAACGTTCACCCAGCGCCCGACCACGGTCCGGGCCGCAGTCGAGGACTACCTGCGGCCGTTCCTGATCGGGAAGAGCGTCGACGACATCGAGGACATCTGGCAGGCGAGCTACGTCTCCTCGTACTGGCG
>Ga0233425_10006726_pt1 | contig 16752 bp, 14 predicted proteins | sample Watercolumn_Towu_2_FD_181712 | JGI IMG/M metagenome (GOLD analysis project Ga0233425, IMG submission 181712) | Freshwater microbial communities from Lake Towuti, South Sulawesi, Indonesia - Watercolumn_Towuti2014_140_MG | ecosystem: Environmental > Aquatic > Freshwater > Lake | place... | reverse complement strand
CCGGCTCGGGCGCAGGAGCCCGACCGGATCTTCGATAAATCGACCGTCTGGCGTCCGCTGACGCCCAACGACAAGCTCGTGGTCTACGGCATCGACGACCCGGCAGTGGCCGGCGTCGCCTGCTGGTACACGCAGCCCGAAAAGGGCGGCATCAAGGGCACGCTCGGTTTGGCGGAGGATGTGTCGGACATCTCGCTGGCCTGCCGGCAGGTCGGGCCGGTGCAGTTCAAGGAGAAGTTCAAGCAGGGCGAGGTGGTGTTCAGCGAGCGGCGCTCGCTGATCTTCAAGTCGATGCAGATCGTCCGCGGTTGCGACGTCCGGCGCAACACGCTGATCTACATGGTCTATTCCGACAGGGTGATCCAGGGTTCGCCCAAGAACTCTACCTCCGCCGTGCCGCTCGCTCCGTGGGGAACCGAGCCGCCGCCGAAATGCGCGGATTTCGTGAAGTAGGGCAGCCGTAGCCTGAATCCCGCCGGGCTCAGTCCTGGCAGGTGATGCGCAGCGGGCGCGGCGCACTCTTGACCGGAGCGGCGTCGCCGATGGCACCGGTGTACTCGTCCTGCGCGGCGACACCGTAATTGGCAGCACTGGCAAAGCCTTGCGACTCGCACCACGCGTTGGCGACGACCTGGCCGCACTCGCTCGGACCGCCGCTCAGGCACTCGCCGACGCCGTAGCCGTCCTCGGCCGGGATCAGGAAGGTCTTCTCGACGGGCTTGCGCGCGGCCGGTTCCGTGCCGGCGCTCGCCGGCAGGGCGGTGGAGGCGAGAACGAGGGCAAGAAGAGCGGCGGCCGGACGGCGCATGGTGAAAACCTTGTGAACGGGTTCGTTCGAGTTCGGAGTGTTCGGACGGCGCGGTAAACAAATCCTTGCCGGATCCGGTCACGGTCGGTTGAGAGGCGGAGGAGCGGCCGCCCTTCTCGAATTCATCACCGTTTTGGGTTAGCCCAACCTCGTGGCGGCGACCGTCGCGGCGGCGCAACAGCGGCGGGCGGCGGCTCGGGCGACACTGTGGCGGGGCCGCGCTCCGGCTCCGCCCGGCGGCCCGCCGAAGGTGCTGCGCCGCAACGACAAACGACGAGGGCGGCACGCGCCGCAAGGGAGGCCGGATGAGCCCGGCAGGAACGCAGTCGATGACGCCGATGTTGCGCCTCTACAACACGCTGACCCGCGAGAAGGCGGTCTTCACGCCGATCGATCCGGCGAACGTCCGGATGTATGCCTGCGGACCGACGGTCTACGACGCGGCGCATATCGGCAACGCGCGGCCGATCATCGTCTTCGACCTGCTGTTCCGGCTGCTGCGTCACCTCTACGGCGCGGCGCATGTCACCTACGCCCGCAACGTCACGGACGTGGACGACAAGATCAACGCCCGGGCGCTGGAGCGCGGCATCACCATCCGCGAGCTCACCGACGGGACGCTGGCGCAATTCCACCGCGACATCCGCGACCTCGGCGTGCTGATGTCCGACGACGTGAACCGCGCCGGTGAGCCGGCCCGGTTCATCGAGCCGCGGGCGACCGACCACATCGCCGAAATGCACCGGCTGATCGAGGGCCTCGTCGCGGCCGGCCACGCCTACGTGGCGGAAGGGCACGTGCTGTTCGACGTGCCCTCCATGCCCGATTACGGCGCGCTCTCGAAGCGCCCGCTCGATGAGATGGAGGCGGGGGCCCGGGTCGAGGTCGCGCCCTACAAGCGCTCGCCGCTCGATTTCGTGCTGTGGAAACCGTCGAAGGCGGGGGAGCCCTCCTGGCCCTCACCCTGCGGGATCGAGGCACCCGGCCGGCCCGGCTGGCACATCGAGTGCTCCGCCATGTCCTGGAAGCACCTGGGACAGACCTTCGACATCCATGCCGGCGGAATCGATCTGATCTTCCCCCACCACGAGAACGAGGTGGCGCAGTCCCGCTGCTGCTTCGGCACCGACGTGATGGCCAATGTCTGGCTTCACAACGGCTTCCTTCAGGTCGAGGGGGAGAAGATGTCGAAGTCGCTCGGCAACTTCATCACCATCCGTCAGGTCCTCGACGACTGGCCCGGCGAGGTCGTGCGGCTCAACATGCTCAAGACCCATTATCGCCAGCCGATCGACTGGACCCTGCGCGGCCTGGAGGAGTCGAGCCGGATGCTCGACCGCTGGTACGAGGCGGCGGGCGAGGCGGCGCCCGACGCGGCGGTGCCCGCCGGCGTGGTCGAGGCGCTGAGCGACGACCTGAACACGCCGGCCGCCCTCGGCGAGTTGCACCGGCTCGCCGGCGCCGATCCCGGAGCGCTCAAGGCCGGTGCGGGGCTGATGGGCTTCCTTCCGACGACGAAGGCGCAGCGCGAGGCGGACCGGGTCGGCGCGGCGGGGATCGACGTGGGGCGTGTGGAAGCGCTGATCGCCGAGCGCAAGGCGGCCCGCGCCGCCAAGGATTGGGCCGCCTCCGACCGGGTCCGCGACGCCCTCACCGCCCTCGGGGTCAGCGTCAAGGACAACAAGGACGGCACCACCACCTGGACGGTGGCGGGCTGAAGCATCAGCCCGTCAATCGCTGCAGCCAGCCACCGCCATGGGCGTAGGACCGCCCGCCGAGGCGGCGCAGCGCCTCCTCCGTCGAAGTGAGCGGGGACTCGGCATAGATCTGCGCGATCTCTTCCGCCGTGTTGGGCAAGCGTGAAAATTCCTCGACGATCGCGTCGTGGTTGGTCTTGAGCGTGCGCGAGGAGGGATCGAGCCCGGTGACGATGAGGAGACCGGTGGGCGGGGCATCGACCAGCATCACGTCGAGATCGGGCCGGTAGCGCTTCAGGATCGGTACGATCTTCCACACGTCGCCGGTCCACCAGCCCTCGAATGGCGTGCCGCGCGCGCGGATATCGGCCTGCATCGGGTTGCGATCGGCCATCGGCTCGGCCACCGGCAGGCAGTCGTGCATCACGATGATCGAGTCACGCCGGCAGATCGCCTCGGTGTTGAAGAAATCCCGCAGCAGGAACTCGAACAGGTGCATTCCGTCGAGGAAGGCGAGGTCGATCCGTCCGCCGATGTCGCGGCGCAGGTTCAGGTGGGCGAAGAAGACGTCGCTCATCACCTGAAACAGCGAGACCTTGTTCTTGTTGGCCGCGATGTTGGTCTTGAGCCGGAATTCCGGATCGACGGCGATCCCGTGACGGCAGGCGATGCCGGAGAAGATGTCGCCGAAGGCGACGCCGATCTCGAGGTAGCGCCGCACGGCGGCGTTACGGGAGAGCTTGGCCAGCACGTCCGCGTAGTGCTCGCCCCGGTGCTCGCCGGCGATCGTCTGTCCGGGCTCGGTCAAAGCGGTCATCAGAAACGCTTCTCGATCAGTTCATCCGCCAACGGCGCCGGCTCCGACTGGGCCAGGACCTCGCTCAGCGTCGCCACCACGCGGTCGGGATCCGTGCCGACGAGGTAGTTCAGGTCGAGGCCCTCTCGGATGAAGCCGTGGGCGCGCATATGGTCGATCAGGGTGATCAGCGGGTCCCAGAAGCCGTTCACCGAGAGGAGCAGGATCGGCTTGCGGTGCTGTCCGAGCTGGGCCCAGGTGAGCTGCTCGACCAGTTCCTCCAGCGTGCCGATGCCGCCGGGCAGGGCGACGAAGGCGTCGGCCCGGTCGAACATCAGCCGCTTGCGGGTGTGCATGTCGGAGACGACGATGGTCTCCTGCACCGCGTCGAGCATGCGCTCGCGCGACTTCAGGAAGTCCGGAATGATGCCGGTGACATAGCCGCCCGCATCGAGCGTCGCGCCCGCGACGGTGCCCATGAGGCCGACATTGCCGCCGCCATAGACGAGCTTGACCCCCGCCCGGGCGAGGGAGGTGCCGAGCCGGCGCGCGGCCTCGGCGAAGGCCGGATCGCCGCCGAAGCCGGAACCGCAATAGACACAGACGGAGGTGAGCCGCGCCATCACGCATCTCCCCGACGGCGAGGGGGGAACGCATCGAGGCGGAGGTACATGCACCCGTCCAAGCGAAAGAATGCTGAGTTCACGCGGGAAAAATGGGTACCCGCCCGTTCGAGCTTTGGTGTTCTTCTCATGTTCGTTAATATGTCACCGGATTTAGACGGGTTGTCGACAAACGGCGGCGCATCGCGCGCATCCGCGGCAACCCGAAGCGTACGGGAGTGTGCGGCCATGACGGCTGAGGTACGGCGAAGCATCGTCCTCGCGGTAGCGGGGCTGCTCGGCGGCTTCGCCATGGTGGTCGCGCTGTTCGGGACCGGGGAGCTTCTCAAGCGCAACGCGGCGGTCAATCCTTCTGCCGAAACACCGGCGACGCCGGGGGAACCTTCGGCCGGAGCGGAGACCGGCGACCGTGCCGGCAAGACATCCTCGGACGCACCCGCGACGGACTCCTCTCATGCCGCCCTCGGAGCCCTATCGCAAGGGGGCGTCGGGCAGGGGGGCGTCGGGCAGGAAGCGTCGCCGGCCGGCCAAGCGAGGCCGCACGAGGAGGACGGAGCGCCGAGCTTCGACATCGTGCGGGTGGAGCCGGACGGGGCGAGCGTCATCGCGGGGCGCGCGGCACCCAACAGCCGCATCGCGCTGCTGCGCGACGGAAAACCCTTCGCCACGGCTCAGGCCGACGCCGCGGGTCAGTTCGCGCTGACGCCGCCGGATCTGCCCCCGGGCACGAGCGAGATCGCCCTGCAGGCCACCGGCCCCGACGGCAAGCCGCTGCCGGGCCGGGAGAGCGTGACGATCGTGGTGTCGGACAAGCGCGATGCCAAGCCGCTGATCGCCCTGAGCGCGCCGGATGCGCCGACGCGGGTGCTGTCCCAGCCCGACGCGCCCGAGGCCGGAGGCAAGGAGGCCGGGGAGAGCCGCTCGGCTGCGAACGATCCGGTCCGCGAGGCGGACAAGCCGGCAGGCAAGGCGCCCGCGCCGGGGGCCGTTCGCATCGTCAGTGTGGACGCGCAGGAGGGCGGGCGCCTCCACGTCACCGGTCAGACGACGGCGTGGAGCAGTCTGCGCCTCTATCTCAACGACACCATGGTGGCCTCCGGACGGTCCGGAGCCGACGGGCGGGTCGCCTTTACGATCGGGCGCGGTGTGAAGCCAGGCGCCTACCGCATCCGCATCGATTCGGTCGATCAGGCCGGCAGCAAGGTGAAGGCGCGCGCCGAAGTCGCCTTCGCCTATCCCGATAGCGGGCCGCCGACCCGGTCTGCGGAGGCCGGCACCGACGACCCGGCGAAGCCTGGCGTCGCAGCGACGAAGCCCCCGGCAACGCAGCCGATCCCGAGCCGGGAGCGGGCGGCCGAATCGCGCGCCGTCGCGCTGCAGCAGCCCGGAGCGGACCGCTCGGCGTCACCAGCCAGAACGGCGGGAATCGGTGCCGCTCCGAGCCTGGCCGCGCCCCCGCCGGCGGCAGCGGGCACGCCGACGCCGGCGGCCTCTTCGAGGGCCGCCGCGCCCGTGCCGAGCCCTCCGGCGGGCGCGGCCCCTCCGGCCGATGCCGGCGCCGTGTTCGTACCGGAGGTGAACACCGCGCGGATCACCCGCGGCGACAGCCTGTGGCAGATCAGCCGGCGCACCTATGGCCGCGGCAACCGCTACACCGTGATCTACGACGCCAACCAAGATCAGATCCGCGACCCGAATCGGATCTATCCGGGTCAGATGTTCGTGCTGCCGAAGGACGCACCGGCGCGGGAAACGCCGTCGGCGCGAAGCGGCATCGATCGCCGGAGCTGACGGGAAGACCGAAGGGTCGGGAAGGGGGAGGGTGCGCGATCGTCCGCAAGCGCCTATATGCGCCACGCGACGGCCGCCCCGCGCCGAAAGATCCTTCCGAACCCCACAATGGCAAAAGCACCCGTCCAGGCGGGGGAGGGCGCACCCGCGCCCCTCGAACGTCCCGGCCTCCTGACGACCTATCGCCGGCTCTGGCCCTATCTCTGGCCCCACGGCCGCGCCGATCTCCAGCGCCGGGTGTTCATCGCCTTCGGGCTGCTCTTCGTCGCCAAGGCCGCGACGATGGTGATGCCCTTCACCTTCAAATGGGCCACCGACGCGCTGGTCGCGGCAGTCGGCGCCAAGGATGGGGCGGGCGACGCCACCGCCGCGGTGCCGGCGGGCCTCGTCTCGGCGCCCTTCCTGCTGATCGCCCTCTACGGCCTGTCGCGCATCGCCATGGCCGGGCTGACGCAGGTGCGCGACGGGCTGTTCGCCAAGGTGGCGATGCATGCCGTGCGGCGACTCGCGCTGCAGACGTTCGAGCACATGCACCGGCTCTCTCTGCGCTTCCATCTGGAGCGCAAGACCGGCGGCCTCACCCGCGTGCTCGAGCGCGGCCGCTCCGGCATCGAGGAATTGTCGCGCCTGATGGTGCTGACGCTGGTGCCGACCATCGTCGAGCTGGTCCTCGTCCTCGGCATCCTCGCCTACGAGTTCGACTGGCTCTACTCGGTGGTCGTCGCGACGATGATCGCCGCCTATCTCGGCTTCACCTGGAAGGCGACCGAGTGGCGCATCGGCATCCGCCGCCGGATGAACAACTCGGACACCGAGGCCAACACGAAGGCGGTCGACTCGCTCCTCAACTTCGAGACGGTGAAGTATTTCGGCGCCGAGAACCGGGAGACCGCCCGCTACGACGCCTCGATGGAGCGCTACGAGAAGGCCTCCACCCAGACCTACGTCTCGCTAGCGGTGCTCAACGCCGGTCAAGCGGTAATCTTCACCCTCGGCATGACCGCGGTCATGTGGCTGGCCGCGCGTGACATCATGGCCGGCCGGACCACGATCGGTGGTTTCGTCCTCGTCAACACGATGCTGGTGCAGCTCTCGATCCCGCTGAACTTCATGGGGATGATCTACCGCGAGATCAAACAGGCGCTGATCGACATCGACGACATGTTCCTGATCCTCAAGCGCAATCCCGAGATCGCCGATCGTCCGGGGGCCGCGCCGCTCAAGGTCGAGGCCGGCACCGTCCGCTTCGAGGACGTGCGCTTCTCCTACATTCCGGAGCGGCCGATCCTGCGCGGGATTTCCTTCGAGGTGCCGGCCGGCCGCACGGTGGCCATCGTCGGCCCTTCGGGCGCGGGCAAGTCGACCCTGTCGCGACTGCTGTTCCGCTTCTACGAGCCGAATGCGGGCCGCATCACCATCGACGGACAGGACATCGCGAGCGTCCGCCAGAATTCCCTGCGCGCGGCGATCGGCATGGTGCCGCAGGACACCGTGCTGTTCAACGACACCATCGGCTACAACATCCGCTACGGCCGCTGGGACGCCAGCGAGGCCGAGGTGCGCGAGGCCGCTCGCCTCGCCCAGATCGACCGCTTCATCGAGAGCCTGCCGGAGGGCTATGACACGCCGGTGGGCGAGCGCGGACTGAAGCTGTCGGGCGGCGAGAAGCAGCGCGTGGCGATCGCCCGCACCATCCTGAAGGGCCCGCCGATCCTCGTCCTCGACGAGGCGACCTCCGCCCTCGACTCGTTCACCGAGCGTGAGATCCAGGCGGCCCTCGACCGCGTCAGCCAGGGCCGCACGACGCTGGTGATCGCCCATCGTCTCTCGACCGTGATCAACGCCGACGAGATTCTCGTGCTCGATCACGGCCGCGTCGTCGAGCGGGGCGACCACACCAGCCTGCTCGCGCGGGACGGCGTCTACGCCTCCTTGTGGAACCGCCAGCGCGAGGCCGACGCCGCCCGCGAGGCGCTGAAGCGCGCCGAGGACGAGGGCGCCCTGCCCGAAGCAGACCGGCAGGAGGCCGAGCCGGCGCTCTAGCCGCCGGTTGACGGAACCGCGCCCCCCTGCCATCCGGCGGGGAAGATTCGCCCCGCCGGAGTCCAACGGGAGCCCATGACCGACCTCATCGAGACGATCCGCCGGACGCTCGTGCCGATCCACAAGGAGGGCTACCCCTTCATCCTGATCGGCATCGTGCTGACCGTGGTGCTCGGCTACTTCTCGCAGTTCTTCGGCTGGATCTTCCTGATCCTGACCCTCTGGGTCTGCTACTTCTTCCGCGATCCGGAGCGGGTCGTGCCCGTCGGCGACGGCCTCGTCGTCTCACCCGCGGACGGGCGCGTGAACCTGATCTCGACCGTGCTGCCGCCGCCGGAGCTCGACCTCTCGCACGAGCCGATGCTGCGGATCTCGGTCTTCATGAACGTGTTCGACTGCCACGTGAACCGCGTGCCGGTCTCCGGCAAGATCGGCCAGATCCACTACACGCCGGGCCTGTTCCTCAATGCCGAGCTCGACAAGGCGAGCGAGGACAACGAGCGCAACGGCCTCGTCATGGAGACGACCCATCGCGGCCAGCCCCTGCGCATCGGCGTGGTGCAGATCGCCGGTCTCGTGGCGCGGCGCATCGTCGGCTTCGTCTCGGCAGGCGACAGCAAGCAGGTGGGCGAGCGCTTCGGCCTGATCCGCTTCGGCTCGCGCGTCGACGTCTACCTGCCCGTCGGCACCCGCGTGATGGTCGGCCTCGGCCAGAAGGCCGTGGCCGGCGAGACGATCCTGGCCGATCTCGGCGGCGGCCCCGAGCGCGCCTTCCGCCGCATCTGACCTCTCTGCAGAAGGGCGACATGGCCAGAAGCGACGAGTCGAGAGACGACATGGACGATCTCTTCCCGCCCTTCGCGCCGGAAGCGAACGACCGGCCGCGCCGGTTCCGGCCGGTCCCGTTCCGGATGATCGCTCCCAACATGATCACCCTTCTCGCGCTCTGCCTCGGGCTGACCGCGATCCGGCTGGCCTTCGAGGGCCGGTTCGAGCCGGCGGTGATCGCGGTGATCGTCGCCGCCGGTCTCGACGGGATCGACGGGCGCGTGGCGCGCCTGCTGAAGGGAACCTCGCGATTCGGCGCCGAACTCGATTCGCTGGCCGACTTCGTCAATTTCGGCTGCGCCCCGGCCCTGATCCTCTACAGTTTCACTCTGCACAATCTGAAATCCGTCGGCTGGATCGTGGCGCTCGTCTTCGCCATCGCCATGTGCCTGCGTCTCGCGCGCTTCAACGCGATGCTCGACGACCCCAACCGCCCGGAGTGGAAGAAGGACTATTTCGTCGGCATGCCGGCGCCGGCCGGCGCCATCACCGGCATGCTGCCGCTCTACCTGCATTTCCTCGGCCTCGACTTCAGTGCCTGGGGCACGCCGGTGATCCTCGTCTACGTGCTGGTCATCGCGCTTCTCGTGGTCTCCACCGTCCCGACCTTCTCGGGCAAGACCTGGGGCAAGCGGGTGCCGCGCGACCTCGTGGTGCCGATCTTCCTCGTCGTCGTGGTCGGCTTCGGCCTCGTCATCAGCTTCCCGTTCGAGGCGATGGCGGCGGTCAGCGTCGCCTATCTTGCGGGCCTGCCCTTCGGCGCGGCGCAGTACCGCAAGCGCCTGAAGCAGGAGGCTGCGCGCACGACCACCTCCGCAACGACGGAACAGCCGGCGGCGCCGGGGGCCTAACCCTCCGCCCCCGCGACGATCCCTCCGCTGACCGGGATCTGGCCCCGCGCCCCGTCCGGCCTTCTCCCGTTACCCGCATCGGGGCGTGCGAGGAGACAGCCATGGCAGGTGAGACGGATCTCGTCCGGCGGATCGGAATCGCGCATCCGATCATCCAGGCCCCGATGGTCGGGCCGAAGGCGCCGCTCGCGGCCGCCGTCAGCGCGGCCGGCGGGCTCGGCTCCCTCGGCTGCGCCGCGCTGACACCCGATCAGATCCGCGCCGAGGTGGCCGCGATCCGCGCGGTGACGGATGGGCCGTTCAACCTGAACTTCTTCTGCCACGCGCCGCCCGCCCTCGATCCGGCAGGTGAGGCCGCGTGGCGGTCCGCCCTCGCGCCCTACTACGCAGAGTTCGGCCTCGATCCGGCGGCGCCGGTGGCGATGGCCAACCGCGCGCCCTTCGATGCTGCGATGGCCGAGGTGGTGGAAGAGCTGCGCCCAGCCGTCGTCAGCTTCCATTTCGGCCTGCCGGCGGAGCCGCTGCTGCGGCGGGTGCGGGAGACCGGCTGCCTGATCCTGTCCTCGGCGACCACGGTGCGCGAGGCGCGCTGGCTCGCCGAGCGCGGCGTCGATGCGGTCATCGCGCAGGGGACGGAGGCCGGCGGCCATCGCGGCATGTTCCTCACCGATGCCCCCGGCTCGCAGGTCGGCACCATCGCCCTGGTGCCGCAGATCGCCGACGCGGTCGGCATTCCGGTGATCGCGGCCGGCGGCATCGCCGATCGCCGCGGCGTCGCGGCGGCCTTCGCCCTCGGTGCCGGCGCGGTTCAGGTCGGCACCGCCTATCTGCGCTGTCCGGAGGCCGGCATCTCCGCGCCCTATCGCGCGGCCCTGAACGCGGCGCGGGACGAGGACACGGTGCTGACCAACGTGCTCACCGGCCGCCCGGCTCGCGGCCTGCTGAACCGGATCGTCCGCGAGGTCGGGCCTCTCAGCCCGGCCGCTCCGAGCTTCCCCGGTGCGGCGGTCGCGCTCCAGCCCCTGCGCACGGCTGCGGAAGCGGCGAGCTCGGGCGATTTCTCGCCGCTCTGGTCGGGGCAGGCGGTCGGGCTGTCGCGGGAGCGGCCGGCGGCCGAGCTGACCCGCCTGCTGGCGGATGGCGTGCCGACCATCTGACACGAAAAAGGGCCGCCCAAGGGGCGGCCCTTTCCGTTTCCGGAGAAGCTCCGAACAGATATCAGCGCGAGTAGAACTCGATGACGAGGTTCGGCTCCATCTGCACCGGGTAGGGCACCTCGGAGAGGCCCGGGATCCGGGTGACGCGGGCGGTCATCTTCTGATGATCGACCTCGATGTAGTCCGGCACGTCGCGCTCGGCGAGCTGCGAGGCCACGACCACGATCTCGAGCTGGCGGGAGGCTTCCTTCACCTCGATCACGTCGCCGGCCTTGACCTGGTAGCTCGGGATGTTGACCCGGCGGCCGTTGACCTTGATGTGCCCGTGGTTGACGAACTGGCGCGCGGCGAACGGGGTCGCGACGAACTTCGAACGGTACACCACGGCGTCGAGGCGGCGCTCGAGCAGGCCGATCAGGTTCTCGCCGGAGTCACCGCGCAGGCGGATCGCCTCGGCGTAGTAGCGGCGGAACTGCTTCTCGGTGATGTTGCCGTAGTAGCCCTTGAGCTTCTGCTTGGCGCGCAGCTGCGTGCCGAAGTCGCTCATCTTGCCCTTGCGGCGCTGGCCGTGCTGGCCGGGGCCGTACTCGCGGCGGTTCACGGGGCTCTTCGGGCGGCCCCAGATGTTCTGGCCCATGCGGCGATCGAGCTTGTGCTTCGCCTGGACGCGTTTTGACATCGCTGTTCCTCTGGAACAAATTTTTGAGGAACGCGCCCTCCTCTCCCTCTTCGCCGGAGCGGCGAGGGCGACAGGGCGGCTGTTACCGCCCACGGGTGCGCATGAAATGCGACGGGGCCCCAAACCGGAGCCCCGTACACGAGCGGGTGCCTAGACGAGAACGCCGGCACGGTCAATGCCGCGGCCCCTGTCACCCTCGGCCGCAGCCGATCCTCACCTTTCGTTAACCCTCGTATCGCCTGAATCAGACGAGAAATTCCCCCGAGCATCGACGGAGCGCCGACCCATGCCGACGCCAACCACCCGCGCCAGCCTCATCGGCCTCGCGCTGACCGGAAGCCTGATCGCCGGCCCGGCCCGCGCGGACTTTCAATCCTGCCTCTCCGGCATCCAGGCGCAGGCCGCAGGCGCCGGCGTCTCGGCACAGACCTTCCGCACAGCGACGGCCAACATCGCCTACGACGAGAAGGTGATCGAGCTCTCCCAGGCCCAGCCCGAATTCAAGACGCCGATCTGGGACTACATGTCGGCGCTGGTCGACGAGGAGCGGGTCGAGGACGGGCGCGCGGCCATGCGCCAGCACGCCCAGGCGCTCGCGAATGCCGAAGCGCGTTACGGGGTCGACCGCTACACCATCGCCGCCGTCTGGGGCGTCGAATCGAATTTCGGCAAGAACCTCGGCAAGATGCCCCTGGTGCAGTCGCTGGCCACGCTCGCCTGCTCCGGCCACCGGCGCCGCGAGTTCTTCCGCACCGAGTTGATCGCGACACTCAAGATCATCGAGCGCGGCGACATCGAGGCTTCGCGGCTCACCGGCTCCTGGGCCGGTGCCTTCGGCCAGACGCAGTTCATGCCCACCACCTATCAGCGCCTCGCAGTCGACGGCGACGGCGACGGGCGGCGCGACGTGGTCGATTCGGTGGCCGACGCGGTCGCCTCCACCGCCAACTTCCTGCGCGTCGCCAAGTGGTCGAACGCCCAGCCGTGGGGCTACGAGGTGCGGCTGCCGCGCGGCTTCAACACCGCCGCCGCCGGCCGCAAGAACAAGCATGCCGTCGGCCACTGGGCCTCGCTCGGCGTCACCCGGGTCGACGGCCGGCCGCTCACGGGGGAGGGGCCCGCCGGCATCCTGGCGCCGGCCGGCATCAACGGCCCGGCCTTCCTCGTCACCAAGAACTTCGACGCGATCTACTCCTACAACGCCGCCGAATCCTACGGTCTGGCCATCGCCGTACTGTCGGACCGCCTGCGCGGCCGCCCCGGCGTCCAGGCCGATTGGCCGACCGACGACCCGCCGCTCTCCCGCGCCGAGCGCCGTGACCTCCAGAGCCGCCTGATCGCCCGCGGCTACGATGTCGGCGAGCCGGACGGCAAGGTCGGCTCGAAGACCCGCGAGGCGATCAAGGATGTCGAGCGCCAGCTCGGCATGCCGGCCACGGGCCGGCCGGGCGGCAAGGTGCTGGAGGCGCTGCGGCGGGGCTAGGGCGCATTCCAACGATGGGGAATCCGGGCAGTCGGAAGAATGCGCATCGAAAGAAGCACCTCAGGACGCTGACCGGCTGAGGCTCTCGCCTCGCGCCCAACCGTTCGATCCCAGGCCGCGTGATGAGTGTGCACTCCGTTGCACGTGGCATCCGCGGCCTTTTCGATTCGCCATCGCATCCCGGCCTGGATTGCGTCGCCCGGCTCGCAGATAGGATGTGTCTAAGCCAAAAAAAACCCGCCCCGAGCATCTCGGGACGGCCGCATCGGCGGAAGCGGCTCCGCGGAACCGCTCCTCGAAACGGATTACTCCGCGGCGGCGGGCGCCTTCTCGGCCTTGGCGGGGCGGTCGTTGCGCTCGACGATGCGGGCCGACTTACCGCGGCGGTCACGCAGGTAGTAGAGCTTGGCGCGACGGACCTTACCGCGACGGACCACCTTGATCGAATCGATCATCGGGGAGTGGACCGGGAACACGCGCTCCACGCCCTCGCCGTAGGAGATCTTGCGGACGGTGAAGCTCTCGTTCAGGCCGCCGCCGTTGCGGGCGATGCAGACGCCCTCGTAAGCCTGGACGCGGGTACGCTCGCCTTCCTTCACGCGGACGTTGACGATGACCGTGTCGCCCGGCTCGAAATCCGGAATGGTCTTGGCGAGGCGGGCAATCTCTTCCCGCTCGAGCTGCTCGATGATGTTCATGGAAATGCTCCGGCCGTTAGCGCCCGTCCGATGAGGTCCGGGCGTCAGGATTTCGGCATCCTGTTGTGAGTTGGCCGGGCCTGTACCCGATGCGCGCGGCTTTGTCGATGGGCTCGCCCGAACGGCGACGTCAGTAGCGGGAGGGGATGATCATCGAGGGCGCGATCGGCGCCCGGATGTAGTCGGCGTGCCGCACGCGGTCCGGAAGCACGACCGGCGGGTGATCGACGGCGCCGTAGGGAACCTGCTCCAGCAGGTGGCTGATGCAGTTCAGGCGGGCCCGGCGCTTGTTGTCCGCCTCGACCACCCACCAGGGCGCCTCCGGGATGTGGGTGCGCGCCAGCATATCCTCCTTGGCGCGGGTGTAGTCCTCCCAGCGGCGGCGCGATTCGACGTCCATCGGCGAGAGCTTCCACTGCTTGAGCGGGTCGGCAATGCGCATCCGGAAGCGCAAGGCCTGCTCGGCATCGGTGATCGAGAACCAGTACTTCACCAAGCGGATGCCCGAGCGCACCAGCATGCGCTCGAATTCCGGCACGGAGCGGAAGAACTCCTCGACCTCGGCCTCGGTGCAGAAGCCCATGACACGCTCGACGCCGGCGCGGTTGTACCAGGAGCGGTCGAACAGCAGGATCTCGCCCGCGGCCGGGAGGTGGGCGACGTAGCGCTGGAAGTACCATTGCGTGCGCTCGCGCTCGCTCGGGGCGGGCAGCGCCGCCACGCGGCAAATGCGGGGATTGAGGCGCTGGGTGATGCGCTTGATGACGCCGCCCTTGCCAGCCGAATCACGGCCCTCGAAGATCACGACGACCCGCAGGCCCTCGGTCTTCACCCAATCCTGCAGGCGGACCAGCTCGTGCTGGAGCCGGAGCAGTTCGCGGAAATACGTGCGGCGGGGCGGCGTGTCGCCGTCGTCTTGGTCCTCGTCGAAGCTGAGTTCCAGCTCCTCGTCGTAGCTGTCGGCCAGTTCGCGACGGATCGCCTCGAAATCACGGGCGTGGAGGCGGCTGTCGTCGCGCATGGAGGCCCTGTCCGGTCGTCGGCTCTTGCACGACGCGTTAGAGCATCCTCGTGTGACAGACCGGCGAAGGCGGCCGGCAACTTCCGGGCCGCACCTCCGTTGAGTCGCCGCTCGGCCGCGCTGATCCGCTCTCCGCTCCGATCCGGCGCAAGCCCGATCAGTTGCGGACGGAGCCGGTCGTGGTCACGGCCGCGTGGGATTTCGCGGCGGAGGCTGTCTCCTTCGCCGTCTCCTTGGACGCCGGTTTCGGTTTGGACGACTCGGCAGCCTTCTCGTCCTTGCCCGGCTTCTCGTCCTTGCCCGGCTTCTTGCCGAGCACCTTGCTGAAGGCGCTCACATCGCCGTCGGCATCGGCGACAGCGATGCGGTTCGATTTGGCGGTGCCCGCCTTGGCCTCACCCGGCTTGGCCTCACCCGCCTTGGCCGGCTCCTGCACCGCCACCACCGTCGTCGGCTTCTCGTGCGCCTTGCGGGCGGCCGCGGCCTTGGTCGGGCCGGGCGCGTCGGCTGAGGCTGCCGCGACAAGGACGGGCTTGCCCTTGGCATCGACCTCGAACTCGTTCGGTCCGAGTGCGAGGCTTTCCGGCCGGCTGACCTCGCCGAGGTGATAGCGGCCGTACTCCTTCGCGGTGTAGGCCAGCTCCTTCTCCTTGTCCTTCTCGTTCTCGATCAGGCTGGCGAAGGTCGGCCCTTCGGGCTTCTGCGGACGGAAGACCGGGTTCTGTCCGCCGTCGTCGTAGACGACGCGGGTCGCGGGCGTGCCCTTGGCGATCAGCTCGGCCACGTCGTGGCTGTCGCGGTCGCGCTTCTCGGCCACCAGCGGATCGACCCGCGGGGTGCAGTTGCCCGCCGCCACGTCGGCGCCGCCGAACACGTATCGGGTGCCGCAGGCCGCGACCCGCGGCTCCTCCTTGAGGGTCTCGAAATAGTCCGAGCCCTCCTTGAGGTTCTTCCAGAACGGCGCGTTCGGGTCGTTGCGGAACTTGGCGATGTTCGACGCCGTCATCCGGAACGGGTAGGACTGGAACTGGAAGGCGCGCTGACCGCCGTTGAAGGCCTCGCGGGCGATGGCGTAGATCTCGGCCATCGAGGCGTCGGTCATGGCAAAGCAGCCCGATGACGAGCAGGTGCCGTGCACCATGATGTAGTTGCCGGTGCCGCCCTTGGCCCGGTCGACGGCGTTCGGGTAGCCGACGTCGAAGGACAGGTAGTAGCTGGAATTCGGGTTCATCTGACCCGGCGTGATCGTGTAGAAGCCCTCCGGCGCCTGGCGGTCACCCTGCTTCAGCTTGGGGCCGAGCTGGCCCGACCAGCGGCAGATCGGGAAGGTCTTCAGCAGCGCGTACTGGCCGTTCGCGCCGCGCTTCCACACCTCCATCTCCGCTTCCTTCTTGAAGGCACGGATCAGGATCGGGTCCGATTGACTCATGCCCTTGGTCTGCATGAGCGCGAGCGTCTGGGGCGGGATTGGGGTGAGGCTGCGGGTCGAGGCGCCGCCGAGCATGGCGCTGTCCTGGCAGGCACCGAGGGTCATCGCGAGGGCGACGGCAGCAGCCGCCACGAACGGACGCACAGCCATGGGGAACCCGTCCTTACGTGTCCTTGCCCGCCGGGCACCTTCCGGCCCTTTTGCGGACGTCACTCCCCGAACCCAATAGCCTCGCTAAGCTTACCCGGAGCTTACCGCAATGCGCTCATCCACATTGTGGACAGGCGTTGCAGGATGGTCACGGTTCCGCTGAAAACTGCCTGCGCTGTCGCAGCAGATCTTTCACGAAGGCGTCATCGGCGGGATCGGCGAAGCGGACACCCACGGAGGACGAGCGGACCTCGACCCTGAGCCAGTCGAGATGCGGCGCCTGCTCGAGAACGCTCGCGGCCCGATCGTCACCCTGGTGAAGCTCGAGCATGGTGAGGTGGTTGTCCGCGCCGCGCGCCTGCGCCAGCGTCGCGAGCGCGTCGTGGATGGAATGGACCGTCGCCGCGTCGGTCGGGAGGGCGGTCATCAGATAGAAGCGGTTGCGGGCGCCGGGCCGGTCCAGCGCCGCGCGAAGCCGCCGCACGCCGGCCTGCAGGAAGCGGTAATCCTCGTCGCTGGCCGCCGGATCGTGGTGGTTGAACACAAAGGGAATCGCGTGCCGCTCGCGGTAGAGGAGATGGCGGCACCGGGTCTCGTCGGGGACACGGCGCTCGCCGAGCGGTGTGCTCTCGTAGTGGCGCCGGTCGAGCAGATCGGAGAAATCGTCGGCGAGGCAGTCGCGCACCATGCCCGGCGAC
>Ga0233425_10006725_pt1 | contig 16753 bp, 7 predicted proteins | sample Watercolumn_Towu_2_FD_181712 | JGI IMG/M metagenome (GOLD analysis project Ga0233425, IMG submission 181712) | Freshwater microbial communities from Lake Towuti, South Sulawesi, Indonesia - Watercolumn_Towuti2014_140_MG | ecosystem: Environmental > Aquatic > Freshwater > Lake | place: Indonesia... | reverse complement strand
CAATCCGAGCCGGTAGCCCGTCGCCTTCAAGTAGTTCAATACCTGCGCTTGATGCTCCGGGGCGATCGCTTTCACCGCCTTCAGTTCCACGATGATCTTGTCGAAGCAGACGAAATCCGGCCGATAGACTTGCGTCAAGGGCTGCTGCTTGTAGCTCAGCTTTAGCTCCGGCTGCGGCACGAAGGGAACCCCTCGCAGCGTGAATTCCTTGGCCAGACACTCCTGGTAGACCGCCTCCAGGAATCCACAGCCCATCTCCCGATAAACCTCAAAGATCGCCCCATTGATGGCGTAGCACTCGTCCTTATACAGGATTTGCTTCGCCTGTTCGTGCTTTTCGTGCCTTTCGTGGTCACGGTTCATGCTTCGGACTCAAGGAACCACGAAAGGCACGAAAAGCACGAACGAATGCAGAACAAAGACAACAACGCATTCTCTCTTCCCTTTTTTGTGTCTCTCGTGCTTTTCGTGGTTGATACGGATTTCGTGTCTTCATTCCTGCAATTCCTGGGCGATTGCATTCATCGAGGGATCGAGCTGCAGCGCGCGTTGCATCGCTTGCTGCGCCTTGCGGATCTCTCCGATTCGCCGGTAGGCTCGGCCCAGATTGGCGTGCAGCAGGGCCAGTTCCGGTGCCAGTTCGATTGCCTGGAGGAAGCAGTCTCTTGCTTCGACGTAGCGCATTTGGTCGAGTAGCGCTGCTCCCAGGTTATTCCAGGCTTGCAGCAGTTTTGGATTTACGTCGAGCGCCGCGCGATAGGCATCGATTGCCTTGTCGATTCGTCCTTGCAGTCGCAAGGCAACACCCAGGCAGTTATGCGCGTCGGCGTAACGGGAGTCCAGGCCGATCGCCCGTTCATAGGCCAGCTGAGCGGCTTGCAGATCGCCCGTATCGCGGCAGATATTTCCCAGATTGACCCAAGCGGCGGGAAATTCCGGGTCGATTTCCAACGCCTCGATGGTTGCTTGCCGGGCGGCCGGCAAGTCCCCGGTTCCGGCCAGAACCACAGCGCGATGATTGTGAAACTCCGCGATGCCGGGTCCGAAGCGGATGGCCGCGTCGAGCAGTCGCAAGGCGTTTTCGGCGTCACCGGACTCCCAGGCCAGCATGCCCAGCCAGTGCAATGCATCGGGGTGCCTGGGGAAACTTGCCAGGATCCGCCGATAAATTTCTTCGGCCTCGGCGAACATGCCGCTTCGATGAAGTCGGATTCCATGGGACAGCAGTTCCGACCAATCGGTCGAGCTGGCGTTGGCGTTTGGCCGTCGCACGAGTTTCGCCAACCAGTTTTCCCATTCGTTCGCGATGTCGGACCAGCGATGATGCCGCAGGATATGCGCCCGTTGCGCCGCGATCGGATCGGCCGATGTGGCCGCGTCGTCCGAACCGGTCTGGTCGCGCTGCATCACCCGCAGGATGGCGTTCGCGAATGACTCCGGGGATTCCTGCGGGGGCAGCAGCTCAGCGAATCCGGCTGTCGTTTCGCGAATGGCCCCCAGATCGCTTGCCACGATGCGGCATCCGCAAGCCATCGCCTCCAGCACCGCAATGCAGGAAGTCTCGGCGAAAGTCGACGGATAGGCCCAGATCTGGCAGGCGCGGAGCTGGTCGGCGAGTTCCGTTTGCGGCAGCGACCCGATCAGCCGCACGCCCGGCGATTCGCGGCATTGCTGCAGGAGGTCGGCGAGCTGCGGTGTTTCGGCCTCCGATTCCTGAAAATAGACCGCCATTCCCGAAAAGACGCGCAGCTCCGCCTCGTCACACTGGCGGCGCACCTGCTCGAAGCTGCGCAGCAACCTGGAGAGGCCCCGGTACGGCGCGCTGGAATAGGCAATACGGCGTCGATCACGATCTGGACGGGGGTGGCCCTTCAAGATTTGCGAGGGCTCGAAGCAAGGGTTCACCCCGTTGCGCAGCACGACCGTCGGCAGATCGTCCATCTCGAATTTGTTCCGGTACTGGTCGGCCTGCCATTGGCTGACAAAAGCGATTCCGTCCAGGTGTCCGCGAATCGAACTCAGGCCAAGGCCCTGGATGGCCGGTTGATCGCTCGCATGCTGCGTCCAGAGAACCAGTCGACAATAATCGGGCAGTATGGCACGCAGCTGGTCGATCGCATAAAGCGAATTCAGAATCATTGCGGCATCGAAATCGATGCCGGCCAGAGCGGCGTAGCCGGTCGCCAGCGAGCGGCATTCGACCTCGTCGAATGTCTGCTCGATGGTCGTATGCGTGCAGGCCGTGACAGCATTGCCACGCCGAGCCAGCATTCTCGCCAGCCAGCACAACGCCGATTGCGAGCCGCCCAACGGCCGCTGATCGACGGTCCAGACCGAATAGTCCCAGGGAATCGGGTCGATCAGCGCGATCCGCATCGGTTCTGTGAATCCCTCCTCGGCGTCCGCCCTGAGCGGGGCAACTTCAACGCCAGAATGCTGCCCGCGATCCGATGCGCGTTCAAGTCGCTGGAGTCGAGGACGGCCCGCGCGGCGAATAAATCGCCGATTGCACCACCCGCCAGGCCAACAGACAACATTTCTGGCGATTGGGAGTCAGTGGCGGTCCGTAGAGTGTCAGCATCTCGCGGGCGGAAAAACTTTTGACCTCGTCCAACGTCATGCCCTCGATCTTCTCCACCAGCATCGAAGCCGATGCCTGACTGATGCAGCACCCTTCCCCGTCGAACCATGCCGATCGGATTCGACCGTCCTCAATTTCAAGTTCGACCTGTATATTGTCACCGCAAAGCGGATTATCATCCTCGTGCGCATGCGTGCAGCGAGGGCAATGCCCACGGTGGTACGGATCCTCGTAATGGTCAAGGATATGATCCTGGTAGATTTCTTCGTCGCGATTCGGCATGGTGACGAGCCGTAGTTGCGGTGGCGAGTCTTGTGGTCTAGTTTACGGTGACACTGCGGATTGAACAAGGATGATCAGGCAAGGAAGATCAGGTAGCGAGCGCCGGGCGAACCGCCGAGTGGGGATCGCCGGGCATGGATCGTGTGCCACTTGATGTAAAGGGATGAGCATTGATTCGCATACTGTTCGCCGGTTGGATCTTGACGATGATCGCCATGGTTTTCGCTGCACCGGCAATCGCCGAACCGGCGGTGGTGCTGAGGGAATGGCTGTACGAAACAGCGCCGTTTCCGGAATGCCATGCTTCGACGCTTGCCGAAACGAAAAGCGGACTCGTTGCGGCCTGGTTCGGCGGTACTTACGAAAAGCATCCCGACGTGGGAATCTGGTTCGCGCGACGCAGCGAGGAGGGCTGGACGCAACCTCGTGAAATCTTCAACGGCACCGTGGACGGCGGTCAGCGGTTTCCCTGCTGGAACCCGGTTCTGTTCGACGCCAAGGAAAACGGTCTGCTGTTGTTCTACAAAGTCGGGCCCAGCCCCGAGTCGTGGTGGGGCATGCTCAGCGTCTCGCGCGATGACGGAGCCAGCTGGGAGGCGGCCCGGCGGCTGCCGGATGGCATCCTCGGCCCGATCAAGAACAAGCCGATTCTGCTGGCGGATGGGAAACTGTTGTGTGGTTCGAGCAGCGAACATGACGGCTGGAAAGTGCACATGGAATCGACCGGCGATTGGGGAAAGACCTGGTCTCGAACCGGTCCACTGGAGCTGAACCGGTTGCGCGGAGCGATTCAGCCGACGATCCTGGCCTACCGCGACGGGGCGTCGTCGCGGCTGCAGATACTCTGCCGGTCGCGGGGTGACGGAGTGATCCTGCAAAGCTGGTCGCGCGATCACGGATCGACCTGGTCCGCGTTGACGGCCGCCGCGCTTCCCAATCCCAACTCGGGCATCGACGGCGTAACATTGCGCGACGGTCGGCAACTGCTGGTTTACAACCATACGGCTCGGGGCCGATCCCCGATCAATGTCGCCGTTTCGAGCAACGGCGGTGACTGGTCGGCAGCGGCGGTGCTGGAGACGGACCCGGGCGAGTTCTCCTACCCGGCGGTGATCCAGAGCAGTGACGACCGTGTGCATATCACCTATACCTGGAAACGTGAACGGATCCGTCATCTGGTTCTGGAACTGGACAAGATCAGCCTGAAGCCGATCGTGTCGGGGCAATGGCCGGATCGCTGAACGATCGAGGTGGTCCCGGAGATGCGGGTGGGAAAAGGGGCAGGTTGTCCGATCGGCGGAGGGGAAAATTGTCGTGCAACAGGTGATCCTAGAGCGGCCGGGGAAGTTCTGCTTGCGGGAAACGCCGGAACCTGCCGCCGGCGCCGGCGAAGCGCTGGTGAAAATCCACCGCATCGGTGTCTGTGGAACCGACCTGCATGCGTTTGCCGGGCGACAACCGTTCTTCGACTATCCGCGAGTGCTCGGTCATGAACTTGGGGTGGAAGTACTTTCGCTGCCGTCGGACGGGTCGGCACCGCAGGGACTTTCCGTCGGCAGTCGATGCGCAATCGAGCCGTATCTGAATTGTGGCGACTGCCCGACCTGCCGGGTCGGGCGGACGAATTGTTGCTACCGATTGCGAACTTTGGGTGTTCATACCGACGGAGGCATGCAGTCGATATTCTCGATACCGGTGCGGCTGCTGCATCCATCTTCAGCGCTTTCCTATGACCAGTTGGCGCTGGTGGAGACCCTTGGGATTGGCGCGCAGGCCGTGCGGCGATCCCAATTAGGCGGCACGGAATCCACGCTGATTGTTGGTGCCGGACCGATCGGATTGGCGGTGGTACAGTTCGCCAGAGCCAGCGGCGCGTGGGTGCGCGTGCTGGAACCGAATCCACTGCGGCGGGAATTCGTGGCGCAGTTGGGCGTGGAAGCGGCTGCCGACTGGTCGGGATTCGACCGGCAGCCGGCCGACGTCGTTTTCGACGCCACGGGCAACCTCGCGTCGATGGAAGGCAGTTTTGATCTAGTCGCGCCAGGCGGGCGGCTGGTGTTCGTGGGGCTGGTCATCGGCCGCATATCGTTCGACGATCCGTCGTTCCATCGCCGCGAGTTGACGATCCTCGCCAGCCGCAACAGCGCGGGGCTCTTTCCCTGGATCATTCGCCAGATTGAACAAGGCGTGATCGATACGCGGCCGTGGATCACGCACCGTTTGGCATTGTCGCGCGTCCCCGACCGGTTTCCGGAACTGCCCGGCCAACCCCAGCTTGTAAAGGCGATCATCGACGTTGATTGACGCTCATTCCACCCCATCGTCGTATCAGGAACTGCTGGCCCGTCTGCGGAACGCTTTTCCTTCCCCCGTCTCCGACCCCGTGCACGACGGTTACGTGGTCTTTTCGTTGTTGCGAGCCCTGGACCAGGTGGACAGCCTGAAGTCGGCAGCGCCGATTGTCGGCCTGCCGCGCGAGCCGGATTATGAATTCGCGCAATCTCAGCGACTGGCGGAATCGCCGCGAACGGTCGAATCGGTGATCCCGGAGCTGGTCAATTGCCTGCAAGGGATGCTGATCTGGGGGCATCCGCGCAGCCAGGTCAACGTGGTTTCATTTCCGTCGATTCCCAGCATCATCGGGGTCGTGCTGCCGTCGATGTACAACCCGAACCTGTGCAGCGACGAAACCGGGCGCGGGTTTTCGGAGGCGGAAGTTCGCGTCGCTTCCATGGTCTCGGACCTGGTCGGGTACCATCCTCAACAGGCGGGAGGCGTTTTTACGTTCGGCGGCACCGGCACGCTGTTGTACGGGGTGAAAATCGGCCTGGAAAAAGCCGTTCCCGACTGCATGCGCCGCGGAATTAGCGACACGGAGCCGGTCGCGATCCTGGCATCGGACAAGAGCCACTACGCCGTGTTGAATGTGGCCGGCTGGCTGGGGATCGGCCACGACCAGCTGCTGACGATTCCGACCCGCACCGACAACGCGATCGATCTGGAAGCGTACGAATCGGCGTTGCGCGCGACGTTGGCGAGTGGGCGTCGAGTCGCGGCGATCGTGGCCACGATGGGGACCACCGACGCATTCGGCGTCGACGACCTGAACGCCATGCATGCCATACGTGAGCGTTGCGTTGCCGAGTTCCAGCTCGACTACCGTCCGCACCTGCACGCCGATGCGGTTATCGGCTGGGCCTGGACCGTATTTAACGATTACGACTATCAGCGCAACCCCTTGGGCTTTCGCGGCCGGTCGCTGCGAGCGATCGCGGCCGTGCAGAAGCATATCCGGCACCTGGCACTGGCCGATTCCATCGGTATCGATTTCCACAAGACGGGATTCGCGCCGTACGTATCGTCGATGTTGCTCATCCGCGACCGCGCCGACTTTCAACGGCTGGTACGCGATCGAGAGTCAATGCCCTACCTGTACCATTCGGGAGAATACCATCCCGGCATGTTTACGCTGGAAACGACCCGGGGCGCCGCGGGAACGATGTCGTCGCTCGCAAACCTGCTGCTGCTCGGCAAAGACGGTTTTCGGGCACTGTTGGGCCATGCGGTCGAGATGGCCGAGTGGCTGCGCGAGCAGGTCGCCGCACGTCCGGAACTGACGGTGGTCAACGAAGAAAATTTCGGTCCGGTCACCCTGTTCCGTGCCTATCCGGACGGCGTCGATACCTTCTCGATTCGGGATCAGGAACTCCACGATCCAGACCGCGCCGAACAGATCGCGAAGCATAACGACCTGAATCGACGCATTTATGGACTGGTGCATCGCGAGGCGCTGAGCGGCAAAGGGGTGGCAATCGGATTTACCGAGAATTACCGGCATACCGCTTCGGGAATTCCGCTCGTGGCCCTGAAATCGTACGTGCTCTCTCCGTTTGCTGACAAGGATCGGATGGAGACCATCATCGACCACGTGCTCGCGGCGCGCCGTGCCGTGCTATCCGGCCAGGCGTGAGATCCGATTGATCGGCTGCGCGGCCTCGTTGCATTCGTGGCTGTACTGCATCAGGTAGGCGTCTTCCGGCGTGTCCTCGTAGAACTGCCGCAACAGGGACACGGCTCGAAAGCCGTGATTGCGAAAAAACAACTGGGCCGACAGGTTCGTCTCGCGTACCTCCAGCACAATCCGGTTCCGGCGCTGGTGCGAGAGCTTGCTCACCAGCTTGCGGATCATCTGCGAACCCACGCTGCGGCGGCGCAAATCGTCGTGGACGGCGAAGTTCAAAATATGCAGCTTGTTGCGATGCAACTCGTAGATCATGAACCCCACGATCCGTTCGTCATGCTCCGCCACCATGCCGATACAGTTACGCTGCCGCAGGCAGCGCACGAAATCCTCGTCCGACCAGGGGAACTCGAAACTCCGATCCTCGATCTGAAGGACCTCGGGCATGTCACGCCGGATCATCCAGCGAATATGAACGCAAACCGGGCTAAGACTCGGCGAACCCATCGGCGGACTCCTTCCGCTTAACAAAATCCGTTCTCGTGTTACTACCAGTGCTGTTGCCTTGGGTGCATTGCTTGCGCAGGCATATTGAAGGACAGGGAGCGTACCAGAATTGGTTGGGAATTCCAAGATTAGTTCGGCTGCTAGCTGGGCTCATGTTTTTCCGCGGTCGGAAATACCGCGATGGCTTCATGGCGTCCGATCGACCAACCCGATCGACCAGACAAACGCCGCGGCCATCAGTATCGCTCCGCTGAGCGGGTTGGACCCGATCAGCAGCAGGCCGACGCCGATCGCCGCAAGTACGAACGGCCAGGTCGCAAGCCGGGGCGGTCGAGTCACATGGATGCGGAATCGTACGCAAAGCAGCGTTCCCAGGGATGTACAAATCAGGGTGACGATCCCGCGTGGCAAGTCGACGGACCAGGCCGACTCCGATGCGCGAACCGGCGACCATGGCACACCGACCGAGCTGGGGTGCAAGCGACCGTCGATCGGTGCGCCGACGATCCGGCAGACATCGATCATGTCCGTTGGCACATATTCCCCCGATTTGGAAGCGGCGGGCAGCTTGTGACGAGCCTGGTAGTCCCGGATGCGATCGGTGATGTCATCTCTCCGATCAGCAATATCCCGTTCCATCGACGTCGGGTGATGTTGGTCGACATCCAGCGACAGAAACCGGCTCTCCCATGGCGAAAGCCAGTCGCCAAGTTCGGTGATCGTATGCTCGGATGCCACTTCGTCGGCCTGATCCAGTAACTTGTTCATTGCATCCAGTCGGGCGCGAGCGATCGTCGCGTCGTCCGTATCGGCGACCGTCGCCGCGCCGGAAACTGTCCAGACCGCATGCTCGATCGGAATGCCCACCAGCGTCGGCAGCGGCAGACGCCAATCCGCCGCCGCGGCGGGATGCGTCGGCAACTGTAGTTCGTACAGTAGCTGCAAACTCTGCGCGAGCTGGGACGACGCGAATTCCACTTCCCATTGTCCTGAGCCGCTGACGCGAAATTGTGGCGCCCGTCCATCCACGGCGGCGAAGGCGAGTTTGGCGCCGTCCGGCAGTTCGAAACGGCACCGTTCCATGCCTGCGGGGTCGATTTCCAGGGCCGCTGCGACAAAGGCCGTTCCATCAGCGCGAAAATGGGTATGCAGCCGAGCCAGGTTCACGCGCGATTCTCCGAGCGTCCGCTGGATCTCCTCAATCGTCGCCTGAAATCGCGGACTGACCACCTGGTACGTGGCCGTCGACAAGCGTTCTCGAATGTCGGTCGGTGCGTCCTCCGGCAAACTGGCCGACTGCAGACCGCGGATATCCCAGCGTAATTCCTGTTGACGGCGGACGGTGGGAACCACCACAAATCGCTCCAGCTTGTCGACGTCCAACGGGAGAATCTCCGGTACGCCGTCCGGTTCGTCGTCGCTTGCAGTGATCGGGCTGTCGATGCGCAAATTGAATTCGCCGGCAATCGCACGCGGCGGTCGAATGATCAGCTGGCGGCGACTCTGACCGGGAATCGTCGCGATTTCATACGCCAGCGTTGGCTGCAGCACAAACGGACCGTTCCATTCCTCGGCGAACTCCAGCCGCAGTGCATCCACCATTCCGTCCCGGACCTGAAGCCGATATTCGAACAGCGCGTGCCACTTGCCACTTCGCCGTTCCATGGTCGTAATCGATCGTGATGCGGAATAGGGACGGTTGGGGCTGACCCGCAAACGGATCTGTCGGGGATTGCGGCCCTGATCCTGGCTGGACGCTGACTGGAACAGCAGTCGGCCCCAGCCGTCGCGAAATTCTCCTAACGCAATCTCCGGTTGCGGCTCATACCCTTCGACCGCAACCAGATCGACCATCACATCCGATTGGCGATAGATATTGAGCCACTGCGAGGTCCGAGCTGCATCGATGGTCCGTAACTGCGGGACCTCCAATTCCGTCGAGGAGAAGCGAGGGTACTGCCCCTGAATCTCCACCACGATATTCTCCGTCAGCGGTCGCTCGGGGCGTACGAAGATCAGGCCGTCGTCGCCTCGAGACCATGGAACACTGATCGTTACCCCTTGATCGACGACGGAGACATTGGCGATCTGAAGAGCTTCGGGAGCAGCCACAATCACCTGGAAGATCTCGGGCATATCGGCCGATATCGCGCTGCTCCATTCCACGCGGATCGCGTCCATTGCCACTCCCAGTTCCAGGCGTTCATTGGCCGTCATTTCCCGCGCTGGCAAGCGTGTTTCCACGCGGCGACTATCTCCCGCCAGCGGCAGGCGGTAGGCGTAGTGGATCTGGGGAATCGTATCGCCGCCCCACGCCGATTCAAAACCGCGAACGGTATCCGCCACGGGGCTTTTCGGCCCCGGAAGTTGGACCAGCGGCGGTTCGCAGGCGACTCCAGCCAGACGCCGCACGACTTTTGCTCCAGGTATTTCGATCGCAGGGAAATAGAGGTTGCCGACGCTGGAACTACCGCTGATTTCGAACGGCAGATCGACGATGGATGAGCCGTCGCTGAACCGCACTTCCAACTGCAGCAGGTGCGGATCATCCTCCGTGGTCGTGATCGATTGCAGGGGTGCGATCGGCTGGAACGGAAGTAATCGCAATCTTGGATCGGTTCGCAACCCGATCGTGCGAACGCTGTCCGACGAACCGCTGTTCAATCGCAGGCGCAGATCGAGTTTCGCACCTTGCGAAGTGACGGTGACTGCCTGGAGCTCCTCGACCGTGATTTCCGCCAACGGTTCGCGGGGGTTTTGCGGCCATTGGACGACGAGACTACTTGTCGGGCCAAGGTCGGCGGTGAGTTGTCCGCCCTTGAACTCAATCGCGCCCAAAGCCGACGGCAACAGGACCGCTCCGCGATCGCGGGGCAGCGTCAACTCGATCCGCGAGGACAAAGTGCGAGGAATGGACAGTTCGACGCGGAGCTGCTCCTGGGCCACACGGACGGCGGGCCGGGTGCGCAGTTGCAGCTGGTGGTGCCCCGGTGATTCAACTGGCAACAACAGATACTGCCCATCCGCATCCCACTCCAGGTCCACGACACTGCCGTCCAGTGTGGATTTGCCAGGCAGCAAATGCAGCCGCTGGCTGCCCAGCGGAAGGCGTACGGTCTCGTTCGGCGTCTGCACGTCGAAGTTGTAGGTCGCGTTGAGTTCGAACAGGTCGAGTCTTCCTTCGGTTTCGTCCCAGAGGAAGGTGCCGCGATACAAGGCCTTCCGCAGCAGCGACGCGCTGCCATTGCTGTCGGTATCCTCGACCGCGTGCAGGTAGCGGTCGAATTCCGCCGACAGGTAAAGGTAATCTCCGACAGGATTACGCTGTTTGTCGACCGGTTCGAGCAGGCGAAACTCCATGCCACGCGGATCCTTCTCCTCGCCCACGGCCGTACGTCGTTCGGTCGATGGCTGCAGGCTCGCATTGAGAACAACGCACGACAGGACGGCCAGCGACACGGCGCGCGGAGCGGCGGTGACGCGTAACGGCTGCCAGCGGATCATGAACAGGAAGGCCAGGACGCCGCCGATCAGCATGGCGCTGCCGCGGAATATCCAGGTTACAGGTGCGACCTGCAGGATCGCGGCGGTGAGCAGGATCAAGGCAACCGACAATCGCGGCGCTCTGCCTGCCAGCCACCATGTCGCCGCCCAGACGCTGAAAAGCAGCGAGAAAGCCGTCGTACGCTCGGCGGAGGTGTCGCTGACCCAGCGGTGCGGCCGCTGTCGGGAATTCCATCGGATGGCCAGTTCGCCGGATTCGTCCGCCAACTCGCAATCGACCGACTCCACGTCCGACCAGGGACTGCGCCAGGCGGTGGCCAGAGTGCGCCAAGCTGCGGATGGCATTACGTCGGCAGGATGCGGTTCGCCGCCCGGATCCATCGATATCAGGAACAGGTCGGGTCCACGAGCGGCCAGGCGCAGTGCGTGTCGCCGCAGTTCCAGCACAACATCGGACGCCGTCGCAACCTTGGTGGTGTCGGGAAACGGTGATTGCGGTGCGATCCCATGCTTCGCCATGGCGCGCCAGTCAATCATCAGTTGTCCTGATCTGACCTCCGCCCAGTTCTCCAGGGAGGCGACGATGTCGGACCATTGCCTGGACGGCGCCGTACCGCTCCTGCTGGCCACCCAGGCGTCCCACCAGTCGGCGACCTGGGCCGCCGACAGCTCTTCGTTCGAATTCCCCTGCCCTCGGTGCGACTGTGCGGAACGCCCAAGGCCCAGTACGGCGATCCAGCGCTCCCACCAGGAAAGTTGATCGGTGTCGATGCGATGCAATCCGGGCGCGGTCCTCAATCGCCAGTTGCGATACATGACTGGAACGCGAAAGGTCGGCTCATTCGCGGTCGCCAGCCAGGCATTCGCCGATGCTTCGGCCTGCTGTTCGTACTCGATCGCGACAAACATGAATCGGCTGTCGGCCGCCATTGGTATGTCCAGGACCCCGGACTGAGCCGCGGGTGGTACGACCGGCCGGCCCTGGATCGACATCCGCCGAAAGCTCGTCCCCGCCGGCAGCCGCACTTCAAAGTTGCCGGCGCCGAATGACTCGATACGACAGCGAGCCGTATGTATCAACTGTCCGGTCGGTCCGACCCAGGTCGTGAGCGAGAGGTCCCAGAGCAGTGCATTGCGATCCAGGCTCCAGGGAACATCGCGCACCAGGTCCAGGCGACCGCCATGCGCGGGACGGTAGCGGAAAGCGCCGAGCATATTGGAGGTCTGCGTGTCGGTTGCGCGCGAAGGTATGGCATGCAGACCGCTCGATTCCAATCGAATCCTGGGGTTGTTCGATTCGACCTGGATCGTCCCTGTTTGCGACGCCGCTTCGGGAAGCGACAAGAGCGCAAGCGGCAGCCGATCGGTAAGGCTCAGCGATCGTTCGCCGACCAATTCAAATTCGGCGCCCAGCGGAGTGGAAAAGGAGATCTCCCAGACTTCACCGTCGCCGACACCGACCGTACGCTGCTCGGCCTGGGAAAGCCGGCGGGCCGTCATGCCTCGTGCCACGAGCCCCTCCGCACTCCAGTTCATCGGTTGGGTACGGGCCAAGGAGGAGTGCACGAGCAGCTTCGGCACCTGGCTCGACTCCGGACGGCAACGCACGCGATACGACTCGTGAACCTGCTGCGCATCGACCGCGACCGCCATCGCGATCTGCGCCGAGAAACCGGGCGTCCCACCGCCGAGCTGCATTCGCAGGCGGCTGGCCGCCGAGTCGTCGGCGAAGATAATGGCAGTCGGGGCGATTTCCAGCAACGCGCGTTCGGATTCGCCGATATCCCCCGGTTCGTAGCGATGCACGGCCAGATCACCGGTCAATTCCGGAACGATCGACGCGTCGGTATGGACGGCGATCAGTCGCCGCGACTCGCTGACGTCGCGCGGTCGCAACAACCGTAACTCGTCAATGGTCAGCGACGTGCCCTCCGCTGGTCGGTTGCGGTGCGCGCGAACAATGACCTTGACCGGATGATCGGGACGAATCGCTTCGCGGAACGCCACGCGCAATTGCCGCAGTTGCGGATCGCTGGTGGTGATCAATTCATAGTCGTCAAAGAGTTCGGCCGGCACCGTCTCCACGGCGTCCACCATCCAGCCCTCGCGCAGATCGGCCAGCAACGCAAAACGCCGGCCGCGCTTCGCGGTAAGCTCGACGATCCCTTGGGCCGTGATCGCGGCGGATGTCATATGCAGTGTCGTACCGACCGCTGCCTGCATCCGCGGTTCAACTTCCGACAGCCGCACCACCAGCCGGGCGTCCGGACTCTCCAACCGGATCCGGACCTGTTCCGTGCCGCGCTTGTCCGACTCCGGCATCACCACCTGGTGCGCGCGTTCCAGCTCCATCTGTTGCAACGATAACGGCGGCGTGATCTGCATCTGGGTCGTACCGGCCTGCCACAGCAGTCGCGAGGGCTGGCAGCCGGGGATCTCCCATTCCTGGTCCAACGTGACCGGCATGATCGCGCGCAATTGCAGCAATCGGCTCGCCGCCGACAGGGGCGTCTTGAAGTCGACGCGCAGCCGGCGAATCGAACCAAGCGGTGCGCCGCTTTCGGCATCGCCAGGATATTCGTCAAGCTCCCAAGGCACCGGCTGATCGTCGAGCGTCAGCGAGGTCACATGCAGGACCCGGCTCAGCTCGATTTCCAGTCGCGATAACGGCTCGTCGCCGACCATCAGCCGCAGATCCCATCGCAACTCCGCGCCCGATTCGCGGATGTCGTAATAGGCGTCGGTGCGGCAGTAAGCCGGCGGCCGCGTGGCGCCCGTGGAATTCGCGGCCAGCAAGATCAGCCGCCCCGCCTGATTGCCCTGAAATTCCCAGACCCAGCGGCGCGTGGCGGAAAGATCATCGTCCGGGCGGGCCTCGATGACCCCCGATTCCACGATTGGATTTAGATCGGCCGGCAATTCCAGCTCGACGCGGTTCTCCATCGCGTTGGGGGGGCGGAACTGAAACTCCAAGGAACCGTCGCGATCGGTGCGGGCGCTGCGCAGCGACCAGGCAAACGCGACGTCAGCCGACTGTTCGACCCGCAGCACCAGTTCTCCCGCGGAAGTCAAACCGATCGCCGCTGGAACCGGCGGCGACTGAACCCATCGCGCATCGGACAGGGGCAGATTGATGCCGCTCAGCACCAGGTCGACCGTTGCAAGCTCTTCATCCTTGCTGACCGTCCAGGTACCGCTGCCATCGACGAGTTGATCGCCCTGCAGCCTGGCGCGATAGCTTGCGCGGTCGATGCGGGCTGCTCGAGCTGAATTGGCATTGGCGTGAGCCTGCAACTGATGGAGACGCCGCTTGAACTCGTCACGCGCCATCAGCCGGAATCCGCGTCCCAAGTCCTGCAGTTGTTCCTCGGGAACCAGGACGCGCCGATAATGGGGAGCCGGGGAGTCCTGGGCCAATGTGAACAGCTGCCCGACCCACGCCGCGAGCGCCACCAGAATCGTTGCCAGCCGGCGACTCATCGCTTCGACTCCACAACCGCCGGCATCTGCAGCGAAATTGGCGACGTCGTCCCGGACAGTGCGCCACTCTCACGGCGGCGAAAACGGCTCTGGGAATCGGTCGATGCGGCGCCATGCACCACCACGCGCTGCGACTGGCGGCGCAGCACGAGACCACGCAGGCCGGCTCCAATCATCGCCAGGATCAGGCCGACCGCCGCCGCCTGAAGGACCAGTGTCGCCATGTCAGGCCAGATCCCCACGACGAAAAATCCGATAATTGCCAGCGCCACGGGAATACTCGGATAGCGAGTCAGCGGTAGATGCGAGGCCAACATTCCTAACGCAAAAACCACTCCGCCAAACAGCAGCACCAAAGTCGCGAGGCTGCCAAACTGAATCTGTGTCTGAACTTCGGAACCCAGAGTGCTGAAAAGATACTGGTTTGTATTCGCACTGCTCGACTCCAAGGACGAGGCCTGGAGCCAGCGTTCCAGCTCCGTCGGACTCAAGCTCGCCTGCCGATCCCAGAAGAAATTCCGCCAGCGCCACGTCGCATGCGTGGAAAACGACGGCGGGCCGTCCAGCAGTAACTCGCGGGCCGAACTGACCACATGCCAGTAAGTCTGCTGCGGCGCCACCGCGCTGTTGATCCGCGGGAACGTGACCGAAGTCTGACCGAACCAGTTCGACTGCCGCGGAATATTGTAGAACATCTCCAGCAGGCAGTCGTCCCGCGAGGCCTCCGGGGGCAGCTCGATTCGTACCCGGCCACCATCCATGATCGTCGGTCGGATCGTCGCACCGTTCAACGTAATCCACATTTCGTCCATCACCGCCGACGGCGGCATACGCACGGTCAAAAAGTCGGCCGAGGACGTCAGCCGCGCCACATACCGCTCCGATCGAACCTGACTGCCGAACCACGATTGAACCCACAAGCGATGGATGAGCACCATCCCATTCGATTTCGTTTCTCGCCGGCGACTCAGCAGTGAAATCCGCGGTGAATTCGTGGAACTCGTCAGTGACATCTCCGAGGCCGGATTCGTCCCGCCCCGGACCGTCCATTCATCGTCGGCCGGCTCGATTTCCCAGCCTGGAACGGCGGTGATCGACAACGACGCCGGTCCCAGCTTGAAGTCATCCGCCGGATTCGCGCGAACTAACGGCACCGTTTCGGTGATCGCCGCCGACTCGCCGGCCGCGGAGCGTCCGACCGCGTAACGGACGACCAGTTCGAAGGCACCCATCCTGGGAATCGGCAGCTTGTAAGTCACGAGGCTGATCCCCGAGCCGGGTGATGGTGGACCGACCGCCGCATCGCTGGTGGCGCTCGTCCCGCCGCCGCTCGCCCCGCCGCCGCTCGTCCCGCCGCTCGAGGCAGTGCCAGTCGACAGGGCTTCGGCGGTCAGCGTGATCGGATCGCTGCCGCCGGCTTCCAACGAGACCTGCGGCTCACCCAGTTCGCGGGCCAGGTCGGGAATCTGCAAGGCAATTTGCGATAGCGGTTCGTAGGCGACCCGGAAGGCACATCGTTGCTCGACGGAAATGCGGTGATTCTCCACGCGCAGCAGGTCGCGACTCGTGATTTCCACGGTCCGGCGGCGGATCTGGAAGTCGGCGACGAATCGTGTTTCTTGAGCGTCGATGCGTTCGCGGTAGAACAAAGCCTGCTGCTGGCGTGGGCCGAGGTTTGCGGGTCGTGGCACCGAATCGGGTATCAATCCCGATAACTCGCGCACTCGCGGATTCAGTTCGACATTATCCAGCGGCGCAACGACCAGGCTGGCGGTGGTGCCGGCGGCCGCCAGCGGTCGCGGCAACCCGACGTCGACCGTGGATCCACCTTCGGGGATTTCCCGATGAGCGATGACGCGGATTTCAAAACGCCCCGGGTTCGCCGCGTTTCGTACCAACGGAATTGTCAACAAGGACGATTCGTTCTTGACGATCCGGTCCGCAGCAACGATCGACTCCGGTGCGACGCTATCCACCGTCCAGCCCGGCATTTCGATCTCCACCTGGCCGACCTGACGTCCTACAACCTGGTAAGCGAACGTCGACTCCAGCACGACCTGCTCCGGGGAAATCGTCAGCATGTGGCTGGGCTCGACCCGGATCGGATTTATTTTGCGGATCCGCAGGTGCGCGGAAAAAGGTTGCCGGGAGAACTCGCATTGTTGGGAGGTTCTCGAGCTCACGTCGGGCTGCTGGCTGTCGATGCGACGGATATTGGCCTCCTCCGTAAGCTCGACCTTCCAGCCGTCCTCGACCGTGATCTCGACCGTACCGACCTGGCGCACGGCGCCTTCGATTTCGAAGCCGCCGATCGCGATCGCCTCCGAGGACTCCAGGGGGACGAGCTCTCCCCGCAGCCGAAACTCCCAGGGGCTTGCTGCGCGTCCATCCGGTCGGATTTCCAGTAGCGGGCCGGTCGATTCGTCCTCGACGCTGAT
>Ga0233425_10006724_pt1 | contig 16755 bp, 14 predicted proteins | sample Watercolumn_Towu_2_FD_181712 | JGI IMG/M metagenome (GOLD analysis project Ga0233425, IMG submission 181712) | Freshwater microbial communities from Lake Towuti, South Sulawesi, Indonesia - Watercolumn_Towuti2014_140_MG | ecosystem: Environmental > Aquatic > Freshwater > Lake | place... | reverse complement strand
CTGGAGAAAGGCCTGAAGGGCTGAACGAGTCAAGCAAGCAAAAAGGCCCGCAATCGCTTGTGGGCCCTTCGTGTGTCCTGGTGGGCGGCACAGGGTTCGAACCTGTGACCCCTGCCGTGTGAAGGCAGTGCTCTACCGCTGAGCTAGCCGCCCGTTTGGGAGGCGCGCATTCTCTCATGGCCGCCGATTCGGGTCAATTTGCGCCGGGAAGGCGGGTAAAATGCCGCTTTTTCGCGCCGCCATGAACCGATCCGTCCGCACCCGCTTCGCCCCCAGCCCGACCGGCTACCTCCACGTCGGCGGCGCCCGCACGGCGCTGTATGCTTGGGCCTATGCACGCCGGCATGGCGGCAGCTTCATCCTGCGCATCGAGGACACCGACATCGAGCGCTCGACGCAGGCCTCCATCGACGCCATCCTCGACGGCATGACCTGGCTCGGCCTCGACTGGGACGAGGGCCCGTTCTACCAGATGCAGCGCCTGGAACGCTATGCCGAGGTGGCGCAGCAGCTCGTCAAGGGCGGCCACGCCTACTGGTGCTACGCCAGCAAGGAAGAGCTGGATGCCATGCGCGAGGCGCAGCGCGCGCGCGGCGAGAAACCGCGCTACGACGGCCGCTGGCGGCCGGAGAACGCCATGGGGAAGACGCCGCCCGCCGATGTGAAGCCGATTCTGCGCTTCCGCAATCCCGACGACGGCGCGGTGGCCTGGGACGACCTCGTCAAGGGCCGCATCGAGATTGCCAACAGCGAACTCGACGACCTCGTCCTGCTGCGCGCCGACGGCGTGCCGACCTACAACTTCGGCGTGGTGGTGGACGACCTCGACATGGGCATCACCCATTGCATCCGCGGCGACGACCACGTGAACAACACGCCGCGCCAGATCAACATCTACCGCGCGCTGGGCGCGCCGCTGCCGGCCTTCGCACATGTGCCGATGATCCTCGGCGCCGACGGCGAGCGCCTCTCCAAGCGCCACGGCGCGGTGTCGGTGATGCAGTACGCCGAGGATGGCTATCTGCCCGAGGCGCTGCTCAACTACCTGGCTCGGCTCGGCTGGTCGCACGGCAACGACGAAGTGTTCTCGCTGGAGCAGTTCGTCGACTGGTTCGACCTTGCGCACATCAGCCGCTCGCCCGCCCAGTTCAATCCGGAGAAGCTCGCCTGGCTCGACCAGCAGCATCTCAAGGCGCGCGACGACAAAATGCTGGCCGAGGAGGTGGCGCCGCGCCTCGCCGCGCGCGGCATCGGTACCGCCGCCGGCCCGTCGCTGGAAAAAATCGTGGCGCTCTACAAGGACCGCGTGTCGACGCTGAACGAGCTGGCCGACGCCGTCGAGCCCTTCTACGTCGAGGTCTATCCCGGCGCCGAGCTGCTGGCGCAGCATGTGACGGAAGCGGCGCGCGACGCGCTGCGCGAGCTGCGCACGCGGCTCGAGGCGGCGGTGTGGGAGAAGGCCCAGCTCAACCAGGCGCTGAAGGACGTCGTCGCCGCGCGCGGCCTCAAGCTGCCGCAGCTGGCGATCCCCCTGCGCGTGGTGCTCACCGGCCAGCCGCAGACGCCGTCCATCGACGCCGTGCTGGAAGCCTTCGGCCGCGACGTCGTGCTGGCGCGGCTGGCGCGGCACGCCTAGAGCCGCTCCGCCGGGCAGCCCCAAGGACGGCGCAGCCAACAACCCGGAGCCGCGTAGCGGCGAACGACCGTCACCCCCTTCCTCGGGAAGGGGGCCGGGGGAATGGCAGCTAAGTCTTGAGGCGGGCGGCCGGCGCCAGGCCCGCGGCAAGATCCTTCTCGAGCGGCAGCGGTTCGTCTTCGATTTCGCAGGCGAGCAGCTCCGCGCACAGCGGCGCATAGACGAGGCCGCGCGAGCCGAGGCCAAGCAGACCGAACAACCCCTCGCATTCCGGAATTGCCCCGACCAGCGGCAGGCGGTCGGGTCCGACGCAACGGATGCCGGCGCGGCCGCCGACGCGCGCCGGGTCGACCGTCGCGGCGAAGTCCGGCAGCAGGTTGCGCAGGCGTTCGAGATTGGCGCGGTGGTCGTCCTCGCGCGTGAGCGTGTCGGTCGCGCCTTCCTCGTAAGTGGCGCCGACGACATGCACGCCGAAGGAGCAGGCCGGCGTGACGTAGCCCTCGCGCGAGACCACGACCTTGATGTCGCGTCCCGCCTCGGCGGGGATGCAGGTGACCTGGCCACGCACCGGGCGCAGCGGCAGGGATTCGCTGACCTTGAAGCGACGCGCCAGATGACCGTTGGCGAGTATGGCGACGGGCGCTTCGGCGATGACCTCGCCCGCCGCATCGGCGGCGCGCCAGATGTTGTCGATTCGCACCAGATCGGCGACCTCGCGCTGCGTGTGCAGCCGCACCGCCTCGCCTGCCGCGCGCAGCGCGGCGTCGCACAGCGCCGGCGGATGCACCCAGGCGCCCTGCGGGAACCACCAGCCCGGCGCCGGCACGCGCCAGCCGGCCAGCGCCGACGCCTCATCGATCTCCACCCAGCGCAGCACCTCGGGCGGCAGCAGTCCCGACTCCACGATGCGCCGCTGCCGCTCGACCTGCTTCGCGTCGCGCGCCAGGCGCAGCACGCCGCATGGCTGCCAGATCAGCTTCGGGTCTGAAGAAAACTCCTGCAGGCGGCGCAGGGCGTAGTGGAAGCCGGCCAGCGTCAGGCGCGACAGGCGGTTGCCGTTGGCGGAAGGCACCGGCTGCAGCACGCCAGCCGGATTGCCGGAGGTCTCGCGGGCGAGGCCGTCGCGCCGCTCGATGATCTCGACACGCCAGCCGCGCGCGGCGAGGCGTTCGGCAACGAGGCAGCCGGCGATGCCGCCGCCGACGACGAGGGCGCGGCGCTCCCTCGGCGCTTCACGATCCGCCGTACCGCCGAAGCGGCCGCGGAGCATCTCGCGCTTGCGGCCGAAGCCGGGTTTCTTCTCGACGGCGAACCCCGCCGCCGCCATGCCGCGACTGACTTTTCCGGCGGCGCTGTAGGTGGCGAACGTGGCGCCCGGCGCGGCCAATCGGCCCAACTGGTCGAACAGCGCTTTGCTCCACATGTCCGGGTTGCGCGCGGGCGCGAAGCCATCGAGGAAGAAGGCATCGACCTGCGCCTCGAGCTGCGCCAGCATCTCCGCCGCCTCGCCGAAGAGCAGGGTCAACGCGATGCGCCCGCCGTCGAGGTGCAGGCGATGGAAGCCGGGGACGAGCGGCGGGTAGCGCTCGAGCAATTCCACACCGAGCGGCGCCAGTTCCGGCCACTGGCCGTAGAGGCGCTGCAGGTCTTCACGGCGGAAGGGATGCTTGTCGACCGAAAGGTAATGCAACTGCGCGCCGGCCGGCGCCGTCTCGCGGAACCGCTTCCACGCGCAAAGAAAGTTCAGTCCCGTGCCGAAGCCGGTCTCGAGGATCGTGAATTTCCCGCGCGCCTGCCAGCGCGCGGGAAGATCGTTGCCGGTGAGAAAAACATGGCGGGTCTCGTCGATCCCGCCATCCAGCGACCAGTAGGTGTCGCCGTAGGTTTCGCTATAGACCGCGCCGTCCCGAAAGGCAGGCGCGGCCGGTTCGATCGGCCGGATCAACGCGACTCGATCACGCCGTTTTCGAGTCTGACGCGGTCGCCGATGCGCCAGGCGGGCATCGTGTCGTAGTGGAACGCGCGCGAGTTGCCGTCCTCGAAGCGCACGATCATTTCGTATTTTTTGGTCGAGCGCACGTGCTTCTCGACCTGATGGCCGGCATAGCCGCCGCCTACGGCACCGACCACCGTCATGGCCGTCTTGCCGCCGCCCTTGCCGACCTGGTTGCCGAGCAGGCCGCCGACGACGGCACCGCCGACGGCGCCGACGCCGGTGCCTTCACCTTTCTGCGTGACTTCGCGGATGTTGTCGACCGTGCCGCAGTTCATGCAGAGGGCCGGCGGCGGGGCGGGCTGGGCGGCCTGTGCGACGACGGGCGCGGGCGCCGCTTCGGTAGCCGGCTTGGCGGCCACCTTTTTGGCGGGCGCCGGCTTGTGCTCGGCGGCCGGTTCGGCGGCCTTCGTCGCCGGCTGGGCGGCAGGGGTTGCGGCTGGTGCTGCGGCGGCAACCGGTTCGCCCTGTTTGGAAGAGCTGCCGGCCGTCGGAATGACGCCGAAAATGGCGCCGACACCGGCGAGCGAAAGCAGGATCACCGCGACGGCGGCGATCCAGAGGACGGGGTGCAGTTTATTGCCTGTGGCTTGGGCTTCCATGCGGGTCTCCTTTGCAAAGCTTCAGCGTGAATAACGCATCGGCCGAGCCTGGGCTGACGCCGGATACAACTCCTTACACTTCCTTCCGCAGCTGCGGGAAGAGGATCACATCGCGGATGCTCGGGCTGTCCGTGAGCAGCATCACCAGCCGGTCGATGCCGACGCCGCAGCCGGCGGTCGGCGGCAGGCCGTATTCCAGCACGCGGATGTAGTCGGCGTCATAGTACATGGCTTCCTCGTCGCCGGCCTCCTTGGCCTTCGCCTGCTCCTGGAAGCGCGCCGCCTGGTCCTCGGGGTCGTTCAGCTCGGAGAAGCCGTTGGCGATCTCGCGCCCGGCGATGTAGAGCTCGAAGCGCTCGGCGATCTCGGGGTTGCTGTCGCTGCGGCGGGCGAGCGGGCTCGCCTCGGCGGGCCAGTCGACGATGTAGGTCGGCTCGAACAGCTCGCTCTCGGTGGTCTCCTCGAACAGCGTGAGCTGCAGCTCGCCCAGCGTGGCGCTATCGTGCTTCGGTGCGACGTGCAATTCCTTCAGCTTGGCGGACACCCAGGCCTTGTCGTTGAGCTGCGCGAGCGTGTAGCCGGGATGGTGCTTGTGGATCGCCTCGACGGCGGTCATGCGGGCGAAGGGTTTGGCGAAATCCAGCGTGCGGCCCTGGTACTCGAAGGTTTCGGTGCCGAGCGCCTCGCGCGCGGCGTGGCGCAGCAGGCCCTCGGTGAAGTTCATGAGGAGGTTGTAGTCCGAGTAGGCCTCGTAGAACTCCATCATGGTGAACTCGGGATTGTGGCGCGTCGAGATGCCTTCGTTGCGGAAGTTGCGGTTGATCTCGAACACCTTCTCGAAGCCGCCGACCACCAGGCGCTTGAGGTAGAGCTCCGGCGCGATGCGCAGGTAGAGCTCCATGTCGAGCGCGTTGTGGTGGGTCTTGAAGGGCTTGGCCGAGGCGCCGCCGGGGATGGCGTGCATCATCGGCGTCTCCACTTCGAGGAAGCCGTGGCCCGTCATGTAGTTGCGGATCGAGGCGACCAGGCGCGAGCGGGCGGCGAAAACCCAGCGCGCACGCTCGTTGGTGATCAGGTCGAGGTGGCGCTGGCGCACCTTCAGCTCGGTGTCGGTGAGGCCGTGGAACTTCTCCGGCAGCGGGCGCAGCGATTTCGTCAGCAGGCGCAGCTCGGAGACATTGATGGTCAGCTCGCCGGTCTTGGTCTTGAACAGCGTGCCGCGCGCGCCGACGATGTCGCCGATGTCCCAGTGCTTGAAGGCGGTGTGCACCGCCTCGCCGGTCCGGTCGTTGCTGACATAGAGCTGGATGCGGCCGGAAAGGTCCTGCACGGTGGCGAAGGAGGCCTTGCCCATGACGCGTTTCAGCATGATGCGGCCGGCGACGCAGACGTCGACCGGCTCGGCCTCCAGTTCCTCGCGGCTCTTGCCGCCGTAGAGATCATCGAGCTTCTCGGCGGTGTTCTCGCGCAGGAAGTCGTTGGGGAAGGCGACGCCCTCGGCGCGCAGCTTCGCCAGCTTCTCGCGGCGCTCGGCGATGATCTGGTTCTCGTCCTGGGGTAACTGGTTTTGTTCGGTCATATTGGTTTCCAAAAAGCTTGAACCACGGAGGACACGGAGAGCACGGAGAAAACTAAAGTACCAGACGCCGTATCCCCTGTTTCAGCAGTTTTACATTGAAATTGATGAGCAATCCTACCCTCTTGCCGGAAAGTTTAAGGTAGGTCAGTAATTGCGCCTCGTGCATCGGAGCTATTTGATCAATCGCCTTTAACTCCACAATGATGCTGTCCGCAACGATCAGGTCGACCCGATAGCCACAGTCGATGGTTACTTCTCGATAAGTGACTGGCAGCGCCTTTTGCCGTTCCACCTTGAGCCCGGATTTCTCCAGTTCGTAGGCCAAGCAGGCTTCGCAAGCACTTTCGAGCAATCCTGGCCCCAGGGCTTGGTGGACCTGCAAGGCACAACCGATTATCCGTTCCGATAAATCATTCAGAAGGATTTCTCTGTGCTCTCCGTGTCCTCCGTGGTTCAAGGCTTCTAAACTCCCTGTTTCAGGCTGGCTTCGATGAATGGGTCGAGATCGCCGTCGAGCACCGACTGGGTGTTGCCGATTTCCACGTTGGTGCGCAGGTCCTTGATGCGCGACTGGTCGAGCACGTAGGAGCGGATCTGGTGGCCCCAGCCGATGTCGGTCTTGGCGTCCTCCATCTTCTGCGCCTCGGCCTGGCGCTTGCGCAGCTCGGCCTCGTAGAGGCGCGATTTCAGCATGGCCATCGCCTCGGCCTTGTTGCGGTGCTGCGAGCGGTCGTTCTGGCACTGCACGACGATGCCGGAAGGGGCGTGCGTGATGCGCACCGCCGAATCGGTCTTGTTGATGTGCTGGCCGCCGGCGCCGGAGGCGCGGAAGGTGTCGATGCGCAGGTCCGCCGGGTTGATCTCGATTTCGATGGAGTCGTCGACCTCGGGATAGACGAAAACGCTGGCGAAGGAGGTGTGGCGGCGCGCGTTGGAATCGTAGGGCGACTTCCGCACCAGGCGGTGGATGCCGGTCTCAGTGCGCAGGTGGCCGTAGGCGTATTCGCCGCTGAGCTTGAGGGTGGCGGTCTTGATGCCGGCCACCTCGCCGTCGGACTCTTCCAGCACCTCGATCTGGAAACCCTTGCGCTCGCAGTACTTGAGATACATGCGCAGCAGCATCGAGGCCCAGTCCTGCGCCTCGGTGCCGCCGGCGCCGGCCTGGATGTCGAGGAAGCAGTTGTTCGGGTCGGCCGGGTTGGAGAACATGCGGCGGAACTCGAGCGCCGCCACCTGGCTCTCGATGCCGGCCGCGTCGGCTTCCACCGCGAGCAGGGTGTCCTCGTCGTTTTCAGTGCGCGCCATCTCGAACAGCTCGCGCGAGTCGCGCAGGTTCTGGTCGATGTCGGTGAGGGCGACGACGACGCCTTCGAGGGCCTTCTTCTCGCGGCCCAGGTCCTGGGCGCGGGCGGCGTCGTTCCAGACGGCCGGGTCCTCGAGGGCGCGGGAGACTTCGGTCAGCTTCGACTGCTTGGCGTCGAAGTCAAAGATACCTCCGCAGATCCTGCTCCCGAGTGGAGAGATCCGTGAGGCGATTGGCGAGGCTGTTGAGGCGTTCGGCTTCCATGGCGATGCTGGACTTTCAAAGCGACGAATTATACATCCCGCCGCCTGAGCCGGCCGGCTGTGCAAAGCCGGCCGTGGGGCGCGGAGCGCGGGCCGGGGAGGGGGGCAGCATCTGCGGGGGAAGAAAGCTTACGCGGCGAGTTTCAGGGGGGCGATCTTCGCCACCTGGCGCTTGAGGGATTTCTCCGCCTTCCACAGATCGTAGTTCGCCTGCATGTGCAGCCAGGACTCCGCGCTGCCGCCCAGGGCTGCGGCCAGGCGCACGGCCATGTCGGCGCTGATGGCGGCTTTGCCGTTCAGCACGCGCGAGAGTGCCACGCGCGTCACGCCAATACGCTGGGCGAACTCGGTTACGGTGATCCCGGTATCGGCGAAAACCCCGTCCCGCAGCACTTCGCCGGGGTGGGGCGGGTTGTACATTCGCGTCATGTTCGTTACTCCTCTAGTGGTAGTCCCGGTAATCGACCAGGACGGCATCGCCATTCTCGAAGGTGAAGGTCATGCGCCAGTTGCCATTGACCCACACCGACCAATGTCCGGCCAAATCCCGCGAAAGCGGGTGCAGGCGCCAGCCCGGCATGCCCATGTCCTCCGGCCCCTTCGAGGTGTCCAGTTTGGCCAGCTGCGCCCGCAATCGCTTCGCGTGCGCCGGCTGGATGCCGGCCTTGCTCCCGGCGCGGAAGAACGCTTCAAGCCCCTTGTGCCGGAAAGACTTGATCATGGCGCGATCGTATAGCGTAGCGATACGCCTGTCAATGACGGGTCGCGTGGCGACCTGAAAAAGTCAGTCGCTGCGGTACGGCGTTGAGCAAGCTGGGGGGTGCTATCTGCCATGTGCGGCCAACTACTGTTGCCATTCCATTTGCGTAGTGGCAGGATATCAAACCGCAATTCGCGGGTTCAAATTCGAAGTGCAACTTTGATTAACGGGTTGGGTGGGCGAGATGCGATAGCATCCGAGCCCCTCAACCGCCAAGTCAAAGTAGCCTGGAATGAACTACACACATCTCACCCATCACGAACGATACCAAATCTACATCCTCAAGAAAGCCGGTCATAACCCGAGTGCCATCGCCCCCCGGCGTCCTGCAACGACTGACTTTTTTGCAGAAGCAGCGATTCTGCTCTGGTCAGAGCACCATGAAATTCCTATAGATGCCTATAGGAATTTCATGGTGTAGGTAGGTGGAAGAACCCCATCAAACCGGCTCGATGTGCTCGAGCACCAGCTGCACGCTGGCGAGGCCATTGAATTCGTTCACCGCCAGCCGGTAGGCGGCGCGCACGTCGGGTGGCACGCTGTCGGCGAAGTTGAACTGGATGGCCTCGAAGCGGGCGGAGCCCTTGCGCAGGGTGAGCTTGAGGTGGCGGTCCTTGAGGATGCGCTGCTTCTCCACTTCGAACTCGTCGCTGAAGAGGGGCGCCGGGAAGCCCTGGCCCCAGATTTCGCCTTCCAGCAGGCGCGCCGATTCGAGCGACATCCAGCCGGCCTCGAGCGGGCCGTCGGTCTCGAGGGTGCGCGTCAGTTCGGCCGGGCCGACCAGGCTGCGCACGGTCTCCTCGAACAATGCCTCGAAGCGTTCCAGGTTTTCTTCCCGCAAAGTCAGTCCCGCGGCGGCGGCGTGGCCGCCGAAGCGCAGCAGCAGGCCGGGCGCGCGCTTCGAGACGAGGTCGAGCGCGTCGCGCAGATGCAGCCCCGCGATCGAGCGGCCGGAGCCCTTCAGCTCGCCGGCGTTGCCGCGGGCGAAGGCGATCACCGGGCGGTGCAGCTTGTCCTTCACGCGCGAGGCGAGGATGCCGATGACGCCCTGGTGCCAGGCCGGGTCGTAGAGCGTCAGGCCGGCGCGCTCGGCGGCCTCGATGCCGTCGAGCAGGGCTGACGCCTGGTCCTGCATGTCGGCCTCGATCGTGCGGCGCTCGCGATTCAATTGGTCGAGTTGCTGCGCGATGTTGAGCGCGCGGCCGAGGTCGTCGGTGATCAGGCATTCGATGCCGAGCGACATGTCGGCCAGGCGCCCGGCGGCGTTCAGGCGCGGCCCCAGCGCGAAGCCGAGGTCGAAGGTGCTGGCGCGCTCGGATTCGCGCCCGGCGACGCGGAAGAGGGCGCGCAGGCCGGGCTGCATTTTCCCTTGGCGGATGCGCGCCAGACCCTGGGCGACGAGGATGCGGTTGTTGCGGTCGAGCTTCACCACGTCGGCCACCGTGCCGAGGGCGACCAGGTCGAGCAGGGCGGCGAGGTTGGGCTCCGGGCTTGCGTTGAAGGCGCCGCGCTTGCGCAGCTCGGCGCGCAGCGCCAGCATGACGTAGAACATGACGCCGACGCCGGCGATGGCCTTGCTCGGGAAGCCGCAGCCGGGCTGGTTCGGATTGACGATGACGTCGGCCGCCGGCAGCTCGTCGCCGGGCAGGTGGTGGTCGGTGATGAGCGTGGCGATGCCGAGCCGCCGCGCCTCGGCGACGCCTTCGACGCTGGCGATGCCGTTGTCGACGGTGATGATGACGTCGGGCTTTCTTTCCGCTGCGAGGCGCACCACCTCCGGCGTCAGGCCGTAGCCGTAGTCGAAGCGGTTGGGCACGAGGTAGGCGACCTCGGCGCCGAAGGCGGCGAGCGCGCGCACGCCGACGGCGCAGGCGGTGGCGCCGTCGCAGTCGTAGTCGGCGACGATGAGCAGGTGCCGCTTGGCGGCGATGGCGTCGGCCAGCAGCGTCGCCGCCTCGGCGGCGCCCTTCAGTTGCGCCGGGTCGAGCAGGGCGGTGAGCGCGGTATCGAGTTCTTCCGCCCGCGCGACGCCGCGCGCCGCATAGAGGCGAGCCAGCAGCGGATGCACGCCGGCGTATTCGAGGCGTTCGCGTGCCGCCTGCGGCGTCTTGCGGGTGAGGAGGCGCGTCATGTCAGGTCCGCCAACGTTTTCGGCCGCCGCCAGAACTGCCACAGGTCGCCGGCATCGAGCGTGACGTCGACGGTGGCTTCGTCGCCCAGCGCAGTGAGGCGCAGGCCATGCAGGCGGCGCGCCTTCAATGCGGCGAGCGAAGGCGCGAACCAGCATGCCTCAAGTTCGGCGAGACCGCTACGCCAGGCGGCGGCATCGAGGCGCTGCGCTGGCTCGGCGAGGGTTTCCGGAAAAGTCAGTCCCTGCGACACGGCGAGGTCGAGGCGCGGCGGTACCGGCGCAGCCGGTACGCCGGCGAGCCGGGCGAGGCCGAGGGCGAGCGGATGGTCGGCAGCGAGGCCGGCGGCCGGCGGCGTGGCGTGCGCGGGCAGGGCGCCCGCGCCCCACGGCCAGATGCTGTTCGCCGTGGCGCGCCCGGCCGCTTCGCGCGTCGCATTGACCGGGTGGTTGTGCAGGATCACCTGTGCCTCGTTGATCAGGCGCCGCCAGTCGCGCGCCTCCTCGCCCTGCGGCAGGAAGGGCTCCAGCGTGCGGCCGGCGACCGTCGAGGGCGGATGCGTCGCAATGCGCGGCGCGCGCTTCGGGCGCAGGTACCAGCGCTGCGGGTGCGGCGCGAGGAATTCGCCATATTCGGCGAGGTGGGTGTTGAGCGCGGCGGCGAGCTGGCCGGCCTCGTCCGCCGACAGGTCCGGCGCGCGGCCGATGACCAGCGTGTCGCGCGCGAAGGCGAGGTGCACCGGGTCGGCGCAGAGCCAGGCATCGGCGCCGGGCTCGCCCCCTTCGCCGAGCAGGCGCAGGGCGCCATAAGGGAGTTCATCCGCCTGCATGCCGAAGGCCTGGCACAGCCAGCGTTCCGCCGACACGGCGGGGCCGCGCGTTCGGCGGCCGCGGCCGAGCAGGGTGTGGAGGGCGGGCAGTTCGAGGCCGCGCGTGACGTCGGCGACGGATTCCCTGGGCCAGAGCAGGCCCGGAACGACGAGATGAATCATCCAAGGGATGTTAACATAGCGACCCTATGAAGTATGAGCTCTTCATCGGCCTGCGCTACACCCGCGCCAAGCGGCGCAACCACTTCATCTCCTTCATCTCGCTGATCTCGATGTGCGGCATCGCGTTGGGCGTCGCCGCGCTGATCGTCGTGCTGTCGGTGATGAACGGCTTCCAGAAGGAGCTGCGCACGCGCATCCTCGGCGTCGCCTCGCACGTGCAGGTCTCCGCCCGTGGCGGAGAATTGGCCGCTTGGCAGCAGGTGGCCGAGCAGGCGTCGAAACACAAGCAGGTGCAGGCGGCGGCGCCCTACATCGCGGCGCAGGGCATGCTCTCCTTCGAGCAGACGGTGCGCGGCGCGCTGGTGCGCGGCGTGCTGCCGGATGCCGAGGAGCGGGTGGCCGACTTCAACCGCCACATGCGCGGCGGCTCGATGCAGCTCCTGAAGCCGGGCGAGTTCGGCATCGTCCTCGGCGCCGAGCTCGCCCGCGCCCTGCAGGTGTTCGTCGGTGACAAGGTGACGCTGATCGCGCCGCAGGGGCTGGTGACGCCGGCGGCGATCCTGCCGCGCCTGAAGCAGTTCAAGGTGGTCGGCCTCTTCGAGGCCGGCATGTACGAGTACGACTCCGGCCTGGCGCTGGTGCATCTGGCCGACGCGCAGGCGCTCTATCGCATGGAGGACCGCGTTACCGGCGTGCGCCTGAAGCTCGACGACCTCTTCGCCGCGCCGCGCGTGGCGCGCGAGCTGCTCAGCCTGGTCGAGGCCGACGTCTTCATCGCCGACTGGACGCGCAGCCACGCCAACTTCTTCCGCGCCGTGCAGATCGAGAAGAACGTGATGTTCATCATCCTGCTGCTGATCGTCGCCGTGGCCGCCTTCAACATCGTGTCCACGCTGGTGATGGCGGTCACCGACAAGGAGTCCGACATCGCGATACTCCGCACGCTGGGGGCGAGCCCGGGCAGCATCATGCAGGTGTTCATCGTGCAGGGCGCGCTGATCGGCGTCATCGGCCTGGCCCTCGGCCTCGTCGGCGGCATCGCCCTGGCTGTGAACATCGACGTCGTGGTGCCGGCCATCGAGCGCCTGTTCAACACGCAGTTCCTCGCCAAGGAGGTGTACTACATCTCCGAGCTGCCCTCCGACCTGCAGTGGCGCGACGTCGGCATCATTGCCGCCGTGTCGTTCGTGCTGACTTTGCTGGCGACGCTGTATCCGAGCTGGCGCGCCTCGCGCGTCAACCCGGCGGAAGCCCTCCGATATGAATAACGAGACCGTCCTCTCCTGCCGCGGCCTGAAGAAGACCTACCTCCAGGGCAAGGTCGAGGTGCCGGTGCTGCTGGGTGTCGATCTGGACATCGCGCGCGGCGAGCGCGTCGCCATCGTCGGCGTTTCCGGCTCGGGCAAGAGCACGCTGCTGCACCTGCTCGGCGGGCTGGACTCACCAACGGCGGGCGGCATCAGCCTGCTCGGGCGCGAACTGACGAAGGTGAATGAAACCGAGCGCGGGCGACTGAGGAACGAGGCTCTCGGCTTCGTCTACCAGTTCCACCACCTGCTGCCGGAATTCAGTGCCCTGGAGAACGTCGCCATGCCGCTGCTGATCCGGCGCCTGCCGCGCGCCGAGGCCGAGGCGCGCGCGGCGGACATGCTGAAGGAGGTGGGTCTCGCGCAGCGCCTGCTGCACACGCCGGGCGAACTCTCCGGCGGCGAGCGCCAGCGGGCGGCCGTGGCGCGCGCCTTGGTGACGCAGCCGGCCTGCGTGCTGGCCGACGAGCCGACCGGCAACCTCGACCGCCACACGGCGGAGGCCGTCCTCGACCTCATGCTGGCGCTCAACGAATCCCACCGCACCAGCTTCATCATCGTCACCCACGACCTCAACCTCGCCGCCAAGGCGCAGCGCACGCTGACGCTGAGCGACGGGATGCTGGCCTGATCGCGTCTAGCCAGACAGCAGCGCCGTCTCCAGTTCCTGCCGCCCGCGCGGCGAGGCCATCGCCACCAGGGTGTTGCCGGGCTCGACGACGAACTCCTCGCCCGGGTTGAAGACCCAGTCACCGTGCTTGCGCACCGCCAGCAGCACGTAGTCCGGGCTGCGCAGGGAGAGCTTGCCCAGCGAGCGCGGCTCGAAGTGCTTCGGCACCGGCACCTCCTCGATGCGCAGCCTGTGCTCGGTGCGCAGCATCTCGTCGAGGAAGGAGACGACGTGCGGCCGCACCATGGCCGAGGCGATGCGCATGCCGCCGGTGAAGTCGGGCGAGACGATGGCGTCGGCGCCGGCCTTCTTCATCTTCTCGGCGTTCCTCAGCTCGTGGCAGCGCGCCACCACGCGCACGTTCGGATTGAGCTGCTTGGCGGTGAGCGCGATCATCAGGTTCTTGCTGTCGTCGCCGGTGACGGCGAACACCCCCTTGGCGTCCTCGATGTCGGCGCGGATCAGCATGTCGTCGTCGGAGGCGTCGCCGTGCAGGAACAGCAGTTCCGGGTTCTTCTCCTTCTGTGCCTCCAGCATCGCCTCGTCCTCGTCGACGGCGACGAAATGGCGGGTCGTCGTCCCCAGTTCCTGGGCGACGTTGCGCCCGACGCGCCCGTAGCCGCAGACGATGTAGTGGCCGTGCAGCCGCTTGATGATCTTTTCCATGCGCCTTCTCCGCCATGCCGTGTTGAGGTCGGTCTCCAGGATGAAGACCGTGAGGGTGGAAAACATGAACCAGAGCGTGCCCAGCCCCGCCGTGCCGATGAAGATGGTGAAGATGCGCCCGGCCGGGTTGTTGCTCATGTCGATGATCTCGCCATAGCCGATCGTGGCGAGCGTGATGAACGTCATGTAGAAGGCGTCGAGCCAGGTGTGCTTCTCGCCGCCGATGACGTGGTAGCCATAGGTGCCGATGGCCATGACCGCGATCAGGGCCACCAGCGACCAGATGAACTTGATGAAGATGCTGCGAAGCGGCGCTTGCGCCATTTTTATGCCTTCTCCCCGGCCCGTTGCAGGCGGCGCTTGCGCCAGGCCCAGACCAGATAATAGCGCCAGGCGATCCTGACGGCGAAATAACCGATCGCCGCCAGAGCCGAGGCGAGCAGCACCAGGCCGAGCGCGAGCGGCTTGCCGAGGTGCGCCATCCATTCGCCCAGAGCGACTACCCAGACCCACAGTCCGTCCGGCCCCCAGTCGGGGGGGGCGACGAATTCACCGCCGCCGCCGAGCACCAGGCGGCCGAGGCCGTAGGCGATGAAATACAGCGGCACGATGGTGAAGGGGTTGGTGTACAGCGTGGTGAACAGGGCGAGCGGCAGGTTCACGCGGAAGATCACGGCGCAGATGGCAGCGCCGAGCATCTGGAAGGGGCCGGGGATGAGGCCGCAGAACATGCCGGCGGCGACCCCGCCCGCCGCCGAGTGGCGGTTGAGGTGCCACAAGCGCGGATGCAGCAGGGTATTGCCGAACGGGGCCAGCCAGCGGTTGGCGGAGATAACCTCGTGGTCGGGCAGATATTTGCGAAGATGCTTGCGCATTGCCATGCAATTGTAGCGAATCGACGGCGCAGCACCTTGACGCAACGTAAAATCCCTTCATGCGGTTGTCAATTCTCTGTTTTGCATTCGGGGTGTGGCTGTTGCAGCAGCAGGCCGAGCTGCCGGCCTGGCACGCGCTGGCGCTCGTGCTCGCCGTGTCGGCGGGACTGACTTTTGCCGCCGCACGCCTGCGCCACCGCTGGCGGACGGTGCTGGCGGTGCTGGCGGCGGCGCTGGCGGGTTTCGCCTGGGCGGCGGCCTGTGCGCAGTGGCGGCTCGCCGACCGGTTGCCGGCCGAGAACGAAGGCCGCGACATCCGCGTGACGGGCGTCATCGCCGGCCTGCCGCAGCAATATGAAAACGGCGTGCGCTTCGAGTTCGACGTCGAGCAGAGCGAGGCGACGGTGCCCTCCCGCCTCTCCCTCGCGTGGTACTCGGGCTGGCGGCCCGAAGAGGACGATGCGCGCCATGCCCTGCCTGCGCTGCATGCCGGCGAGCGCTGGCAGCTCGCGATGCGCCTGAAGCGCCCGCACGGCAACCTCAACCCGCATGGCTTCGACTACGAGGCCTGGCTTTTCGAGCGCGGCGTGCGCGCCACGGGCTATGTGCGTGCGGGAGAGGGCGTGGGCAACCGGCGCCTCGAGGCCTTCGTCTGGCGGCCGGCCTATGCCGTCGAGCGACTGCGCGAGCAGATCCGCGAGCGCTTCCAGCGCGCCCTGCCGGAGCGCGACTACGCCGGCGTGCTGGTGGCGCTGGTCGTCGGCGACCAGCGCGCCATCGACGGCGGCCAGTGGCAGCTCTTCGCGCGCACCGGCATTTCGCACCTCATGAGCATCTCGGGGCTGCACGTCACCATGGTGGCGGCGCTCGGCGCCTGGGCGGTGTCGTTCCTCTGGCGCCGCCGGCCCGCGCTCATGCTGCGTCTGCCGGCGCAGAAGGCCGCGGCGGCGGCCGGCTGGGCGACGGCCTTCGCCTACTGCCTGCTCGCCGGCTTCGGTGTGCCGGCGCAGCGCACCCTTTACATGCTCTCGGTCGTGGCGCTGGCGCTGTGGCTGGGGCGGGCGAGCTCGGGCAGCCGCGTGCTGGCGCTGGCGCTGCTGATCGTGCTGCTCGCCGATCCCTGGGCGGTGCTGGCGGCCGGCTTCTGGCTGTCCTTCGGTGCGGTGGCGCTGCTCTTCTACATCTCATCGGGCCGGATCGCGCCGGGCCACTGGCTGGCGGAGTGGGGACGCGCGCAATGGGCGGTGACGATCGGCATGATCCCGGCGCTGCTGGCGTTGTTCCAGCAGTTCTCCCTCGTCTCGCCGCTGGCCAACGCGGTGGCGATCCCCGTCGTCAGCTTCGTCGTCACGCCACTGGCCCTCCTTGCCGCCGTGCTGCCCTTCGACGCCTTGCTGCTGCTGGCGCATCAGATCGTGGCCTGGCTGATGGCGTTCATCGCCTGGCTGGCCGAGCTGCCGCTGGCGGTGTGGCAGCAGCACGCGCCGCCGGCCTGGACGGTGGCGCTGGCGACGCTGGGTTGCGTCTGGCTGCTCCTGCCGCGCGGCTTTCCCTCGCGCTGGAACGGCATCTTTCTCATGCTGCCGCTGGTGCTGATCGAGCCGGAGCGTCCGGCCGAGGGCGAGCTGCGCCTCACCGTGCTCGACGTCGGCCAGGGCCTGGCGGTGCATGCACAGACGGCGGCCCACGATCTGATCTACGACACCGGGCCGCAGTTCTCGCCGGATGCCAACAGCGGCAACCGCATCCTGCTGCCCTACCTGCGCGCGGCCGGCGTGCGCCGCCTCGACGGCCTCGTCCTCACCCATCAGGACAAGGACCATGCCGGCGGCGCGCTGTCCCTCCTCGACGGCCTGCCGGTGGCGTGGACCTCGAGCTCCATGCCGGAGGGCCACCCTTTCCGCGAGGCGCCCGGCCATCGGCCTTGCGCCGACGGCCAGGCATGGGAGTGGGACGGCGTGCGCTTCGAGATGCTGCATCC
>Ga0233425_10006723_pt1 | contig 16756 bp, 7 predicted proteins | sample Watercolumn_Towu_2_FD_181712 | JGI IMG/M metagenome (GOLD analysis project Ga0233425, IMG submission 181712) | Freshwater microbial communities from Lake Towuti, South Sulawesi, Indonesia - Watercolumn_Towuti2014_140_MG | ecosystem: Environmental > Aquatic > Freshwater > Lake | place: Indonesia... | reverse complement strand
AGCTTCTGCCCAAGCACAACAAGATTTCCTTCGACGTCGTCAACAAGCTGATGACCAAGAAGGAAATCTCGAACATGATCGACACCGTCTACCGCAACTGCGGTCAGAAGGAGACGGTGATCTTCTGCGACCGCATCATGGCGCTCGGCTTCCGCGAGGCCTTCAAGGCGGGCATCTCCTTCGGCAAGGACGACATGGTCGTGCCGGAGACGAAGGAGAAGATCGTCTCCGAAACGCGCGCCGCGGCCAAGGAGTATGAGCAGCAGTATAACGACGGCCTCATCACTCAGGGCGAGAAATACAACAAGGTCGTCGACGCCTGGATGAAGTGCACGGACAAGCTCGCCGAGGAAATGATGCAACGCATCTCCGCGGTGCGCAAAGACGAGCACGGCCGCGATCTGCCGATCAACTCGATCTATATGATGTCGCACTCCGGCGCGCGCGGCTCGCCGCAGCAGATGAAGCAGCTCGCGGCGATGCGCGGACTGATGGCCAAGCCTTCGGGCGAGATCATCGAGAGCCCGATCATCTCGAACTTCAAGGAAGGCCTCACCGTCCTTGAATACTTCAACTCCACGCACGGCGCCCGCAAGGGCCTCGCCGACACGGCGTTGAAGACCGCGAACTCGGGCTACCTCACGCGCCGCCTCGTCGACGTCGCACAGGATTCGATCATCTCCTCGACTGACTGCGGCTCGCAAAACGGCATCCGCATGCGCGCGATCATCGACGCTGGACAAGTCGTCGCGTCGCTCGCTTCGCGCATTCTCGGCCGCACCGCGGCCGAGAATCTGATGTCGCAGGACGGCAAGACCGTGATCGTGCGCGCCGGCGAGATGATCCAGGAACATCACGTCGACGCGATCAACGCCGCCGGCATTCAAGAGGTGAGGATCCGCTCGGTCCTGACCTGCGAGGCCAAAAACGGCGTCTGCGCCAAATGCTACGGACGCGATCTCGCGCGCGGCACGCCCGTCAATATGGGCGAGGCCGTCGGCGTCATCGCGGCGCAGTCGATCGGCGAGCCGGGCACGCAGCTCACCATGCGCACCTTCCATATCGGCGGCGCGGCGCAGCTCGCTGACCAGTCCTTCATCGAGTCGAATTTCGAGGGCAAGGTGCATGTGCGCAATCGCCATGTCGCCCGCAACTCGGACGGCGATTTGATCGTCATGGCGCGCAACGTCGCCGTGGTGATCCTCGGCCCCGACGGCGCCGAGCGCGCGGTTAACCGTATCCAATACGGCGCCAAGCTGAAGGTCGACGAAGGCGACAAGATCAAGCGCGGCCAGCGTATCGCCGAATGGGACCCTTATACGCGGCCGATCATCAGCGAAATCGACGGCGTCATCGGCTTCGAGGATCTCGTCGAAGGCCAGTCGATGTCGGAGACCGCCGATGAATCCACCGGCATCGCCAAGCGCATGGTCATGGACTGGCGCCTCAACATGCGTTCGGCGAGCCTCAAGCCGGCGATCGTCATCAAGGGCGAGGACGGCAAGATCGCCAAGCTCACGCGCGGCGGCGACGCTCGCTATCTGCTGCCGGTCGACTCGATCATTGCAGTCGAGCCCGGCGGCAAGGTCAAGGCTGGCGATATTGTCGCGCGCATCTCGGTGGAAAGCGCCAAGACGCGCGACATCACCGGCGGTCTGCCGCGCGTCGCGGAGCTGTTCGAAGCCCGCCGTCCGAAGGATCACGCGATCATCGCGGAAATCTCCGGCGTCGTGCAGTTCGGCAAGGACTACAAGAACAAGCAGCGCGTCAGCATCGTCCCGCAGGAGGACGGCGCAGAGCCGGTCGAATATCTGATCCCGAAGGGTAAGCACATTCACCTTCAGGACGGCGACGTCGTCGAGAAGGGCGATTACATCGTCGACGGCAATCCGGCGCCGCACGACATCCTGGCGATCAAGGGCGTGGAGGAGCTTGCGGCTTACCTCGTCAACGAGATCCAGGAAGTCTACCGGCTCCAGGGCGTGAACATCAATGACAAGCACATCGAAGTGATCGTGCGTCAGATGTTGCAGAAGGTCGACATTGTCGATCCGGGCGACACTGGCTTCCTCGAAGGCGAGCAGGTCGATAAGCTGGAGCTCGAAGAGGCGAACGCTCAGGCGATCGAGAACGGCGGCAAGCCTGCGACGGGCACGCCGGTGCTGCTCGGCATCACCAAGGCCTCGCTGCAGACGCGCTCCTTCTTCTCAGCCGCCTCCTTCCAGGAGACGACGCGCGTCCTCACCGAGGCCGCCGTCAACGGCAAGATCGACCCGCTTGTCGGCCTCAAGGAGAACGTCATCGTCGGCCGTCTCATCCCGGCCGGCACCGGCGCGGCGATGTCAAAGTTCCGCTCCATCGCTGGCGGACGCGACGAACTCATCATCGAGCAGCGCGCCGAAGCGGCCGAGCCCGCGCCGGCGCTGCCGCCTGCGGAGTGAGACAAGGCTCTGAACAAAAACGGCCTCGCCGGGCGGCCCCGTCTCGGCGAGGCTTTTTCTTGCCCGCGAACCTTTGCGCGCCGCCTAGCCTGTGGCAGAAGGCTCCGAGCGATCCAGCAGAGGATTCTTAATGGCGAATGTCACATTCCCGGCGGCGGCGGCGGCGGGACTACTGTCTTTCCTTTCTCCCTGCGTGCTGCCGCTGGTGCCGCCCTATCTGACCTATCTCGCCGGCGTCAGTATGGAGGATCTCGAGATCGAAACGCGCTCCGAGGCGCGACGCGACATTTTGCTGTCTTCGATCCTGTTCGTTCTTGGCTTTACGACGGTTTTCGTCGCGCTCGGGGCGACGGCCAGCGCCTTCGGCGCCGTGCTGCGCGCCAATCTGCATATCCTGTCCTGGGTCGCCGGCGGAATCATCATCCTGATGGGGCTGCACTTCATCGGTCTGCTGAAAGTTAGCCTGCTCTATCGCGAGAAGCGCGCCGAGATCACGAAGCCGATGGGACTTTTTGGCTCCTATGTTATGGGGCTTGCGTTCGCTTTCGGCTGGACGCCCTGCATCGGGCCGATCCTCGCTGCGATTCTGGCGGTCGCCGGGACGCAGGAGACGGTGGCGCTCGGCGCCGCTTTGCTCGCGACTTACTCGGTAGGATTGGGCCTCCCCTTCATCGGCGCCGGACTGGCGCTTAGCCGCTTCCTGGCCTTCGTCGCGCGTTTCCGACGCCATTTCGGCGCGGTCGAAAAGGTCGTCGGCGCGCTGCTCGTTTTCACCGGCGTCGCATTCCTCACCGGCGGCGTGCAGGAGATGTCCTATTGGCTACTGGAGCTGTTTCCGGGTCTCGCCAAGCTCGGATAAGCAACGCGCAAAACCTGCTTTATGACGAGCATCGGCTGCCGGAAATCGACCGGCTGCGCGGCCTCGTCATGGTCCTCATGGCGCTCGACCATATGCGCGACTTCTTCGACGCGGACGCGATGCGCTTCTCGCCGACGGACCTCGATCGCACTTATCCCCTTCTCTTCTTCACGCGCTTCATCACGCATTTCTGCGCGCCGACCTTCACCGTACTCGCCGGCGTCGGCGCCTATCTCTATGGCGTGAAAGTTAAAGACCCTGCGGCGCTTTCGCGATTTCTCGCAGCGCGGGGACTGTGGCTCATCTTTCTCGAGGTCGCCGTCATAAGCCCTATCTGGAGCATGGGCGCGGGACGCATCGAGCTCGCGACGCTCTGGGCGATCGGTTGCGGCTTGCTGGCGCTCGCGGCGCTCTCTCGTCTTTCACAACGGACCATGCTTCTCGTCGGCGTCGCGATCATCTTCGGTCATAACCTCCTCGATGGAATTCACGCCGCCGACCTCGGCGCGTTCGGTCCATGGTGGAGTCTTCTGCATGAACAGGGCAAGCTGCCCCTTGATGCGCCAGGCGGCGTTATCTATCCAGCGCTTCCCTGGATCGGCGTCGCCGCGCTCGGTTACGGACTCGGTCCGCTGTTCCTCGAGCCCGCGAAGCGGCGCGACCGAACGCTTTATGTCATCGGCGGCGCGGCGCTGGCGCTTTTTGTCTTGCTGCGGTTCTCAAATCTTTACGGAGATCCGCATCCCTGGAGCGCGCAGCGCGATGCGGTTTTCACCCTGCTTTCCTTTCTCAACGTCACGAAATATCCGCCGTCACTTCTTTATCTTCTGGTGACGCTTGGCGGCGCGGCGTTGGCGCTGCCCGCACTGGAATGGGCGAAAGGTTGGATCGGATCCGCGTTAACGGTCTTCGGCCGCACGCCGCTCTTCTTTTATGTTCTGCATCTTTACGTTGGCGTCGCCGCGGCGCTGGCGTTCACCCTGGCGCGTGGCTATTCCCTTCAGGAGATCGCAGACTGGCCGAAGGCAGGCGGTCCTCCGGCAGACTTCGGCGCGGGACTCGCTGGGGCTTACATCGCGTGGATACTGATAATTTTGGCGCTTTACCCACTCTGCCAATGGTTTGCAGGCGTGAAGCGCCGACGCCGCGATCTCTGGTGGCTGACCTATCTATGACGCGATCGCGTCATATTGCCGCACTGAATCGCGATTAAGGTTTCAGCGTCAGCCGCCTTGGTGGGCGCGCAGCGCGCCTGTATAGAGAAACCGACCGAAGAGCGCCGACTCCCGCGCATATGAGGTCTTGTCGCCAAAGGGCGGGAAAAACGGAATGCTCGAAAAGCTGGTCGCCCTGTGTCTCCGCTGGCCGTGGACAGTGGTTCTGCTCACTCTTGGTTTGACGGCGGGGGGCGTATATTTCACCGTTGAACGATTCGCGATCAACACCGAGACCGGCGATCTTTTCTCGCCGGACGTCGCCTGGCGCAAGAACGAGGCGGCGCTTTACAAAGCTTTTCCTGAACTTCTCGACGTCATCGTCGTCGTCATCGACGCCAAGACCGGCGAAGAGGCGAGCGACGCCGCGAAACGTCTCAACGACGCCTTGCAAGGCCAGCCGCTCTTCTCGCGCGTGTGGCGCCCGGATGAGCACGAATATTTCCGCAAGAATGGTCTGCTGTTTCTGCCCGTCTCGGACATTGAAAAACATGTCGGCGTGATGATCGGTCAGCGCGACGTTCTGGAGCCGCTCGCCGAAGATCCGAGTCTGCGCGGGCTGTCGAACGTGCTCGTCGGCAATTTCAAGTCCGCCTCCGGCAGCGAACGCGCCTTGAAAATGTATATCGGCGGCGTCGAGGAATTTTCCGCGGCCATCGAGCAGGCGCTTGCAGGAAAACCTGCTGAGGTCGACTGGGGCAAGCTGCTGGCGTCGGGCGGAAGCGCGCCTGCGACGCCGGAACTGGACAAGCGACGTATCGTGATCGCCAAGCCGATCGTCGACTACTCCGACCTGCAGCCGGGAGGCGATGCGATAAAGCTGGTGCGAAAGACGGCCGCGGACCTGCATCTTGATGAAGAACACGGGATCAAGCTGCGCCTGACGGGACAGGTCCCGCTTGCCGACGACGAATTCGCCACCATCTCGGAAAATATGGCGTTGAACACCACTGGCACGCTCGCCGTGGTCACGCTCATTCTGTTTGCAGCGCTGCGTTCGCCAAAGCTCATTCTCGCCGTTCTCATCACCCTGCTCACCGGTCTCGCCATTACGTCGGGGCTCGGCATTTTGATGATCGGCCGCTTCAACCTGATCTCGGTCGCCTTTGCTGCGCTGTTCATCGGACTCGGCGTGGATTTCGGCATTCAGTTCGCGACGCGCTATCGCGAAGAACGGCACAACGACGACGATCTCGAACGAGCGCTGCTCTCGGCGACCCGCGGCATTGGCGGCTCGCTCACCCTCGCCGCCGTGTCGCTGCTTGCAGGCTTCTTCTGCTTTTTACCGACCTCGTTCAGCGGCGTGTCCGAACTCGGGCTCATCGCCGGCGTCGGCATGATCGTCGCTTATATCGCGACTCTCACTTTTCTGCCGGCGGCGATCAAATTGCTGCGCCCGCGCGCCGAACATGTGCCGATCGCGACCGCCTCGCTCGCCGCCGTCGACCATTGGATCGCGCATCACCGCGCATTCGTGCTGATCGCCACGGCGATCGTCGTGCTCGCCGGCATGCCGGCGCTGATGCATCTGACCTTCGATTCCAATCCGATGAATCTGCGCGATCAAAAGGTCGAATCGGTCGCGACCTTTCTTGACCTCTCCAAGGACCCGAAAACCGCGCCGAACAAGATCGAGGTGCTGGCGCCGTCGCTCGAAGCCGCGCGCGAATTGGAAAAGAGGATCGCGTCGCTGCCGGAAGTCGATCACGTCGACTCAATCGAGTCCTTGATCCCCAAGGAACAGGACGACAAGCTCGCTCTTGTGGACATGGCGGTGTCGCAATTGCGCGGCGTAATAGACCCCAAAATGAAACCGCCGCCGAGCGACGCCGAAACCGTGAAAACGCTGACCAACGCCGCTAAGGCGTTGCGCCGCGCGACCGCGAAGAAGCCCATACCGGCTGTCACGCGCTTCGCCAATGATCTCGACGCGCTTGCGAAAGCGAGCCCGGAAACGCGCGCAAATGCGCGCCAAGCCGTTTTCGGCGGCTTTGACAAAATGCTCATCGAAATCCGTCAGGCGCTGCAAGCCCAACGCGTGACGATCGACACTTTGCCGCAGGATTTGCGTCGCGACTGGATTTCCGACACCGGCATGGTGCGCATCGAGGCGACGCCGAAAGGCGACAGCAACGATCGCGTGATCATGACCAAATTCGCCGAGGCTGTTCAGGCGATCGCGGCGGATGCGAGCGGAGCGCCGGTGATCGTGTCGGAAGCGCAAAAGACGATCACGCGCGCTTTTCTCGAGGCGGGACTTTACGCCTTCATCGCCATCTTCATCATCTTGGCGGTGGCGCTGCGCAATCCGATCGACGTCGCCCTGACGCTCGGACCGCTTGTGCTCGCAGGCATTATGAGCCTTCAGGCCGCCGATTTGCTCGGCATGTCGCTCAATTTCGCCAATATCATTGCGCTGCCGCTGATGTTCGGCGTCGGCGTCGCGTTCCATATCTATTACGTCATCGCTTGGCGAAAGGGCGTCGTCGACATGTTGGCGTCGAGCCTGACTCGCGCAATCTTTTTCAGTTCGCTGACGACAGGCACCGCCTTCGGCAGCCTAATTTTATCAAGTCATCCCGGAACTGCGAGCATGGGCCAACTTCTCGCCATCTCGCTGTTCTTCACATTGCTCGCCGCGTTCATTATCGTGCCGGCGTTTCTTGGGCCGCCGCGCGCGCCGGTAGAAGAAGATGCGCGCGAACCGTTAGGGGACGCGCCCGACACAGCTTGACGGATTCGGCGTTCCGCCCTTCGCTAACGCGAGCGAATCACATCCATCGCAACCGAACAGGATCCGGCGTCATGAGAAAAGCAGTTCTACGCATCGCTATGGCGACGGCCCTCTGCGCCCCGACGGCGGCGAACGCCGTCGACGCCATTTATGGCGTCTGGGTTCGCGAAGGACATCCGGACGATAAGCTCGAATTTTATGACTGCTCGGGCAAGCTTTGCGCCAAAGGAATCGAGCCGATGCCAGATGGCTCGCCGCCGCCGGAAGTCTTGAAGAACGCCGCCAAGACGACCCCCAACAATTGGGAAGGCGAGATTGTCGATCCCGAAAGCGGCAAGACGTACATCGGCAAGATCAAACTTGATTCTCCCACGTCTCTCACAATGACGGGCTGCCTCGTGGCTTTCCTGTGTCAAAGCGAGACTTGGACGAAAGTTTCCGGCCCCACGAAGCCCGCGGCTGACGCCAAGCCCGCAGGGCAAGAGCCCGCGGCGAAGGCGCCCGCGCCGCAGGCCAAGGAACCCGCCGCTAAGACGGCCGCGCCAGAGACGAAGGAGCCCGGCGCCAAGACGGCTACGCCGGCCATCAAGGAGCCCGTCGCCCACGAGCCAGCGGCCAAGGAAGCGCCGAAGCCAGCCACCAAGCCGGCAAAGCCGGCGAAAGCGAAGCCCGCCGCGCCTGCTGCTGAACCCGAATAGCGGGCGATTCGGCCAACCGTGAGCGCGGGCGTTAACGATAGGTAACTTGACCCTCGCGCCCCCGCGCGCGAGCTTGAATTCACAACTTTTCGCGCGTTGACGGCCAGCGCGCGCTCCCCGCTGCGCTCTAGAAGGCCCGCGACTCGCCGCTCTCCGGGATCCGGAGGCGCAAGAGCGAGCCGCAGAGACGAGGGCGACGGGCCTTCCCGGCGTCGCTCTCGGCGCTTAAGGAAGGGGCGCTCGGGGCCGTCGCCGCGGTTCCGCCGGAGACGTCTGCTACTTGACCGTCCTCGCTCTGCCTCGCTCTTCTCGCCCGGCGCTGGCGGTCGCGCTGCTCGCGGCGGCTCTCGCCGGCTGCGACCTCGAGTGGGACAAGCCCAATCTGTCGGCGCCGCCGCCGGCGCGCTTCATAGAAGCGAAACCGCATCCGCAACCGCCGATCTCCGGGGGACGGGATTTCGCCGTCAAATTCGGCTCTAAGGAGCTGACCCAGCTGGTGGAACGAGCGCTCGACGACAATCAGGACCTCGCGGCGGCGATCGGCCGCATCACCCAGGCCGACGCCCAAGCGCGCATTTCAAGCTCCGCGCTGTTTCCAACAGTCAACATGACTGATATCGCCCGCTCGACGCGGGTTCCCGGCACGACGATCAACGTGGGGTCCTCGAGCACCAGCTTTAATCCCTCGACGTCGAACACGGGTTCCCAGCCGATCTTTGACGCGCGCACCTTCGGTTTCTTCCAGCTCGCCCTTACGGCAAGCTACGAGATCGATTTCTGGGGCAAGAATGAGGACGCCTCCAAAGCGGCGCGCATACTCGCCAATGTCTCGCGCTTCGATCGCGACGTCGTCGAGATCTCGACCGTCGCCGCCGTGATGAACTCTTATTTCCAGGTGCTCACGGCGCAGGACCGGCTACGCATCGCCCACCAGAACGTCGCGATCGCGCAGCAGGTCATGGACGCCATCAACGCGCGGCTCGAAGTGGGAACGGCGACCGTGCTCGACACCTCGCAGCAAGAAACGATACTTGCCCAACAGCGCGCGACGATTCCGCCGCTCGAACAGACTTTGCGTCAGACTCGCAACACGCTCGCCGTGCTTTTAGGCCAAACCCCTGAAAGCATGACCGTTAGGGGCGGGTCGCTGACCCAGCTCACGTATCCCCGTATTGCGCCGGGCTTGCCCTCGGAAGTGCTCCTGCGCCGTCCCGACGTGGCGGAGGCGGAAGCGCGACTGGCCTCGCAGGAGTTTTCGGTTTTGCAGGCGCGCGCGGCCTTCTTCCCGTCGATTACCTTGACAGGGCTTTACGGCTTTCAAAGCGCGCTGCTGTCGACGCTTATTTTGAGGCCTGACGCGATTGCCTGGCAGATCGCCGGACAGCTCACGCAGCCTGTTTTCGACGGATGGAACCTGCAGGGCCAATATGACTTGCAGAAAGGCCGATATGCGGAACTCGCGGCGCTTTACCGCAAGCAGATTCTCACCGCTCTGTCCGATACTGAGAATGCGCTGATTGCAATACGCGAAACGGACCGCCAGATGAAGCTCCTGGCCGTCGCCGTGTCCGCGGCGCGGCGCGCCTTGGACGCCGCAGAGATTCGTCTGCGGGAAGGGACATTTGACATCGTGCAGCTGGCGCAGACGCAAACCAGTTATTTCCAGACACATGACCAGCTTGCGGTCGCGCGTCTTTCTCACTTCCAGGCGGCGACGAGCCTTTATCAGGCGCTCGGCGGCGGATGGTCGCCCACGACTCGCGAAATCGAGATCGCGCGCTCTAACGCGGCGTATGAAGCCGACAGGGGACCATGGCCATGACCCGCTCCAGCCGAAGAGCGCTGCTTGCGGTCGGCGCGCTCGCGCTCGCCGGCGCCTTGGCCTGGGCCTATCAGGCGGGCAAGCTCCCCGGCTTCGCCGCTAAGAACCAGGGCCCGGCCGCAATGCGCTCAAACGGGCCGAGCGGCGGACCGGCCGTTGCGGTGACCGCGGCAAAGGCGCGGCTCGACGACGTGCCGGTCACGATCGACGCGGTGGGCACCGTGCAGGCGCTCAATACGGTGACGATCCGCACGCAGGTGGATGGGCGGCTGCTCCGCCTTGCCTTTACCGAGGGACAGGACGTCCGCAAGGGCGACATATTGGCCGAAATCGACCCGGCGCTCTATAAGGCGCAATATGATCAGGCCGTCGCCAAGAAGGCGCAGGACGAGGCCAATCTCGCCAACGCCCGCGTCGATCTCACGCGCTATGAAAGACTCGTCGTCGGCAACTACGCCTCAAAGCAGCAACACGCCACCCAGAAGGCGACCGTCGCTCAGCTTGAAGCGTTGGTGCGCGCCGACCAGGCCGGGATCGAAAACGCCAAGACGACGCTCGACTATGCGACCATCCGTTCGCCGATCGATGGGCGCGCCGGTATCCGCCTCGTCGACGTCGGCAACATTCTGCACGCCTCCGATCCGACTGGCATTGTCGTCATCACGCAACTCAAGCCGATCTATGTCGTGTTCACCTTGCCTCAGCAGGCCCTGCCGGCGGTGCAGAAAGCGCAGGCTCAGGGAAAGGCTAAGGTCTCGGCGCTGGCTCCGGATAACGCCACGCCGATCGAAACCGGAGAACTGAGCGTCATCGACAATCAGATCGATCAGCAGACGGGCACGGTGCGTCTGAAGGCGACCTTTGCGAATCCAAAGCTTTCGCTTTGGCCCGGACAATTCGTCAATGTGCGGCTGATGCTCGACACGTTGAAGAATGTCGTGGTGGCCCCGAGTCCCGCCGTGCAGCGTGGGCCGAGCGGCGCTTTCGTCTACGTGTTGGGCCCTAATGACATTGCGACGATGCGCGAGGTGACGACGGGCCGACAGGATGAGAAAATCGCCGTCATTACTTCGGGGCTGCAGCCCAGCGAGGTCGTCGTCACAAGCGGCTTTTCTCGGCTGTCAGACGGCGCAAAGGCGCAAGTTATGAACACGCCGACGGCTGCAAGCGCCGAGAATGTCGGCGCCAGCGGCGAAGACGAGCGTCGCGAACGCGGCACGCGAAGCGGCAACGTGCGTGCGAGGTGATCGAACGCAAAAATGAACGTATCCGCGCCCTTCATCCACCGGCCGGTGGCGACGTCGCTATTGGCGTTCGCCATGCTGCTGTTTGGCGTGATGGGCTATATGCGACTTCCCGTCTCGCCGCTGCCGCAGGTCGATTTTCCGACCATCCAGGTGACGACGCAGCTCCCCGGCGCCAATCCCGACACGATCGCGTCGCTGGTGACGGCGTCGCTCGAACGGCAGTTCGGCCAGATTCCGTCGCTGACCAGCATGTCGTCGCAAAGCTCCTTCGGGCTTTCGCAGATCACGCTGCAATTCGATCTCGATCGCGACATCGACGCGGCCGCGCAAGACGTGCAGGCGGCGATCAACGCCGCCGGCTCGACGCTGCCGCGCAACCTTCCCTATCCGCCGGTCTACGCCAAGGTTAATCCGGCCGACACGCCGATTCTGACGCTGACGCTGCGTTCAAAGACCGCAACATTGCGCGATCTAAGCGATCGCGCCGACACGCTGATCGCCCCGCAGCTCTCGCAGGTCTCAGGGGTCGGCCGCGTTTCGGTGCAGGGCGGCGTTCGTCCGGCCGTGCGCATTCAGGCCGACCTCGCCAGGCTCGCCGCCAATCGCATCGGCATGGAGGATCTGCGTCTCGCGATCGCCTCGGCGAACATCGCCGGCGCCAAGGGCTCGCTCGACGGCAGGCGGCAGTCGTATACGCTCGACGCCAACGACCAGATTCTGCGCGCGCGTCAATACAACGATATCATCGTCGCCTGGCGCAACGGCGCGCCTGTGATGCTTCGCGACGTGGCGCAGGTCATTGACGGGCTCGAGAACGCCCGCGTCGGCGGCTGGCACAATGGCGAGCAAACGGTCGTTCTCGACGTGCTGCGCCAACCGGGCGCAAACATCATCAATACCGTGGAACTGGTGAAGAACGAGCTGCCGCAAATTCAGCGCGCGCTTCCCGCCGGCATGTCGCTCGAGATCGTCAACGACCGCACCGTAACGATCCGCGCCTCGATCTTCGAAGTGCAATTGACGCTGGTCATCGCCGCGGCGCTGGTCGTGCTCGTCGTGCTGATGTTTCTGCGCAGCTGGCGCGCGACCATCATTGCCGGCATCAGCCTGCCGCTCTCAATCATCGCGACATTCTCGATCATGTGGGCTGCGGGCTTCTCGCTCGACAATCTGTCGCTGATGGCGCTGACCATCGGCACGGGCTTCATCGTCGACGACGCGATCGTGATGATCGAGAACATCGTGCGCAATATCGAAGATGGGAAAGCCCCGCGTCAGGCTGCGCTCGACGGCGCGCGCCAAATCGGCTTCACCGTCGTGTCGCTGACCGTCTCGCTCATCGCGGTGTTCATCCCGCTGCTGTTCATGACCGGCATTGTCGGACGAATGTTCCGCGAATTCGCGCTGACGTTGACGATGGCGGTCGTCGTCTCGGCGGCGATCTCGCTGACGCTGACGCCGATGCTCTGCGCGGCCTTGCTGCGGTTTGCGCCGCCGCGTGGGCAATCGCGATGGGAGCGATTCTCGCTTGCGCTCGATCGCGCCTATCACGCGTCGCTCGACTGGGCGCTCAAGCGCGAGACATTCATGCTTGCGCTCACCGTCGCAACGCTGGCGCTCACGATCGCGCTCTATATCGTCATACCCAAGGGCTTCCTGCCGCGGCAGGACACCGGCGTGCTGTCGGTTGTGCTGGAGGCTTCGCCCGACGCGTCCTTCGATAGGATGACCGCGCTGCAAGCGAAGATCTCCGAGGAGTTTCACCGCGACCCGGACGTCAAGGGCGTGACCTCTGTGCTTGGCGTCGGCCCGCTCAATGCGACGACCAATGTCGCGCGGCTCACCGTGATGCTGCGCCCACATGGCGAGCGCCGAGAGAGCGCCGAAAGGATCGCCGACCGGCTGCAGGCGGCGGGCGAAAAGATTCCCGGCGTCACGCTTTACGTTCAGCCGGTTCAAGACATCCAGATCACGACGCGGCCGAGCCGATCGCAATATCAATATACGCTGACCTCCGCTGATGGCGGAGAATTGCTGACGTGGTCCAATCGATTGCTCGACCGTCTGCGCACGACGCCAGGGCTGCGCAACGTCGCCGCCGAAACGCAGAATGGCGGTCTGCGCACGCTTATGCATATTGACCGCGAGAAAATGGGGCGCCTCGGCATCACCGCGCAAAATGTCGACGACGTGCTCAACGACGCCTTCGGGCAGCGGCAGATCTCCACGATCTACACGCAGTCGAACCAGTATCGGGTCATTCTTGAAGCCGCCCCGCAGTATCTGCGCGATCCAAAGGCTTTGGAAAAGCTTTATGTCGCGCCGCTTGGCGGCGGACCGCAGACGCCGCTTGCAACGTTCGTGCGCCTGGAAAATCTCTCTGCGCCGCTGTCCGTCGCCCATCAGGATCAGTTTCCGGCTTCGACGATCAGCTTCGACCTTGCCGGGGGCTATTCGCTTGGCGACGCGGTGAAAATGATCGCGAACGCTGAGACCGCGATCGGCATGCCGTCCTCGATCATGGGCGTATTCAGCGCCGACGCCGCCGAATTCAATAAGTCGCTGGCGAGCGAACCCTGGCTCATTCTGGCGGCGATCGTGTCGATCTATGTCGTGCTCGGCGTGCTCTATGAAAGCTTCGCCCACCCATTCACCGTCCTGACGACGCTGCCGTCGGCGGGCGTCGGCGCGCTGCTTGCGCTGCTTGCTCTCCACATCGAAATGTCCATCGTCGCGCTGATCGGCGTGGTTTTGCTGATGGGCATCGTCAAGAAGAATGCGATCATGATGATCGACTTCGCGCTGGACGCCGAACGCGACGACGGACTCTCGGCGCATGACGCGATCGTGCGCGCCTGTCATCTGCGTTTCAGACCTATCATGATGACGACGCTCGCCGCGCTTTTCGGCGCTCTGCCCCTCGCGCTTTCACATGGGCCGGGCAGCGAGCTGCGCATTCCGCTTGGCGTCGCGATCATCGGCGGTCTGCTCCTTTCGCAGGCGCTCACTCTTTACACGACGCCGGTCATCTATCTCGCCGTGGAGCGGCTGCGCGTCCGGCTGTCGCCGCCGGCCGAGCCGCAGTTCGCTGAGGAAGACGAGATCGCCGAGCTGCCGAAGCCGCCGACGCGGGAGGCGGCCGAGTGAACGTCTCCGCGCCCTTCATCAAGCGGCCGGTCGCAACGACGCTGCTTGCGGGCGCGCTGTTCCTCCTTGGCGCCGTCGCTTATTTTTTCCTGCCCGTGGCGAGCCTGCCGGCGGTCGACTTTCCAATTATCGGCATGTCCGCGACGCGGCCCGGCGCCGACCCGCAGACGATGGCGGCGTCTGTCGCGGCGCCGCTCGAACGGCGCCTGTCCAGCATCTCCGGCCTGAGCGAGTTGACCTCGACGAATTCGCTTGGCTCGACGCAGATCATCGCTCAGTTCGACATCTCGCGTCCGCTCGACGCCGCGGCGCGCGACGTACAGGCGGCGATCAACGCCTCCATCACCGACTTGCCGACCGATCTGCCGACGGCGCCGACCTATCGAAAGGCGAGCCAGTCGAGCATGCCTGTGCTCGTGCTGGCGCTAACCTCCGATACTTTGCCGACGAGCGCGATTTTCGACGCGGCGGACTCCGTTATCGCGCAGCGCATTTCGCAGGTTTCGGGCGTGGCCGAAGCGCGCCTCGCGGGCGCCGAGCAACCGGCGATCCGCGTCCAGGTCGATAGCGCGCGTCTCGCCGCCATGGGGCTCGGCGTCGACGCCGTCGCCAATGCGCTCAACGCCGCCAACGCCCATTCCGCCGTGGGCGCGCTCGCTGGCGACGCGAGGGAAATCACTCTAGCGACAACGGATCAGCTTTCTACGCCCAAGGATTATCGCAACATCGTCATCGCGTCGCGCAACGGGGCGGTCGTTAAGCTCGGCGACGTCGCCAAGGTCGAACTCGGCGTAAGAAACCGCAACTCCGCCGCCTGGTTCAACGGCAAGCCGGCCGTGCTCATCATCGTCACGAAGCAGCCCAACGCCAATGTGATCGAGACCGTCGATCAGATTAAGGCGCTGCTGCCGCGTCTGAAGGAATGGATTCCGAGCGGCGTCAAGATCGATGTGCTTGCCGACCGCACGCAAACGATCCGAGCGAGCATTCACGACATTCAGCGCACATTGGCCATCTCGGTCTTGCTGGTGATGATCGTCGTTTTTGTGTTCCTGCGCCGCTCGACGCCGGTCATTGCGGCCGGCGTCACCGTGCCCCTCTCTCTCGTTGGCACCTGTGCGGCGATGTGGGCCGCCGGCTTCTCGATCGACAATCTGTCGCTGATGGCCTTGACGGTCTCGGTCGGCTTCGTCGTCGACGACGCTATCGTCATGATCGAAAACATCCAGAGCAACGCCGAGCGCGGCCTCAGCCGCATGGAAGCTGCGCTCGCGGGCTCGGCGCAGATCGGCTTCACAGTCCTTTCGATCAGCCTTTCGCTCGTCGCCGTTTTCATTCCGCTTCTTTTCATGGAAGGCGTGATGGGCCGTCTGCTGCGCGAATTCGCCTGGACGCTAACCTTCGCCATAGCGATTTCCACGGTCATCTCGCTTACCGTGACGCCGATGATTTGCGCGCGCCTGCCCGCGCGGCGCGACAGGCCGTCATCGCGCTTCGATCGAATTATCGAAAGCGCTCTCGACAAGGTCGTTGATTTTTACGCGCGCAGCCTGCTGCAGGTGATTGATCACCCATGGGCCACGCTCATTGTCGTCGTCATCTCGATCGCCTGGACGGTCCATCTCTATGAGACGATCCCCAAGGGCTCCCTGCCGCAAGACGATATTGGCCTGATCAATGGGACGACCGAGGCCTCTGGCGACGTGTCTTTCACCGAGATGGCGCGTCTGCAGCGACTTGCTTCCGAGACGCTGCTCGCCGACCCCGACGTCGTCAATGTCGGCTCCTTCATCGGCGCTACAAACTTGACCGCCTCGATGAACCAGGGCCGGTTATTCGTCGCGCTGAAGCCAGCCGACGAGCGGCGTGCGTCAAGCAAGGAGGTCATTGCGCGCCTGCGTGGCGAATTCGCGAAAATTCCGGGTCTCAGCGTCTTCATGGTGCCCTCTCAGGATTTGCGATCGGGCGGCCGGCTGAGCAAGGCGCAATATCAGTTCACCCTCTCAAGCCCGTCGGTCGAAATTCTCGAGACGTGGCGAGACAAGGTGCTGGAGCGGTTGAAGCGGGCGCCCGAACTTATCGACGTGACGTCGGACCAGGAGCGCGGCGGCCTTCGCGCCAATGTCGTCATCGATCGCAACGCCGCCTCCCGCATGAATGTGCGGATCGCCGCCATCGACGCGGCGCTGAACAGCGCCTTCGGCCAACGCCAGGACGCGATCATCTATACTCAGCGCAACCAATATCGGGTGATCTATGAGACGCCGCCCGAACGGCAGCGGGATATTCGCGATCTCGCCGGAATTTATGTTTCCTCGGTGACCGGCGAACAGATTCCGCTGACCGCGCTCGCCCATATCGAGCGCAGCTCGACGCCCCTCGTCGTCCATCATCAGGGCGTGCTGCCGGCGACGACCATCTCCTACAATGTCGCGCCCGGCTACAGTCTCGACGCGACCGTCACCGCGATCGAAACAGCGATCGCGGAACTTAATCCGCCTGGCGGTCTGCGCGCGGAATTCGCTGGCGACGTGGCGGATTTCCGGAAAGTGGCGGCCGGAATGGCGGGGCTGATCCTCGCCGCTCTGCTCTCG